>Ga0180431_10006486_pt1 | contig 13892 bp, 11 predicted proteins | sample SS_ome_11_FD_132459 | JGI IMG/M metagenome (GOLD analysis project Ga0180431, IMG submission 132459) | Hypersaline lake sediment archaeal communities from the Salton Sea, California, USA - SS_1_MS_1 metaG | ecosystem: Environmental > Aquatic > Non-marine Saline and Alkaline > Hypersaline >... | reverse complement strand
TTCCCATCGTTGGGGACATCTTGAACCGGCAGGTGATTGTAGTGTAGCCACAGTTGCTCGTCATTGACGCCGGTGGCGGTGAACGGCTCTCCTTCCATGCCGAAGCTGATTATCGGAATTCGACCGTCGACCTCACGGATCGTCACGTAGCCCCACTGCTCGGGTGCCCAGATATCGTTGTTCCGCCCCACCCAAACGTTTCCGCTGAGCCTCCACACAAAGCCGCTGCAGCCGGTCTGGACACACTCCTCCACGAAGCACCATTCGGCAAGCCGTTGCAGCGGGATGTTCGCCCCTTGCGCCATCCCTTCCAGTTCATCCTGAAAACGTTGCGGTAGACGCCGCAACCAGGGAAGGGCGCCGTCGCGGAGTCTCTGCCAATCAATCGATCCATGCTTCGCTGGGCCGGTCGCGATGTATCGGCCGATGTTCCGCTCCAGTCTTTCGCGAAGGACTTCTCCTAGTGCAAAGCCAACGGCTTTTGGTCTCCCTGTTACATGCTGTATGCGACCTTGCATCTCATTCATTGACGAAAGCCATTCTGATGCAACAAGGACCATCCCGCAAGGATTCTACAAGAAGCGAATCGGAAGGAGATGTCAGCTCATTGCGTTCGTCACCGGCCGGTCACAAGAAGACGCCTTTGCGGTATAATGATTCCAACAAGGAAGGTCTGTTTGAGGCCTTAAGGCAGTAATTGGCTACGTCTCCCCAACTATTTAGCTGATTGCTTTCGTATTCAGGGAGGGGTCCAATGGCAGGGTACATCCTACGACGCATCTTTCAGACACTCCTTACCCTGTTCGTTATCTTAACGGTGCTCTTCTTCCTGTTCCGGCTGATGCCGGGGGATCCCGCCTCGATGGTGCTCGATCCGAAGATGCCGCCGGAGGCCAAGGAGGCGCTGCGCCGGCAGTTCGGATTGGATCGGCCGCTCTTCACCCAGTATCTGTTCTACCTCGGCAACGTTTTACGCGGCAATTTCGGGCGCTCGTTTCAGTCTGCCCGGCCGGTGATTGCGATTATCTTGGAACGTCTGCCAGCGACACTGCTGCTGTTCACGACCGCGGTGATCCTCTCATTCACACTGGGGATGTGGATCGGCAAGTTGATTGCGTGGCGACGCGGCGGCCCACTTGAGATTTCGTGCACCCTCTTAGGCCTGTCGTTTTACACCGTGTTTCTGCCGTGGTTCGGGATGCTCGTGATCTGGATCTTCTCCTACAGACTGGATTGGTTTCCACTCGGCGGGATCCTTACCCCGGAGCTGTGGATCACCGGGGCGAGCACCTGGGCCAAAGCAGTCGACGTGCTCCATCACCTCGCCCTTCCGCTGCTCGTTCTTACCAGCGTGATGTTTGCCGGCTCGATGCTGGTGATGCGAAGCTCAATGCTTGAGACGCTCGAGCAGGACTACGTAGTCTCGGCACGGGCAAAGGGCCTTTCCGAGAGAATTGTGAAGAACCGGCACGCGGCGAGAAACGCAATGCTCCCCCTCGTTACATCATTTACTCTGTCGCTGGCCTTTTCGATGTCCGGCGGAGTGCTCACCGAAAGCGTCTTCTCGTGGCCGGGAGTGGGGACAGAACTCGTGGAGGCGGTAATGGCGCAGGACTACCCGCTCGCCCAGGGTGCATTTCTTCTGATCGCTGTGGTCGTCTTGGTCGCCAACGTCGCCGCTGACGTGCTGTACGTGGTGCTGGATCCAAGGATTCGATACCGATGAACTGGAGACGCTGGTTGTCAGTGCGGAGGAATCCGCTCGGATTCCTGGGAGCCGGAATCCTGCTGTGCTTTGTCCTGATGGCGATCCTTGCGCCGATTCTACCCCGACTAAGCGAGATCTACGATCCCGTACAGGGAATGGACCCGGAGATCCTCGGTACATCATTTCCGTCGAGACGACATCTCCTGGGCACCGACGCGTGGGGTGGCGATGTTCTCTCCCAGCTCATGCATGGTGCGCGCACCGCTCTTCTCGTCGCCGTGGTCGCCGCCGCGACGTCGGTCGCAATCGGCACGCTCATCGGCCTCGTGGCCGGCTACTTCGCAGGCTTCGTTGACGGCACCCTCATGCGCTTGGTCGACGTGATGCTCACGCTCCCGTTGATCCCGCTTGTGTTGGTGGTTTCCTCGGCGCTCGGCCAGCTTTCCATCTGGGGAGTGGTCCTGCTGATCGGCTTTCTCGGTTGGCCGGGGATTGCCCGCGTGATCCGCGCACAGGCGCTGTCGCTTCGCACACGGGATTTCATCGAATCGGCGCGGGCGTACGGAGCCGGCAATGTGAGGATCATCCTGCGCCACATGGCACCCTCCGTGCTCCCCCTCGCTTTTGTGTACATGAGCTTGACCGCAAACGGTGCAATCTTTCTCGAAGCGGCGCTGAGCTTCCTTGGACTTGGCGATCCCAACACGGTAAGCTGGGGAATGATGCTGCAATGGTGTTTTAAGACCGGCAATACCTTCAGAGCGCCCTATTGGATGCTCCCACCCGGCCTGGCCATCTCGGCACTGTGCTTTTCCTTCTATCTGATCGGCCGAGGACTGGACGAGGTCGTCAATCCTAGACTAAGGAGGATGTGAACATGGTCCGCAAAACCGTGATCTTTCTTGTCATCCTGCTGGCGACTCACGCGGCGTTCGCCGCGGAGCAAGTGATTCTGCGAGTGGGAATGCAGGATGAACCGATCACGCTCAATCCCTTCTACGCCCGCGACGTGTGGTCGTGGAACGTGCTCGGACTGATCTATGAGTCACTGTATGGCTACAACCCGGATTTGGAACTGGTTCCGATGTTGGCCGACGGCGATCCCGAAACCGACGTGGAGGCCGGCACGGCAATTGTACACTTGAAGGAGGGGATCACGTGGTCGGACGGCTCGGCGCTGACTGCTCACGACGTGGCGTTCACCGCTCAGGTCATCCAGCATTTCCAGTTTCCCACCCTCTACTATCGGTTCGAGTTTGTCAAGGACGTAGAGATCGTGGATGAGTACACCCTGCGCTATCACCTCGACGCCGAGGCCCTCGGCGCGGGGATGACGCCGATCTTCGAGACCGACACCCTCACCAACTTCGTGGTTCAAAAGAAGCAATGGAAATCGGTCTTCGAGGACGCGCTCCGCCAGCGTGATCCACTCAACTGGTTCGTCGCACAGGCACCGCAGCCGATTGGCTGTGGCCCCTATGTTTACGATGAATGGCTGCACGGAAGCTATATCTATCTCGCTCGCAACGCGACCTACTACGCGACCGGTATGGAGATCGACGGGCAGACAGTGGGTCCGTACGTTGACGGCATCCTGTTTAACATCTATCGCACTACGGGCCTGGCGAGCCTGGCGCTGAAGAAGGGAAATCTCGACTACATCTTCTGGTCGATCCCACCCGGGTTCATCGAGGATCTGGAAAAGGATCCCGACATCACCGTACACCGCAATCCCTCCAATGGCTTCTTCTACCTCGCGTTCAACCTGCGTGAAGGCCCGTGGAGCGACAACGCGCTGCGCACGGCTCTAGCCACCCTGGTCGATCGCGAGACGATCGTCGAGCGCATCCTGTGGAACCTCGGCCAGCCGACCTACAGCGTGGTTCCACCCGGAAACGCGGCGTGGCACAATGACGCCGTCGCTACGCCGGGCAAGGGGCTCACTACTCCAGAGCGGCTGGAGGAGGCCAGAGCAATTCTCTCCGAGGCCGGCTACTCCTGGGCAAACGGCAGCCTTGCCCTGCCTGACGGCTCGGCGGCGCCGAGACTGGAGATCCTGGTACCCCCGGCGGATTACGATCCGGTCAGAGACAAGACTGCCGGACTGATTACCGTCTGGTTTAACCAGCTCGGTCTGAAGGTGAGAAAGCGCAACATCTCGTTTGCGGAACTGGTTTCCACTGTCTTCGATGAGCGAGACTTCGAGGCGTACGTCCTCGGCTGGGGCCTGAGCCCCGATCCCGACCACGTGCGAATCTTCTTCCACTCCAAATACGACATTCCAGGTGGATTCAACTGCACCGGCTATCAAGACCCGCAGTTCGACGAGCTGGCGCAACAGTCGATGATCACCAACGACTCGACCAAACGGCGCGAGATCATCTTCACCCTTCAGGAGATCCTGGCCGAAGATCTACCGTATCTTCCCATCTACTCGCTCGAGGTCATCGAGGCGCACGCCAATCGGTTCACCGGCTGGGTCGACCAGCTCGGCGGGATCGGCAACTACTGGAGCTTTGTTCTGGCAAAGCCAATGGAGTAGGAAGGAATCAACATGAGAACAAGAACACTCTTGGCAATCTGTTTAGGATTGATCGTTGGACTTTCCGCGATTCTCCCCGCGTTTGCCGGCCGCCCGCCGGTGGAGCCGCCCCCGAAGCACTACGATCCGCCGCAGCAGCCCTACACAGAGGAGGACTTCGACGCGGTGTGGCTCGAAATCAACAACGACGTGAAATTCGACGGGGAGAAGATCATCCATCGTGTTCATAGGAAGCTGCGCGTCCTCACCGAACGCGGAGCGGACCTCTACCTCGAAGTGGGGATCCGCTACAACCGCCACTGGGAACAGCTTGAGGTTGAAGAGATCAAGACGATCCTTCCCGATGGAACGGAACTTGTCCCCATGGACGACGCCGTTCACGACGTGCCGCTTGTGCGACAACGCGTCTACTCCGACGCCCGCAAGCGTATCTTCGACATGCCGGGGGTGAGCGTCGGCAGTACGATCGAGTACACCTACACGATCACCGAGACGTTCCCTGTACCCGGCGAATTTCAGGACTGGTGTACGTTCCAGGATTGGATGCCGACTCGCGACGTAGAGTATACCCTCACCGTTCCCGAGGATTACCTGATGTATTTGGACTGGGACGTCCTTATGACCAACGGGATTGAGGAGTTGCCGCTCACCTTCACCTCCGAAGGCAACACCTACATCTGGAGTGCAGAGAAGATCCCCGGCATCCGCCCCGAGCCCGGTATGCCGGAATACGAAAGCGTCGCCCCGGCGATCCTCATCTCCTCGCTCGACTCCTGGGATCAGATCGGCGATTGGTGGATGACGCTGCTGGATGAGGCGATCGTGCCAACCTCGAAAATCGAGGAGAAGGTGGCCGGACTGGTTGCCGGCCTGGAGACAAAAGAAGAGCGGATTGCCGCGATCTATCACTGGGTGATCCAGAATACCAAGTATGTCGGCCTCGAGTTCGGGATCGGCGGCTTTCAGCCCTATCCCGCAGCGACTACATTCCAGAACGGATACGGCGACTGCAAGGATGGTACCGCGCTGCTGGTAACGATGCTACGGATCGCCGGCGAGGAGGCCTACCCGGTCCTCATCAACGCCACCGGCGACGTGCGGCCGGACCTGCCGATTCTGTGGTTCGACCACGCCATCGTCGCCGTGCCTCTCGATGAGAAGCAGAACGGCTGCGAGTGGCTGTTCCTCGATACCACCGCGTGGACAAACAGCTACGGCGACGTACCCGTATCCGACCAGGCCAAGTGGGCCCTCATCGCAGGCCTCGACGACGGCACCCGGCACGAGCTCGTACAATCGCCGCTCTATCCGGCGGAGTGGAATTACTGGCGCGTCTCGCAGGAGCTACATTTGGCCAGTGACGGCGAGCTCACCGCAATGGTTCACTGGGAGACCTTGGGGTTCTACAACATGTACTGGCGATGGCTGTTCAAGTCTCTTTCTGAAGGTCAGAAGCGCTACTTCTTCGAGAGTTACGCCGGCCTGATCATCCCCGGCGCACATGTCGAATGGTACAAGGTCTCCGATCTCAATGACTACCAGCAGCCGGTGCAGATCTCCCTGCTCATGGCCGGTGAGGGAGCGCAGTTCTACGGCGAGGGCAAGCTGATGTCCTTCAAGATCCCGATGACGATCGGTCCCCAACGCGGCCTGGTAAAAGAGGCGTGGCGCTATTATCCGTTTTTGGTGGGCCTGCCAAGCAAGGTCGAGCAGTCGACCGTCGTGAGCCTACCGGCGGGCTGGGAGATCGACTCGATGCCGGAGGGCTTCATCATCGCCAGCTACTGGGGCGGCATCCTCATTGACTACACCACGGATGGGCGAACCCTGCTCGTGAACAACATCACCGAAGCCGTGAGCTATAAAGAGCTCCCGCGTCGCATGTATAACGGCTACGTAGGGGCACAGGACGAGTACGCCAAACACCTGCAGCTCGCGATCCTGCTGAAGAAATCGGGGCAGTAGCCCCTTAAGGCAGACACTGGGTAAGAGCGGGAGGGACCATCGACTCCTTCTTTCCTTGGGTCAAGACAAGGCGCGAAGCAGTTGCGATTTTCCCGTATCCGCAAGTGAGGGTTGAAGCATGCGCAAAACGACATCCCTTTTGGTCTTAACCATTCTCATCGCGGCTTTCTGCGTTGGGCCATGCGCCGAACAGGCACAGGATGAATCGACGCAAACACCAGCAATTGCGATCACCATCGTCTTCGACAACTACCTATCGGAGCCGGGTCTCGTCACTGCGTGGGGATTCGCCTGTGTGATAGAAGGACTGGAGGAGACGGTCCTGTTCGACACAGGCGGAAATGGAGGGATTCTCCTGCACAATATGCAAGCCTTGGGGATCGATTCAAAGGCAATCGACACGGTGGTCCTATCGCACTTCCACGGTGACCACGTCGACGGCTTGCCCGCGTTCCTTGAGAAAAACAACGATGTACGTGTATTCGTTCCGGTCTGTTTTCCGAGTTCATTCGACGAGTCTGTGCGCAAAACCGGAGCGGAACTGATCGAAGTCGGCGAGGCGCGCGCCATCTGCGCAGATGCCGGCTCCACCGGCGAGATCATGGGTTATCCCCGCGAGCAGGGACTGATCGTTGAGACTCCGGAGGGACCCGTGCTCATCACCGGCTGTGCCCATCCCGGCATCGTGCGCATGGCCGAGGTGGCGCGGGAGGTCGCAGGAAGAGATCTCTACCTTGTTATGGGCGGGTTTCACATGGTACGGTCGAGCGAAGCGCAGATCCGCGACGCGATAGAACAACTCGTCGCCCTCGGTGTCAAACGGGTCGCGCCGAGCCACTGTTCCGGCGACTTCGCGCGGACGCTGTTTCAGGAGGCGTTCGGAGAGAATTTCATCGTTGCTGGGGTGGGGACGCGAATCACAATCGATAGCAGCTAGCACCACGAAGAACCGCTCGGAAGGGAGCCCATCTGATCCTGAAGATGGGAAAAGGATTGCACAAAGAGGCAATCGAGAAAGGGTCTGCGAAATGTATGCGTCAAAACCACATTTCGAACAGCGGATAATTGATCTGTAAGGGGGAATGACATGAAGCGATCGCTTGGGCGAAAGACGCTCGTGGTTCCGGCGCCGGTGTGGGTGGTGGGGACTTACGATGACGAGGAGAAACCGAACATCATGACCGCTGCGTGGGGTGGAATCTGCTGTTCCAAGCCGCCGGCGGTCTGCGTGTCGTTGCGCGAGGCGACCTACACGTACGGGAATATCGTTGCCCGCGAGGCGTTCACGGTGAACGTGCCGTCGGTTGACCACGCCAGGCAGGCCGACTACGTAGGAATCGCTTCGGGCCGCGATGAGGACAAGTTCAGCGCGACTGGCCTAACCCCGGTGAGAAGCGAACTGATCGATGCTCCCTACGTTGCGGAATTTCCTCTCAACTTAGAGTGTAAGCTGATTCACACGCTCAAGATTGGCCTACACACGCTGTTTGTCGGCGAGATTGTCGACGTCAAGGCGGATGAGGCCGTGCTCAATGAGGAAGATCGTCCTGAAATCGACAAGGTCAAGCCGTTTGTCTTCTCGGTTGGCGAGCAGACCTATCACGCGATCGGTGGCGTGGTAGGACCGGCCTTCAACATGGGCAAGGAACTGCAGCGGAAATAGAGACTCTCGTCCGGCGTGGGGGCAAAGCGATGGGCCAGTTGCCCTTTCGTATCCTACAGCTCCGACTCGCTGACCCGATACTCGGCGGAGGTGTAGATGAACTCGGGCACGTATCGGCCGTCGAGCATGGCAGCGACCGCGGCGCAGACCACGGGGTGAGTGCGCATGCTTGTGTGTTCGAGAGAGATGCAGGCGTGGTTGTCGGCTCCGGCCAAGCGTGCGGAGTTCATCTGTACGACACCATCTGATCCCTGCCACCGCTTTGCCTTTTCGACACAGTCTCGCAAGCACGTCTCCTCGTCACGCCGTAGGGTACAGCCGAGACACGACTGGCCGGCGAAAGTGATGTAGATCACGTCGGAGTGAAGTTGGGAGGCTGTCTCTTCAGCGCTCGTTTCGCGATTGAGAAGGGCGAGGAAACGGCTTTTTGGCACCATCTGGCGAACTGAAGGACCGAGCCAGTCCCCGAAAGCAGCATAGGTTACTCCGTGGTGTGGTGTTGCCAGTGTGACCAGTAAGCACACGTCGCCACGATAAGAAATCCCGTAATCAGGGAACCCTTCCTCGCCGAGCACGCGGAGGAAATCGTCGGCCTCGATGTATGCGCGGGCGATCAGTCCACCCATGCTGTGTGCCACAACGTCTACCTGCTCGCACTCCAGTGCGTTTGTAATCCATGCGATTTCATCGGCCGCACGGGCGCTGTACAGGCGGATATCGCGGATTGTCGGTTCGTACCCCCACCCGTAGTCGCTGATGAATACATCACGGCAGTCGGGACCCACAGCCGGAAGGTAGAACAGGCTGTGATCATCTTTGAGGGAGATCTCCTGGCTATTGTCGACTGCGTTTCCGCTCAGAGATTCGGCCAGGGTCTGCCACAGCAGGGTGGGCGCGTAGCCGGGAAGCGGCTGATATCCGTGAATGAGCAACACCGGCAGACGTGGCGGCTTGGCACCCTGCGCCGACGCGTCTGCAGCACCGCACAGTGCCAACCCTGCAGTGATGCAAAGCACCCCGATCAGGAAACTGCAGCGCGGTTTCATCGCAGCCAACTGGACCGGCTTCTTACCTCTCCGTCCGTTCCAGCCTCAGGGTGACGAGATTCTTGAGGTCGGGACACTGGACCTCAATCGTGTCCCCTTGCCACCACGGGTAGCTTCCCCCGAATTGAAAGGTCGAGAGCGTCGGAAAGATGTCGTGGTAGAAAAACCCACACAGCGCGCCGGGATTGTGGCAGCTGATCTCGAATGTCTCACCTTCGTGATGGCCGGCGTGACAGGTGCCGTTCACTTCCGCCACCGTGGCCGTGATTTTGTGGCCTATCCCCGGTTCTTTCGCCATTTTCAACCAACCTCCCTTTCTGAAAATAGATTCCTGACAAATGGACGCCGGTGCGCAGTGCACACTACGGAGCCTAGAGCAATCCCCCAATCGATTCCAGCAAGCGATCGATCTGTGATTCGGTGTGGGTTGAAAACACAGCGATTCTTACTGACTCTACGTCCGGAGCATCCGAGTACCCGCGCGCATCGTAGCAGGCGACCAGGATGTCTCTGTTGTACAGCTCTTGCTGTAGGTGCTTCACGTCCACACCCGGGGTAGACCGAATCGAGACAATCGGAACCGGCGAGGGTTCAACGTCAATCCCCAGCCCGCGCAATCCTCCTCGCACGCGAGCCACGTTGCTCCAAAGCCGTTTTCTCATCTCGGGGTGCTCAGACAAGATGCGAAGTCCCATTGCCGCGGCAGCAGCTGCTGCGGCACTGGGAGGGCTGGCGCCGATTGGAACCCACGAGTGTCGTTTGATTTTCTCCATCAGTCCGTGGCTGCCCGGTACAATCCCTCCTACCCCACCGACCGCCTTGCTCAACGTGCCTACAAAATAGAGGTTGGGACCTCGCAGGCCAAGATATTCAAAAGTTCCTTTGCCTTCTTCGCCGATGACACCAATCGCATGCGCGTCATCGACGCACAACAAGGCATCGTCAAACGGGCCGAGAGCCTCAACGTAGTCCCGCAATGGCGCAATTGCTCCGGTAGTAGGAAATATGCCATCGGACAAAACGAGGGGGATTTGGCCTGCTTTCACGTTGTCAGCCAGCTTGACGGACAGATCGTTTGCGTCCTTGTGTCGAAATCGGACAACAATTCTTTCGCTGGAGGTTAGCCCGTCGAACACGCTGTAGTGGGATCGCTCATCGACGAACACCACGTCGTAATCATCACTGAGGGCCTGAACCAAAAGCATATCGGCCAGATACCCAGAAACGAGATAGGTCGCGGACTGGGTTCCGAAAAATGCGCTGGCTCGCTCAACGACCTCCAGCAGGGGAGGAGTGCTCAACCCTGTGGCCGGCCCCAACCCATACCGTCGGATTGCGTCACACGCCGCATCGATCACACGAGGATCTCCGTGCAGTGAGTAGTAGCTGGTTCCGCAGTAGTAGTCTACCTGTCGCCCGTTGACGAGCATGCGAGGGCCCACGGGAGATTCCAACGTTCTGTCTGTTGCGTTCATCTCTGCGTAGTATTTCACCGCTCTACTGATTCGGCCAACACGCCTTCTTTCGGCCTCGACCCCATCCCCGATCATTCGTTGCCGAGTCGGCCTGCCGCCCTTCTTGAGCCCCTCGGAAGCCAGGGGACAAGGAAACGGATGAATCCTTGCTTCCTTTTATCAGAACTGTGGCTCTTCCTCCTGGATTCCTGGTTTCCCTATTGCAGAGTTGCAAACTCGACACAGTACCTCACTCATATGCTGCCTGTTCTATCGACATGGCACACACAGACACCTTTGGTCGATAGGGATTGACTGTAGAAGGTTCGATCCTGTTCAAAGAGGCATCCATCCGGCAAGCACAGGATGCAAGGGACCATCAAGCCGTGCCGGTGTTCTGGAAGTACTCGCTCACTTTGGCCACGATCTGGTTCTTCGTCATCCGGTCGGCCGGCTCGATCCCCACGATGCGTCTGGCGAGATCCTTGTGCTTGTCGATTGCCTTTTTCAATTCGTCCTTTGCCGACGCGGGGCCGAAGATCAGAACCTCATCCGCATCGCGGATGAAGTCAATCACGTCACTGTAGTAACGATCAAAATGGTGCTTGTATCGTCCTTCCCATTTGCTTTCCGAGACGACGTCTTGAGGGCCGTACGGTGTCGAGGAGCGGCCCCCGCCGCTTGGGAGCACATGCCGTTCGATGTCACATTCGATGATCTTGGTCGTCGCCTTTTCGCTTTTGAGCGTGACAATGATCGCGTTCTTGTGATCGATCCACAGGCCAACATTTCTGCTCATCCTTCTCTCCTTTCCCGGGTACCAAACCGTCTTTTCCCCTCCTGACCCCAGCAGACGGGGAAAGCCTCGCTGACAAAGGACGAAACGGCAAAAAGAAAACGTGGAATCACTCTTGCTGCCTCAACATGGGGAATTGACGTCTTGAGATACACAAGACCTCGAAAAGGACATGGATGATGCGCTTTCCATTAAGCACTTTTGTATTTACATTGTAAACGATTTAGCCGGGCAACTCAAAATGCTCGTAGACTGGGAAGCTCTGCGTCAATTCGTGCACCTGTCCTCTTGCGCGGTTCAGCACACGCTCATCATCGGGATGGGTCAGCACGGTATCGATGAGCCGTGCGATCTGCCGCATCTCGTCTTCTTTCATTCCTTCCGTCGTGACGGTGGGCGTGCCGAGCCGAATGCCGCTGGTGACGGCAGGAGTTTCCGGATCGTAGGGGATCATGTTCTTGTTGACGGTGATGTGGACGCGGTCGAGGATCGCTTCTGCTTGCATGCCGGTCATCCTCTTGTTTCGCAGGTCGATCAGCATCAGGTGATTATTCGTGCCGCCGGAGACGAGGCGGTAGCCGAGCCGCAACAATTCTTCGGCCAGGACACCGGCATTGGCAACGATCTGGCGCTGATAGGCGCGAAACTCCTTTGTCAGCGCCTCCTTGAAGCAGACCGCCTTTGCCGCGATCGTGTGCATGTGCGGCCCGCCCTGGGTGCCGGGAAAGACCGCCCGATCGATCGCCTTGGCGTGCTCACCTTTGCACAGGATGATCGCGCCGCGTGGCCCGCGCAGCGTCTTGTGGGTTGTCGTCGTGACAACATCCGCGTAGGGGACTGGACTCGGATGAAGCCCCGCCGCCACCAGGCCGGCGATGTGAGAAATGTCGGCCATGTGGTAGGCGCCGACCTCATCGCAGATCTCTCGGAACCGCGCGAAGTCGATGACGCGTGAGTAGGCGCTGGCGCCGGAGATAATGATGCGCGGCTTTGCTTGCCTCGCGAGTTTCGCGAGGCCATCGTAGTCGATCAGTTCGGTCTCTTGATCGACGGTGTACTGCACCACGCTGAAGCAGCGGCCGGAGAAGTTCACCTTGTGCCCGTGGGAGAGATGCCCGCCGTGCGCCAGGGCCATTCCCATGAGCGTGTCGCCGACCTCGGCGAGCGCCATATACGCCGCCATGTTTGCCGGCACGCCCGAATGCGGCTGCACGTTCACGTGGTCGCAGCCAAACAACTCCTTGGCCCGATCGATCGCCAGTTGCTCGACGATGTCGACGAACTCGCAGCCGCCGTAATACCTCTTTCCCGGGTACCCCTCCGCGTAGTTGTTCTGCATCGGGTTGGCCAGCGTCTCCATCACCGCCAGAGACACCCGGTTCTCCGACGGAATCAACTCCAGATGCTCGCGCTGCTTGTGTAACTCCTGCACAATCGCGTCGTACACCTGCGGGTCGACCGATTTCAGTCGCGTGTAGAACATGGGTCCTCCTTGTCCCTTTCTTCATGAAAGATTCCTGGCCTACATGCTATCCGAGGTCGAGCTTTGGAACACATTCTTCATCATGGAGGTCAGGGCCGATCCTCGTCCGGAAGATTCCTGTGAGGATGAACTGGTCCTAGAACATCAATACTTGCATTCTTTCCAACCGGGAGTTCCTAAACAATGAGCAGGGGGGTTCTGCTTCAGGCTCGACATTCAGAGAAATAGTAAGAAATAGGTGTTGTGTCCCTTGATTACCCCTGTAACAGAAAATCTTGAATACTGGCGCAGTATTCGCTATAATACAGGCTAAGGAGGCGGGAAATTCAAGCTAATCTTGAATCCACATACAAAAGCCTCTCTTCGTCAAGTGAACACACGGAAAGCAGCAAGGCGAGAGTGCTGATAGTAGCAGTATTGGAATCCTGGCAGAGGCTACTACCGCCGCGTCACAAGACCTTGATGAGCATGCAGCTGAGAGACTGCCCGCTTGGTGATTCGGAAGTGCACGAAAGCCAAGCTGAGCTGGGGGTGTAACATGGAGGAACTGCAGAAGATCCTTGGAGAGCGCATTCGGTCACTGCGCAAGAAACTGGGAATCACACAACTAGCCTTCGCAGAGCAGGTCGGCTTCTCCGCTCACCAGATTGTATCCGAGATCGAACGTGGCGGGAGAGATGTCAAGGCATGGGAGTTGGTTAGGATTGCGGATGCTCTTCACACAGAAGTTCGGTATCTGATAGCAGGAAGTGAGCCTGCACCGGCGCACGTGCTCTGGAGAGACTATCCGGAGGAAGGCGCCACTGAGATGGAGGCTCAATTTCTCAAGCGATGCAGGCAGTACCATGAGCTTGAGTCCCTTCTTGGGATCAAACCCAAACGTGACCTTCCGGTTGTTGAACTGAAGCCAGAGACGGCCTCGTATGGCGATGCCAGGCTAGTCGCAAGAGACGTTGCGAACACACTGGATCTTGGTGGGCGGCCCGCTGCATCGCTGGTTGCAATCCTTGAGGGAGACTACTCCGTGAAGATCTGGTATGAGGATCTTGCGGAAGCCGGATCTGCTGCATCCGCGGTGGGCGAGTTCGGATATGGGATCCTAATGCATCGAGAGCAAGCACCTTGGCGTCGCAACTTCAGCTTCGCTCACGAGCTGTTCCACTTAGTAACGAGGACAACTATCTCGAAGGAATCTGTGGGCGATAACCAATCCCTAACAGACAAAGTAGAGCGTC
>Ga0180431_10006485_pt1 | contig 13892 bp, 10 predicted proteins | sample SS_ome_11_FD_132459 | JGI IMG/M metagenome (GOLD analysis project Ga0180431, IMG submission 132459) | Hypersaline lake sediment archaeal communities from the Salton Sea, California, USA - SS_1_MS_1 metaG | ecosystem: Environmental > Aquatic > Non-marine Saline and Alkaline > Hypersaline >... | reverse complement strand
TCTCCTCTGAGTCTTTCTCGCCCTCTTGTGTAGTGGTATCGCCCCACTTGGCATTGACATCGGCGCCTTGGGCGATAAGCAACTTAACCGTTTCGACATCCGCCTTCTTTACTGCTTCAAAAAACGATTTGTTCTTCTTTGCCTGTTGAACGCGCTCTATCATCTGCTTTGTTGATGGGGCAATAGAACTGGCCGGATACGTCTCGAGAAGGCTCTGAAATGCAGATAATGCGGCATCGAACTGTCTCGCCTCAAAATGAGATTGCCCGATCCAGTATTGCGCATTCCTGGCGATCGTATCATCAGGCGACAGAGTAAGCACTTTGTCATATTCTGCAATGGCACCATCGTAATCAGCGGCTTTTCGCAGCGCATTTGCCTTTTCGAAGTGTTGTTCTGCTTCCGTATCTGTTTCTGATTCATTAGCTGCAAAGGATAAAACAGATAATCCGGGAACAAGCAATAGGATTAAATATGTCGTGAGTGAGATGGATCTTTTGTGATTCATTTTCTTGTCCTCTTATCTTCCAGTACTGATTGACTGTGCCATACCCATCAATTGTGCCATGTCGGCACTACCGATTAAGACATAAGCAAGCTCATGATCCTTCCACGCGAGAATGGTTCCTGCGGCTTGCTCAGCCTTTCGATACACGGCATACTCTCTGAAATCCTGGCGCGATAGCCCGCGTCGCCCGTCCAAAGATTGCTCGAATAGCGATACTGAGTGGATGCCGTCCGTATACAGCAGTTGCAAAGTGTCACGTCCGTCGATCCTTCTGATCTGATCGAGCGCAAAGCCCGGATCAAGCCACGGCGGTGCCCGCAGTTCAAAATCGGCCGTATCGCGCGCTTCCGACAGCGTCAGTGTGTGACCATTGGAAATCACGGGAGTTTCGGACAAACCGATGTCTCGCTGAGACGAGGGCCCTCTGACAATAATACCGGGACGCATGTAGTCCGGCCCCTCATCAAGGAATTCATAATATAGGATATCATCCTGGCTTACCCGCATCGGTGTGGGCTGTGATGCGCCCGGACTGTAGGATGCATGTTGAGCAACGACATCCCGGTGTTCTTTTAAGTACAGGTTAATCGTCGCTGAATCATCAGCAGGAGCAGCAGCCCCCTGCTGAGCAAGAGCGATGTCCCGCCGGGCCAGCTTCAGTTCCTCTTTCAGGTCTTTAACCTTTCCTGACATAACAAAGAACGACGCCCAGGAAAAGATGATAAGCAATGCCGCGGCTAAGTAACCGACTTTGCTCAGGAATATCGTCCTCTGGATATTCGGTTCAAACGAAACCGAATTTGTTTTCGGGGATTTATCCTGCGATTTGAAGATATCGATCTCTTTTTCGTGTGTTTGTTTCCATTGATCAAAATCGAACTTCGGCCTGTCCCGGCCGATGGCCTTTGCGATTAGCTCGTCAAAATTTTTATTGTTTCTTTCTGCATTCATAACCGGTTCTCCGGAAAACCGTTTTTTCTTAAATAGCGTTCCATTTTTCGTTTGGCTCTTGCGAGCCGTCCGTTGATCGCCGTCGGCGAGGTTCCCAGGATGGCGCCGATCCGTTCATACGACAGATTCTGGTAATAACGTAGCACAATGAGTTCCTTTACGGCTTCGGGTAGTTGTCCAATAGCTCGTCGAATCGCGTCGTGATTGTCGTTGTCGTCGTTTTTCCAGGCTACTTGTGAAAGATCATCGGTGCTGATATGCCTGGCCTTGGCCGCGAGCATATCTTTTGCGACGTTTCTACAGATGGCCGCCAGCCACGGGGCAAATCTGTTCTTATTTTTCAGGCGTCTGAGGTTGACAAGCGCCCGGGCGAAGCTTTCCTGGGCGGCGTCCTCGGCAAGCTGGTGGTCGCTTAATACAGCGTGCGCGATCGCCGCCATGGCCGGGTAGTACCGCCGGCACAGTTCGCCAAAGCTCTCGATGTCGCCATCCACGGCTTTATCAACTAATGCTCTTTCCGGATCGCTCTGCACGTGCTAAAGGTTAACCTCCAATTTGCCCGATCAGCATTCGTATTATTGTCTGATTTTACGGGCAAAATGAGCGCGTAAAATCTTCTTTTTTCCATTTTTTCTTGACGCTAACGGTATATTTGTATAATATATATCAAACATATAAATAGAATACAGAATACAGGAGACAGAATGAGGTGATCAAGCTATCAGGCTGTCAGGATGTGGGAATCAGGAGATCAGGAAAACAGGGAATTGAATATTGAATACCGAATGTCCAATATTGAAGATCAAGAAATCCGCGTCATCCGCGCAATCAGCAGTCTAAAAAACAAACCCAATTTGCCGGCCTATATCTGGACATGTTAAATGAAAATCGTGTTCATTCATGTTCATTCGTGGTTCCTTTTGATCGAAAAATCCTCAGAAATGCACAAAAATTGTCAAAAATTCACAAAAACTCACAAAAAACAACACTTATCCAGTTCATCCAGTCATCCGGTCCATGTTTCGTCGTTAGTCGTTCGTATATAGTATATCGTCCTTGGATTGAAGTGTTCAGTTATGGTTTATTTGCAAAACAGACCCAATTGAGTTTGTATTGCGTTCAGCGTGATGCGTATTGCGAAAACGAATTTGTAAAACAAAGCCAAATGATCAACAGGGGTACAAAGTCGCAGAGGCCCACAGGCACGGAACGAGCCATAAACAACTTTGTGCCTATGAACCTTCATTTACAAAACAAACCCAATGTGACCGATGTTGTGACGAATATAAATCTTGTTAAAGCAGGAGGTTATGATGATCCACCTGGATTTGAAGGCGGAGAAAACAAACCCAATCAAAGCCAATTTCCATATAAGTCGGCCTGCAAATGGTTTATAATCATGGCTTTGTGTAAAAAAGGCCGAAATATAGGGTAGGAATCGAACGACGCAATACGATATACGAGACACGAGCATATGACAGATAAAGCTTATCAAAAATGTATAAATCCTTCTTGTGGAGAGGTTTACGACTGTGGTCAGGCGATGTTCAAATGCCCGAAATGCGGCGAATTGCTGGATATTCGCTATAACTGGGACCAGATTCCCGTTCCCGGCAAGTTAAGCGACTTTGCCAAGCGCTGGGCTACGCGGGACAATCGGCTGGACTTGTCGGGCGTCTGGCGATTTCGCGAGCTGATTAGCTTCTGCGAGGATCCGTACAAGGTCAGCATCGGAGAAGGCCAAACGATCCTTCAGCCCAACGACGCCGTAGCGAAGTATGTCGATATGGATGACGGGTGTTTGTTCCTGCAATACGAGGGTCTGAATCCCTCCGGCTCCTTCAAAGACAACGGCATGACCGCGGCGTTCAGCCATGCGAAGATGGTCGGCGCTACATCGAGCGCCTGCGCCTCGACGGGCAATACGTCCGCGTCGGTGGCGCTGTACGCCCATAGCTGCGGCGTCAAATGCACCGTGTTCATCGGTTCCGGCCGGATCGCCTTCGGCAAGCTCAGTCAGGCGATGGATTACGGCGCCCAGACGATCCAGATCCTCGGTGATTTCGACGATTGCATGAAACAGGTTCAGGACGTTTGTACGGAATTGGGATTGTATCTGCTCAATTCGCTCAATCCATTCCGGCTCGAAGGGCAAAAGACCATCATGTATCGGATCATCGAGGGCCTCGGCTGGGACGTGCCGGACTGGATCATCGTACCCGGCGGCAACCTGGGTAACTCCAGCGCCTTCGGTAAAGCCTTTGGAGAATTGAAGGAGCTGGGCCTGATCGATCGCGTGCCTCGGATGGCGATTATCAATGCCACCGGCGCCGACACACTGACGGACCTGGTCAATAACAAGAAGCTCCGCTGGAATGACAGCCACGTCGATCAGGCGGTTATCGACGATTATTACGCCGATCTGACAGCCCGCCATTTCTCACCGCACACGTGCGCCTCCGCGATTGAAATCTCCCGCCCGGTGAATTTGAAAAAATGCCTGCGCGCGCTTGATATTTGCGATGGCGTGGTCCTTGCCGTGACGGATGAAGAGATCGTCGATGCCAAGGCGGTTATCGGCAAATACGGACTGGGCTGCGAGCCAGCCTCGGCGGCGACCATCGCCGGCTTAAAACACTTGCGGGCCGGAGGCGTCATCGGCGCTAACGAGCGCGTGGCCTGCGTCCTTACGGGCCATGCCCTCAAGGACCCCGACGTCACCGTCAACTACCACAAGGAAGAGCAAGGCGAGTTCGCCAACCCTCCCATCGAGGCCCCCAACGACCTCGACGCGATCATCAAACTAATCAAGTAAAACAAAAATCCGAATATCTAAATCCGAAACAATATCCAATGTTCGGAATTCAAAACGTCTGCGATGAATCATGTTTTGGATATTCGAGCATTTGAATTTTAGATTTGTTTAGGGTTTAGGATTTCGTGATTAGGATTTATTTTTGTAGCCGGGTTGGGCGTGGAGAGTGTCGATGAAGGCGAGCATGTTCTCGAGGGGGACATCGCCTTCAACGGCGTGGGCGGGGGCGAAGACGTAGCCGCCGTCGGAACCGGCTGCTAATAATCTTTTCGTCTCGTTTTTGACGTCCTCGACGGAGCCGTACGGCAGCGTTCGCTGGGTGGAGAGCCCGCCGTGAAAGGCAAGCCGGCCTTTGTAGCTTTTCATCAGGCTGAAGATGTCCATGACCTCGGGCTGGAACGGATTGAAGCAATGAAGGCCGATGGCGATCAGGTCTTCGAACAACTCATCCACCTTGCCGCATGAGTGGATGAACACGAGCTTGCCGGCGTCGCGCACCGCCGAGTACATGCGCTTAAGCTCCGGCTCAATGAACTGGCGCCAGAGATGCGGGCCCATCTGCAAGCCGCGCTGCTGGCCCCAGTCGTCGCCGAAATAGACGGCGTCAATGTCGTATTTCATCGCCTCGGTCGCCTGGGTGATATTGTAGTCGGCGATCGTGCGGAGCAACTGCCGGACGAAATCCGGATGATCCAGAAAATCCATCATCAGGTTCTGCATTCCCCGTAGTGTCCAGGCCCGCTCGTAAAGGGAGAATCCGATCTTGAAGACACGGAGACAATCACCGGATCGTGCGAGCCGATCTGGGATATCCTCGAAAAAGTGCTTGCTAAGTGGATCGGGAAGCTCGTATCCCTCAAGTGTCGGTTCGGGTAGGAGACAGTTTTCAACGTTGCCGATGTCTTTATCTATGCTGCGATCCCACACGACGCCGAACATATCGCGGAAACGGTCGTTGCCGAGGCCCTCGAAGAAACCGATGTCGTGGCCCAGCTTGACGAAATGATTGTCCAGGACCTCTTCCAAGTCATCCCGGCCGAAGTGCTCCCGCAATGTGTCGGCCGCTTCGACGGTGAAATTGCAATGCCACGGCACATACGGGACCTTGTGTCCCTCAACGGCCAGTTTGACAATTTGTCTCTTATTCATCGATCTCCATTCTTAGTGTATAGTCGCCTTCAGGCCGCTCAGGCGGACGTCGTCTCCGAAACGTTGGATGTCCACATGAACCAGACTGACGGATTTAGCCAATTCGGCCATTGGTTTGCTTATCTCGGCGCCGCCTTGTGCTCCGAGTATTCTCGGGGCGATGTACACGATAATTTCGTCGGCAAGGTTTTCTCTGATAAATGAGGTCAACACGGTAGGCCCCCCCTCGACGAGCAAGTGGGCGATACCGCGACGGCTCAATTCGTCCAACAGAAAGACGAGATTGGAACGATCAGGTGTGTCCGGGCAGACGAGCAGTTCGGCCCCTTTCTTCTTTACCTGCTCCGCAACGCGGGGATTCGCTTCGATGGCGTGTTGGCGCGTGACGATCGTCGCCGGGCTTTTCTTAGCCGTTTGGAGTAGTTGGCAGTCAGGTGGAATTCTCAGATGGTTGTCCAGCACGATCCGCGTCGCTTTCTTGCCTTTGCTCGGACGAGCCGTTAATAGCGGATCGTCCGCGAGGACGGTATGGATACCCACCAATATCGCCTGGGCGCGCCGGCGGAGTTTGTGTACATCTTTCCGGCTAAGCTCGTTGGAGAGCCATCGCTGTTCACCATTGCCGGCCCAGGCGAGTTTGCCGTCGATACTCTGCGCCCATTTGAGTGTCACCCAGCATTGGCCGGTGGCGGCGTACTTGACAAAAGGCGCGTTGAGCCATCGCGCCTCGGTCTCACACAAGCCGGTCCGCACCTCGATACCCGCCTGGCGGAGTTGCTCGATACCTTTGCCGCCGGCGTGTTTCGACGGATCGACCATGGCAACGACGACCCTCGCCAGACCGGCGGAGATGAGAGCTTGCGTACACGGGCCGGTCTTACCCTGATGACAGCACGGCTCGAGCGTTACGTACATCGTCGCGCCGTGCGGCTCGACACCAGATCGGGTACAGTCCTCCAAAGCGTTAATTTCCGCATGCGGCCCACCGAACTGCTTATGATAGCCTTTACCGATAACTCTGTTATCTTTGACGATAACAGCTCCGACCGCCGGATTCGGCTCAACCGAACCGATACCTCGTCGCGCCAGCTTCAAAGCAGCTATCATATATTTTTCATCTTGGCCGATCATTTATCTTCGATCATATCCTTAAATCGTTTCTCGTCGATGATTTCGATGCTGAGTTTTTCGGCTTTGTCCAGTTTGCTGCCGGGATTCTCGCCAGCTACGACGTAGTCGGTTTTTTTGCTGACGCTGCCTGATGTCTTCGCCCCGGCCTGCCGGATAGCCTGCTCGGCCTGCTGCCGGGTGAAGTTTTCCAGCGTGCCCGTGACGACAAATGTCTTGCCGGCAAGTTTAGTTGAACGTCGCGTTTCCGGCGGCTCCGGCTTCACACCCGCGTCTATGAGCTGCTCGATCACCGAACGATTCTCCGGATCGCTGAAATATTCGCAGAGGCTTTGCGCCATCGTCGGCCCGATCTGGTCGATCTCCGCAAGTTCCTCTTCTTTGGCGGTCATAAGCGCTTCAAGTGTGCCGAAATGGTCGGCCAGTATCTGCGCCGACTGGCCCCCGATATGCCGGATACCAAGAGCGGCGATGAGACGCCACAATGGCCGGGTTTTGCTTTCTTTGATGGCCTCAATGACGTTGGCGGCGCTCTTTTGGGCCATGCGTTCCAGCCCGGCGATTTGGCTTTTGTCAAGTTTGTATAAATCGGCGAAATGTTTAACCAAGTCGGTCTCAATCAGTTGGTCGATCAGGGCCGGACCCAGGTGTTCGATGTCCATCTGGCCCCGTCCCGCAAAGTATCTCAAACGCTCCTTCAACTGGCCCGGGCAGTTCGGATTAAGGCATCGGATATAGACGCCCTCCTCGTCTTTGGCGACGGTGGAGCCACAGGTCGGACATTCCGTCGGCATCTCGAAAGAGTCGGCGCCGGAAGGTCTGAGTTCGACCTTGACCTGTACAACCTGCGGAATAATCTCGCCGGCCTTTTCTATTATGACGGTGTCACCGCAGCGGGCGTCGAGCCGCTCTAACTGGTCGAAATTGTGCAGACTTGCACGTTTGACCGTCGTGCCGGCCAGCAGTACCGGTCTCAGATTCGCTACCGGCGTCAGGATGCCGCTCTTGCCGACCTGGACGTCGATGGATTCGACGACGGTTTCCGCCTGTTCGGCGGCGAATTTATACGAGATGCACCATCGCGGCGCCCGGCCCGTCGCACCGAGGATGTCCCGTTGGTCGAAACGATTGATCTTAATGACCATCCCGTCGATCTGGTAATCCAATTCCAATCGCTTCTCGTTCCAGCCGTCACAAACCTCAATGACCTCATCAATATCTTTGGCTTTTTCGATATGAGGATTGACGGGCAGACTCAGCGTTTTGAACCGCTGGAGGCTCTCGTAGTGATTCGGCGCCAGAAGCTCGGACAGCGCGCCGGAGGCATAGGCGAAAAACGACAGGTTCCTCGTGGCGGTGATTCGCGCGTCCAGCAGCTTCAGGGAACCGGCTGCGGCGTTTCGCGGATTGGCGAAGGTCGGCTCGCCCGCTTCGGTTCGAAGTTTGTTCAACTCGATAAAGGCACTTGTGGGCATATAGACTTCACCGCGGACTTCGACTATGGCGGGGATATCGCCATCGGCCAGTAAGACGAGCGGGACGGCTTTGATTGTTCGCACATTAGCCGTAACGTCATCGCCTACTTCACCGTTGCCCCGCGTAGCGGCGGTTGTAAGGACGCCGTCTTCGTAGCGAAGGCTGATGGCAAGCCCGTCGATTTTCAGCTCGATAACGTAATCATAATCTCTGTTTCCAAGTTGTTTGGCGACGCGGTCGTCGAAAGCCCGTAACTCGTCGGCGTTATAGGTGTTGTCCATGCTCAACATGGCAATGGCGTGCCGGACGGTGGAAAAACCTTCGAGGGGCCGGCCCGAGACGCGCTGGGTCGGCGAATCGGGCGTGATGAGCTGGGGGTTCGCCTGCTCCAGGGCCTTAAGCTCGGTGAAGAGGTCGTCGTATTGCCGGTCGCTGATCCTGGGCCGGCTGAGCACATAATAGAAGTGGTCGTGCTCGCGAATCTCACGGCGTAACTGCTCAATGCGTTTTTTTACATCAACTGTCATAATTGCTTAATTTATACGCTGTTTTGGCCGATTCTGCAATATTTCGACTTGCTAACGCATGAAATGAATTTGTTGAAAACAATATTTGACAAAATTCGCCAAATTGACGATAATATCAGGATAATATGGTTACACCAATGTGATAGTTGGTCTAAGTGTTTTGTTTTTCCCCGATAGCTCAATTGGTAGAGCGAGCGGCTGTTAACCGCTAGGTTGTAGGTTCGAGTCCTACTCGGGGAGTTGTGGAAGAGGAAGATGGCAAATTCTGGGCGTATGTGCTGGAGAATTCAGCAGGGAGATTCTATATCGGCTCAACCAACGATCTTGAGCGGCGCCTCTCACAGCATAATGATCCTGCGACATCCGGCAAATACTGTCCGAAGAACGGCCCGTGGAGGCTTGTCTGGAAGGAGATTTTCACAACCAGAGCCCAGGCCATGCGACGTGAAAAGCAGATCAAGCGTATGAAATCGGCCCGATGGATTCGGGAGAATCTGCTCGATCGTCAGAGCGAGTCCCGGCGCGCCGGGATTAACCGCTAGGTTCGAGGTTCGAGTCCTCGTCGGGGAGTTGTAAGTCATTCTCATTAAATGACTTATATATTACGACACAATCACTCCAAGTATCCTACTACCGTTTTGGCTGTTCGAAGGTTGTAGCTCGAATCTTCTATCCTGATTGAAGTTACCGCAATTCCCAAACCTTGAAACGAGCGGCGTTGAATACGCTCGGTTTATCGTTGCTTGTATTTAAGTAAGAAGAGCTTACAGCTTCTTCAAGCAGTAAGCTCTTCGATGATATTGGGCGTTATGTTTTGTGGCGAGAGTACGCTACTGTCCGGATGAACTGTGCAGTTCAATGTCATCGATGCAAACCAGGCCTGAACCGCCCGGTTGATTGCTGGCCGGATCGCCTACACCGATGCCCATTATTTTGATGGTCGTCGGATCCACACCGGTGAAGTCAGCTAATGGAATAGTCCATTGCTCCCAATGATCTATTGTAACAGCAGCAGGATTTGGGTGTTGGGCCTCTTTGCGATTTCCGGCGCTATCTTCCAATGCCACATAGAACGGCTCGATGGCATTGCCGGGATCCCCGTGGAACCAGAGCGATAAAATATCAACGTTTCTTCGTGTCCAATCCTGAGCTACCTCCCATTCGCGTGTCGTCTCTGATATCGGCGCCGTGGTGTCATCGTAAAAGAACGGCATCGACTGTAAACCGCTGTGTACTATGTTAAGCTCGACAAAAGGAGACTTTGTATCACCAACGGAAGAACCGTTTGTGGGGATTTCCCAACCATCCCACCAGGTATTCCATATCTCGTTGCCTTCCTCACCCGTGTAATTCTCGAAGTTGTGCACGATTACAGGTTTGATTTCTCCCCAGTGCTCCATTAAGATCTCCAAGTCGGCTTCGTCAACTACTCCATCGCCCCAGGGCATCGGTCCAATATCACACAACGGTTCATAAGTACCCCAGGCTCCAATCATCGTGAGCAGATCGTCCATCCCCACGCTACCGTTATCATCGAAGTCCACTATGGGCTTAACGGAGACCTGCCAGAAAAGTTCTGGGTAGTTTAAGCGTACAGCGGAGTCGAAATACAAAGTTGAACCGTCCGGGCAAATTTCCGGACGAGCTACCCACGAGGCCTGACCATTTACAGCCGGACCAAGGTCTATCGCTGGACTCCAGCCATCGTCTGCCGTGGCCCGAATGCACATGAGCATACGACGAGTTGTCCAATTCACAAAGAACAGGGCCAAGCCATCGTTTGAGATACTCGGGTTGTTTTGGCTATCAGAGTCATTTACGTTTGGTCCGAGGTTGACCGCTTCGCCCCAGTCGTCCTCCGTTGTTGCCCGCGTCGCGACCCAGATATCCTTTCCACCATGCCCTCCGGATCGCCTGGAATCGAAATACACGCTGAGCCCATCCGACGCGAAATCAAGACTCCAGGCGTCACCGAGTCCGGTGAACTCAGCGGCAGGGCCCCATGACTCGTCCTTCGAAGCACGAGTCGACCGCATCAAGCGGTTCACTTGATTGTAGCGGTGAGTGAAATAGAGTTCCAGGTCGTCCGGCGAGATAGCCGGGTCACTTGCCTTTCCCCCAGGTATATTTATGTTTGACCCCAGGTTGACGGCCTCTCCCCAAGGCGCATCCGGCGATTCCCGCTCGGCGACCCACAGGTCTCGGTCGTTGGAATTGTCCGGACCGCGGCCCTGTCCGAAGTACAGTTTCAATCCATCCGGCAGGAAATTGCATCCAGAAGGGTGCACGGCACCTTGGCTGTTAACGGCTTCGTCTATCGGCTTAGGATCGCAGATGACAAAGTCTGCAATTGCCAATTGACCGCTGCTGGCGAGTATATCGAAGATAAATCCGAGTACTAATAGTCTCATTTTCTTAACGTTCAGACAATTCATGATAAACCTTCCTTACTGCACATATGTGCAAAACAACTTTGGAGAATCCTGTTGTAACAAGCAACGTAAGCTCGTTACCGTCTGTGGTTAAATCCAGAAGAATTCTGAGATCTTGCAGAAAATCTCAGAAAAAGGTCAAAATTTTTCCTTACAGTCAATTCAGGCCATCGAAATGTCAGTAGATAACATGAGATTGACTAATCGTGCACCGCAGTTAGACTATGCGATGGAATTACAGAACGTCCGGATTCAATATTGGGCTTATCGAATGGCTGGAAGATTTCGCGATGAGACAGATATGGGGGGTGAAAGAGACATTTTTCTGACCACGCACTGGTCCCTCATCGAAAAAGTCGGAGAAGAAGGCGATAGAGACAGAATTTTGATCGCCTTACTCTTAGAGAATTACTGGAAGCCCGTCTACTGTTATCTGAGACACAGGGGCTATGGCAATGAGGATGCCAAAGACCTTACTCAGGGCTTCTTTCACGAAGTTGTCCTGGATCGAAATTTGGTTCAGCGTGCCGATCAGGCGAAAGGACGTTTTCGCTCGTTTCTGTTACATGCCTTGAATCAATACCTCATCAACGAACGGGACAAACGGATGGCTAAGAAACGCATCCCCCAGGGGAATCTAATCTCTCTGGATAACGTCGATCTGCCAAAGCTGCCCCAAGGCGTGGACAAATGGAGTTCGGAAGATGTCTACAATTATGCCTGGTTGTCGGCCCTCCTTGATCGTGTGCTCGCAGAGGTTGAGAAAAGCTGTCTGGCCAAAGGTATGGAGCTTCACTGGCACCTCTTCCACGAGCGTGTAGCCCAGCCAACGCTAAGCAATCTGCCAGTCCCTTCCCTATCAGAGGTGTGCAAGCGACACAATATTGAAGATCCAGGCAAGGCATCCAATATGATTCTCACGGTGAAAAGGCGGTTCCAGGCTGTTCTAAGACAACATATTCGCAGTACAGTTATTTCTGAAGGGAGGATTCCGGAGGAAGTCAGAGAAATTTCACGGTTTTTCCCAAAAAGTCTGCAAGATTAGCAAGAACTGCTGGATTATATAACGATCTCGTTACTCCAGCAACCGGCTTGGATTGACTCAAACGTATATATTGGATCTCAGGGTACTTAACCGTCTTGTAGAAGGGGATTATGAAGATGGCTGATGAGTCGACATTTGGCAAACCCGCTGAAGGACTCCAAGAACTTTTCTCTATCGGTGCTGATGGTTTGGTTGACGAGGACAAGGATAACGCCCCGTCTCTCGAGGCTTTGGACCTGATGATCGAGAAACCAGGTAGTCAGATCGGTGGACATAGACTGCTGCGGGTTCTGGGCGAAGGCGGTATGGGGATCGTCTATCTGGCACAGCAAGAAGAGCCTGTCAAACGCCAGGTTGCCTTAAAAGTCATCAAACCCGGAATGGACTCTAAACGTGTAATTGCGCGCTTTGAAGCGGAAAAACAAGCTTTGGCACTCATGCAGCATCCGCATATCGCCTGTGTCTATGGTGCAGGTCTTACACTCACCGGACGTCCTTACTTTGTTATGGAATACGTCAAGGGCCTGCCGATTACAGACTATTGTGACCAGCACAAACTCACCATAAAAGAGCGACTCAACCTGTTTGTGCAGATATGCCAAGCCGTTCAGCACGCTCATCAGAAAGGAATTATTCATAGGGATATCAAACCGTCGAACATTCTGGTATCAGTCGAGAATGACCAGGCCATTCCGAAGATCATTGACTTCGGCATCGCTAAAGCCATTGATAAACTGCTGACCGAACAGACACTTGCCACCGATGATACGCAGTTGCTTGGCACGCCGGAGTATATGAGCCCGGAACAGGCGGATATGGCTAACGAAGATATAGACACCTGCTCGGATGTTTATTCTTTGGGCGTGTTGCTTTATGTTTTACTGACCGGCGTTTTGCCGTTTGATCCTGAAACGCTTCGCGACAGCGGGATTGAGAAAATCCGAAAGACGACTCGCGAAAGTGACCCAAAGACACCTAGCACCAGACTGACGAGTCTGGGCGACGAGGCTGCGAGGGTCGCCGAGATGCGCAGTACAGAAATCACCACATTGGCAAAGCACCTGAAGAATGAACTCGAATGGATTCCCCTCAAGGCCATGCGGAAAGAACGTTCCGAGCGCTATCGCTCCGCCTCGGAATTGGCCGACGATATCGAGAATTACCTAAAGGGTGAACCACTCATCGCCGGGCCACCAACAAGTATCTATCGGCTCAAGAAGCTCGTCCAGCGAAATGCCCTACTCTCGGCAGCGATCCTGGCTGTGGCTGTGACACTTTTGCTCGGTCTGGCTGCCACCACGGCCATGTACTTCCGGGCGGAACGATTGCGCCAGAAGGCTGAACAGGCGAGTCAACAGGCACAACAGGCCGCTGAGAAGGAAACCGCCGCCCGCGCGGAAGCCGAGCGATTCTGGAAACAAGCGGAGGCAGCTGCCAACTTTCTGGTAAAAGATATTCTGGGTGAGAAGAGTTTTGCTGAGGAACCAGACTCAGATCCCTACCATGGTCTCGAGATGATCGTTGAAAAGCTTAGAGGCAAACTTGCGGACAAACCGCTCGCTGAAGCAATAATCCGTGAGGCGCTGGGCGAAAAATACTTCTTGGAGATGGACGAGAGCGAACTTGCCATACCACACTTGGAACGTGCATATCTAATCCGTCTGCAAGAGCTCGGGCCTGAGCATATGCAAACGGCGATGTCAGCAAATACGCTCTGCTGGTCCTACACGAAACAAGGCCGATATAATGATGCACTACGACTTTGGTGCGAACAACTTGAGATAATACAGGAGGTGAAGGGTGAGACACACCACAGGGTAGTGCTCTTCATGTATAATATTGGCAGTACGTACACGCACTT
>Ga0180431_10006483_pt1 | contig 13894 bp, 6 predicted proteins | sample SS_ome_11_FD_132459 | JGI IMG/M metagenome (GOLD analysis project Ga0180431, IMG submission 132459) | Hypersaline lake sediment archaeal communities from the Salton Sea, California, USA - SS_1_MS_1 metaG | ecosystem: Environmental > Aquatic > Non-marine Saline and Alkaline > Hypersaline >... | reverse complement strand
TGTTCTCCTACTGTTCCACCTTCAGCTCCCACGACCAGCACTTCTTCAAACGTCCCGGATTGATGGTGATGGGGGCAGTGACACCACCGCGCCTCGACCTGGCGAACGAGGACCTGATCCGAGCTCATATCCATGCAATCTGGCTCGCTGAGACGGGGCTTTGGCTGGGGGTTTCGCTGGTCGAGATCCTGGATGTGGACGGGACCGATCCGACGCTGGAGTTGCGGGACGGTGTTCGGGACGCGGTCGATGCAAAGAGTCACAAGAAAGTGGCGCGTGAGCGGGCCGAGCGAGTGATTTCGAGCATACGGAGTGAGATCGAAGAAGCAGACTGGTACAGCCCCGGCTGGCTGGATGAAGTCTTCACGCAGATTGCGCGGCACTTCGAAGATAGCTGCGACCGCTGGCGCAACCTGTACAGAGCGGCACTCAGGCAGCGGGCATTCCAGCACTCGGTCATCAGCGATGCATCGAGATCGGCCGACGAGAGAAGAAAGGCCAAGAGGCTTCGAGCCGAGGCCGAGTCGCAGATTGAGCTCCTGACCGAAGCTCGCCGGGCCATTCAGTCCGATTTCTACTCCTACCGCTACTTCGCAAGCGAAGGCTTCCTGCCGGGCTACAGTTTCCCGAGACTCCCCCTGTCGGCCTACATCCCCGGCAGGCGGATCAAGACCGGCGATAGCGAGTACATATCCAGGCCTCGGTTCCTGGCGATCTCGGAGTTCGGGCCGAGGGCCATTTTGTACCACGAGGGGTCCAGATACCGGATCGAGAAGGTGTTCCTCCCGGTCGAGGATCGGGCCGAGGATGGTCTTGCTACCGGGTCGGTGAAGCGGTGCGACGAGTGCGGCTACCTTCACACCATCAGCCAGGGAGACGGTCCGGATCTCTGCGATCGGTGCGGAAAGACTCTGGGAGTCCCGCTCCGCAACCTGTTTCGGCTTCAGAATGTGAGTACGAGGCGCGCAGATCGGATCAGTTCGGACGAGGAAGAACGGCAACGGATCGGCTACGAAGTGGTCTCCTGCGTCCGCTTTGCCACCAGGGATGGCCAGCCCTCCTTCCGGACTGCCGTCCTGGACCTCGATGGCGAGGAAATCGCCACTCTGGCTTACGGAAACGCCGCAACCCTGTGGCGCGTGAACATGGGCTGGAGGCACCGGGCGGTCAAGCAGCAGTACGGGTTCATCCTCGACGTCGAGCGGGGCTACTGGGCGCGGAACGAAGCCGACAATGAAGATGACGCACAAGATCCGCTCTCTGCCCGTACCAGGCGGGTGATCCCCTACGTGGAGGACCGTCGGAACTGCCTTCTTCTTGAGCCTTCCAGCCAACTGTCCGAGATCGAGATGGCCTCGCTGCAGGCCGCCCTCAAGAAGGCGATTCAGATTGAGTACCAGCTGGAGGACTCCGAGCTTGCGGCCGAACCGCTCCCCGAGCGGGATGATCGGAGAATCATCCTTCTCTATGAGGCCGCCGAGGGGGGAGCGGGAGTGCTGCGCCGCCTCGTGGATGATCCGGAAGCTGTGCAGCGGATCTCGCAGAGAGCTCTCGACCTCTGTCATTTCGACCCGGATACGCTCGATGACCTTCGCCGGGCGCCTGGGGCGAGAGAGGACTGTGAGGCGGCCTGCTACGATTGCATGATGAACTACTCGAACCAGATGGATCACAGGTTCCTGGACCGCCACGCGATACGGGATCTGCTCCAGAAGCTTGGTGCGGCCCGGCTTGAGAGCTCTCCCGGTCCACTCCCCCGTGCCGAGCATCTCACCCGATTGACCCGTCAATGCGCTTCCGATCTGGAGCGGGCCTGGCTTCAGTTTCTGGAGGACCACGACTTGGCACTTCCAGCCAAGGCTCAGACTCTGGTCGAGGCCTGCGGAACCCGCCCTGACTTCCTGTACCATCCCGCTCAGGTGGCGGTGTACGTCGACGGCCCCCACCACGACTATCCCGACCGGCAGAAACGGGATCAAGCCCAGACGGAGTGCATGGAGAACCTGGGTTATGTCGTGGTCCGCTTCGGACACAAGGACGACTGGGAGTCTATCGTGAAGCGTTTCCCTGAGACCTTCGGGAGGATCACATGAGCTTCCCCGTCGGCACTCTGGTCAGGGCAAGGGGCCGCGAGTGGGTGGTGCTTCCGGATTCCGACGAGGACATGTTGGTCCTCCGGCCTCTCGGCGGCACAGAGGACGAAGTCACTGGAATCTATGTCCCCCTGGAGACAGTCGAGTCGGCTACCTTCGATCTTCCGGAACCCACCGCTGTAGGGGATTTCCGATCTTGTCGGCTGCTCCGGGATGCTGTTCGGCTCAGCTCCCGCTCGGGTGCCGGGCCGTTCCGTTCGTTTGCGCGCCTGGCGGTTGTCCCAAGGCCCTACCAGCTGGTCCCGCTCCTGATGGCGCTCAAGCTCGACCCCGTGCGGCTTCTGATTGCGGATGACGTAGGCATCGGGAAGACCGTAGAGGCTTGCCTCGTAGCGCGTGAACTCTTGGACCGCGGCGAGGTCCGCCGCCTGGCGGTTCTGTGCCCCCCCCATCTTGCTGAGCAGTGGCAGGGGGAACTGAGCTCGAAGTTCCACATCGATGCCGAGCTCGTGCTCGCGAGCACTGCGGCTCGCCTGGAGCGGCATTGTCGACTCGGTCAGTCCCTGTTTGACCTCCATCCACATGTCATCGTGTCTACCGACTTCATCAAGTCCGATCGACGCAGGGACGAATTCGCTCGGACCTGTCCCGAACTTGTGATCGTGGACGAGGCCCACACCTGCGCCTACGGCTTCGAGCACCGTGGGGGACGGCATCAGCGCCATCGCCTGGTGAGCCAGCTCGCTTCCGACCCTGAGCGCCATCTGCTCCTGGTGACGGCCACCCCTCACAGCGGGAAGGAAGAAGCCTTCCGGTCGCTGCTGTCTCTCCTGAATCCGGATTTCTCGTCCCTGCCCTCTACCCTGACTGGTCCCGAGAATGAACCGCACCGTCGCCGTCTGGCGGGCCACTTCGTCCAGCGACGCCGCGGAGATATTCGCCGGTACGCGGAGGCCGATACGCCCTTCCCAGGCAGAGAGGAAGCGGAGAAGACGTACACGCTTTCGGAAGAATACCGGCAGTTCTTCGACCGGATCTTGCGCTACACACGCGAGCGAGTTGAGGACCCCGCGGGCGGACAGCACCGCCAGCGCGTTCGATGGTGGTCGGCGCTCAGCCTCCTTCGCTCGGTCGGATCAAGCCCAGCAGCCGCGGCGGAGACTCTCCGTAATCGGACCCCGGCAGCGGAGTCGGAGAGTCTGGAAGAAGCCGATGAAATTGGCCGCCGAACCGTCCTGGACGTTGATATTGACGACCAGGCGGAGGCTCTCGACGTTGCTCCGGGGGGCGACACCGGAGAAGAAACCGACGAGGCCGCTCGAACCCGACGGCAACTCCGGGATCTCGCAAGGGAGGCGGACGGACTCCGCGGGGATAAGGACGAGAAGCTCGTGAAGGCGGTTCGCCTGCTCAAGGGCATCCTGAAGGACGGATACCGACCCATCGTCTTCTGCCGGTTCATCCCCACGTCGGAGTATGTGGCCGAGGAATTGCGGAAGCGGCTTCCTAAGTCCGTCGATGTTGTCTCGGTCACCGGCCTTCTGCCACCAGCGGACCGGGAAGCCAGAATCCTGAAGCTGGCGGAGTCTCCCAAGCGGGTGCTTGTGTGTACGGACTGTCTGAGCGAAGGGATCAACCTGCAGGACCATTTCGATGCGGTCATGCACTACGATCTTCTCTGGAACCCCACGCGGCATGAGCAACGGGAGGGCCGCGTGGACCGGTTTGGCCAACCCCGCGACAAAGTGCGGGTGCTCACCTACTACGGTGTCGACAACCCGATCGACGGCATCGTTCTGGACGTTCTCCTTCGGAAACACAAGACGATTCGAAGCTCCCTGGGGATTTCCGTCCCCGTTCCGGTCGACACGGACACCGTGGTCGAAGCCATCTTCGAGGGACTGCTCATGCGATCCCGCGGGGGGAGCGGGGACCAGACCCTCCTTCCGGGGTTGGAGGAATTCCTGAAGCCCAAGAAGGAAGATCTGTACACGCAGTGGGATAGCGTTGCCGAGCGGGAGAAGCGATCGAGAACGATGTTCGCCCAGGAACTGATCAAGGTGGAGGAAGTCAAGCGAGAGCTGGATGATACGCAGGCCGCCCTCGGGTCCGCGGAAGACGTGGAGGCGTTTGCCGTCGAGGGCCTCCGCTCCCACCGCGCTGTTGTAACGGAATCAGACGGCGTGCTGAGTTTAGACCTCCAGGAGGTTCCGAGGGCACTCAGGGATACCCTTCGGGTGCCCGACACATTCAAGGCCCGCTTTGATCTGCCTGTCAGTGAGGACCAAGTCTATCTCAGTCGTACCCACCCGATGGTCGAAGGCCTTGCATCCTACGTGATGGATGCCGCGCTTGATCCGCAGGTCGAGGGCATCGCCAGGCGGGCCGGGGCCATTCGCACCAGGGGTGTGACAAGCCGGACGACTGTTCTTCTGGTCCGTTTCCGGTATGACGTTGTTACCGTCGATCCATTGGGGGAGCGGAGCCAGCTGGCCGAAGACTGCCGGGTTCTGGCCTTCGAGGGTTCCCCTTCTGGTGCCAACTGGTTGCCTGAAGCGGAGGTCGAGGCGCTACTGGATCTCAAGCCCTCTTCCAACATCCCCCATGAGCAGGCGGCCACCTTCGTCCAGCGCGTTGTGGAGGGCGCTGGAGCTCTACGCCCGCACCTTGAGGACACTGCGAGGAAGCGAGCCCAGGATCTTCTGGATGCACACCAGCGGGTGCGGAAAGCGGCCGGGATCAAAGGCGTCCGCTACCGTGTGGAGCCCCAGCTTCCTACCGATTTGCTCGGCATCTACGTCTGCCTCCCGGACGGTGAGGGAGGGCAGAACCGATGAAGGCCCGCGATCTATTCGCCACAATCCGCACGGAGGGCGGTCTTCTGCCTGCGGACCTCCTGGAGCGAATTTCCCGCGGTGACGGCGATCTCAAGGGTCTGGACCCGAGGTCCTACCACCTTGCGGAGGACGAACGCCTCAACGAGATGATCAGCCGATCCTGGAACCGGATGGTCGGTGCATGGGCCGGGTTCCGGGCAGCGTCGGAGAAGCTGCCGGAAACCGATCTGGGGACGAGCTCGACGCGTGAGCGCTGGCTGCTGGTCCTGTTCCAGGAGCTGGGCTACGGGAGGCTGAGAGCTGCTTCCGCCACGGAGATCGAGGGCAAGAGTTACCCGGTCTCGCATATGTGGGACCCCAGCCCCATCCATCTTGTGGGCTGTCGTGTTGACCTGGACCGTAGGACACCTGGAGTTGCCGGAGCAGCCCGCTCAAGCCCCCACAGTCTGGTCCAGGAGTTCCTGAACCGGAGCGACGACCACCTGTGGGGCTTCGTGTCCAATGGCCTCCGGCTGAGAAACTTGCGGGACAACTCCAGCCTCACCCGTCAGGCATACGTGGAGTTCGACCTTGAGGGCATGATGGAAGGCGAGGTCTTTGCGGATTTCGTCCTCCTGTGGCTTCTCTGCCATCAGTCGAGGATCGAGGCGGAGGACACCAGGCCCGAGACGTGCTGGCTGGAGCGCTGGGCGCAGGCAGCCCAGGAGCAGGGCGTCCGGGCGCTCGAAACGCTCCGTGCCGGGGTTGAAGCGGCAATCAAAGCACTGGGGAGCGGGTTCCTCGACCATCCCGGCAACAACGATCTCCGTGAGAAGCTTAGATCGGGAAGTTTCTCCACGCAGGACTACTACCGACAGCTGCTACGCCTCGTCTATAGGCTGCTTTTCCTGTTTGTGGCGGAGGACCGGGATCTTCTACTCCATCCGGAGTCGGAAGCCGGGGCCAGAGAGCGATACAATCAGTTCTACTCCACGGTGAGGCTCAGGCGGATGGCGGAGCGCCTCCGGGGAACGAAGCACGCAGACGTGTACCGAGGACTCCGAGTTGTGATGGAGAAGCTGGGGAGCGACGAAGGCTGTCCCGCTCTCGGTCTTCCCGCTCTCGGTAGCTTCCTTTGGTCCAAGGAGGCAATTGCTGATCTGGAGAGCTGCGACATCTCCAACCTGGATCTGCTGGAGGCTGTGCGCAAGCTGGCCACGACTGAGGAACAGAAGGTCCTCCGCTCTGTGGACTTCAAGAACCTGGGTTCCGAGGAATTGGGGAGTGTGTACGAGTCCCTCCTGGAACTCCATCCGGAGATCAACACCGACAGCGCCACCTTCGAGCTCCGGACTGCAAGTGGCCACGAGCGGAAGACCACGGGCTCCTACTACACGCCCTCCAGTCTGATCCAATGCCTGATGGACTCAGCCCTGGAGCCCGTTCTGGACGAAGCCGTAAAGAAGCCCGACCCCAGGCAGGCTATTCTCGATCTCAAGGTCTGCGACCCGGCCTGTGGCAGCGGTCACTTCCTGATAGCGGCCGCACACCGGATGGCGCGCCGTCTCGCGGCAATTGAAACCGGCGATGAAGAACCTGCTCCCGATGCAATGCGCCACGCGCTCCGCCAGATCATCGGGCACTGCATCTACGGCGTGGACCTCAATCCGATGGCCGTCGAGCTGTGCAAGGTCGGCCTCTGGCTGGAGTCCCTGGAGCCCGGCAAACCCCTCTCCTTCCTGGAGCATCGCATTCAGTGCGGCAACAGCCTCCTGGGTTCCACTCCGGCCCTCCTGGCCAAGGGTATCCCCGATGATGCCTTCAAAGCTATCGAGGGAGACGACAAGGAGATCGTGAAGGCCTACCGCAAGCAGAACCGGGACGAGCGGAGAGGCCAGAGGACGATGTTCGCTGAGCTCAAGGTCGCCGAATCGCTTGCACCGTATGAAACCTTGAGTGACGGCCTCGTTGGTCTCGACAGAATTGATGATTCCAGCATAGAGGGCATCCACAAGAAGGAGGACCTGTTCGAGAAGCTGTCCCAATCAGAAAGTCATCGCCGCGCACGTCTGCTTGCAGATGCGTTATGCGCGACCTTCGTCTGGAAGAAAACCAAGGACTTCCCCTACCCCATCACGCAAGGTGTGTTCGATCAGTTGAAGGAGCACCCGGAGCACACGCCCACGTGGATGCTGAAGGAGATCGACCGACTCTCAGATCAGTACAAGTTCTTCCACTGGTATCTGGCCTTCCCCGATGTCTTCCCGATTCCGGGAGATGGTGGGAAACCGGACAACGAGCAGTGTGGGTGGAGTGGTGGGTTCGACTTCGTTGGTGGCAATCCTCCTTGGGAGCGGGTCAAGCTGCAGGAGAAGGAGTGGTTCGCCGAGCGGCGGCCTGACATTGCGAACGCCCCAAATGCTGCTGCTCGCCGGAAGATGGTCGCCAATCTTCGACACGATGATCCCGCGATGCTCGCCGAATTCCTGGACGACCGACGACGGGCGGAAGGGGAGAGCAGCCTGGTCCGGAAGACAGGCCGCTATCCTCTGTGCGGACGAGGCGATGTCAACACATACGCGGTGTTTGCCGAGCTCAAGCGTGGAATAGCAGGCCCATCGGGGCGAGTAGGTTGTGTTGTCCCGTCAGGTATTGCTACGGATGACACTACCAAGTTCTTCTTCCGGGAGATAATGCAGAGTGGGTCTCTGGTGAGTCTGTATAGCTTCTTCGAAGTGCGTCGGGTTTTCCTTGGCACGGACAGTCGAAGCCCATTCTGCCTGCTAACGATGTCTGGAGCGGCGGCGCAGGGCGGCTCGGACTTCGTGTTTTTTGCACGCAGTGTTGAAGATGTCAATGATGCGGAAAGGCACTTCGCTTTGGATGCCGACGACCTGCGACTGATCAATCCGAATACGCTCACGTGCCCAGTATTTCGGTCAAAACGTGATGCTGAAATCACGAAGTCCATCTACCGCCGTATTCCAGCGCTGGTTCGAGAGGCCCAGGGCGATAGGCCGGAGGAGAATCCTTGGGACCTTCGGTTCAGCAGAATGTTCGACATGGCTAACGATTCCCAACTTTTCCACACGCGGGACGAGCTGGAGGCCCAGGATTGGCGGATTGCGGCGAATCGCTTTCTCAAGGGTCCAGAGAGATGTCTCCCACTCTATGAAGCCAAGATGGTTCATCTGCTCGATAGTCGTTTCGGTGACTATCGAGACTACCCCGAAGGAGCCGTGACAACGGCGCTGCCTGCGGTTCCGGTCGAGCGCCTTGGTGATGCTGACTATTGCGTTCTGTCTCGGTACTGGGTCGGTGAGAAGGAGGTCGACGATCGCCTTTCTGATTGGCCAAGGAGATGGCTTGTTGGTTTTCGTAGCATCGCCCGTTCCACGGACGAGCGCACGATGATTGCCGCTGTACTTCCGAGAACCGCTGTCTCGGGCAAACTGCCTCTGGTTATTCCGAAGGGAGTCAATCCTGAGCAAGTAGCCTGCCTGGTCGCCAACGTGACAAGCCACGTGTTTGACTACTGTGTGCGCCAGAAGCTGGGCGGGAGTGATCTGGCATATCATTATGTCAAGCAGTTCCCAGTTGTGCATCCTGACTTATACAAAGGGACCACGATGTGGTCCGCAAGCGCCACACTGCAGGAGTGGATTACTCCCCGTGTCCTGGAGCTTGCCTACACGTCGTGGGAGTTGGCGGATTTCGCTAACGATTGTGGCTACCTGGGACCACCATTTGAGTGGGAGGCGCAACGCCGATTCCTGCTTCGATGTGAGGTTGACGCATGTTTTTTCCACGTCTACGGCATTAGCCGCGAGGACTCCGACTACATCCTGGACACGTTTACGATTACCAAGCGGAAGGATGAACGTCAGTACGGCGAGTACTTCACGAAGCGGACAGTCCTTGAGATCTACGACGAGATGGCCGAGGCCATGCGGACGCGCAGGCCTTACCAGACCCGCCTCGATCCGCCGCCAGGTCCGCCCGCTGACGGCCTCCCGGACTGGCCGCCCGGCGCACCGCGCCCTGCAAACTGGCCATCGCACATTCATCCACCGAGGCACGCAACCGAGAAGCGAGATTCATGAGTAGCAGTGCATTCGCCACAGATACGATTGCAGGAGAGAAACGAATGGGCTTCCACTGGAGGGGACTATGGCAAGGCCGGTCCTAACGGAGAAAGACCTGAGTCGCGAGCTCCAGGATTTCGAGGAAAGGTTTCCGAAACTCGATGACCATGAACTGTTTCTGGTCTGGTTCCTCCGAGCATACGTGACCGATGAAGAAGAACACGCGGCGAAAGCACTGACGGGCATGTCCGGAGACAAAGGGCTGGACGCCATCCTCGTGGACGACACGGCAAGTGTCGTCTTTGCCGTGCAGAGCAAGTACCGCAAGAAGATAGGTGCGAAGTCCGAGGGCCGGGGAGACGTAATAAGCTTCGCAGAGACTGCCCAGGTGCTGGCGGCCGAGGATGGAGGGGCCTATAAGGATTTTGTCAGCGAACTGGACGGGAGTATCCGTGACCGTGTCCGGATAGCCCGCCAGCGTGTTCGCAAACGCAACTATAGATTGCAGCTTCTGTATGTGACGACAGGTAAGTGCAGCAAGTCCCTTCGCCTTGATGCTGAACGGATCGTCCGAAGGGCCTCGGAAGCGTCCAGCTTCGCGCTTGTCGACGGCCGGAAGGTGCTGATTCTTCTTTCGGACTATCTTGACGGCGTTGCTCCCCCAATACCTTCTCTTGACCTGGAAATGGAGACCGGCAGGGGCGTTCAGGTGGGCGGTATACACGATCGCTATGACACTCGGACGAAGACATCCTCCTGGGTCTTCTCTATGAATGCTGCAGCCGTTGCTGATCTCTACGAGCGAGCGGGAAACCGACTGTTCGCCCGGAACATCCGCGGCTTCCTCGGGAGCACTGCGATCAATAGGGAAATGGAGATCACGCTTTCAAAGGAGCCGGAGCGTTTCTGGCACTACAACAACGGCATCACGATTGTGTGCGATAGCTCGGAGAGCATCAAGCGCGGCGGACGGGAATTCCTCAGAGTCTCGAATCCACAGGTGATCAACGGGCAACAGACTCTGAGAACTCTGTATGCGAAAAGGAGGAAAGGTCTCCGCGCAGGTGTTCTCGTGAGAGTAATCCACGTGCCTCGCAAGCTGGATGGCGACGACAGCCACTTCGAGGGCCTTGTTTCGAAGATCGTGGCGGCGACCAACTGGCAAAATGCGATCCGCCAATCAGATCTCATGTCCAACGACAGGCGGCAGGTAGAGCTCGAAAGGAATCTGCGCAAGCTGGGCTACCAATACCTTCGGAAGCGAGAGACAAAAGCCGAGGCGCGGCGCAGGGCTGCGGCCCCCTTCAGATACCTGATCAAGAAGGAGGAGCTTGCCCAGGCAGTCGCTGCCTGCGACCTGGACCCGTTGCTGGTGAGGTTAGGCAAGGAGGGGTTGTTTGAGGAAGGCAATTACGAGCGCATTTTCTCTCACGCCGATCCGCATTACTACCTCAGTAGGTACTGGCTCATGAAGCAGGTTGCCTTCTCGGCAAGGGGCTATCCTGAACGGGCATACGCCAAGTGGCTGGTCCTCAATTTCGTCTGGCCCCACCTTCAGCCCCTGGTGAGGTCACGTGAAGGAGCGGAGCGTTTCAGGAGGTTGTGCGAGAAGAACGATTCGGATCTCAACCCTTTGATCTTCGCTTGTGATTCCACGTTCAATGCCGCCCTCAGCTTCTTCCGTTCGAAACGCGGCAAGGGCAGAAAGGCGATTGATGTCTCAACCTTCTTCCAGCGAAAAGGCTTGGAGAAGCAGTTCAGCACCTTCTGGCGAGGATCGAAGAACCGCTACCGCAACCCGTTTCGAAAGCGATTCGGGAAATTCGCTTTGAAGGTCAGAGAGGTATGATATGAAGGGGCAAGACATTACTGAGGCAGGCAGCAAGTGCGCGAACGTCAAAGCCGAACAGGCAGCACCGTCTCCATACTTCAATGCCGACGAGCTTCCGGAATCTAACTACGAATATGTCGCGTGGCTTGACATCATGGGTATGGAATCCATCATGTCTCGGTCTGTGAAAATCGCCTCGAACTTCATCTTCAAGATGCACAGCATTGCCCTGATCTCCAAGAAGACGAATGTGACGTTGTACCCGGTCATGGATGGTCTGTATGCAGCCTCGCCTGACCAAGAGGAAATGCTTGAGTTCCTTCGAACATTCTTCAACGGTTGGGCAGATGGGTTTCTGAAAGCCAAGAGGCCACTGCACAGGTTCATTGTGAGGGGTGGGCTTGCATTTGGCCCTGTGATTCATGGGAGAGATGTCTCGAAGGAAGCGTGTGATGTGGTGGCCAAGGAAGTGGCGTACGCTGGATCGATTCTCCTGGGAATGCCCGTGGTCCAGGCACACCAAGTGGAGAGGCAAGCGCCACCATTCGGCGTTTTCGTCCACGAGTCAGCTCGGGCGTTTGCCCCGACCGGGTTCAATCCGCTCACCTTTGCCTGGTGGGAATGGTTCGACAAGGGCATGAGAATGAAGATGCTCAAGGGCCTGCAGGGCCACTATGAGTGGTGCCTTGAGCACAGCGGTTCCATCCTTTACGAAAAGAGCCGCATAGAGACCCACGTGGAACTGGCTAAGCAGTACTTCGCGGCTCGGTAGTCTCTGCTGGCTGACGGGACGTGACAATACTCTCGGGATGGGAGGGCAGCTGATCTGGGTGGCGATCACTTCCGGCTCAGCAGAAGCCGTGGGAAAGGACAAGGGAAGAGCACAATGGCAGATCTTATCGTACCACTGTTCAACATGAGCTGCCCCACGCCGACAGAACTGGATCAGAACTCCACCATTCACGGGCGCGCCGAGCATCTTCAGCGGATTGTCGACGAAGCTCGGAAACGCTACCTCGTGCGTACCCCTTGGGACCCAGAGCACTTCCTTGTGATCACGAATGCTGATGTAAGTGGCAATATCAGATCATCGGCCGGGGTAATTGCGGACGAGATGATCCTGGGGCTGCGTCTCTACAAGGCCGGAGGCGTCTACTACAACTTCCTGCTGGTTGTCAATCCTCCAGCGTCTGGTGAGTCTACGAGCGATGATGTGCATGGGCTCAGGGCGCTTGCGCTGTACTACTACAACGTCTATGACCACAAGGGCATCCCATACGTCTACGAGCTTACGCCTGATGACATGAAGCCGCTGCGGGATGTTCTGGGGCTAACGAGAAGCAGGCAACTGCTGGAGAAGCGCTGTTTCCGGAACTTCTTCCAGGCGTACCATGAACCCCTTACCTCGGATAGATTCTTGAAGAACGCGGTAGCTCTTGAGAACATTCTTGTGAACGACGGGGGGTTCTCGAACATCAGCTACAAGTTCGTCGATCGGGGATGCTACGTGCTGCAACGTGTCGCACCCCACAGCGGCGGCGCTGCAGGCCATGCTGGCAGATTGAAGGAGATCTACAAGGCGCGATCCGGCCTCGTACACTCCAGGAAGAACGACCCGGATTGGAGCAGCACTGAATCGCAGGAGATGCTCGCGGATTCCGAAACGTACGTTCGCCAGTTGTTGGTCTTGACTCTCCAGGACCCCCGGTTTGAGAAGTCCGAGTTCATCGACGAAGAGAAGCGGAAAGGGTACTTATAGCAGGTCGTAGGCCAGGTTCTCTCAAATTCCGCCAGCGGGCCAGCTTCGCGGACGGTCATCGGACAGCGGTACGGCCGAGCCGGGCGGCGATGTCATCGTTATTGGCCACGATGCTGTCTGTCACGCCTTGAAGGGCTTCCAGGAGGATCTGTGGGGCTTCTGGGACGCCCTGAGTCCTTCGGGCCAAGGCGAAGACGAATTCCGCCGCCCGGTGTCCCGCTCCATCGCCCATCTCTGTCATCGATCCGTCCCAAGCTTCGCCCCTTTCCTCCCTCCGTGCGGCCTCAACGACCTTGACGAGGGCTTCGATGTATCGGGGAATGTCGAGTCGCCCGGAGCGGGCCTGATCCTCGGCCTGATCGAAGAGGGTCCGGAGACGCTGAGTCGCTTGATCTGCGATGGCCGACAGGAAATCCAGGCGGCCCCGCTGGCATTCGAGGACGTGGCGTTTGCGCTCGCCCTCCACGGCGCGCTGAAGGTCTCGGATCTCCGCGTCGTACCGGACCGCCCACCGCTGGAGAGTGTTGAGGGAAGGAGTTCTGCCGAACTGCCCGCCGATCTCGGCCTGAATCGCCCGGAAGCTGCTCCCCTGACCTCCCGAAGCCCTCCGGGTCTTGAAAAGAGTCAGGGCCTCATCAGGATACCTCTCTGTCGAGATCTTGCCCTTTCCCCGGGCGGACTTGCCCTTCAGTGCCGTCGGCTTCCGCACCCCTTCGCCCACTCCTGCGTCAACCCGGCCTCGCCGTTTCCTGCCCCGCGCCCCACCAGACTTCTCGCTCATAGACGCGCCTCCACAGCCAACTTACCTGTGGTGACAGTGTGTCAGTTCCGTAGCTCCCCCAAAACCGAAGATCGGAGGCCCCGATTTTCCCAGTCCCGCTCCCAGCCAGGTTCCACCGTGATCCTTCCTGCAAGCCCCTATCTTCATGGTCTTTCCTTCTACCCAACAAGGGGCTTTCTCCCTGGTTCCACTCAGCTGTGGCATATAGGAGAGCCCGCCCAGCAGCCTCACAGCCCGCCTTCCGCCGCTTCCTGCGGTGGGTGCCAGGAATCGCCCTCAAAGGCGGGAAAGCCAGCCTTTCGGAGTGCGTCCATTGCCTGGAGCCATTCCACAAGCTGGTTCGAACTCAGCTTCATTGGGGAGGCGACACGCCGCGGGGCCCGGGGGAAACCCCGGGCCTTCTCGCGTGTCGCCGGAGAGGTGAGAGTGGAAAGTTGAAAGTTGACAAGACGAGAGTCTAGACAGGGGTGATACCATCCTCTCACCTCGGTCAACTATCAACTATCAACTTTCGTGGGTGTCGCTTTGG
>Ga0180431_10006482_pt1 | contig 13900 bp, 23 predicted proteins | sample SS_ome_11_FD_132459 | JGI IMG/M metagenome (GOLD analysis project Ga0180431, IMG submission 132459) | Hypersaline lake sediment archaeal communities from the Salton Sea, California, USA - SS_1_MS_1 metaG | ecosystem: Environmental > Aquatic > Non-marine Saline and Alkaline > Hypersaline >... | reverse complement strand
GATGGGGAATATAATTACACTGAAATAGACCATTGCACCAACGGGATACAGGATTATCTTGAAACCGGGGTTGATTGTGGTGATGAAAATTGTGGCCCATGTGATTGTGTTGCATTAGGGGTTGAATATGATACAACAATATGCCCGGAAGTGTATGTTTATGATAGTGAGGGAACAGCCCATAAAGGTTCTTACGGTTACTGTTGTGAGAGAACTGATAATTATAATGTGGGTGGGGCAAACCATTGTCTTACGAAGATTTTATATTCGCATTTGACAACATACGATCAAAACAATCTTTTCGATAGTGGTTATACAACGATCCCATTTGATAGGGTTTCGGCTCAAAATGCTTGTGATGATGGTTGGATTTTAGATTCTAGTATCACAGCCCCGGTTTTGATAGAGCCCGAAGATGAGCTTAATATTACAGATAATTTCACTAGAATGGGGTGGTTTTAATGAAAGGCTCTTATTTGCGTTCTAACAACCTAAAACTTCAAAAGGTTCTAAGACATAATATGATCCTTTTTCTTCTTATAGGGATTCTTACAGGAGGGGTTACGGGGGAATGTGATGAATTACAAACCTATATGGTTGGGGATCAAGCCTATAGCTGTTTTGATGGTGAATATGTTGGGGGAACATACATAACCGATAATAGGGGCGTTGCTGAAAATGAGTTTTTCAAGGCTACTGTAAGCCCGTTCACAGCTAAAGTTGGGGTTTGGTGGGAGATAAGCGGGATGCTTAAAACTCAAAATGATAGGGATATAAACTTCTGTGTATACTCCAATGATTTCACAACATACAAAACACAGATTTATCGAAACACCACACATAGAGGTGCGCCAATCTATGAGATACAAGAAACCTATACAGATTGTATAGGAGAGCCGAATGTCGACTATTGGCTAATCAATTCCACAGCCGGCATATGCCAGCGTTTCGATGGGATAAGCCATTACTACAATGAAACCCTGATATTTCACCGATATGTATTAGGGGGTGGCGGTGTGCGGGTATACCATAATGAAACCGTCTTAACCGGATACGAGCAGGATTACTACTATGATTGGGTGGACTTTGACGGATACACATCCATACAGAGAAACGACCAATACCTCGAATGCATCATGGATATACCCTTCCAACCATATGAGGAGAGAAAGATTAGAGTCAAACCCTATCCCAGATATCCCAACCAAATCCTTAAATACGGATTCGTAATTTGGGATGGTGAGACAACCATATCTAATGCCAACCAGACAAACCGGTTTCTATACATAGACCCATGGGCAGACAACAACTATGAGAATTGTTTAACGATTAATTTCACTGAATCCGATGGGATACAGCGCATCGATGAACCAGTCGAGCTGAATCTAACGGTAACCGGAAACGAGAGCGGGGTATTATATAAAGGCGAATGTGGGGACGCAAACGGTTTATATCCATTTGAGGTATGGAAGACCGATAATACCACATACGCGACTATAATCATAAAATTGAATGCTACAGCCTCGGACACGACTAGTTTATCATGGTATTATAACTACAGCGGGGGTGGATTAGTCGAATACGATGTCTTTGATGTATATGATAATTTTAATGGTTCTTCTCTTGATGCTCAATGGCTTGAGCATGATTTATCAACTACGACTTTTTCTTTTAGTGGTACTACTGTTAATATGACACAATCTGACGGTGGTTCGGCTTATTGGAATGGTATTGCTTATACTCGAAGTTATACTGCGCCATATACTATTATAGGTAAGGCTCAAAAATTCACTGATGGTCAAAAAGAGATGGGTTTAGGTACTTGTAGCGAGTTTAAAAGACAAGATTCAATGATTTTTAACGGAGCAACATTCTATAGGTTTTATGATTGTGATAACGATGGTAGTTGCTCTAATCACGCCACTGATATATCTAATGCTATTGATACTTGGCATTATATGGTTTTCAGGGCTTTGAATAGTAGTCAATGGAATGGTACTTTATATAATTTAGATGGATCCCTTAATTCTTCCTATATTGAAGATACCACTGAAAATATTAATGATAATGAACGGTATTTCTTTGGCTCTCAATCAAGCGCTGAAAAAAGCGAATGGGAATGGGTTGGGGTTTTTAATGGTAATGCTAATATATATGGGAATAGTTTAGCGGTTTCTCTTGGCTCTTCGGTTACTTCGACTTCGACTTCGACTACTTCTTCTATTATACCTACTACGACTTCTATTTTTCCTACGACTTCTATTAGTGTCACGTCTTCTGTTTTTAACCCTAATTTAGAGATTCAAAGTATTGATATTAAGGATTCTATAGGGAATGACACTGAAGAGATTATGCTTCCTATTAGGGCTTCTATTAATGGGTTTTTAGGTGTTTTACCTCAAATTATTAGGCTTATTTTATATGCTATTCCCTTATTTATTATTCTTTTTGTCTTGGGGTTTGCGCATAAATCAGTTAGGGCTGTTTTCGGGGGTGTTTTAAAATGAGGGGTATTTTATTATTTATTTTTGTTTTAATCACTTGTATTGGGTTTTCTAGCGCTGATTTTGGGAATGAAACTTGTATTAGGATTCATAGTGCGGGGGAAAGTTTTTATAGTGTTGGCGCTTGTTTTATTGAGGGGAATGATAGTTTATCAGGGCTTAATTATACTTGTAGTTATCATGATGCTAATGAATATTTTTGTTTACCTACTAATAAAGACGGTATGATTAAAATATTGCCTTATGATTTTAGATTAACTAATAGCACTGGGAATTATGCGTATAACATATTTACTAATACCACCTTCTTATTAGTTTTCGGGTGTTTAATTATTGTATGTATGCTTTTGATGGCGTTGTTATGGTATGGCACAAAATATATAAGGTTTTAGGATTGATCCTATTGATTGGCTTGTTTTCTGTTAGTGTTAGCGCTCAATGTGTTCAATATATCCATATTAATAATATGCTTGATGAAAATGATTTATCTGATAGTGTTATTGTTTACCAGAATGATAATATGAGTAGGCATTTTATCAATGAATATAATTACTCTGAAGATGTTTTCCTTGTTTCTTGTAATGTTACCTATGATTTTTATATCCCTGCTAGAGGTTCTTTAGCTGAAAAAAATGTTTTAAATCCTCATTGGAGTAATTTTATGTTGTATGCCTTCTTAGGAGTTTTATTAATAATGGTGTTCATCATATTACTACTTATTGCTTATAGGTGGGGGTATAAAGGAAAATGAAAAAGATAATAGTTTTATTAGGGATTATTGCTTTAATTGGATCTGTAGATGCTTTTAACTGGGATTTTGAAGGCTCAAGTGCTTATACTTGCCCTATTGATGGATGGGGTTTAACTTGGGGGTGTGGTACTAATGATAGTAGTGATGGTTGTACTGATTCCGCTTATTTAATCGATAATAGTTCTTATGGGGATGCTATTGATGGTAATTATTTACAGTTGGGGGATCGTTTAGATCCTTGCCAATCAGTTCACCCATGGATTTATTCTGATTGGTTTAATCTTCCTAATAATGCTTCTCGTATGGTCTATAATTATAAGGGTTGTTATGGAGTTAGTAATTCATATGATTCTGACGTTGAGCTTAAATTACAAAATGGTACTACTATAGCTGAATGTACTAAACCTCGTGAAGTTGGTTTTTTTAGTTCTAATAACTGGCATTTAGTTAATTGTTCTATTAGCTCTGGGTATGATGGGGAAAAGGTAAGGTTTTTCGCTGAACGTAATGTTTATAATTGTGGGAATACCCCTTCAGGACACCTTATAGAAGCGTTTATTTTTGATAATGTTTCTATTCAGTTAGATAATGGATCTTTTTTTCAGGAGAATGAATCTCAAAATCTTTCTTATATAAATTTGACGGTTACAAATTATTTAAACGGTTCGGTTAGATCTGATTGGGATCCTTATACTAATGATGATTTCTTTGAATTAAGGCTTTGGAGTAGTCTTAATTCTGATTGTCTTCCTAATAGTTCTGATCTGGATTGTTCAAGAGAATTAATACATAGTAGTTATAATTCTAATTCAATTTATTATATTGAAAGTTCGGCTTATGTAGTTGGGGGGGAAATTGGTTATTACATTGAAATATTAAATACTTCAGGGGATAGAGTTGCTGAATCCGATATAATTAATATTACTCAACCTACTTGTTATAATGATGATCACTGTAGTTTAAATGAGGTTTGCATAGCTTATTCATGTGAAACAGAATATACAGAATATTCAATTAATGGAACCGTTAAAAACCCTTCTGATGTTGGTTTAGTTAGCGCTAATGTTTTATATGTTGCCAATAGTTTCGACTACAATAAATCCTTTACCACTAATGAAAACGGTTTTTATGAGGGTAATCTCCCTACTTGCCCTGACTATGAGGTATATGTTAGTTTAAATGGTTATGGTACTACATACGAATTTTATTATGAGCATTGGATCGGATCTACTAATAACTATACTCTTTATCCCTATAATGTTAATTTCAGTGTAACTGATGTTTACAATAATAATCTATCTGATGCTAATATTGTTTTAACTGATGTTGATAATGTTTCCCATTGGTTTAGTGGTATTACTAATGGATCGGGTAACTCTCAATTTCTGATTGATGAAGGGTATAATTATAGTTATACTGTTTCTAAAACTGGTTATATTGATGGCTCTGGCTCCTTGGGGGTTTGGAGTTATGGTTATCAAACTGATTCTCTTAGCCATCATTTAAACCGTCTTGAGGTTTTATACGCTTCAGATACCATACCAGTTCAATCTTTTTTAATTCGGGATCACTTAACCTTAAATCCTATTTCCGATGCTGTTATAAGAATTTATGCTTTGGGATCTAGTATGATTATTTCTTCTTTGACAACTAATTCAAGCGGTCAAGCTGAAATAACTTTAAATCAGGGGTGGTATGTGTATGAGGTTTCTAAAGACGATTATAATACTGATGAATGGACGCATAATCTTTTAACTGATAATACCCTTAATGCTGTTTTAATCAGGGAGACTGATTCTCTGGATCAATATAACGTTACTATAAACACTTTTAGAAATGGGGTTGCTAATCAAACATTATTTAGGATTGATTGTAGCCCTATTGGGGGGGAAAATTACTATAATATAGTTTCCTCTAATTCAACTGGGGGATATATTCAGTCGGTTTCGGATCAATCTATATGTACTTACCGTAAATTCGTTGATATGAGCGATACTCAATCAGATATTTTATTTTGGGATCAAAGGCTTATAACCTCTAATTTAGAGGTTAATTTATCTTATAATGATGTGGGCTTTCAACCGTGGTATATTTATGTAGGATCCCTTGAGGGATCGGGGGAAAGGATTTTAGGTTCTACGGTTACGGTTACTGATAGGGATTCGGGGAATGTTTTAATCCAATATCAAGATAATGATATGGATCCTAGAGCTTTTTATTGGAGTGATGGACTTAATATAAGTATTATAGCCAATAAAAGCGGGTTTATCGCTGATATTAATACTAATCCTGATGAATTTATAGTTAATAACTCTAATGGGCTTTTAACCCGTACAAGAGCAATAGGATTGATTAGATCGGGGACTGATTGTAACGCTGAAATATATTTCCAATCAGATAAGGCTTTAGGCTCTCTTTCTGATGACCACCTTATTTTAATCCAATACCAATTAACCTTTTCTGAAAATGGTACTAATTACTTAGCTAAAGAAATTCAGAATGTTAATGATGTTGTTTTAAATATTCCTAATTCGGTTTCCGCTTCAGTTAATCTATTATGTGGATCTTCTTATATAGTAAATTCTTATGGGTGGGCTAAAATAAATGGTACGATTAGAAAAGTTTATGTAGGGGATCCGATAACCATTGATGCCACTGAATTATATAGTTCGAGAACACAAATTTTAAGATATGGTTTAAGCTCTGATTTGGGGGGATCCTTGATAGAAACTAGATTAGGAGATAGTATTCAGGAGCCAATTTCAGAAAAAGATAATATATTATCTCAAATACTTGGGGAACTTCTTGAGGCGTTTGGTTATTCGGATTTGGGTTTTATAGAATTATTATTCTGGATTGCGTTTATGACTATATTTATAGTATTGATAAGCGGTTCATATATGGTTATAAAATGGAGCGTTAAAGGACGATAATATGAGTGGATTAATTGAGCATATTGGTAGTATTCCCACTGCTTTAGTTAATATTATTTATTCTTTGGTTGATTCCTCAATAAATTTCTTTAGTTATTTTATATGGATTATAGCCATATTTTTAGGTTCTTTTGTAACTATATATGTTATCTTGACTGCTTTAATCCTCATATTTAGTTTTAATAGAAACCCTTTTAAGTATTTCTCTAATATTTTTAATAATTTCACTGCTTTTAATGGAGTAATTTTTAAAGTTGGAATGGAAATAATGAATGTGTTAATATCGGGTTTGCGTATGATAGCTGAATTTATAGGCGCTATAATACCCTTTTAAATGAAATAAAATGAATAAAGAAGAATTAAAAATATTGATTGAATTAGTTTACCCTCTGTTTAAAGAACAATTAAAATGGTATTTTATAGGTTTCGGTATTCTATTTGGTTTACTGCTTTTCGCTTGGGGTATGTATGTTCTTGGAGGTCTACAAACTAAATGCTTATGTGAGAAAACTAATATAGCCACTTTTTTAAATGAGAATTTAGATCGTAATTGTGTTGAATTTGCGGAAAAGGGGTATAGATTAGAAGCTGAAAACGTGAATTATTTAAAATTGGTAGATGTCTTACAACAAGAGGATAAAAATGGGTTTAATGCAGGGTTTGATTTCAATAATTCGTAATACTTATATAGCATATAAAGAAGCTTCTTCAGAAGCTAAGATAAGCACTGGTTTTGCTTCGGCTAAATGCCATTATATAACAGATCAAGGCTCTTGGGAAATGAGCGGTCAATTCAGTAAAGACCGTAAATTCTTTAAGCCTAAAGGCATAGATCGTTTATTTCGGGTTATGGGTAGATACCCCTTTAATGGATCCGATACAATAATATATTGCTATGATAAAACCGTTGATACCGTTGATTTTAAAAATATACCTCAAAAACTAGATCCTGATTTAAGGGTTAATCTTGAGAAAAAAAGAGAAGATACTTTAAAGGCATTGGAAAGCCTGGAAGACTTAGATAAACGTGAAAAAGCCCTTGAAAGCCTTAGTTTCGCTGACTATAGTATTAAAGGCGCTGATGTATTAAGCTCGTTTGCTCAAGACTTAATAGATAACGTGGATCTAAGGTTTATACAAGGTGTTTCCCGTTCTAAAGTCATATTACTATTGATTATAGGTGTTTTAATCGGTTTTATAATGGGATCTGTAGGCGGTTCTGTAATCGTATTAGCGTTAATGAGTGGAGGTTAAAAATGAATAAAGATAAAAAAAATAAACCATTAAATGACTTTATGTATTGGTTTCTCTTGGGTTTGACGGTTTTAATGGAATTAACTATAATATTCTGTTGTTTTTTTCTGATTAACAGAGTAGGGGAATTAGATACTCAATTAGAAACTGAATTTGAATGTGAATTAGGGTATATTGGAATTGATAAAGGCAATAACTCAAAAATTTGGGATATTAAAGATGCTAAATGCTCTGGAAAAATGGAATATACCCCAATGATATTTTTAATGGAGGATAATTAATATGGATGATGATATAAGCTCTCTTGACCAAATTTTTCAGGCGGTGGATGGGGGGTCAATATCATCAAATAAAGATAAATTCGCTGAAGAATTAATCAATTTAATTAAAAGTAAGGATATGGATCACGTTATCGGTGTTTCCTATCTTACCTCTGACAACCTTATACCTTCAAGAGGACGGCATATAATCCATGACATAATAGTTAAAAAATATTATTTAGATTCAGAAGCGGTTTTAAGTGATTTAGATAGGGTAAGAAAGAATTATATATGTACTTCGGCTCAAGACGGTAGACGTATGGAGCAATTAACAGATATGGTTAAAACTTCTTTTGTGGGTATCGCTTCCGATGTATTGAAAGAAGGAAAGAGAAGGTTTTTAGGATGAAAAAAAAGAATAAAAAGAAAAAGTTTAGGATCTCTGACTGCGAAAAAACAATATTTATAAAACCTCAAGATTTCATAGATTATATGACCGATGTATTATTAATACCCCATGAAATAGCCTTTAGGGTAACAAAAGTAGTAAAAGGAAAACCTAGAAAATGATTAATCTAGTTTTCATACAAGATCAATTAATCGCTTTTTTTTATTTGGTTTTAGCGGTTATATTATGGGCGGTAATCTATTTTATTTACGCCATACCTAAGATAATCGGGGTTTTATTAGCCCTTATTCTACTATATTTAATAGTTAAATTGCTTTTATGGGCAATGTTGAGGTAAATAAAGAATGAAAGAATTAGGATATGAGATAGATGAAAGCTTTGTTGAAAATGATTTTGAGGATCCAGTTTATTTAGGGGAAATAGAGAAAACCGAAAAGGGAAAGCCAATACACATTTATTTTGCTTTAATGATTATAGGAGCAATATTAATAGGATATGGGTATGGGTACTATGAAAACAGTATAAAGGAAGCTGAAAACCTTGTTTTATTAAATGATTGTAGCTCTAAAATCAATGCTCAACAATTCATTATACAGAATTTAGAGGATAGTAGAAACACTGAAATACTTTTAAGGCAAAAAGAAATTAATTTAACCTCTAAATGTTGGTCTGACTTGACTTTAGCACAATATGAAATAAGCGTTTTAAAAGGGTATAATTTCACTAAACCCTCTTTAATAAAACAATTAGATCAAGATAGAAAAGATTTTAAAGAATTAAATGAAAGATACTATGAATTAGAAAATAAATTAGGTATGAGAAAATGAAGGAAGAAAACCAATTTAAATTAAATTTAGGAATAGTAATAAGGGGGGATCTACCAGAATTAGAGAAAATCAGGAAATATATCAGGGGATCAGATGTAAGGATTATATACCTCAAGACTTCAGGCTATAGAATTAATATGGTAGAGGATAATGGAAGGGAAAACATTTAAACAATTATTCTTTTTATCCCTCTTATTATTTTTAATCCTATTAATAGGATTAATATTATTTCTAATATATGGTGTAGAATGTGAATCCTCAAAAAATATAGATAGTAATAAACCATTAATACAAGGTTTAAATAAAAAATTTAATTTCTGTTATCAATCAGAAATAATAATAGGTGAAAATAGTCTAGTATGCAACCACCCTAAAACCCCTTACCGTATTGATTGCGATACTATAAGCTGTAATTTTCAGTTTTTAAATGGATCGAATATTAACCCCCCTTGAAAGAAAAGTAACTGGTTTAAGTTTCTTCGGGGAAAGGGGATCAGGGAAAACCTTGGGTATGACTACATTAGGTTATATAGCTTATTTAGACGGTAAAAAAATTTATTCGAATTATAATTTAGGTTTCCCCCATATAAAAATAACCGATACTAATTTCCATAATGATATACAAGCTGATGGAAAAGAAAAAGTAATACTATTAGATGATATGTTAAGTGGCTCTGGATCCAATAAAAATACGGTTCATCAATCAGAATTAAATAGAATACTTACTTTAGGAAGGAAGTTAATAGCTCAAGATGAAAAAACAATAATAGCCTTTTCAAGCCCATTACTAGATCAATACTCAAATACTATAAAACAATTCACTGACTACTATATTGAATGTAAGACTTGGAGTTGGAGCGATAACCCTAAACCCTGTTTAATACATTTAAAATGGTATGATAGGGATCCCTCTAAAATGAGGTTTATAAAACCAAAGATAATAACTAAATTCAATCTCGAAAAATTAAATGTAGCTGATTTATTCAATACTAAAGAAGCGCCTAAACCCATAACTTCAGGGGTATATAGGGAAATATGGGCTGAATTAAGTGAATACGCCTATTGCTCTAAAAGAGGAATAATAGCTTATTTAACTGAAAAAATAGCGGATAAATGGGCTTTAAGCCATAATAGAGCTAAACACTATGCACGATCAATTATAGCTGGATATAATCCAAATACAGAACAAGAAGAAAAACCCCCCACTAAAACAGAATGGGGGGGATTAAGAACAGATCTATAAAGAAGGAAGGTTGTTTGAATGAATGAATGGGATGAAAAAGAATGATTATTTAGTAATACTATTCCTGTTTACAATAACCCTTATTTACTATCTACCAGTATTAACCTCTCAAACCCATCAAGATAATATAAATGTTTTAAATGGTTGCTGTTGGATTAACAGAACCTTATACAGTATAATATTAATGATAGGGGGATTAAACACTTTTAAATTATTCTTTTTGCTAATGGTTTCCCTAATACCCGTCTACATATACCTTTTTAGCCATGATAAATTATATGGCTTCCTATATGGTTTATTCGTTGTCTTAATATATGATAAATTCATATTCTATGCGTATAGTCATGATAGTATGTGTATGGTTTTAACCTTGAGTTTTATGTCCTTGTATTATCAAAATATAAAAAGTATTTTATTATTATCATTCCATCGGATAGAAAACCTAATCCTAATAACCTATAAAAAACCCATATATATTATTCTACCATTAATAATTTATCTCTATAGTAAGAATAGAATAGTTGAAACACATTTTAGAATACATTTATTTTTCTTTCCATACCAGATAAATGATTTCGGATCTCTGGCATACCTAATAATATTAAGTGGTTTAATAGGATCCCTGATATTATTCAACACAGATAAAAGATATAAATACCTCTTATATATGGCTTTATTATCCCACCTATGGGTATATGCTTATGGAGATTATAACCCTAGATACTATCTACAATTTATAGTATTATGGTATTATATCGCCTTCTATCCAATTTATTTAATAGTAAAATTCATGATAAAAAGGCTTAAACTATATACAGAAAATATTAGAAATAAAGAAAAAATAATTAATAAAAAAAATATAAACCCTTTAAAAACCAGATTCATATTTAGATTATGCCACAAGCAATATCCCTTAAAATAGCGTGTTCTTCAGTGGTTAAATCCTCTTTCAATTCTAATTTAACAACCATACGGGCTAAAAATTCGTTTTTATCCTTAATATTCATTCATACCACCTATAATAACTTTAGAATACAGCTTTTTAAATGATAGGGGATAGGGGGGATCGGGGGGAAAGGGGATCCGAATAAAAAAAATATTAGGGAAGGGTGAAAAACAAAATATAAGGGGGTGTTTACCCCTTCCCTAAAAAACACTTATGGGGGTAAAATTTTTGTTGGTACAATATTAAAGGGAAGGTTATCTTTATAAATAAAGAATAATAAATAAGTATTCATGGAAGTTAAATACCCCCATGCTATTTTCTTAAGGATTGAGGTTAAAACAGAATTTGGATTAAAAATATTTTCAGTTTCGTCTGATGAAATTGAAGATGCTGTAAATCTCATAAAAGAAATAAAGAATCTTGAAGTTGAAAAAATAAAAAAAACATGGTAAATAAAACCTTATGTAAAGGGTGTTTATTTAATGATAAATGCACTGAAAAAGATAAGGAGTTAATGTTAGTAAGGGGGGATTGTCAATCCTTTAAACTGGCTAAAGGATTTTCCTGCCAAAATATAGCTGATTTACTAGATTAAAACCCCTTTAGTTTTTATATTTGTCTTACTGGATATATCAATAGAAATAAAAGCGAAACCCACCTACCCCTAGGGGGGGGTTAAAATCCCCCTTGCAACCCCCTAAAAGGGAAAAGGGGTGTGTCGGCGCTGTCGTTTCGTTGCTATAGCATAGCTTCGGCATATCGATTTCAATTTTCGAGACCCCCCCCCCTGGGTGGGGGGGTAAGCAATAATGAATGATAAGATAGAAAAAAAAACAGGAAAAGATCCCTATCTCAATGTATCTGATTTTCAATTAATACAAAAATTAGATAAGATTATACTTGATTGTCAATGGTGTAAATCCGTTATTCAACATAAATCATTTATATCTGATGGATCCGAAACTAAAAACAAGATTCTTTCTTACCTCAATGATTGGGCTTCTAAATCAGTGGTTAAATCTCATAACGGTTTATTATCGTATGCTCAAGATTACCCTAATATGGTTGATCACTTTTGCAAAGAACTTAAAACCAGATATAAGGTTAATATTTGTAACTATGACCTTTTAAAATTTATTGAGGATGATATGAATGAAAAAAAATAATCTTAAACAATATGAGTTTAATGATGCTGAAAAAAAATCTCTTGCTTTTGAAAGGGGTTTTAGGTTTGGTTTATCTAAGTGTTTAAAGATTATCAATAATGTTAAAGAGGATTCCATTAATCCTAATGAGAAAATGATTTTAAAGTTAGTTCAAATTAAAGTTAATGCTTTGACTAAATACAATGAAAAAAAACAAATACTATGATTATGCCTTTAATGTTAAAGGTTATCCTGATGATTGCGGTATTCATATCCCTAATAGTTTGGTTTTTAACTGGGAAATTGATCTCTCTGGGGTTGCTATTATCCCCTATAAAACTGGTATTAGAACGGTTAGATTGGAGAAACCAGATCCCCCTAATTGGAATAACGATAATCTTTATGCTTCTAAGAGTAGGGGGGGTAAAAGTAATTTAGTGGGTTTATTGGGGGAGATGGTTGTTATGGATCTCTTAGAATACACTGGTTTAAGGATGGGGGTTGATGTTAATTCCCTGAATTATAGGATTAATCCTAAGTCTCCTTCTAAGAGTTGGGGTATTAATATTCCTGATATTGAGGTTGTTGAGGATCTGGATAGGCATTATCTTGAGGTTAAAACTTCGGTAACTAATCATATTAACATTGATTTAAATGAGTTTAGGAATTGTGTTAAATGGTGTAATATTGAATGGCATAAGGGGGATTTTAAATTAATTGGGGTTGAGTTTCTTGAATTACCTGTTAATTCTGATTATGATTTTGTTTTTGCTTTCCGTAATGCTTATATTCTTCCTGACCGTTCTAGTACTGGTAATTCATGGGCGCAATATACTTTTACTTCTCTTGATAAGAAGAATAATCAAAAATTTATTCCTAGACTTAGATTGAGGAATATATCAAATTTATCTGATATTGTTGAGCTATTGTCTTAACTTTGCTTTCGTTTTTATAAACCCCCTTATTATTTCCCCCTTTTCTTGTAGTATTCTTTAATTGGGTTATATGCTATCTTTTTATATATGTGTTCTTAATGCTTTCTATGAACAAGCAATTAGTAGCTGTTGCGCCTGTAGTGGCTCTGGCTGGTTCGGTAAATGCGGCTCTTAACGGTACTGCCCTTGCGGCTATCGTTACTGAAGCGTTTATCGTTATCACTGGGCTATTAAATAGCGTGATTGCGTTAGTCCCTACCTTGATTGAGATGAGCATATACTTTGCTATTCTCGGTACGGTTGTGGGCTTCTTTGCTCTCTTGCTCTGGTTGGTTCGGACGGGAGTTTCTAAAGGAATTAAGATGTAATTACCTTTAGTGTAAAAAATTTGGGGGGGATTATTGGGATCCCCCCCTTTAAGGTTAATATGTCGTTTAGGTTTTTGATGGGTTTAGGGCTTTTAGTCCTATTGTGTTCTTTTAGTGTTGATGCTCAAGAATGTATAGGTTTTAATAGTGTTATTGATAATGGGGTTATATCTTATTGTCTTGATGGATCTATTGAATCTAATGTTTTAGTTGGTAATTCTGTTATAAATGATTGTTCTCCTTATTTTAATTGGGTTTCTCTTTTTAATTGTGGGTTTGGGGAATGGTGTGATAATACTTTAACTGATATTCGGGGTGTTGATGG
>Ga0180431_10006481_pt1 | contig 13900 bp, 15 predicted proteins | sample SS_ome_11_FD_132459 | JGI IMG/M metagenome (GOLD analysis project Ga0180431, IMG submission 132459) | Hypersaline lake sediment archaeal communities from the Salton Sea, California, USA - SS_1_MS_1 metaG | ecosystem: Environmental > Aquatic > Non-marine Saline and Alkaline > Hypersaline >... | reverse complement strand
CGATCCTGATCTTCCAGGGCGCGATCACGTTGGCGGCCGGAGCGGTTCAGACTTTCCTCACCGATGCCATGATCGCCGAGATGACAGCCGCGGGAGGCGTCATCATCATTGGCATTGCCCTGCTGCTGTTGGATGTGAAGCGCATCCGGATCGCCAGTTTCCTCCCGGCCTTGGCCATCGCCCCGCTGCTGGTTTGGGCACTAGAGGCACTTGGAATCGGCTGACAGAGCGCAAAACGAACAGGGGCTGCGCCCGATGGCGCAGCCCCTCTGTTGCATCCTCTCGTCGAGCTAGCTCTTGCTGGGGATATACCTGGCGATCTTTTGCGCGAGGTTGGGGATGGGCATACTCTGCAGCCAGACCTGCCCGGGGCCCCGAAGGGTCGCTAGGAACAGCCCCTCGCCAGAGAACAGCGCGTTCTTGAGACCCTTCACGGTTTGGATGTCATAGTCCACGGTGGGTTCATAAAGCGCAATGTGCCCAGGATCAACCCGCATCACCTGGCCCGCAGACAGGCTGTAATCGCGGACCTCGCCGGCAATCTCCAAGAAGACCGTCCCAGGTCCCGTGACCTTTTGCAGGATAAAGCCCTCACCGCCAAAGAGACCGGCTCCTAGCCGCTTCCGGAAATGCATCTCCATGGACACGCTCTCCTCGGCGGCCATAAAGGCATCCTTCTGGCAGATGAGGCTTTGGCCGGCAGAGAGCTCAAAGACCAGAATTCGACCGGGGGCCTCTGGCGTGAAGGTCACCATGGCCGAACCGCGATTGCATTTGTAGGTGGTCATGAAAAGCGACTCGCCCGCGAGCTTGCGGCCGAGACCCGCCATCAGTCCGCCCCGTGTGTTGGTGTCCATGGCGATATCGCCCTGCATCCAGGCCATACCGCCCGACTCGGTAAACATTGACTCGCCAGCCTCCAAGTAGACGTCTACCGATGGCAATAGTGTCCCGTGGATCTCGTATCGCATGCCTATACTCCCTTTCTATCCTAGTGAGGATCGCCCATCTCTTTCCAACGCATCACCGTGACGCTTTGCGATGATAGCCGTTCCTCGAGCGGCGTCAAGCAATTTCACGTGAAGCAGACACAATCTCCCGTCGACGTTTGTCGTCGCGTCCGGCAATCTCGAGAGCCCAATGCGGCACCCATAGCACGCCGAATGCCAGGAGATCGATGTCAGAGCGACGTGGTCGCAGGACGCCCTCATCAATGGCATCGGCGACGTCTTCCCAACGGCGACGCTCACGCTCCATCTGCCGATCGCGCTCTACCAAGAGCTCCTGCCTCTCAACGCGCAACCGCTCCAATGCCTCCTCTTGCGCGCGCATCGTCTCGCGCGCTTTGGCCGTCATCCTTCGCCGGCGTTCCGCCTGAGAAAGCCCTCGGCTCCGGCTTCGGCCGAGAAGCACGCTCACAATGGACTCGCCGGCATGCAGGATCTCCTCGCGCTTGCGGCTCTCCCAGTCCAACTCGTCCTGGCGCAGCTCAGCCTCTTCCTTGCGGGTACGCTCATCAAGCTTGGACAGCCGCTTGTCGTACTCGGCCTCGAGTTCGTCCAGCGCGTCTCTTGACGCGTTGGCTGCCTCAGCCATGCAGCGCTCGAGGAACGCACGATGCGACTCCCCTGGGCGAGACGTGAGATCGAGCTCCTCGTTACGCCACTGTTGGAGACCGACGTCACGGTAGACATAGTCGAGGAATGCGTCGCGCAGCCTCGTATAGGGCGGCGAGTCCCTCATATCCTCAGGAATGGCGTCAAAGTATGCCTCACCGGCTGGGTCCGATTCCAGTGCGTCGACATCCTCGACAAGCCTGGCAAAGGCGTCCCATTGGACGGTGCGAAAGGGCTCGGGCAGAGGCAGATGGCACGCGACTTGGCGCTCCTCTCGCGTGCCTGAGGAGCTATCCTCAAACCTCACGCGTGCCCACCCTAGCAACTTCGGGCGATAGACGAGCGCAGTATCCAGAAGCTCGCCGCCGCCACCTGCCTCCGCCAACGCCCGCTCTCGAGGGATATCCGGCACGGCATAGTACTGAGCGACGCGAGCATTGATCCTGGGGGGCTCCCGGAAAAAGCCCGCGTCAGCCAGCGTGTCCTCGCTCACGAGCGAAGGCTGTTCTTCCTTGGGCGCGTCGCTGCGCGGTGCCTCTGCCGGCCGGCGCTCCTTGTAGGGCTCCATGAGCTTGTCAACCTGGCTGCGCGTCAATGGTCCCCGCAGGTATGACATGGCCCAACGCGTTCGATACAGCATGGGGCCATCCTCGTGGACGTTGTGCAGGACAAACACGCGCGACCCGAGAGATGAGATCATGCGATCCATGTAGCGCCGATCGAGCAGCGTCCCCGACTGCGCGACGACACCCTCCATCCCGTCGAGGAGACGTGCCTTGTCGCGGTCTGTCTGCAGCTTTCCCACAAACCAGGTACCTGCGTTAGATAGCCCCTTATAGTCCAAGTCCATAGGGTTCTGCGTGGCTAGGACAATGCCTAACCCATATGCTCGTGCCGTCTTGAGCAGAGTCAGCAGCGGCGTCTTGCTCGGAGGATTAGCGACAGGTGGGAAATAGCCGAACACCTCGTCAAAGTAGAGTAGTGCCCGCAACGAGGTAGTCCCTGGCTGCTTGCGCATCCATGCCACCACCTGTTCCAGCAGGAGCGTCACAAAGAACATGCGCTCCGCCTCGCTGAGGTGCGCAACGTAGCAAATCGAGACCTTTGGCTTGCCCGAAGACGTCCATAGGAGCCGGTTGACATCCAGGGGAACGCCCTCTCGCCACGAGGCAAAGCTGGGCGATGCTACCAGAGCGTTTAGCTGCATGGCCAAATCCATGCGATCGCGGCTGGGGTAGAACGTCTCCAGCTCAAACACGCCCAGACGCTCCAGTGGCGGGTCTTGTATCTCGCGGATCAGGCGAGGGAGGTCCACATCCTCGCGCTTGCGCCAGGCACGCTCCAAGAGATGGGAGAGCAGGATGTGCTCACGGCTACGAACGGGGTCGGCCTCTACGCCGATGAGGGCCAGCAACGCCGACACGGTGCTAGCGATGGCCTCGCGCATGACCTCGGCGTCCTCTTCCCAGTCGAGGTCAGGAGCATCAAAGCTCTGCAGAGCGCTCAACGGCACGCCCGCCTCGCTGCCTGGCGTATAGATGGCAAAGTCGGCGGCCTCTCGTAGGCGACGAATACGCTCCCCATCCTGCCCCCAGGCCTTCAGCCCCGCGGACCACATCTGCGACACCTGATCGGCGTACGCACCCACCGACACACCCTTGCGGCGGGCATCGTCCAGGTTCACCCAGGGCTGAAAATCGGACGGGCGTAGCTCGGGAAAGGTGAGAAGGAGATTGGTCATATCTCCCTTGGGATCGATGATGATGGACGGGATACGATCGAGCGCGGCTTCTTCCAGGAGGGTAACGCCCAGCCCCGTCTTGCCGCTACCAGTCATGCCCACGCACACAGCGTGTGTGGTCAAGTCGCGGGCATCGTACATGACGGACTCGTCTGCCAACTCCTCACCAACAGCAGAATCGAAGGCCCTTCCCAAGTAGAACGCGCCCAGTCTCTCCTCAACGGCCATCAGCCTGTCATCCCTCCAGCTAGAGAGCGCCGGCGATTCGCTATCGGCGCAAAGTGGATACGACCCGCACAGGATCCGTCAGCAGATCCAGCGCGTCTCGTATGCTCGACACGACGATATCTGACTTGGTCATGGTGCTCACGGCAAGCCCCTCGCTGCCTAGCACCGCGATGCCAAGCCTGGCAACCTCTAGCATCAGCGCATCGTTGGCGCCATTGCCGATAGCCGCCACGTGATCGGCCCCTAGATGCTTGACGAGACCCGCCTTGGCCTCAGCCTCACCGCCCGCCGGCACACGCTCGAGGGCCACGCCTAGCGTCTCCGCCAGCCTGCCGGCGGTGCCCCGCGTATCAGCGGTTACCAATAGCACCTCGAGCTCGTCTTGCAAGGAGGCTACACGAGAGACCACTCCGGAAATCAACATGCCGGCCGTGGTCAGCGTCCCGTTGAGATCGAGCAAGAGGTGCGAAAGGGCTAGGTCACCAAAGCCAGGGATCGAGACCTGCAACACTGCCATCCCTCCCCACAGTTCAAGTTGACACGAAACCTGCGGCGTGATATACTTATGTTCGTACCCAAGGGGGGTACCCTATGGGTCCAGTTACCTTATAGCATAGAGGAGCGAAGATGAGCGACAAGATCAAACACGTGACGGACGCGAGTTTCCAACAAGACGTCCTGGAATCGGCTACGCCGGTTCTGGTCGATTTCTGGGCTCCCTGGTGTGGTCCTTGCCGGATGATCACGCCCATCGTGGAGCAGCTATCGGAAGAGTATGATGGCCGTGTGACCTTTGTCAAGATGAACACAGACGAGAACATGGATACGGCCACCAATCTCGGCATCCGTGGTATCCCCACGCTGATTCTGTTCGCCGATGGTGAAGAGGCGACGCGCATCGTGGGCGTCACACCCAAGCCAACGCTCAAGCGCAAGATCGACGCGGTGCTCGCGCCCGAAAAGGCGTGAGGCAACTCCTTGCGGATAACTGGCTCAGCCTGCTCGTGCTGGGCGCTCTGGGGCTTGCGTTCTTGCTGTTCCGCACAAGCCCCTCTGATCTGGCGTCGCTGGACGAGCTCCAGAGCCTGATTGGGGCGGGACGTCCAGTAATCATCGAGATCTATTCCAACACTTGAACGGCTTGCCTCATTGCCAAGCCCGTCGACGACGGGATCGAGGAAGCCTTGGGCGAGCGAGGGATGGTGGCCCGGATACCGCTAACCAGCGAGATCGGACGGTCCTTGGCTGGTCAGCTTGGCATCCGAGGCGTCCCCACCCTGGTCGTCTATGACGCAGGAGGTAACGAGACCCTCCGTCAGGTTGGAGCGATCCGCAAGCGAGCCGTGCTAGATGCGCTAGGTCTTCAGACGGAACCGTGACGAGAAGAGAGTAGCAACCTGCCATGCCAATCTACGAATACGAGTGCAGCGACTGCGGCGCCCGCTTTGACAAGTTCGTGCGCAGTCTCTCGCGGCAGACGGATGTCACCTGCCCCGAATGCAAGAGCGATAACTGCCGCAAAATAGTCTCCTCCTTTTCCTCAGGGGGAAGCAGCTCCGGTGGCGCTAGCTGCTCGCCCTCGGGCGGTTGAAGCCTCACACGCCGGGGCTAGTTAGCCCCCACACAAACGAACGGTAGGAAGCAACCGTGACACGACTAGAGGATCGTGCGCGAGATGACTTGATCCTCCGCCTGCGCCGGATTGAGGGACAAGCCAAAGGCATTCAGCGCATGGTTGAGGACGGTCGCAGTTGCGCCGAGATACTGGATCAGCTCGCCTCTGTGCGAGCCGCTACGCGTAGCGCCAGCATCGCTCTGCTCCGCCACTATGCCAGCACCTGCGCGGCCACACCAGAAGGCAAGGCCGATCTGAGCGGCATTCTGGACATGGTTTTCCGAGCCACGGAGTGACAACCGGGCTTCCCTCCGCTTCCATCCCACGATCCAGACCAGGGTTGACAGGCCTCCCACCCACTGCTACCATTTTCAGCGTCAGCAAGAGGGGGCAGGGGCCATGAAGTGGCAAACGATCGAAGCCGCGCGAACGCTCCTGCAGACCGAAACGGGAGCGGTCGTGCGCGATTGGGGAGGTCGCATACCGATCGCCCTCGTCTTCCCGAATAGCTACACCGTTGGCATGTCCAACCTGGCCATGCATGGCCTCTACCACTGGTTCAGTGACCTGCCTGACGTAGCCTGCGAGCGCGCATTCGCCACCCTCGATCGGCGAGAAGATCGTCGAGAGCCCATTGTGACCCTCGAGTCTCAGCGGCCCCTCCGCGAGACCAGCGTCGTGGCGTTCAGCATCTCTTACGAGCTCGACTATCCGAACGTGCTGACGGCTCTGAGGCGCTCTGATATCCCCGTGTTCGCGCATGAGCGCCGCCGCTTCGATCCCCTCGTCCTCATGGGAGGACCCGCAGTCTCGGCCAATCCTGCGGTGATGGGCCCCATCGCCGACGCCATTATGATCGGCGAGGCAGAAGAAGCCCTGCCCGGCCTGGTCGAGGCGGGCAGGTTCGTGCTTGCCCAACGTCGCGATCTGGCCCTCGATTGGCTCGCCCGGCTCCCCGGTGTCTGGGTGCCTCGGGCTGAGCAGGCCGACCGCATCAAGCGCCAACGCGTACGAGACCTGAGTCGTCGTCCCTTTGCCTCTTCCGTGGTCTGCCCAAAGGCCGAGTTTGGCAACATGCGTATGATCGAGATCGCCAGAGGGTGCGTCCATGCTTGCCGCTTTTGCCTGGCAACCCGTTGGTATCGGCCGTATCGCGAGATGGATCCCCAGCACGTGCTGGAGCTAGCACGTGAGGCATGTGGTCGTTGGCCAAAGGTAGCACTAGTCTCGGCGGCCGTCTCGGACTATCGAAAGATCGACACGCTCGTGGAAGGCCTTCGCTCCGAGGGCATCGCATTCTCGGTCTCGTCGCTCCGCGCGGCACCTCTCTCAGAGACGCTGTTGGAGGGGCTCGCCGCCAGCGGTGCCCGCACGCTCACCATCGCGCCAGAGGCGGGCTCGCAACGCTTGCGAGATGCCATACGCAAGGGCATCTCGCACGAGGACATCCTGCGCGCGACAGCCGCGGCAGCAAGATTGGGGTTTGGCTCCCTCAAGTTGTACTATATGGTTGGTTTGCCCGGTGAGACTGATGAGGACGTTGCGGCTCTGATCGCCTTGACCCGCGAGGTCTCGGAACGCTTTGGAGGCAAGGTCATAGTGGCCGTAACGCCATTCGTCCCAAAGGCACACACGCCCTGGCAACGCCAACCCATGGCCCCTGAGAGCGTGCTCGATGAGCGCATGGCTCGCATCCGGGCGGCGCTGCCATCGGATTCGATCGACATCCGCGCCGAGTCGATAGCCCTCGCGCGGGCGCAGGCGATCATGGCGCGCGGCGATAACGCACTCGGTGAGGCCCTCGCCAGGGCGGCTAACCTATCGCCGAAGCGAGTTGAGCGCGTTGCAGCGAGAGCAGGCCTCCATGTGGAAGGCTACCTGGCAGGCTGGAACACCGATCGCCCGCTTCCGTGGCGCATGGTGGATGTCCATGGATCACCGGTCGGCGAGGACGAGGCCTGATGGACGCCAAAGCCCTGAACGGGTTGATCGCGTATCGCTCCTCGCTGCTAGAGGAGAGCTCTGTTGAGCATGCCTTCTTCACGCGCCTCGGCGGGGTTAGTACGGGACCCTTTGGCAGCTTGAACGTCGGCGGGACCGTCGGAGATGATCCTTCCCACGTGGATGAGAATCTTCGGCGCGTCTTGGGAGCGCTGCGGTGGCAGGCTAGCCGTGTCGTCAGCGGGTTCCAGGTCCACGGCGAGCGGATCCATCGCGTCGAGGCAAAGGATGCGGGGCGGGTCATCCCGGCGACCGACGCGCTCGTCAGCGATGTGCCCGGCCTCCTGTTACTGGGCAGGTACGCAGATTGCGTTCCGGTGGCGCTATGGGATCCGGTCCGGCAGGTCGTCGGCTTGGCACATGCCGGCTGGCGCGGCACAGTTCGCCGTATCGCAGCGAAAACGGTGGCTGCCATGGCAGAGCTCTTTGGCAGCCATCCACAGGATCTACGGGCAGCCATAGGCCCCAGCATTGGGCCATGCTGCTTTGAGGTGGGTGATGAGGTGCTGCAAGCGTTCGAGGACGCCTTTCCAGGGAACGCCGCCGACGTGATCGATCGCCCTGGGCACCGCGTGGACCTATGGCGCGCCAATGCCTCGCAGCTCGCTCAATCTGGCGCACAAAAAGTCGATGTGGCAGAGCTCTGTACATCGTGCCAGGTCGACAGGTTCTATTCGCATCGCCGTGAGCATGGTGCAACTGGCCGATTCGCGGTGGTCATCGGCATTCGATCCGAGTAGGCCCCGCAACGATGGGGGTACACATGGAAGATATCGCTAGCAACGTGAACGACGTCCAGCGGGCATCGAGGCCGCCTGCCTGCGCGCAGGTCGTGATCCGTCAGAGATAACGGTCGTGGCGGTTTCCAAGACGCGCACGCCGGCTGCCATCCAGGCTGCGTACGCGTGCGGCCTGCGCCACTTTGGGGAAAACCGCGTCCAGGAGGCTCAGTCCAAGATCCCAGAGGTGGAGAGCCGCCTAGGCGGCCGCATCACCTGGCATATGATTGGTCACATTCAGAGCCGCAAGGCACGAGATGCGGCACAGTTCGCCCACTTTGTTCACTCGGTAGACTCGGTCAAGCTAGCGCGGCGACTCGACCGAGCTGCCAGGGGCGGAGAGCGCATCCTGCCAATCCTCGTCGAATGCAACGTTTCGGGCGAAGAGTCCAAGTATGGGTTTGACGCGTCGGACGAGGATCGATGGGACGAGTTGCACGAGCCCTTGCTGGAGATCGCCAGGTGCGCCAACCTGGAGCTTCGAGGCCTGATGACGATGGCGCCCATCGTGGAGGACCCCGAGCTAGCCCGTCCCGTGTTCAGCAAGCTACGCCATCTGCGAGATGCCCTGGAAGACTCGCTGCCGGGGCTCGCTCTACCGGATCTATCTATGGGCATGACGGATGATTTCGAGGTAGCCGTCGAAGAGGGCGCTACCATGCTGCGCATCGGCCGAGCCATCTTTGGGCCGGCCACATACTAGGAGGGAGAACCCGTGGCGCCATCCGACGCAAACCACACCATTGCCTTCGTAGGCGGCGGAACCATGGCCGAGGCCATCCTCGCGAGACTGGTGGCAGAGGGAGGAACTCCCGCGGACCGGATTCGTGTGGGAGAACCGATCGCCGAGCGTCGCCAAGTGCTCGAAGACACCTATGGCATTCTGGCCTTCGGCGACAATGCCGAGGCCGTCTCTGGGGCTGACATGGTGATCCTAGCAACCAAGCCTCAAGTGTTGGTGCCTGCCCTTGGTGAGCTGCGAGGCGTTCTAGATAGCGAGACCCTCGTTCTCAGCATCGTCGCCGGAGCTACCATCGCGCAGATCCACGCTTTGCTGAGCATCGAGACCATCGTTCGGGCGATGCCTAATACCCCGGGGCAGATCGGCGAAGGGGCTACGGTGTGGGTGGCGACAGAGCAGACAAGCCAAGCCCAGCGCGACCTCGCCGGCGGCGTCCTTGAGCTCCTAGGGCTCGCCATCGAGGTACACGAGGAGCGTTACTTGAATATGGCGACGGCACTGAGCGGCTCAGGGCCTGCCTATGTCTTTCTCTTTGTCGAGGCCATGGTTGAAGCAGGCGTACGGCTGGGCTTTGCTCGCTCCGTCGCCGAGCGATTGGCCCTGCAGACTGTGAGAGGCGCTGCCATCTATGCACAGGAGACTGGGCTATCGCCCGCCGAGCTCCGCGCCCGCGTCACATCGCCAGGCGGCACGACAGCGGAGGGACTCTACCAGCTAGAGAGAGGCGGTCTGCGAGCAAGCGTGCTTGAGGCGGTTCAGGCGGCCTACCAGCGCGCCAACGAGCTAGGGAGGAGCAAGGCGTGACCCTGCTGATCAACTTTGTCGATATCCTCGCGAGGCTGCTGAGCCTGGCCATCCTGGTTCGCGTTCTGCTGTCTTGGCTCCCCATTGACCGCAACGGTCGATTCGCGGAGATCATCCTTCAGATCACAGAACCCATCGTGGGCCCCATCCGGAGCGTACTGCCCACCTTTGGCGGCCTGGACTTTTCGCCCATGGTCGCCCTGCTGCTGGTCGAGATGGTCCACAGCGTGCTCAGACAGATCCTAATGGGCCTAGCATAGTTGCTCTGCTAACCGGCCGGCAAGTAGGCAGCTACTGGCCCCAGAAGGGGCTCTGTTCGATCGTTTCACTCAGTGTGATGTTCGCCCGGCGACCCGAGGTGAGATCGAGCACATAGATGTCCCATCCGCCATCGCGGTTCGAGTAGAAAGCGACGCGATCGCCCGCTGACGACCATGTAACGCCATGGTCGTCAGCATAGGCATCCTCACTCAGATTCCTTACGTCACCGCCGCCCACGTTGACTGCATAGATCTCCATGTTGTCATCGCGATAGGTTTCCCAAGCGATCTGGTTCCCCTTGGGCGACCAGGCTGGCGACTGGTCGGTAGCGGGATCGGTTGTCAGACGCCGCACCGAGCCATCCGCCAACGCGATGAGGTGGATGTCCAGGTTTCCTGAACGGTTCGACACAAAGGCGATCTGCTCGCCACTGGGCGCCCAAGATGGTCCATAGTCCGCCGCTGGATGTGCCGTGAGGCGCCGAGGGTTGGTTCCGTCAGCAGACATGACGTAGAGCTCCCAGCGGCCATCCCGGAAGCTGGAGAAGGCGATCTTGCTCCCATCAGGGGACCAGGCAGGCGTCCAGTCGTCCGCAGCGTTACGCGTGAGATTCGTCTGATCCGATCCGTTTCGGTTCATCACATAGATCTCACGATTTCCATCGCGATCAGTGACGAACAGGATCTTACGGCCATCGGGAGATAGCGACGGCAAGGTATCGTCGGCCTCAGATTCGGTCAGACGCTTTGGGTCCGAGCCATCACTGCGCATGATATAGATGTCCCAAGATGCATCCGGGGCCGATTTGGCCTGAAAGACGATGTAGCCTGGCGCCACCCCTGCTTCAGGCGTCGGCTCGGCGGTCTGACGCACCACTGTAGGGCTTTCCGCGACCTCCACGGTTGGTTGATGGTTCCAGACTACTGCCAGATCACGCGACCGCCACACCATGGCGATGGCAGCCACGAGCAGCAACGCAATACCCCACAGCCCGAGGCCAAGCCAATCGATCCTCTTCCGGCGGCGCGAACTGGTGACCTTGACGCGTTTGGAGCGATAGGCGTCGCTTGCCGCGATGACCGCATCCAGCGGATGATTCCTCCTCACCCACACCCGCATGACATCGGAAGCAACGCGATAGGTAGGCCCACCCAGCTCCTCGAGGATGCCATACGCCTGGAGCTGATAAAGTCCTTGCTCGACGTCACCGGGCGTGCACCGTACACGGTCGGCGAGCAGCCGGCTCACGTCGTCGGGCGTGCACATCCCGTGCTGGCCCGTCTTTTCAGACATGGTTGCCAACACGAGCCTGGCAGCATCATCCAAGCTATCCCACCGCTCGCCAAAGTGCTCGCCTGCCGCCTGGAGCACGTCCTCCGTAAGATGGCTGATCCCATTGGAGGGGACCCATCCCAGCGTTGCGTAGCGTTGGTAGCAGAAAAACCCAAAGAGCTGAACCAGGTAAGGATCGCCACCCGTGAGCACATACGCGGCGCGGATCACCTCGTAGCCAAGCGCGAGCTTGCCACGGAGAGGTATGGCAAGCAGCTCCTCCGACTCGTCGGCATCAAGGGGCGGCAGCACGATCGTCTCGGTAAACTCGGGCAAGACCCTATCGGCCAGCGAACTCGGATGTCCCTCTATGCACACGAGCAAGGCCAAGCCTTCCGCACCTGCCAACCCCTTGGCCACCGATGCGAGCATTCCCCGCCAGCTGCCTCGCCGGGACCGGAGTTCCGATGTGGTGATCTGGTCCAGGCACACAAGCCAGGGGCGCCCCAGACCTGCCTGCTGCTGCAGTGCTTGCCATGTGTCGTAAGATGAGGAAGCCCTTTTCGTCTCTGGCGTTTCGGGTGCGATGCCGAGAGCGTGTGCCACAGCGTGGCGCAGACCAGCTTCCGACGATACGCGCGTCTTGGACAAATCGATGCGCACGACTCGCCACCTCGGATGCAGCCTAAGCGAGAGCTGGTTCACATAGGATGTCTTGCCGAGGCGACGGGGTCCAAACAGACACACCAGACGGCTGCCAGCGCCAAGCGCCTGGATGAGCTGATGAAAAGCATCTCTACGTCCCACAAAGAGGTCATGGTCAGAGAGGGGACGATCGACGATGAACGGATTCCTGAAAGACATACCGCTCCGGCCTCAGTAGGGAATGGATTGCATCAGCGCACCCGTCTCTGCAGACTCTCCCCCGCAAAGACCGAATCGAGTATAGCATCCAGGCGTAGGCCGGACAAAGCCCGACATGTCTTGCAGGCCGAGAGCTCACGTACCCGCACGCGTCTTGCGTTGCTATGGCTCCAAAGCCAAGCGACCACGCACAGCATGCGTGGTCGCTTGGGGCACGAGCGTCGCCGGACTATTCGGCCGGCGTTAGCGTCTTCATCATGATATTAAGCCGAAGCTTGGCCTGGTTAAAGACCTTCTCCAGATTCTGGTCTTCGGCCAGGTCGGCAGCTCTGGCAAAGTCTCGGGCCGCCGATTCGGCGTCGCCGAGCTCGGCATAGATCTCGGCTCGCTGGAGATGGGCCTCCGCGTGCGTGGATTGCAGCGCGATCAGCTCGTCGAGTTGCTCTAGGGCCGACTGGAGCTCCTCGGCCTCTTCATAGGCCATAGCCAGAGTCTGCAGGTAGCTCCTCCGGTTACGGAGAGCGTTCTGAGCCTTTGTGAACGCCTCACGGGCCTCAGCATCCTGGTTGGTGACCTCATAGAGAACACCCAGGTACACATAGGCCTCGCCACGATCCTTGTCGATGCGGAGAGTTCGCTGGAACTCCTCGATGGCAGCATCCCAGTCTTGGCGTGCCACATACTGCTGAGCACTGACAAACGAAGCGCGCGCCTTCTCAGCCTTGGTGTTGGGACCCCAGAGCAGGTTCGAGACGTAGGCACCGACGGCTACCACCACCAAAATGACGACCAGCGAAATCCACGTGGTGCGCTTGCGACGCTTTCTTGCCTCATAGTAGGGAATGTCAACGAACCACCACTCCTGGTCTTCCGAGGGCTGCTCCTGCTCGCGAGCACTCGCCAAGCCGCCGACCTTTCGCAGCTCCTTCTCGATGATCTCAGCGTGCCGGGTGATAACCCCATCCACCGTCTCAAGCCGAGTCTGCTCAGATTTGAGGTTGAGCCCCTGCTCAAGAAGGCGCTCCATCTCTTCCTGCACCTCACCGCGCAGGCGCAAGACGTCCAGCACCCCCTCCCCCTTGCCCTCCAGGTTCCCAGCCCCGATTTCCAGCTCGCGCAGCATGTCTCGAAGATCCGAAGCAGCCGTTCTGCCGCCAGATCTCTCGACCATTCCTTTTGGCATGATCCCCCTCCATGGACGCCGCACCACTACCGTACCGCTACCGTGGCGGACAAACCACTGGCAACTGGCATTATGGATGATCAGAACCTCGGTGTCAATCGAACAGCTTCCAATTCCGCCAATCGGCGCTATGGCCCCGTACGCAGCCACATGGCCATGCGATCCATCCAAACGTCAACGCTGTTCTCCCGAGCGAGGGCGAGGCGCTGATCCCGAAGCATGGGATCCTCCAGCATCGCCTCGCCAACCGCTCTCACAAACTCATCGCGACTGCCGGCGATGTGCACTAGGGGTGCATACGACTGGAGCGTTGGCAAGGCATCGGTCGCAATGATGGGAAGTCCTGTCGCCAAGTACTCGAACAGCTTGGCCGGCATGATGCCCTGCATGAACTCGTGCCTGGCATAGGGGAGGATGAGCACATCGGCATCCTGAAGGTACCGGGGGAGATCCTCATGTGGAACAACGCCAACGATTTCGGTATCCGACGCCAAGGTTGAGAGATCCGTACGCACAGGCCCAACTAGTCGCAACCTATAGCGACGACTCAGATCTGCCAGCAACGGGATATCCAAGCGCCACGAGATGCCCCCATAGTAGACACAGCGCAGACGGCTCGGATGAGCCTTCCGGCGCGAGCGACGCGGAATCGGCTTGAACAGCGCGAGGTCCACCATCGCAGGGAACCTTCTTACCCCAGGGTGGTCACGGCAACGCTCGTAGAGCAGATCAGAGTCGGCTAGGACCAGGTCGGCGGTACGAAGCACCTCCTCCTCGCATAGCTCGCCAGAGGG
>Ga0180431_10006480_pt1 | contig 13901 bp, 17 predicted proteins | sample SS_ome_11_FD_132459 | JGI IMG/M metagenome (GOLD analysis project Ga0180431, IMG submission 132459) | Hypersaline lake sediment archaeal communities from the Salton Sea, California, USA - SS_1_MS_1 metaG | ecosystem: Environmental > Aquatic > Non-marine Saline and Alkaline > Hypersaline >... | reverse complement strand
CTGGTAGTCAACAAACTGCGCGGCACGATGAACATCCTGGTAGTCAAGGCTCCCGGATTTGGCGACCGCCGCAAGGCGATGTTGCAGGATATAGCCATGCTTACCGGGGCAACGGTCATTACCGAGGACATCGGTCGCAAGCTGGATTCAATCAATCCGGAGGACCTGGGACAGGCGCGGCGCGTGGTCTCCAACAAGGACAAGACCACCATCATCGAGGGCAAGGGTAAGGCCGAAGCCATTCAGGATAGAATCAAGCAGATTAAAGCCCAGATAGAGGAGACCGACTCCGATTTCGACAAAGAGAAGCTTCAGGAGCGGCAGGCTCGCCTGGCCGGCGGTGTGGCCGTCATCAAGGTGGGTGCCGCCACCGAGACCGAGATGAGGGAAAAGAAACACCGCGTCGAGGACGCGCTGTCAGCCACCCGGGCGGCGGTTGAGGAAGGCATCCTGCCGGGAGGCGGTATCAGCCTGCTCAATTCGCTGAAAGTACTGAAGAAACTGGATGTTAGCGGCGATGAAGCCACCGGCGCCAATATCGTCAGGAAGGCTGTCGAGGAGCCGATAAGACTCATCGCCAACAATGCCGGCAAAGACGGCTCCGTTATCGCCGATGCCGTCAAGAAGAGCCCGGCCGGCGTCGGCTATAACGCCGAGAGCGATACCTTCGGCAACATGGTGGAGATGGGTATCGTAGACCCCACCAAGGTCGTCAGGTCGGCGCTGGTAAACGCCACCAGCATCGCCAATATGGTGCTGATAACGGAATCTCTGGTAGCCGACATACCGGAGAAGGAGAAGCTCCCTGCGGCGCCGGGCATGGGCGGTATGGAGGGGATGTACTAGACCGGTAATTTCCGATAGAATAGACAGCCGTAGTCCTCATACTACGGCTGTCTTTATGTCTTACAAGCCTGCCGGCGATGGACACGGCTCCGCCGATGGACTATAATTACAGCTTTAGAGGGCTTAAGTTTTCGGCTGTCGTGTGGTAATATAGTTATTGATTTAGGAGTGTAGCTCAGTCTGGTAGAGCAGCGGTCTCCAAAACCGCCGGTCAGGGGTTCGAATCCTCTCACTCCTGCCAGCGCCGAGATGGTGGAATGGCAGACACGCTAGCTTGAGGGGCTAGTGAGCTTTGGCTCGTGGGAGTTCAAATCTCCCTCTCGGCACCAGTGGAGCGTGCGGAAGTAGTTCAGCGGTAGAACGCCTCCTTGCCAAGGAGGAGGTCGCGAGTTCGAATCTCGTCTTCCGCTCCATTAGAAATATTGGGGCGACGTAGCCAAGCGGTAAGGCAGAGGTTTGCAAAACCTCCATTCACCGGTTCGAATCCGGTCGTCGCCTCCAGCTATAACTCTTCGGTTTGTGAATACAGAAGCCGGCTACACCCAGCAGCGGCGGCAACAGCAAAATCAACGCCCACAGCAAATCAGGGTTTTCATTGATATTCATAAGCCCGGCAAAGGCTCCCGGCAACACCCCCCCCAGCACAGCCCCTATTATACCAGCCATAATCCAGCCCCGGTAACGCAGTACCTTGTCCAGAATGACAATGCCGGCGGCGATACCCAAGGGGTAGCCTATCACCATGCCGGCAATGGCGCCCACCAGGTTGCCGGAACTGCCATATTCATTACCACCGATCAGCCAGGCGCCCAGAAACGCCGCTAGAAAGCCGAAGACGAAACCGAAGACAGCCAGCGCCAGGGCAATGCCCAGCCAGAGAATCATCTTTTTTGCTACCATAAAAGCCCTGCCTTCATCATGGTTTAATCATAGCATATTCACAATCCGCCGTTTGAACCCCTTGACCATAGGGAGTAAAATAATGCCCGACCATACCAAGTCAAAAAAATCGTCAAACATAAACCTTTAATACCACCGGCCGGGGTGGCGGAACTGGCAGACGCAGCGGACTTAAAATCCGCCGGAGCAATCCTTGTGGGTTCGAGTCCCACCCCCGGCACCATATTTCGGGAGGCATAGGGATGGATAAAGAGGTTACCGGCTACATAGAAAAGCAAAAATCACCCCAGAAAGAAATCCTGCACCAACTGAGAGAAATCATTATCCACAACTCCCCCGGCATCCGGGAGCAGATGAAGTGGGGAGCACCCAACTATGAGGATATGTATTACCTCCTAGCCCTTAGAGACCACGTAAACCTGGGCTTTTCCCTGAAAGGATTGACCAAAGAGGAAGAGAAGCTGTTCGAGGGCGGCGGCAAGACGATGAAGCACCTGAAGTTCTATTCTCCGAGCGATATTGACGAAAAGAGAATCATCAGCCTGTTAAACATGGTAAAGGCTAAGCAGGATTCAACACAGGCTAACGCCTGAAGCGGGACGCCATTTTCTTCCACCAGGGCTGTCTGGCGGTAGAGAGCAGCTTGACCTGGCTCTCCAGGTTGCGGACGCGCTCGCTGGCGGCGCCCAGCTGGGCGGCAAGAGCCAGGTTCTTCTCCTGAAGCTCGCGGATGATGTCCACTGCCTGGACAAGGGACTGGCTATGGCTTTGTTCAGGGGTGGCGGCGGTGGTTTTCTTTCCTTTTTCAGCCGCCTTTACAGGCAGCAGCTCCGGCGGTATCTTAGGGATGCGGTACTCCTCCCCGAATTGCCCCCTCACCATCTCGGCTTCCACCTTCCCGGCTTTGATGTAGCGCCGTACCGTGCGCACCGAAACGCCCAGCTTTTCGGCAGCCTGAGATATATTCATCCCCTGAGTTGACATAGGTGTTGACAAGTGTATAGTCAAAAGGATTATTTGTCAAGGGAGGGCGGGCAGTTACTTATGCCTTTATTATCGGCGCCAGCGGCAGCAGCAGGGTCTTGCCCGGCTTGCGCCGTAAATAGGAGCGGGTGTAGTTGACGGGGAAGGAATAAACCACCTGCGCCTTGGGGTGCTCCAGGCAGAAGAGGAAGACGCCCACCGTCTGCGGCTTGGTGCCGAAGGGCCCGATTACCAGGTTGAAGGAGTCCCTTACTTCGTGGTATATCTCCTCCAGCACGTTGCGGACGGCGTAGGGGTCGTCCGCCGGCACGTCCCTGACCTCGACGTCGGGCTGCGAGATGAGGTAGGAGTTGTTCCTGCGGGCATACTCCAGGTATTCGCTACTTCGGCTGCGCGGCGGATTGGTTATCAGGGCGATGGTTCTGGCCGGATTGAAGTGCTTCCAGACGGTCAGCGAGCGCTCCGGCTCGAAGCCCAGCAGCAGTATCAGCAGGGTCTGCTTCTCGAAGGAAAGGGTGCCGAAGAAGTTGGGTACGGTGGTAATCTGCTCCACGCCACGGGTCAGCTTGGTGGGGGCGTAGTTCTGGGTGGTGTGCAGCAGGCGGGGCAGCCCCAGGTTCTGCTCGGCGACCAGGAAGTGTAACAATTGCAGCAGGTATATCTTGGTGAAGCCGCTAATGTCGACCGTTATATACGGCTCGTCGGTGTCCTTGGGCTTGCAGCGGTTCCAGATGTTCTTTAGCTGCCCAATGCCCTCAACCGGGTCATCGCGCTGGCAGCGGATGACGAAAACGCCCTCGGCGGTTCTTTTTGTCAGCTCGGACTGCAACTTGAAGAGGTTGGTTTCGACCTGCTTCTTGTAGAAAGGTTCCTCAATGACGATGATTACACTGAACCTTACGCGGTAGCCGGTACCGGTTTTCTGGGCGGCGGTGAGGCACCTGTCTTCAAAGCTAGCGCAGCCGATAAAGAGGTCATCAAGCCCATACTCGTTAAGCCTGTTCAGTTGCTCTATTTCAACCGGCTCATCATGCGACTTCATTGACTACCAGCCCTTGCTTAATCCGCCATACCGCCAGTGAGCAAACCCCGGTCCTACTATAGACCGCCTGAAAATTATTGTCAATTTTTTTACACAACCACACATCGCCTGTTTTTCAGACGCAAATAAAAAGGGGCCGAGCTACTTTCGCAGCACCCAGCCCCTTTGATAACCTGGTAGCTAACTCACCAGCCTTAGCACTTGCCAATTTTGAACATCTTGGTGCCGCAAACCGGGCAGACACCCTGCGTAGCCGGCCTGCCGTTCTTCATTGTTATCGCCTTGGCATCCTTCATCTCTCTCTTGGTTCGGCATTTCATACAATAGCCTTGCATCAGGTTACCTCCTTGTTTTTATAGGAAGGATATACTATTCTCGCGGATACGTCAATAGGCAATCGGTAGAAACTTGCCTCCCGGGGCAGATTCCGGCATAGTACATACGTAAGGCTACGGGCTTTCTGCCCCGGCTATGTTAAAAGCCTGTGGCTGTATTCGCCGATAAGGGTTATAATAAACGGAAATATACAAGGAGGCCTGTCATGCACGGATTCGTCGAAATCGGGGGGCTGGTAGCTGGTATTATCAGCATACTGGTCGGCCTGGTTGTAATCTGGAAGCCCAGGATTCTGGCTTACGTCATTGGAGTTTACCTGGTGGTCGTCGGCGTCATCGCCGTTATTGCGTCGCTGACGTAATCCTCACCGGCAGATGGATTGAGATTATATGTATTACTTCGCCTACGGCTTAAATCTTAACCGCCAGCAGATGGCGCAGTGCTGTCCCAACAACCACCCCCGTTTCTCCGCCGAACTGCCCAGCTATAAGCTGATATTCAGCGGGTGGTCACGGCAATGGCGGGGCGGCTCCGCCGACATCAAGCACTCCAGAGGGGACAAGGTGCTGGGAGGCCTCTACGAGGTTGCCGAAACCGACCTGGCCAGGCTGGACAGGGCAGAGGGCTGCCCCGACAGCTACAAGCGGATAAACGTCATCGTCTTCCGCGATACCGGGGAGGCTGTGGAATCCTTCACCTATATTAAATCCAGGCAGGCGGATGAAGCCAAGCCCTCCGCCGAATACCTGAAGATAATCCAGCAGGGCTACCGGGACTGGGGGCTTATCTAAGCAGGGGCAAGCCCTAGACAGGGTCTTGACAGCAGCCTTGCCAACAGCAAACCGCTATTTTGAACATTACAGCCCGACAGCCGGCAGCATTGCTTTTTACAGCCGTATCTGGTTTAATATGGTGTTTACAGGAGGCGATAAATTGACTGACCTGACATTAAAAGCGGATAAAAGAGAGGTGCTGGGCAAGAAAACGCGCTTTCTGCGGCGGCAGGGCATCACGCCGGTGCATCTCTTCGGGCACGGTATTAAATCACTGGCGCTGCAATGCGATACCACCGAACTGCAGCGCATGATACGCAAGGGCGGCACCACCAGGCTTATCGACATCAACATAGCGGGTGAGAAGCACCCCCGCAGTGCTTTCATTCGCGAAGTGCAGCGCGACAGCTTCGATGGACAGCTGATGCACGTCGACTTCTACCAGATTAAGAAAACCGAGAAAATCACGGCTGATATACCCGTCATTCTTACCGGTGAAGCGCCGGCGCTCAAGTCCAGGGACAATATGATTGAGCACCTGCTGAACGAAATCGGGGTGGAGTGCCTGCCGGACAAGCTGCCGCCCCAGATAGAAATAGACATCAGCGGGCTGGAAGAGGCGGGGCAGGCAATCCACGTCAGGGACATCAACCTGGGGGCGGACGTAACCGTTACCACCGACGCCGAACAGCTCATCGTTAAGATAAGTCGCACCAAGATGGCGGTCGCCGAGGAAGTGGAGGAAGAGGAAGAAGCGGCTGAAGAAGCCGAAGGGGAAGCGGCGGAGGCGGCAGCCGAAGCCGGAGCTGCGGCTGAAGAGGAAACAAAGGAATAGATACCAGAGCTTCAAACTAACGCAATCATGGATAAAAAGGCTCCAGCCGCAGCCGAGGTCGGCAATGTCACCAAGGCCTACGGTAGCAAAAGGGTAGTGGACGATGTCTCCTTCTACGTGGCGCAGGGGGAGATATTCGGATTGATAGGCCCCAACGGCGCCGGCAAGACGACCACCATCCGTATGATGATGGACATCATCAAGCCCGATTCGGGCGATATCCATATCCTCGGCGAGAAGCTGAGGGAGGATACCAAAAATCACATCGGCTACCTGCCCGAAGAGAGAGGGCTGTATAAGAAACTGACCGTCCTCGATACCCTTACCTACCTGGCGGCGCTGAAGGGAGACCGGGTGGCAAACAGCCGCATAGAAGAGCTTCTCAGGCGCGTCGGCATGCTGCCCCACAAGAACAAAAAGATAGAGGAGCTCAGCCGCGGTATGGGTCAGCTCATCCAATTCCTGACGACCATCATTCACGACCCGCAGCTAATAATCCTGGATGAGCCCTTCGCCGGTCTTGACCCGGTCAACACCGAGCTGCTCAAAGAGATAGTTCTCGATTTAAGAAAACAGGGGAAAGCCGTCATACTCAGCACCCACCAGATGAACCAGGTGGAGGAGCTGTGCGACCGTATCCTGATGATAGACCACGGCCGAAGTGTCCTATACGGCAAGCTGGCAGACATAAAAAAGAAGTACCGCGACAACTCCGTGCTGGTCGACCTCGAGGGCGAGCCGGGAGAGCTGGAGGGGGTGGTCGGCAGCGAGCCGGAGGGCAGATACCTGGAGCTGATGCTGGACGGCAAGACGACACCGCAGCAGGTGCTGCGGCAGATAGTGAAACAGGGCGTCGCCATCAACAGCTTTCAGGTCTCCACTCCATCGCTGCACCAGATATTCCTGCAGGTAGCCGGTAAAAAAGATGAATAAGACACTGATAATTCTAAAACACGAGCTGCGGCAGACACTGCGCCGCAGGTCTTTTATCCTGATGACCCTCGCCTTCCCGCTGCTAGCTATGCTGGCTATAGTCGGCTTCCAGACAATACAGGGCATAGGCGGAGAGGCACCGGTAGAGGTGATAGAAATCGGCTACGTCGATTATAGCGGCGGCTTCGATGTCATCGCACAGTCGGAAGTAGTGGAATTTACCTCCCAGCCATCCGAGGAGGAAGCCACGGACGCCCTGCTGGAAGGCGAGATAAGTCAGTATTTCGTCATCCCACAGGACTATCTCTCCAGCGGCGTCATCATCAGGTATACGCTGGAGAGGGAGCTGGAGACGCCGGACGAGGTCTGGCAGGCGATAAAGAACTTCCTCATCTCAAACCTGCTTGAGGGGCAGAACAGCCCTGAAGTAGTGGAGCGGGTGCAGTACCCCCTGGCGCTCAGCAGTATCACCCTGGATGAGAACGGCGACATAGCCCCGGAGCAGGGTGGCTTCTCCGCTTTCATCGTGCCCTATATCTTCAGCTTCCTGCTGATAATGTCCATCTTCACCTCCTCCGGCTTTCTTTTGCAGGGGCTGGGAGAGGAAAAAGAGAACCGGGTGATGGAGATTCTGCTGTCCTCGGTATCCCCCCGCCAGTTGATTACCGGCAAGGTGCTGGGGCTGGGTGTCGCCGGCTTGCTGCAGATAGTGGTCTGGCTGATTTCGGCGCGCTTTTTAGCGGGAATGGCGTCCTCCACCATCGGCGGCATATTGAGCTCATTACAGATACCAGCCGACTTCCTGGTGCTGGGCATTATCTACTTCATCCTGGGCTATCTTCTCTTTGCTATCATAATGGCCGGTGCCGGCTCACTGGGCGCCTCCGCCCGCGAGAGCCAACAATTTTCCGTCATCTTCACCCTGATGGCGGTATCCCCTCTGTGGTTTGCCGTCCTGATAACCAATAACCCAAACCATGTTATAGTTCAATTGCTGACCATGTTCCCCTTCACCGCCCCGGTAACGGTGATGCTTCGGATGGGGCTGGCAGACATCCCCGTATGGCAGCTGGCGACAAGCATTGCTTTAATGGTTATCACCATCGTCGGTTTGCTTTTCCTGGTAGCCAAGATATTCCGCACCTTCCTGCTGATGTACGGCAAGACGCCCAAGCTGGGCGAGATAGCTCGCTACCTGCGGCAGTCTTAATCGCCATTGAAGCCCCGCTGCCGTTCTGCTATGATGGCGACAAATGGTCATCGATTTTCACACTCATATATTCCCGCCGCACCTGAAAGCCAACCGCAGCCGCTACACTGCGCAGGATGCCTGCTTTGCCGCCCTCTATACCGACGAGAAAGCCGGACTGGCGACAGCCGAAGAGCTTATCGATAGCATGGACAGGGACGGGGTGGACGTTTCGGTGGTGCTCAATATCGGCTGGACGAGCCATAAGCTTTGCGTCGAGACCAACGATTATATCCTGGAATCCATCGCCCGCTATCCCGAACGACTGGTCGGCTTCGGCAGCGTCCAGCCCACCTGCGGGGACGAGGCGCTGAAAGAGATAGAACGCTGCGCCGCCGGAGGAATGAAGGGCATCGGCGAGATACGACCCGATGTCCAGGGGTTCGACCTGACCGACCGGGGGTTGACACAGCCTCTGGCAAGGGTACTGCAAGAGCACGACATGATTTTGCTGACCCACAGCTCGGAGCCGGCGGGACACCCCTATCCTGGCAAGGGGTGTGTCACCCCCGATGTGCTTTACCCGTTTATTGCCGATAATCCCGGGCTAAAGGTCGTCTGTGCCCACTGGGGTGGGGGGCTGCCATTCTATGCGCTGATGCCGGAGGTTAAAAAAGCGCTGGTAGATGTCTACTTCGACACCGCCGCCTCCCCCTTCCTCTACAGCCCGCAGATATATAGACAGGTGGCTGATATTATCGGCGCCGATAAGATTCTCTTCGGCAGCGACTACCCCCTGATGGCGCAAAGCCGGGTAATCAAAGAGATAAAATCAGCGGGGCTGGACGCCGAAGCAGAGGATAAAATCCTGGGCGGCAACGCCCGCCGGCTGCTGGGGCTGGATTGAAAAATGGAAAAAATACGCTCTTTCATCGCCATCGAGCTGCCGCCCGAAATCAAGCTGGAGCTTGCCCGCCTGCAGGACAGGCTGAAAGAAGACGGGCAGCCGCGCATCAAGTGGGTCAACCCGCAGGGCATCCACCTGACGCTGAAATTTTTAGGCAGTATAGACCCGGCAACAATCAGTAGCATAACCAAAGCCATGACCGATGCCGCCGCCAATACTCCCCCCTTCACGCTGGAATTAAGGCAGCCGGGCGCTTTCCCCGGCCTGGAACGGGTGCAGGTGGTCTGGGTGGGGCTGGGTGGCGAGCTGGAGGTATTGAAAAATATGCAGCAAAACCTAGAAAGCAGGCTGGCTGAACTGGGCTTTCCCCCCGAAAAGCGCGCCTTCAAGCCTCACCTGACGCTGGCGCGGCTGGGCGAAGAGGCAACGGCGCAGCAGCGCCGGCGCCTGGGGGAGCTTATCGCCGGTACCGGGTTTGAAACCAGCCAGAAGATAAAAGCGGACGGCATCAACCTGATGCGCAGCCAGTTGATCAGAACAGGCGCCATATACAGCCGCATCGGCTCAGCCGTCTTTTCGGGATAGCCCGCGGCGGAGCAACGGCAATTGGAGCTTGTCAAAAATACGGCAGTTGTTGTATACTTGCCTTAAATTCATTTTGGCCGGGAGGTGGACCTCAGTGGAACAGCTTAGTTTTCCGAAGTGTCAGAAGTGCAACAGCGGAGACCTGGTACCCTTATCCGATTTCGGCAGCCAGGGGTCAGCCATTCACTACAAAGCCTGGGTATGCACTAATCCTGATTGCGGCTTCAACCTGAAGATAAGGAACGGTGATATCTATATTAACGAACCGATTATGAGCGGTGTGGGTGGACGTTCCCGGCAAAACGGATAGCCTCTAAAACCAAATAAACCGAACCACAGGAGTTTGGGTTGCTTCCTCTGTTAACCAGACTTAAGGGGACGGTGCTTGACCTGTTATTTCCCCGCTGGTGCCTAGGCTGCGGCAGGGAAGGCAGCCTTATATGCCCCTCCTGCCGGCAGAAGCTGCCGACAATCGAGCCGCCGCTCTGTCCGCAGTGCGGCGTACCGCAACCCGGCGGTATTCTCTGCCCCGCCTGTATAAATCACAAACACGCCATAGACGGCATCCGCTCACCTTTTCGCTTCGAGGGTATAATACGGCAGGCTATTCACCAGCTTAAATACAAAAACCTGAGAGCTTCCGCCGAGCCGCTGGCGGAAATACTGTGGTCTTATCTGTCAGATAATCCCATCAGTGGAGAGGTGCTGGTGCCGGTGCCGCTGCACGGCAAGCGGCTCAGAGAGCGCGGCTATAACCAGTCCGAGCTGCTGGCAAGAGAGATGGGGAAGATAAACGGATTGCCGGTAGTAACGGGCTGCCTCACACGCAGCCGGCATGCCTCTCCACAGGCAAGGGCGGCATCGTCCAGCCAGAGGCAGGAAAACGTTGCCGGCGCCTTTAGCTGCCGCAACGGCAGCCTCAAGGATAAAAGGGTAATACTGATAGACGATGTGGCTACCTCCGGGGCTACCCTGGAAGCCTGCGCCGCCGTCCTCAAAACCGGCGGGGCGGCTGCGGTGTGGGGGTTGACACTGGCGAGGGAAGTTTGAACCAAGGAGTGTATAGATGGAGCTTAACATAACCAGCAGGGGCATAGAGCTTACACAGGAAGAAAGCCGCCTCATCCGGCGCAAGCTGGGCAGGCTCGACCGCCACTTCGACGGCATAATCGAGACCAGGGTGGAGATAACCGAGGAGACGACCAGGTCCCGCCAGGACCGCTTTCTAGTGCGGGTGACCGTCAGCGGCAGCAGCACCCAGCTGCACGGTGAGGAGAGGGGGGACACGGTGCTGGCTGCAGTCGATAAGGTAACCAAGATTATGCAGCGCCAGGTGGAGCATCACAAGGGCAAGCTGCGGGAGAAAAAGAGCATACCCGATGAGCCGACCGCAGAGGTAGCAGCAGAGGCAACGCCGGAGAGAAAATACGTCATCAAGAAGCTGGACGTAAAGCCGATGGCAGCCGATGAAGCCGCCGACCAGATGGAGCTTCTGGGCTACGACTTCTTCTTTTTCCACAACACCGATACCGACAGGCTGAGCCTGCTCTACCGTCGCAATGACGGCGACTACGGGCTTATCGAGCCGGAAAAGAAGCGCTAGGGCAATAATACAGGCTGCCGCCAGAGGGGCTGAAGTCAAAAATAAGCCGCTTACAGGCGTAATATATGGATTACCACGTTTTCAGTACGGATATGGGCTGGGTGGCGCTTCTCGCCTCCGAAAAGGGGCTGGTCGGCACCAGCCTGCCCCATAGCTCGGCGGAGGGGGCACTGGCGGAAATCGGCGCCAACACCAGAGACGCCGTAAGTTCCCCTGAAAGATTCGAGGATTTAGCCGAACGACTCAAGGCTTACTTCGCCGGACGAAAAGTCTCCTTCCCGGATGAGCTTGACCTTTCATTTGCCACCCCCTTCCAACAACAGGTATGGCAGGCAGCCAGGAGCATCCCCTACGGCGCAACCAGAAGCTACAAATGGCTGGCGGCGAAGATAGATAAACCGGGGGCGGCGCGGGCGGTGGGGCAGGCGATGGCAAAAAACCGGCTGCCGATTATTGTTCCCTGCCACCGGGTAATTGCCAGCGATGGCGGTATCGGTGGTTTCAGCGGCGGTATAGATATTAAAAAACGCCTGCTTCAGCTTGAAGCGTCTGACAACCCCCCGAAGAGCTTCGCCCGGTAGAGGCGGCGCTTCGCCTCGGAGACACCCTTTATCTTGAGGTCGAGGAAATCCGTTTCGTACTGCTCAATGAGTCCTTCGGCGGCAAAGCTGAAGTATTTATTGTCGCCGATGATGACGTGGTCCAGCACCTTTACCTGCATCACCGCCGCCGCATAAACCAGATCCCTGGTGATGTCCTTATCGTTCTGGCTGGGGGCGGGGCTGCCGGAGGGGTGGTTGTGGGCGAAAACCAGGGAAACGGCGCTGTGCTTGAGGGCGCTCTCCATAACCTCGCGCACCGAGACGGCGCTTCTTGTTATCGTCCCTTCGAAGAGGTCGGCGGTGTCTATAATCTGGTGCTGCCCGTTGAGGAAGATAACCTTGAACAGCTCTTTCTTGCGGTCGCGCATGGAGTGGTAGAGGTAGTCGAATATCTCCTGCGAGGATCTATAGACCGGCTTGTCGACGATTCTGTCCTTCAGGAACTTGCGGGCTACCTCCTGCACCAGCTTGATGCCGAAGGCGTTACTGGAGCCGATGCCCTTTATCTGCCGCAACTCCTCCGGGGAGGCTTCCAGCACACCCCTCAGGCTCTTGAACTTCCTGAGGACTGCCTTTGCCTGCGGCTTGCAGTCGCGGCGGGGGGAGCCCAGCGTCAGCAGCAACTCAACGACTTCATAATCGTGGAAGCCGCCGATGCCGGAATCCAGAAATTTCTGCCGCAATCTACTGCGGTGACCTGCGTTGCCCTCTTCAGCCATCATCTATGTATGCCCTGCTCCATACCAAAGAGCGAACCTGTTCTAACCGCCGCCCGCCTCCAGCTTTATGCCTTCCTCGCCGATTACCTCCGCCAGCCGGCGGTGAAGCTCCGGGCTGTAACCGACATACATACCGGGCAGCTTCATCTTGAACATTTTTTTGGTGTTATCAACCACCAGCCTGACCTCGTCATCCCCGGGAAAGTCCCGTAAAATTCCGATGACGCTTCGGAAGCTGGTTATATCGGCGGCTTCGTCGTCGGTGTGCTTCAGTTTTATTACCAGCCGGCGGCTTTCAGCCGGTTTTTCGTCTTTATATGCGGTAACAGTCGGCGGTGTCGGTTTTACCATTTTATTAGCAATCGTCTCTCTTTCTATTGTTTCGTCCAGCCGGTAGTGGCGCACGTGGTCGCAGACCAGTTGTACCCGGTCTCCCCGCAACCTCACCTTGCCGTCCACCAGCAGTATATTGCCTTCCTCCCAGAACTCTTTAGTAGCGGCATACACCCTGGACCATGCCATGACCTCCAGCTTGCCATCCAGGTCTTCGAGCATAACGCTGGCGGACGGTTGCCCATCCCGCGTCATCAGGCTGTGTATGGAGTCCACCATGCCAGCGACGACCACCGTCTGCCCCTCCATATCACTGTCCACCTGACCGCAGAGGGTGGTGTTCTCCGCCGCCGCCTTGGCGATGAAGGGACTGAAGGGGTGCTCCGAGAGGTAGACGCCCAGCAGCTCCTTCTCCCAGTTCAGCCTGTCCCTGACCGGGATATCGGCGGTCACCATGTCCAGACCGGGCACGGGAGTATCCACCGTCTGCCCCCACAGGTCGAACATGGTGGACTGCCCCGTCTCCCTCAGCTTCTGCTGGCGCTGCGCCAGGGACAGGATGGAACCGACATTCGCCAGCAGGGTACCCCTCTCCCCCAGGCAGTCCAGCGCCCCGGCTTTGACCAGGCTTTCCATCACCCGCTTGTTGATGCTGCTCAGGTCGGCGCGGTGGCACAGGTCTTCGATGGACTTGTATTCACCATCTTTATCCCGCTCGTCCAGAATGGGCTTTATGGCTCCGGCGCCTACGTTCTTGACAGCCGCCAGCCCAAAGCGGATAGCCGACGTGCCGCCCGCCTGTTTCTCTATAACGAAGCTGGTATAGGAGTGGTTGATGTCCGGCGGCAGCACCTGGATACCCACCCGGCGGCACTCCCCGAAGGCTACCGCCACCTTATCGGCATTGCCGGAAAAAGCGCTTAACAGGGCTGTCATATACTCAATGGGGTAGTTGGACTTGAGGTAAGCCGTCTGGTAAGCCACCAGGGCGTAGCTGACGGCGTGGGCCTTGTTGAAGGCATAGCCGGCAAACGGCTCGATGAGCCTGAAGACCTCCCCGGCGACGTCCGCCGAAAAGCCGTTCTTCTTGGCGCCGCTGATGAAGTTGCGCTTCTCCTTCCTCATGACATCGGCTATCTTCTTGCCCATCGCCTTGCGGAAGATGTCCGCCTGCCCCAGGCTGTAGCCGGCGAAGGTACGCACGATAAACAGCACCTGTTCCTGGTAGACGATGACGCCGTAGGTCTCCCTAAGGATATCGGACAGGGCGGGGTGGGGATAGTGGATGGGCTCCAGCCCGTGCTTGGCTTTGAT
>Ga0180431_10006477_pt1 | contig 13903 bp, 7 predicted proteins | sample SS_ome_11_FD_132459 | JGI IMG/M metagenome (GOLD analysis project Ga0180431, IMG submission 132459) | Hypersaline lake sediment archaeal communities from the Salton Sea, California, USA - SS_1_MS_1 metaG | ecosystem: Environmental > Aquatic > Non-marine Saline and Alkaline > Hypersaline >... | reverse complement strand
GATCCGTCGGTGGTTCCGCGGGCTGATCGAGGATCGCTCGCTCGTCCTCCTCTACCTCGCTGCCTTCGGCGGCGGGGCGGTTTGGGCGTACGCGACGCTTCCTTCGACGCTCTCCGAGATCGTTCGGACGTCGAGCCATCCGATCGCCGCGGTCGCGACGCGGACCGGGCTGGTCCTGCTGACGGCGCTGATCTGGCGGCAGCTGACGCTGGGGCTTCGCTATCCCCCCTTCTATCTCGCGCGGGGGGACGTCCCGATGCTGCTGACCGGGCCGATCGACCGCCGCGCGGTCATCGCGCTGCGTCTCGTGCGCGCGTACGCGTCGGCCGGGCTCAAGTTCGCGGTGCCGATGATCCTGCTCGGACCGTTCCTGGTGAGGATCTGGACCGATCTCTCCACGGCCCGCCTGGTGCTCGTCTGGCTGCACCTGTCGATCGGCTGGATCGGTCTGATTCACTGGCGATGGGGCGTGTTCCACTTCGAGCGGCTGAAGCGCGTCGCGCGCGGCGTCCGGTGGGCCGGCTACGCCCTCGTCGGCGCCGGCCTGCTCGCCCTGCTCGTCGTGTGGGGGATCGGTCCGAGGATCTCGTCGGCCTCCACGGGCGAGGTGCTCTTTGCAGCCGGCCCGGCGTGGACCTTCCCGCACCTCGGCGCGTGGTCGCTGGCGATCCTCGTCGTCTTCGCGGTTCTCTCGTGGGTCGCGGTGTACCGGTCCGTCCCACGCGCGAGCCTCGACGGCCTCGTCCGGTTCAGCCTGTGGATCAGCGACAGCCTGACCCTGCACCGAGGCGATCAGGACGAGGAGTTGGAGCGCCTGGCGGCCCGGATGCGCCGGACGAAGGCGCGGAGGCGAAAGGGCCGCGCGATCGGCTACCGGGTTGGCGCGAGGGCGATCGCCGGCAAGGCGGTCGCGATGCTCCTCCGGCAGCCCCCGATCGCCTTCGTCTTCACGGTCGCGGTGTTCGTCGGTTCGTTGTTCGCCTTCGTCCACATCCCGATCCTGTGGATCAAGGCGCTGTTCCTGTCCGTGATCGCGACGTCGATCGTCAAATTCCCTCTCGCGTCGTTGTATCGGGACGCGAGGAACTGGTCGTTCGCCCGCCAGCTCCCGTTCAGCGAGGCGGAGTGGGTCGACGGAAACGTCGGTGTGCTGTGGGTCTGGCAGACCGCCCTGGGCTGGGTCTTCCTGTTCGTCCTCTTCCGTCTCCGGATCGTCGAGCGGGTCGACCTCCTGCCGGTGATGGCCTTCCTCGTCGCCGCCGGTCACCTGGTCGCCCAACAGGCGATGCTCATCCTGTTCGCCGAGGTCCGAGGCGACCGCCTCCTTCAGTTTGCGGTCCGCTTAGGCTGCCTCGGCACGTTCGCCCTGCTAGCGGGCGTGGTCGTTTTTCCACAAGCCGCCGGTCTCCCGTCGTGGGGCGCGTGGGTCGTGGCGGGCATCGCGTGCGCCCTCCTCGCGCGCACGTGGAGGCGGCTCGCGCTCCGAGGGGCGCGGGTTCTCATCCAGCGCCCTTGGGAGGTCGAGCGGGAGCCGTAGCGAGACGCTGCTGGCGGCGGATAACGGGGCATCGGGGGGAAGATTGCGCACGACTCAGCGCGTCGCCGGACCCGCGCGACGCTCAGTCCGCCGGCCGGAACCGCGCGTAATCGGAGACGAGCAGACGAAACGGCGGCTCGTCCTCGTCGATCGCGGGGAAGCGCCCGAGCGGCTCGAAGAACCGGTTGTCGCGTTCGTCGTCGTTCACGCTCGAGACCTCCCCGGCGAGCACGCGCTCCCCCTCGGCCCAGAAGTTGTGATACAGCCTCGGCGTCAGCGTGATGCTCTCGCCCGGCGCGAGCGACACGACGTGGCCGGCCGGGACAGTGCAGGCGGCGCCGTCGGCGACGAACGTCACGTCGTCGTCGCTGAGGCCGTCGTGCTCGTCCGCACCGTACACGCGGATCATCAGCCGCCCGCCGCCGCGGTTGATGATGTCCTCGGCCTTGCTCCAGTGGTAGTGCATCGGCGTCACCTGATCGACGCCGACGATCATCGCTTTCTCCGCGTACGGCTTCGCACTCGCTCCGGCCCCATCGGCGGCGCCGTTCCGGAGGGTGAACAGGAGCAGGCCGAGCTCGTCGAACCGTCCCTGCCCGAAATCGGTCACGTCCCATCCCAGACCCCGATCGAGAATCTCGCGAATCCTCTCCAGGTCCTCCGGCCACGCGTCGGGAGCCCAATGGGCGAACGGCGGGAGGAAGAACCTGTGGCGACCGAAGAAGTCGACCGCGTCCACGATGCGCGCGTTGATCTCGGAACGTCTCATGGAGGACTCCCCTCGCTGCGTCGGGTCACCGCCGTCCGGTCCCGGCGTAGGTATCGTACAGCGTACGAACTTCGAGGGCGTCCTGCACCTGCGCGGCCGTCCATCCCGGCGGCGTCGCGCAGGCGATCTCGACGTCGCGCCCCGCCGGCAGGTCGAAGTAGTTGTCGGAGAACACGACGTCCGGAGCCCCGGACAGCGTCACCTCCACGAAGCGCGCCAGCGTACGGGATCGCAACCTCACGACGACGCGGTCGTCCTCGCATCGCGCGTCGGTCCGCAAGCCAGGGTCGCCCAAATCGAGGTGCTTGCTCGGGACGAACGGGTGGACGGCGAGCGCCTGTCGTTCGTCGCCCCGCGCCAGCTCGGTGACGAGCACGGCGCCCCGCCGCGCTTCCCGGTCCAACCGATCGGCGAAATCGAGTTCAAGAACCTGCGCGCTGGACAGCGGAGCGGCCGTGACCCGCCGTTCGTCGGCCTCGAGCGCTTCGCCGGCGAGCGTCTCCAGGCTCCAGCGGACGGTCCCGCTCCAATCCTTCGTCCGATCGCTCGTGAGGTGGACGCTCATCCTCGGCGGTTCGTCCAACACCGAAAGCAGCACCGGCGCGTAGAACCGCCGCGCGAAGTAGTGCAGCGCCTTCCAGTACCCGTTGTAGTCGATCGACGACCACGACGCCACCGGCCAGCAGTCGTCGAGCTGCCAGTAGAGCGTCCCGCCGACGCGGCGCATGTGGCGCCGCCAATGCTCGACGCCGTAGCGGATGCCCTCGGCCTGCAGCACGAGGCTGAGGTAGATCCAGTCGGCGAAGCGGCTCGGCACACGGAAGTGGTCGGTCATCTGTGCGACGATCAAACCGTTCCCGTGCCGTCCGCGCTGGTGATGCTCCATCACCCGCGAGGTGAGGTTCCGATCTTCCGGGTCGGTGTAGCTCTCGACCGTCTTTGCCGTCGGGAAGGCCTGGAAGCCGAACTCGCTCATGAACCGCGGCAGACACGAACGGAACGCGGTGAACGGCTTGCGGCCGTGCCAGACCTCCCAGTAGTGGGCGTCCCCCTGCTCGTGGCCGTTGGCGTCGCGGAACGGCGTGTTCGACGACGGCGAGCTCGGCCAGTACGCCACGTCGGGCGCCAGCTCGGACAGCCAATCGGGCAGCGTGCGATGGAAGAACCGCTCGTAGGCCGCTTTTAGAGCTTCCCAGTCGGGGAGCCGCGTCTCCTCGCCCGGCGTCTGTATCAACCCCCGCAGCGCGGGAACGCGCCGCGCGAGCTTCACGAGCTCGTCCTCGGCTTCGTGCTTCGCCCAGCCCCAGCTCTCCCACCCCTGTTCCATCTCGTTGTTGCCGCACAGCAGCGCCAGGCTGGCGCGATGGCGAATCCGGCGCACGTTCTCCTCGACCTCGACGCGGAGGTTCTCGAGGAACTCGGGCTCGTCCAGCGGATAGACGCTGCACGAGAAGGAAAAGTCTTGCCACACGAGGAGGCCGTAGCGATCGCAGAGATCGTAGAAACGCTCGGAGCCGTACAGTCCGCCGCCCCACACGCGGAGCATGTTCTGGTGCGTCGCCGCGGCGTCGGCGATCAACCGCTCGAGCTTCCGGTCGGAGACGCGATGGACGAACGCGTCGGGCGGAATCCAGTTCGACCCCTTCGCGAAGACGGGAACCCCGTTGACGACGAACCGGAACGAACTTCCCCATTCGTCGGGCTCCTGCCGAAGCTCGATCGTGCGGAGGCCGAGTCGGAAGCTTCGAGCGTCGATCGTCTCCCCGCCCGCCTCGAGGGAGACGAGGACGTCGTACAGCGGCCGGTCGCCGTATCCGTTCGGCCACCAGAGCTCGGGACGTTCGACGTTCACCTCGAGAACGCCCTCGCCGTCGATCCCGCGGCGGGCGACGAGCGGCGGGCCGCCGTCCGGAGGCGCGACGTGCAGCACGGCGTCGAGCGGCACGGCCGACCATCGATCCGCGCGCACGCGCGCTCGGATCGCGACGCCGGCGTCGGCGTGGACCTGGCGGAGCTCGACGTCGGCGAGCCGCGCCGTGGATCGCGCTTCGAGCCGCACGTCCCGCCAAACGCCGACCGACGGGAGCTTCGGCCCCCAGTCCCAGCCGAACTGACACGGCGCCTTCCGGACGTACGGGGCGCCGGCGATCTGATCGGCCACGCTCGTCACCGGCCGCCGTGCCTGCTCCGCCTGCGCGGCGGTCGTCGGGCCGGTGAACCGGACCTCGAGCGTGTTCTCCCCCTCGCGGACCCGGTCCGTGACGTCCCATCGCCAGCTCCGGTGTTGGTTGTCCGTGGAACCGAGCGGCTCGCCGTTCAGGGCGACGGTCGCCAGCGTGTCCATCCCGTCCGCCACCAGGAAGAGCTTGACCTCGGAGCGCAGATCGCCCGGCGCGTCGAACCGCCGGCGATACTCCCACTCCGTGTCGGAGACCCACGCGACGTCCAGCTCGTTGTCCCGAAGGAAGGGATCGGGGATCCTACCGAGCTCGAGGAGATCCGTGTGCACGCACCCCGGGACCCGCGCGGGGAGCCATTCCTCGGTACCGGCCTGGCGGAACTCCCACACCCCGGCCAACGAGTGCACGCGCATCCCGATCCTCCCCTCAGCCGTCGGTCGAATACCTGTCACAGGCGACCGAGTGCCCCGGCTCGATCTCGGCCAGGCGCGGCCGTCGCTCTCTGCATCGTTCGCTCCGATGCGGATCGCAGCACCGCTCGTAATACACGCAGCCGGCCGACAACCCCTCCTGCTTGGCCCGCAGTTCGATCTCGACCTCCTCCCACTTCTGGTCGAGCCGCGGGACGGACGCCATCAGCATCCGCGTGTACGGATGGGCCGGATGGTCGTAGATCTTCTCGGTCCGACCGAATTCGACGACGCAGCCTCGGTAGAGGATCGCGGCGTCCTCGCTGATGTAGTAGCCGAGCGACAGGTCGTGGGTGATGAACAGGACGGCGAGGCCGCGCTCCTTCAGGTCGGCGAGAAGGTTGAGGACGTCGATCCGCGTCGACGCGTCGAGCATGCTGATGATCTCGTCGGCGACGAGGAACCGGATGTCGAGGAGCAGCGCGCGCGCGATGAGGAACCGCTGCAACTGCCCCCCGCTCAGTTGGTGCGGGTACTTGTCCAACACGTGCCGGGGGTTGAGCCCGACCGATTCGAGGGAGCGGTGAACCTTCTCGTCCCATTCGCGGTCCACGACGCCGGGGTAGAAGTGGTCCCGGATGATCTCGAACACCCGATCCGCCTTGAAGATCGGGTTGTACGAGCTGAACGGGTCCTGGAAGACGCCCTGCACGTTTCGGTAGTACTCCTTCAACGCGCCGCCCCGGAGCGTCGCGATGTCCCGGCCGTCGAACGTGATCGTCCCCCCCGTGATCCCGATCAGCCGCAGGATCATCTTGCCGATCGTGCTCTTCCCGCTTCCGCTCTCGCCGATCAGCGAGACGACCTCACCGTCCTCGACCGCGAAGCTGACGTCACTGACCGCGTGAAGCTGCTTCCCGCCGAACGTCCCGACCCGATAAGTCTTCGATGCGTTCTCGAGCCTAAGCATTCGACTCGGTCTCCCTCCAGCAGGCGACGAAGTGCCCCGGCTCGATCTCGACGAACGGCGGCACGTCTCGGCATCGCTCGAACGCCACCGGACACCGCTCCCGAAACCGACACCCCTCCGGCGGGTCGAGCAGCAGCGGGGGCTTCCCGGGGATTCCCGTCAAGCGGGTCACGTCGTGCTTCACCCCGACCTTCGGAAGCGAGGTGATCAGCAACTTCGTGTACGGATGCCTCGGCGCATGGATGATCGTCTCGGTCGGGCCCTTCTCCGCCAACTGGCCGGCGTACATGATCAGGATGCTGTCGGAGATCTGATAGAGGATCGACATGTCGTGCGTGATCACGATGACGCTCTTCACGATCTCGCGATCGCGGAAGTCGACGAGCATCTTCGCGACCGCCTTCTGCGTCGAAACGTCGAGCGCGGAGGTGATCTCGTCCGCCAGGAGGAGCGACGGGTCCATCAGCGTCGAGAGGACCATGACCATCCGCTGCTTCATCCCGCCCGACATTTCGATGGGATACATCTTCAGGACGTCGCGGTTGAGCTCGACCAGGTCGAGCCGCTTCTCCAGCTCGGGCAACGTCCGCTTCGGGTCGATCCTGCGAGAACGGAGAAGCTCCGACGCCATTCGGCCGACCTTGCGCGTCGGGTTCATCGCGTTCATCGCGTACTGCGGGATGAACGCGATCTCCTTGAACCGGAACCGGTTCATCGCCTCGACGTCGGCGATCGGCAGCTCCCGATCGTCGAGCTGGACGCGTCCCCCGACGTGCCGCATCGGGGGGACGAGGAGAATCAGACCGTTCGCGAGCGTCGTCTTGCCGCAGCCCGACTCGCCGGCCAGCCCCATGATCTCGCCGTCCGCGACGGAGAACGTCGCGCTCTCCAGCGCGCGGACGTCCCCGCGCAGGGTCTGGTAGTAGACGGTCAGGTCTTCGACGCGAAGGCTCACGTTCTCACGTCTCCCTCAGCTTCGGGTTGAAGACTTCGTCGAGGCCGACGTTCATGAAGTACAGCGCGCCGACGATCGCCGCGATCGCGGCACCCGGCGGGACGAACCACCACCACGTTCCGAGGGGGAGCGCGCCCCAGAGGACCGCGTACTGCATCATGATGCCGAGCGAGAATCCGGTCGTCGGGCCGAGTCCGATGAAATCGAGCGTCGCCGCGATCAGGATCGCCCCGCCGAACTCCAGGATGAACGCCATCACCAGGTACGACATCATGTTCGGCGCGATCTCGGTGAAGACGATCCGCAACGGTTTCATCCCACTCATCCGCGCCAGATCGACGAACTCCCTCGATCGAAGGGAGAGCGTTTGGGAACGGATCGCGCGCGCCGCCCACGGCCAGGCGGTCACGCCGATGAAGACGCTCTCGAGGATCAGCCCGCGAACCTCGAAGTACGCCGAGATGATCAGGAGCAACGCGAACGTCGGAATCACGAGGACGATGTTGGTCAGCACGTTCAGGCTCTCGTCGATCATCCCTCCTCGATACCCGGCGACGAAGCCGACGAGCATCCCGATCAACGTGGCGAGTCCTCCGCCGAGCGCGCCGACGATGAACGTCGCCCGAACGCCGACCACGAACTGCGCGAAGACGTCCTGACCGAAGCAGGTGGTTCCGAACCAGTACTCCGCCGACGGCGGGGCCGACAACGGACCGACGAACGCCTCCGGCGCACGATCCGTGAGCAGCGTCCCCACGAGAGCCAGCACCAGGAAGAGGAGGACGATCGAGGCCCCGATCTTCAGTTTGTTGTTGCGGAGGGCGAAGTAGAGGAACTCGTTCCGTTTCTTCCTGTCCTTCGCTTCCGGCATCGTTACTCCCCCACCATTCCTCTCCGCGTCCTCGGATCGACGATGACGTACGCGATGTCGATCAGGAAGTTGGCCAACAGGACGCCCATGATGATGAACAGGAAGCATCCCTGCACGAGGAAGTAATCCTGGTTCTGGATCGCCGCCAGAATGAGGTAGCCGATGCCCGGGTAGGAGAAGACGACCTCGGTCACGAGCGCCCCCGCGACGATCACGCCAAGCTGCAGCGCCAGCCCGGTGATCTGCGGGAGGATCGCGTTTCGAAAAGCGTACTTCCGGATCAGTTTTCTCGGCGCTCCGAGCGCCTCCAAGTAGTGCGAGTAGTCGGCCTCCAGCTCGTAGATGATCATGTTCCGCATCCCGATCGCCCAACCGCCGAAGAAGATGATGAACAACGAGGCGAACGGAAGGAACCAGTGATGCAGGACGCTCCCGATGAACGCCCAGGACAGATGGGGGGCCATCTGGAAGCTGTACGCCCCCGCGATCGGGAACCATCCCAGGATGATCCCGAACAGCCAGGCGAGCAGGATCCCGAGCCACATGTACGGGGTCGCCGTCAGGAGGTACGCGATCGGCAACGCCGTGTTGTCCAGTCGCTTCGTTCGGGCGGCGTAGGCCCCGAACTTGTTCCCGGCCCACCAGCTGAGCAGGATCGCCGGCAGCAGCAGGAAGATGTCGTACGGCACGGCGTCCTTGATGACGTCGGCCACGGGCGTCGGGAACAGGTACGTGCTGATCCCGAGGTCGCCGTGGAACAGCGCGTTCCAGAAGTTCAGGTACTGTTGCCACATGGGAAGATCCAGCCGGAAGGCGTGGGTGTAGTAGGTGTACATCGTCTCCGCGGCGTTCGCGTTCAGCGCCGCGCGAGCGAGCATGTTCTGAATCGGATCCCCGGGCATCAGACGGGGGATCAGCCAGTCGATGGTCACCGCGAGGAAGAAGGTGACGAGGTAGATCAGCAGCTTTCTCCCGAAGTAGCGTCTCACGGTGACTCCCGCCTACTGGGCGCGGATAGGAAACCGCCCCTTCCGCAGTGTAGCCGGAAGGGGCGGGTGAAGAACAGACTACTCTGCCGGTTCCAGCTCGCAGAGCATCATCAGGCCGCCCAACTGCCAGTAGCCCGACCAAGTGGTCGGCAAGCGGCTGGGCGTGTTGTCGCCGTCCACCGGCCAATTCGTCCAGACCGCGTCGCTGTACTGAGCCCAGAGCCCGTTGTACCACAGCGGGATCATCGGCACTTCCTCCAGCATGACCGTCTGGATGTCGGCGCAAGCGGCCTTCATCCCCGCGATGTCGCTCGTCGGGATCGCGGCCAACGCGTCGACCAGGTCGAAGATCTCCTGGTTGTCGTACCGCCCGAAGTTACCGCTCTGCATCTGGGCCTGGATGGGATGCCTGAACAGGAGGTTGTACAGCGTCCAGGGCGTGTTGCTCATCGCGGCCCAGTTGTTGAGCGTCATGTTGAACGTGCCGGTCTGCAGCTGCGTATTCCACGCGCCGTAGTCCGGGGTGACGTCCTCGACGTTGATCCCGGCGGCCTTACAGCTGTCGGAAATGACGGCGATCGCCGCCATCCAGTCCGTCCATCCGCTCGGGCACGTGACTTCCAGCGCGATCGCGGAGCCGTCCGGCGCCTCGACGTATCCGTCTCCGTTGACGTCGGCGTAGCCAGCGTCGGCGAGGATCTGCGCGGCCATGGCGGGATCGTAGGTCCAACCGAGATCGGCCACGACGTCCTCGTCGGCGAAGTCCGACAGCGACGGGAGCAGTCCGGTCGGGCTCGCGGCCGCGACCAGCTGCGCGTAGGCGACGTTGACGATGTCGTCGGTGTTGATGGCGTAAGCGAGCGCCTTTCGGAACGCCGCGTCGTCCATCGGTGCGATCGTCGTGTTGAGGAACAGCACGGCCGTGTTCGCCGACAGCATGTACGGCGCACCGTCGAAGTACGTCTTGACGACGTTGTTGTCCGACAGTCCCGCGACGCCGGGGAGGAAGTGGTTGCTCAGATCGAGATCACCCATGATGACCGAGCCCAGCGCCACGTTGTTGCTCGAGAAGCGGATATCGACGATCCGCTTCGGGGCCGGGTAGAGGCCGAGGGCGTCGATCGCCCACCAGTTCTCGTTGCGGAGCCAGACGTTTCGGTCCGCACCGTGGGTGTCGTACAGATAGGCACCCGAGCCGACCGGATTCTCGTTCGCCCCGATGGTGATGTCCTCTTCCGTTCGATCCTCCCACAGATGCTTGGGCACGATCGGGATGTTGTAGAGGTTGTTGTCGAACTCCTGGTACAGGGGCTCATCGGTGAAGTTGAACTGGACGATCAAGTCGCCGATGTTGATGACGTTGACCAAGTACTCCCACATCGGGGCAAACCACAGTGCCTCGTACTGGTTCGCCAGGTTCATCGTGAAGACGACGTCTTCCGCCGTCAGCGGCGCACCATCGCTCCACGTAAGTCCTTCCCTGAGCGTGACCTCGTAGACATTGTCGCCGACCCACTCGCCGCTCTCCGCCAGCCACGGGATCATCGTGTTCGTCAGCGGGTCGTAGTTGAACAGCGTCTCGTACACCAGTCCGAGCGTTCCGGTCGTATTCGCAAGACTTCCCGGCTGGAAAGGATTCCACGTGGACGCTGGGCCCCAAGCCGCACCGCCCACGTACAGCGTCTCGCTTCGTTCGTACACCTGCCCGACGGCCAACGCGCCGAGCACCCCTACGGACAACAGCAACAGCACCAGCATGCTGATGACCCTCTTACTCCTCGACCACATATAGCCTCCCTTTGCAGCTACCTCGTTTCGATCGCCGTTTCGCCCTTGCTCTTCGTCCGTCCGCATCACCCCCGAGTCAAGTTTCCGGCCATCTAGTGGAGATGTTCGCAGGGACGCCCATTGAGACCGAGACTGCGAGATTGAGGAGAGCCCTTCTTCCGCGGACTGGCGAAGAGCCCGCTGCTTGTGTGAGTCCTACGGATCCGTCTGCCGGAACGACCATCGCGGCTTCGGGCGTTCGGTTCAATGAGGCCCCCTTGGAAGCGCTCCCAACCATAACACGAATCCCTCTTCGTGTCAAGCATCCCGTTTTCCCAATTCTACAGGTAATTTCCGCTCCTCCACGCCTCAAACCGATGTTCGCCGCCATTCCTTCGAAACGGAAATCTTGTCTCCTTGAGGCAAAGCATACCCTATTAATAACGTTCCATTGGGTTTTATCGCTATCGGATTCCGATTGGTACCGCTCCCATCCTGTCCGCGCCGTTTCGCACATCGTCCAGTCGATGCTTCGTGTCTCCTCGCGGCTGCCGCACGGCGCCAGCCGCGATTCACACTCGGGACTCGCAATGGGACAGCACCGTTCCGTACTGTAACACGGCTCCTCCATCTTCCTTGCGATGCCGTTTCTGGTGCACGGATTTCCTCCGGCGTGTTCGGGGGCAATCGACACTTCAGAGCCGTGGAGGGAGGGATTGACAGACGAGGATTCCCGTGGTAGGCTTGGAAGCGGTTCCACGGAGGTATCATGGCCCGAACGCTCGATGAGGTAGCAAAACACGCAGGGGTTTCCCGCTCGACGGTCTCTCGGGTCATCAACAACCACCCGAACGTCAGTGCGGCCACCCGCGCGCGGGTCGAGGCCGCGATCGAGAAGTGCAGCTACCGTCCGCACGCGGTGGCACGGAGCCTCGCGACCAACAGAACCAACATCCTCGGAATGGTGGTCCCGGAATCCGTCACGAAGCTGTTCACCGACCCGTATTTTCCCCTGATGCTTCGGGGCGCGACGGAGGCCTGCAACAGGCGCGGTTATCACCTGATCCTCTCCCTGTTCACGGCTTCCGTCGAATCGAGCGTGATGCACGATCGCGTGGCTCGAAGCGGGTACCTCGACGGTGTGATCGCGGCCAACGCCTCTCTGGACGACAAGCTGATCCCCAGTCTGTTCGAGGAGGGAATCCCGTTTGTCAACATCGGGAGGCATCCGGACGATCGTGTGAACTACGTCGACGTCGACAACATCGGAGGCGCCCGGATGGCGACCGAGCACCTGATCCGGCTCGGGCACACCCGGATCGCAATGATCAGCGGCCCGCTCGACATGACGCCCAGTCAGGACCGCCTCGATGGATTCCGAGAGGTGATGAGCACACACCGTCTCCCTTTCTCCGACGGTCTGATTGTGGAAGGGGATTTCACCGAGGCCGGTGGGCGCGCGTCCATGATGCGACTCCTCGAGGAGGAGCCCACGGCGGTCTTCGCCGCGAGCGACTCGATGGCCATCGGTGCGATCAAGGCGATTCGGGCGGCCGACCTGCGCGTCCCCGAGGACATCGCCGTCGTCGGTTTCGACGACATTCCCTCTGCGTTGACGGTCGATCCCGAGCTGACGACCGTGCGTCAGCCGATCGAGCGGATCGGCCAACTCGCCGTCGAGACCCTCATCAACGTGATCGAGGGGGAGACGACGGAAGGAAGGCGACCGTCGACGCAGCGATTCGTTCTACCTACGGAACTGGTCGTGCGTGGGTCGTGTGGTTCGCGGTAGTCTTCCCCATGCACAGAACGACGAACCCGGAGACCCGGCTCGTGTGCGAGCGGCCGACGACAGTCCTTCCTTCCCTTCGATCCCGTTCGCCCGCTCATCGGATCGACGGAGCGATCCGATGAGGTTCGGCCACTTCGACGACGAGCGGCGGGAGTACGTGATCCACCGGCCGGACACGCCGCTGCCGTGGATCAACTACATCGGCGCCGAGGATTTCATCGGGCTGATCTCCAACACGGGAGGAGGCTACTCCTTCTATCGCGACGCGCGGCTCCGCCGGCTCACGCGTTATCGCTACAACGACGTGCCGGTGGACGAAAACGGACGATACCTCTATCTTCGGGACGACAAGGACGGCGAGTACTGGTCCCCGTCGTGGCAGCCGACGCGGAGAAGCCTCGAGGGCTACTCCTGCCGTCACGGCCTCGGGTACACGATGATCGGATCGACGCGGACCGGGATCGAAGCGGAGACGACCTACTTCGTCCCGCTCGGGGACGCCCTCGAGATCTGGTCGATGCGGCTCACGAATCGGCGGGCCGCACCGGCCACGCTCTCGCTGTTCTCGGCCGTCGAGTTCTGTCTCTGGAACGCCCTCGACGACGCGACCAACTTCCAGCGCAACCTGAACATCGGCGAAGTGGCCGTCGAGGCGGGCGCAATCGTACACAGGACCGAGTACCGCGAGCGGCGCGACCATTTCGCCACGTTCACCTGTTCGGAGCCGCTCGCCGGATTCGAGACGCAGCGCGACGCGTTCCTCGGAGCGTACCGAGGCTGGGACGAGCCGTTGGCCGTCGAGCGTGGGACGACGACCGACTCGATCGGAGTCGGCGGCTGCCCCGTCGGCGTGCATCACGTGCGCCTCGGCCTTCGACCAGGCGAATCGAAGCGGATCGTCTTCGTCCTCGGATACCACGAGAGCTCCGCCGCGGAATCGGGCCGCCGCGGTGCGACGCCCGACGTCCGCGCCGCCCGAGAAGCGATCGAGCGCTACCTCAAGCCTGACGCCGTCGATGAAGCGCTGAAGCGGCTCCACGACACGTGGGACCGGCGGCTGTCCGCCCTACAGGTCCGGACGTCCGAGCCGGACGTCGATCGGATGGTCAACACGTGGACGCCGTACCAGTGCGCGGTCGCGTTCAATGTGTCACGCTCCGCGTCGAGATACGAGTCGGGGATCGGCCGCGGGATCGGCTTCCGGGACGCGAACCAGGATCTGTTGGGCTGCGTGCACACGATTCCGGAGCGGGCCCGCGCGCGGATTCTCGACCTCGCTTCGACACAGCTCGTCTCGGGCGGCGCCTATCATCAGTATCAGCCGCTGACCCGACGGGGAAACGACGAAATCGGAAGCGGCTTCAACGACGATCCGCTGTGGCTGGTCCTTTCGACAGCGGCGTACATCAAGGAGACCGGAGACTGGAAGATCCTCGAGGAACGGGCGCGGTACGGCGACGAACCTCAGTCGGCCGAGCCGTTGTACGAGCACCTCGTCCGGGCGGCCGACTACACGCTGGCTCGCCTCGGACCGCACGGACTACCGCTGATCGGACGGGCAGACTGGAACGACTGCCTCAATCTGAACAGCCATTCGACCGACCCCGACGAGCCGTTCCAAACGGTGCCGATCCGAGACGGTCGGACGGCCGAATCCGTCTTC
>Ga0180431_10006474_pt1 | contig 13905 bp, 30 predicted proteins | sample SS_ome_11_FD_132459 | JGI IMG/M metagenome (GOLD analysis project Ga0180431, IMG submission 132459) | Hypersaline lake sediment archaeal communities from the Salton Sea, California, USA - SS_1_MS_1 metaG | ecosystem: Environmental > Aquatic > Non-marine Saline and Alkaline > Hypersaline >... | reverse complement strand
CTGCAAGATTCCAGACGACGTCGAGATACCGGACTGCGACGGACTGACGTGCACGATTCCCAAGGAGGCAACCGAGGTCCGCGCGGAGAAGGCCGTGAAGGTGCCGAGCAAGGAGGCGTGCGAACGGGCCGCCAGATGGCTCATTGATGATGCCCGAGAGCTGCACGGGATTGCTTGGAGGCGGGCGCAGGAGGGCGACAGGGTGGACGTCTGCGAGATTGATGATGCCGCGGAAGATGCCCGAGATGTCGCCGCCTACCTGCGCTCCCTCCACGGGCCGTGCCCGACGTGCGGGATGGTCGGCGGTGGGGGACGGGTGAATTGTCCCGATGCGTCCGGTTGGGGCGCTTGCAACCAAGATCCTGACGACGGCATCCCGAAGTGCCCCCCCGGAACCGACGACGACTGCACAGTCCCCTGCCCCGAGTGCGGGGACGAGAGCAACGACAACCGCTGTGAGGACAGCAAGGAGAAGTAGCCCATGAAAAAGGAAGTTGAGACTAGGCACGAGCGCGTGGAGCGCATGGAGAAGGGACGACCTACCGCGGCTTGGATTAGGGACCTAGAGATGCGGGTGGAGGCCCTTGAGGCGTTGCCGTCGATCCGACGTGACAACATTCGTCAGGCATCATTCGACAACGAGCGAAGGCACTACGACGACCTCCAGGCCCGAGTGGACAAGTTCGTGGAGTGGGCACGGCAGGAGTGGCATCTCGAAAGGAACGCAAACGGAGACGGGAGAAGTCAGCCGGCGCTGTTCCTGGATGACGTTCTTGCCAAGTTCCGCGAGCTGGGGCTGATGGACAATGAGGACGACCGATGAGCGAGTTCGACTGGAAGATGTTCCAAGCGATGGCCAAGCACAAGGTGTCGTTAGAAGTGGATGATACCGACCGGGATGATGCACTACTCGACCTCCACGAGCGCGTGGAGCGGCTGGTAGGACATCGTTCATCTCGCAGGCATTGAGGATGCAAGAATCCAGGCTTGTGCAAGAGACGAACGACCTTGCGAGCGTGCGGAAGGCCATGGACGACATCCAGAAGGGAATCAGGCCGATAGCTTCTGCGACGATCCGAGTAGATACGCACTGCACGGTGCAGTACCAGAACCTGATCTCATCTGCGCCTTCGTGTCTCTCGTTCCCCAGGAGCGACAACCACAGGGAAACCTACATCTTCAAGCACGCGCATCTCGCGGAGGTCATCAGGGCGGCTGAGGGGCAGCCTCACGATGAGGCCGTGGTTCAGGCATGGTTCAACGGCAAGATGTTCGGGTACTCAGAGGAGGCCATCGCGGAGTACATCGAGCACCTTCTGAGCGACGACACGCCATGAAGAAGGACTGCCGATACCAGATCGGGATGGACGTGTGCATGACTCCGTCACGACTCGACGCCGTAAGAAGGACGCCGGTGGCGGAGAACTTAGGGCACAAGCACAAGGTGAGTTTAGTTGGGAAGATCCCCCTACGCTCATAGTACTCAAGGACGGCCCGAACGTCTTCATTTCCTTTGAAGATGGGCGCACGGACAATAAGATATATATACTTGATGGGCAGTGGACCTACGGTGCTATATCTGATCTTGTTCGAAGAGTGCGCGCTCTTGAGGGTAGTTTGATTGAGGGGTTATTAATGCCGGAAGAGAGCTATAATCTCTTCTTTTTAGTTATAAGTTACGTAGAAGGAGCAGAAGATGAGCGAAGAGTACCTGGTATATGATTAAGGTATATAAGTACGGCCTGAGGCCGCCGACCGAGAACGCGGATCTCGTCAGCGAGCAGATCCGCCTCGGGCACCGATATTATAACCGCCTCATCGAGATCGAGCACGACAAGAGGCGCCGGGACCATGAGATCGTGGGGGCTCACGGAGACGCCGGTGCCATCCAAGAGGTCATAGACTCGAAGGAGTCCATCGTAGAGGCCAAGGTCGATCAGATCCGTAAATGGCGTGTCGCCCACGGTAAGAAGGTAGCCCCAAAGGGTCTGCGTGAGGAACTTGCGGCGGCGAAGGAGTCCCTTCAGACGTCTAGGGCAGAGCTGCGAGAGCTCCGCAGGGTCATCAAGCAGGATCCCGAGATCGCGGCTAGCCGGGTCGCGTTATGGGCCGAGGACAGCGCGGCCCGCAAGCGTGCCCGGGCCGAGTGCGGAATACCGCATGGCACGTACATTCAGATCGAGATGTCCGTGGAGGCCGCCTGCAAGGCACCGATGGCCCCGGGCCGCGAAACCCCCTGGTGGGAACTGCCCCGCTTCAAGCGGTGGAAGGGCGAGGGGTGCGTCGGGCTGCAGCTCCAGCAGCGAGATGGTGAGTATATGGACACAGAGTCCCTATTCGGCTGTTCCGACTCACGTCTGCAGATCGGCCCTGTACCCTCAACCGCGTGGGACGGGGGACATCGACGCGAGCAGAGGACCATGGTACGGATACGAATTGGTTCAGAATGTCAAAAGTGCGGGGCGTTTTGTACCTCGAGACACTGCCCGGAGTGTGGTGACGGAGGGGTAGCATATCGATCCCCGGTGTGGGCAACCTGGCCGATGATTCTACATCGCCTCATCCCGGACGGCTCGGTCGTTAAGTGGGCGAAGGTCAAGCGCGAGAAGATCGCGGGAAAAGATCGGTGGAGTCTGCACCTGACCATCGACGAGCCAGAGCAGGAGCCACGCTGCGGTGAGGGGACCGTGGCCGTCGATGTGGGGTGGCGCAAGACGGAGACGGGGATGCGGGTCGGGTACTGGCAGGACGACTCTGGCGACCATCATTCCATCTGCATCGACCACGAGATCCTCGACCGGCTGCGGAAGGTCGATGAACTGGAGTCCATCAGGAAAAGGAACATGAATGCCGCCAAGTCACAGCTCCGTTCTTGGCTGGCGACCTGGGAGGAGGTGCCGGACTGGATGCGCGAGGCCGAGCGGCATATGCACGCATGGCGGTCGCAGAACAGGCTTGCGTGCCTGGTGCTGCGCTGGCGTCACAGCCGATGGGAGGGGGACGATAGGGGGTACGAGGATCTCGAGGACTGGCGCAAACAGGACAAGCACCTGTGGACCTGGCAGGAGAATCTCCGGGGCAAGGTGTTGCGCCGTCGCCGGGAAGTGTACCGCGTCGAGGCGGCCCGGCTCGCGGAGAGATACGACACGGTCGTGCTCACAGACTTCGATCTGCGTGACACCCAGCGCCACCCCTCCGACACGTCCACGAAGGAGGAGATCGATGCGGTGAAGTGGCAGCAGAAGGCAGCCGCGTGCTCGGTGCTCCGTCAGTCCATTAGAAACGCCATCACGTCCCGTGGAGGCCGCGTCATCGAGGTAGAGGCCAAGCTCATGAGCCGGACCTGTTACCGTTGTGGGTATGCTGGTGAGTGGGCGAAGCCAGAGGAGTTGGAGCATACCTGCCCTGCCTGCGGAAGTACGTGGGATCGCGATTTCAATTCGACCATGAACATGCTACGGGCTGCTCGCGAGCGGTCCGGTGATGAGGACGAGAAGCCCGCGGAGAGGGTGGCTAAGTGGGCGAAATTAGGTAGGCACAAGACGGCGGATTCTGTGGCCAATGGGACCGCTCGAAACGAGGGGGATAGGGTCGCGTAATGACACCGGTTCTGGCAACAGCCGTATCAATGCCAGCGCAGGGGCCTTGTACTTGCGACTTTCATAAGGACCACGTTTCCTCCCCTACCCCAACCGTATCAATGCCAGCGCAGGGGCCTTGTACTTGCGACAGATCGGAGGAGACACGGCAAAGCTGATCGACGCTGCCAACAACGCGAGCGCAGACGCTTCGTATCTGCGACGCCTCTCCGGCTCTCCCCGGGAGGGCCGAGGACTTACAACGCGAGCGGGAACGCTTTGTATTCCCGACAGGTGAACGCGATGGCGACCCTCGCAATCACCCAGATTACAGCAATGCGAGCGGGAACGTCTGTATTCCCGACACTGGAAAGAGAGGCAAACATGTCGGATAACGACGGAGTATTTGGTATACCGAGAGGCGAGCTCTGTGCACTAGGCGGGTGGTACTGGCCTATACGCATCCGCCGTTGCGATGAAGGATACTTGATCGAGGTTATAGAAGAGTGGGAAGAGCCTGCCGGCGAGCCTCGAGTCATACCCGAGGTCGTTGCAGGAGAAGGAGCCCTTAGGTATATCGTAGGTTTCGTGATAGATAAGATCGGAGAGGGTGACGAAGAGCAGAGGGAGGTGTCTCGCGCTCTCTGGGAGTACAAGGAGTTTAAGGATGCTATTAAGCTATCTGTAGAGGCTGCTTGTACGAATTGTAAATACCGTGCTGGGTGTAACGATCGTATCTTCTCGTCGGACACCAACGAAGATCTACAGCTGTGGTGTCCGTGGGCACCTGTTCGGGCTGTTCTAGAAGACTAGGGGGGAGGGGTGCAATTTTGCACCCTTTTTTAGTTATAAGTTAAGTAATAGTAACCGATGAAGGTGCTATAGTGACTGGAGGTGAAGATGGAGAAGAAGGTAAAAGACATGACCCCGGCAGAGCGGAAAGCCGCAGGGGTTAACAGGCGTGGAGCTCCTCGTCAGAGGAGCCCACGGAAGGGGGCTGGCTCAGGGAAGGTAAAGTTCCCTTGCGGCCACGTAGGTCGTGGGAGGTTCTGCCACCTGTGTCGGCAGATCGAGCGGGGGGAGCTGGTCGCCAAGGGCGACAAGTTCGTACCCCGCGCGGACTACTTCAGCGACAAGGCCCTGGTCAAGTGGATCAGGGCGAACGGCGGGCAGTACGAAGGAAGCAAGGCCAGCGTCCTTTCCGAGTACTGCCGGGACAAAGGCACAACGCCCGACCGGCTTCGTACCAAGGTCGGGGGCACGAGTACACCCTTGGCCAGTGGTACGAGGAGCCACGCACAGGAAGGAAAAAAGGAGACAACATGATCTATCGTAGCACGCGTAACACGACGGCGATCCTCATCGTCCTGTTGGGCCTCGCCGCGTGCGAGGCTGACGAGACCATCGAAGGCACACCGATGTGCCTGACCGACGAGGAGTGCCAGACCGACGACCCGTGCGTGGTCGACTTCTGCTACTTCGACCCGGTCGAGGCCCCCGAGATGGGGGTCTGCCGTCACAAGACCCTCGAAGAGCCGGTACCCGACTGTCTCTACTGTGAGACAGACGAGGACTGCTTCTCGGGGGAAGCGCTGGTCATTGACCGGTGCTGGGTGGGACCGTCGGGGATCGGACACTGCATCCGCGTGTCCCCGATAGACTTGCCGTAGAAAAACAGGCCTGAAGAGAGCCTTAAAATCTCTTCTTTTTTACGTTATAAGCTAGTTGTTATGCTAATAGGAGATAACTAATGGCTTTGAGTAACTGGGATACTCTTGCGTTTAACGAGAGCGGCGAGCCTTGTTCCGGACATATGGAAGGGTTCAAGGAAGGCGCATCGGTAGAGATCTACAAGAACTGGCTTTATGTGCGGGACACGAAGATGTGGTGTGAGGGCAGGGGATATACGGAGCCTACCATAGCAGAGATTTCGCAGGGCGACATTCACTTGTCTGATTTTGAGATCCGCGCGGTACGCGGGCCTCAGCAAGCGATATTCTGTTATGTAAAGTCTACGGACTACACACCCGAGGTTAGCAAGGTGCGTAGGATGGCTGGGATAGGGTGTAATGGGTGGGAAGATAATACTCAGAAGATGTTAGACATCTTGGGTCTTGGTAAAGAAGAGGACTATGAGTTTGTCATGGAAGGCAGCAGTTATGGTCCGGAGGGGTCTTTTGCTACCATTAGCACCACGACTAAGGGCGGGACGACAGTAACTCATAAGTTACCGGGACCGCGGGAAGATTACGATCCGAAGTTCGTGGGAGTTCTTCCTGCTACCTTTAAGGCATTCATCGAATGGCTTAAAGATGTAGAGTATGGCACCAGACACAAAGAGTGGGCACAGAAGATAGAAGGGTCTGATAAGGTCCGGTTTAATCAAGGCGACGCCTTCTTTTCTGCGGCGTTGGGCATACCGTTAGTATCTAGTGAGCCTGGAAAGGCGGAAGAGCCTATTTTGACCCAGGCACTTAAAGAGGAGAGGAAGGACTGATGCAGATAGAGAATGAGCCAGGAGAGTTTGTAGGTTACAGCGTGGAGTGTGACGAGTGGTATATAGATAATCAGGGTAATCTGAGTGTCCGTTGCCCGTGTTGTCACGGCGGAAGATTTATACCTGTAGCGGTCGAGTGTGAGCGTGGATCGGGATGCATGCATGAAGGTGAGATCGCATGCGAGACTTGTAATTGTGGGGGGTGGTGTTGTCTTCTTAAGAAAGGCAGCAAGTTTTACTTTACCGGATGGGGCGGGGATGGGATAAAGGTTAAGGTACCAGAGAAGGTACTTAAAGCTATTAAAATGGTAGAGGAAAGCGATTCTAATCAACAGGAGCTGTTATGAGCTATAAGTCAGATGCTACGTTACGTATAGACGATCTAGGAGGATCCTTTATTGTCTTTTACGCTGTTGGTGCACCAAAGGGGAGCGCGTATAGTGCAGCAAGTGTTCTGCGTGATCTGTGCGACGAGGTAGGTGCTATTAACGGTGATATGATAAAGGTCACTGTGGAGAAGGTAGTACCAGACTTCGATGCCATTATAGGTTTCTTGAACTCTAAGAGCCCTGCTGGAGAAGAGGGGGGCTACTGTGAACTAGACGAGACAGAAACAGTAGTCCACTTCTACCGCAAGGACGGGAAGCTGTGGTTGAGCATGCCCTATGAAGACTACAAGGCCTTCATGGAGTGGGAGCCGGAGAAGAAGGATGAGTGAGTACAACGAGGAGCATAGCCTGTGCCTTGAGGGACTGCTGACTCTGCGGGATGACCTACGCTTCTTGCTGTCCCTCCTCGACAGCTGGGAGAAGAAGCCCCCAGAGGGGCTAGATCCTACCTTCTACCACACCCTGACCTACGAAGGGGATATGGAGATCTGGAAGAAGGTAGAGGCCATAAGGGCCAAAGTGGAAGGAGTCTGAAGATGGTTGACCGTGATCACATAGATCCACTGGCGCTGGAGATACTTCTCCGTGAATGGGGTATGCATACACCGCGCAGCATGCTTACACAACAGGCATCCGACACGTTGGCTGCAGTAGCCAGCCATGGTTTCGAGATGTGCGTGGGCTACAAGGATGGTGGTGGTGCCCTCCTCAAGTATCCGGAGTGTACCAAGCACGGACCATGTGCGGTGAAGACGATCTGTAGGGCATGGAGAGGCACCCAGAGGGAGAAGAAGGATGAGTGAGAATGAGGATAAAGAGCTGTGGCTGGTGAGAGTGGCTTGGTCCTACCGATCCGAGTGGTCGTGCGATCCTGGTGACCACGCAATAGTGGTAGTGGAGGCGAGCACTGCACCAGAGGCCAAGGAGTTAGCTATTAAGAAAATGAACACCAAGACGTCGGGGAGAACCCGCGCATCCGCAGCTACTCGTGTAGCCAGCCTTCGGCCAGGACGGGTGCTATGAAGGTTAGGCTAGTATTCCACGACTGGATAGATAAGAACCAGAATCCCGTCTACGACACCGAGGAGGGGATAGAGTTGACCATGGGGTCCTTCCACCATGGTACCGTCTTCGAGGGTGACCTGGAGCTGGACGAGGATAGGGCACAGGATCTAAAGAAAGCCATGGAGAAGGGCTACATTCCCGTCTTCTACGTGCCCATAGTAGCGTGGCCTTTGGATGAGTGAGAGTGGCTCGGAGATTAGTTATAAGTGACTCAAGGAGGCATCTAAGATGGGATTATTCACGACGATAGTAGACCCAGAGACTGGTCTGGAGGTCCAGATCAAGGTCGGTGGGGACTGTATGCACACCTATAAGATAGGTGAGATCATCAACGAGCTGAACGGCTGCTATTCTGCCTTGGGTGACTACGACTATGGCGAGCTGGTGGACTATTGGGTAGTGGTGAAGGAGAGCAGGGCGGTAGCCATCAGGCGCAAGGACTCTTGCTCGGAGGAGGATCTACTGGATGAGTTCGATTTGTAACAAGTGCGGGCTCCCCGTTGTTCCATGGGTACCCCATTTAGATAACCAACTGGAGCAGGTAGCTATCAGCCTGGGAACGCTCTGCATGCTTTGTTTCCAAAAGGCTCAAGAAGAGTTTGCGGAGATGAAGATGTACGCTATCGGTCTCAGGGAGTCTGGGCACACGTCGTCTGAGATAGATAAGCTCATGGTAGCAAAGTACGATATCGAGGAGCCATGACCTGCTGGGACAACATCACTCCAAGAGGGTGGCTAACCTGCCTGCTGGGGTACGATGGAGTCAGAGAGTTGGTGTTGCTGGTAAAGAACACCACCGAGGATCAGGTAGTGGTCACACCGAGGCTTCTCACCATGGTTTCCCCTACGATCCTTGAGGGGCTGAAGGAGCTATTTCGATGAGTAGGACGGCATGGTAGATGGCTGTGTGACTGTAGAGTCGTTGTGGAATAAGATCAAGTGCTTCTTCGGTTACCATCTGTGGTTGGAGGAGTGGCCGGATGATTGGCCCAGAGTTCCCCCGAGAGGGTTTAATCTGTTATGTATGTACAAAGAGAGCGTGCGAAGTCGAGGAGAACCTATTCACCCGTGGTTTGACCGTACCGTACCTCGAATGGAGACCGAAGAGGACTTCAAGAAGAAGGGATGGACCCGCAGGTGCTTGAACTGCGGGAAGGTACAGAAACGAGAGGAGTGGAGATGAGCAAAACATGCACAGAGTGTGAAGGCGGGAAGCTTATCCGTGCCCGCTTTCCGGAGCGGGCCAGCAATGCGGATATGGTAGCCCTGAAGAAAGGATGGGAGCGGGACGGCATGACTGTTCGGGACATGGATCCTGGCGAACTAGCCAAGATAGGCAAGGTGGCCGAGTCTCGGCACATCTTCGCGGAGCAGGGAGAGGTCCCTGTAGGTGTAGGGTACTCTCGAAAAGAAGGGGATATCTGGAGGCGTAGATATCTCACTTGTTACGTTAAGGGGACTGCAGAACATCTGGAGTGTGGATGTGAGAGGATGGGCTGACGTATACATCGAGAAGCTGAGGAAGAGAGAGGAGTGGAGATGATCAAAGAATCAGTGACTTTAGACGAGGTGCTGGAGGTCTTGAACCGAATCGTCAAGACAGATCCTCAGGCAGCCCACGACCTGGTAGAGACCAGGGTAGGCTGCAATGACGCCCTAGCAAAGGACCCCACGATTCAAGTCGTGGAGAAGGGGGTCCCTATGCTGGGTACCACCAAGAAGCTCTATTCGGTAGGGCTTCTGGGAGTCCTCAACGGTATCTTCGGAGCCCATGACGATGGGTGGGGAGCGATCCAGGTCACGATGGAGGATGATGGGACGGTTGTAGGGTTCAGCCTGACTAAGCAGGCGAAGGAGGCCTTTGGTAGATGAAGGCATTTCTTTGGAAGTGGGTATGGCTGGTATGGCCTATATCCATAGGAGCTTTGGCCCTATATCTCAAGCTAACCGATTCTGTGGCACGGGGCCAGGAGGAGGCGTGGTGTGATAAAGGTAGCGTGTCTGTAGAGTGGGTGGGTGAGCTGTGGGAGGGCGAGATTTGTGATCTCCTTGATGAGTGTGCGGACCCGTTGGACTACGCAGAGTATACGTTGACTGTATTTACCACGTTGAACGGCCGCGTTTGCGGGGTTACGGTGGATGATAGTTTGGGTGGCGACGCTAGCCTGAAGGTGTGTATTCTCACACAGGTTATGGGGGCTACTTTGCCCAATACCGCTTCTCCACAAACTTACTACGTAAGGGTTGGTGGTGACATACCGACACGAGGATTTTCGGCGCTTACGAGCAGGTCAGGTACATGCGTTGATAAGTGGTGGGATGTTGATAAGTGGGATGAGGAAAGGCTTAACAGCGCACTGACATGCGAAAAATCGTTCCGAGCAGCAGCAGCGGCCGGCGATACCGAGTATCTGCTTGCTCATACGGCTGGTGTTGTCGTTGAGCAGAGGGAGAAGGTCGTGTGGGATGAGTGCTGCGCGATTATGGGAGGCTTCAGCGATTGCGACGACGGGCACACCACGACCACAGTAACCGCTCTTACGCTACGTGACGAGATAGTCTCACAGCTCGATTGCGCCGACGGTCAGGGTTTTTGGTGCTGGCCAGAGACAGATGGGGGACTTGCGGACCCTGACCCCTCTCCCTACGCTGAAGGTGAGGATCTGTACAGCATCTATATTAATCAGTACGACGGATCCTGGTGGGGATACTCTTACGAGCCTCAACTGACTGCGATGTGGTTTGATAGGTGGTATGAAGAGTGGCTTTTTGATGATAGCTGTGTCTTGTACGCAAAATACTATTGGGGGGAGACATGTCTACCTTATGACTAGAGCAACAAGGGAGGAAGCGATGTCGCCGGAATTGGAGAAGAAGTTAACGAATAGGTTCCCTTTTTACACTGGAGAGCTCATACGGTACGGGTTTCCCGGCGATGGGTGGTTCCAGTTACTTTGGGATCTTTCGGAAGACGTAGAGGAGTGCCTTGATAGGGATCCCATCGAGGACTTCGAGGTAGTTCAGGTAAAAGAGAAGTTCGGTACTTTGAGGTATTACGTATCTCACGGACGGGACGATATCTATGCCTGTATACGGAGGGCCGAGGCTCGCTCAGCCAAGACATGTGAAGAGTGCGGAGAGCCAGGTAAGACTAGGCCTGGCGGGTGGATTCTCACTCTCTGTGACAGATGTCATGAGGAGAGGGAAGAGGAGCGGAGGCAGTCTTGGGAGGAGTATAAAGAGCTCCAGAGTAAGGATCCTACTAAGACATGATCAATGTCATTAGCTTATCTGGACGACTAGTTTGTAGTAAGCTGTACCTTCTAGCTAAGTCCTTTATACAAGGTCTACGTGGTACAGAGCCTGTAGAGGAGTATGGGTTCTATTTGATGGTGTCGTTTAATCCTGAGCTCCCTGAGTCCTCTATAGATGATGTCTTAGATGACTACATAGAGTTAGTCGAGAGTAAGGGACTGTGGATAGGCGGGGGCATAGACGCAAAGGCATGTAATCAGTTTGTTTTTGGTCCGTGCTGTAAGAAAGAGGACGCTAGAGATCTGGTTGCTTTCTTTGTGCGCTTACCTGAGACTGAACGCGTGTCTGTGGGACCGTATGTGAATGCCAAGCGCTCACAACCTTATATGGCGTTACACTGGGGTTGGTACAGATAGATAATAAGGCCGAGTTAATATCGGCCTTATTTTAGTTATAAGTAACCCGATGTCTAAAGAGTTGGTGCGCGTAACCTTCGAGTTCGCAGACGGGTCAGCTTTTTATTACGAAGGCCTCCCGGCTTCAGAGTGGGCCTCACGGGTTAACACCGCTATAGAAAAAACAGCGCATAGATCAGGATCGCCCGACCCTTGTCGTATGGGGGAGCTTACCGAGTTTAAGCGGCTAGGTACTCCATGGGCGCACGAGCGTGAAGAGATGTTGAGACGAGGAGTTGGAGAATGAAGAATCCGCGGCATTTTAGCTTAGCTGTGCTGCCTCCGGAGAGGATTAGGATAGTACGCTACGGGCCTGTTAACGTTAATAGTGGTTGGGGGGCCGGGTTTGAGTGGTGGGATAAAATTACCGGGAAGCTCTTGGATAGTGTTCCCCCAGATGAGAATCGCAATTATGACGACTTCTATCATGGTGTGTTTCCTGAGCGTCGTAATTTCCCAGGAGTACCTCCCCACGTAGATATATTCAGTTGGAGTTGTTCGGGTACGGAGATCCATGTTAACTGTCGGCCGACTACAAATAATGGTACCAGCAGGATTACGTTTACTCTGCAGGATCGATGGGGCCGTAATGAAGAATCCGCGGCATTTTAACGATTACTGTTACCCGACTGCTGCGGGCGCCGCTGCTGTTATAAGTACGCTGCACGACGGGTATTTGTTACGGGACCCTAAAACAAGGTACGTGTATGCGTTTAGTGCGTGGTTTGCCCATGCGGGTTGTATCAAAAGCTACGAGGACCTTGCTGGTGCGCTTGAACGAGGCTGTAAGTTTACTGACGAGTCTGCTATAGACTTGGGGAGAATGGAAGGTGGTTTTTCCGATTCAGGTTTGGCGGTTGCCCGAGATTGGATAAGGATCCAGGAGGCCGAAAGTGATTAAGCTGCCTTGTGCAGGCCGTGCAGAACTAGCTACAGAGCTTCAGCGTAGAGCGGAGGCTACTGATGAGGTGTTTGCCGCGGCCTTGACTGTTGTCGTTAGGTGTTCGGTGTTTAACGCTGTATCAGAGCCAGAGGAGTTCATTAAGGTGCTAGACCCAGATGAGTTAAGTCCGTGGAAACGGCTAGTTGCGGATGTGTGTAGAAAGTGCCCCCGGGATAAGAGGGTTCTATGTGAGGTAGTGCGTAAACATGGGTATGGACGGTGGGCGACGATCGATGAAGAAGTTTAGCCCGTATACCATGACGAACAGCTCTATGGGAGTCTATAGATGGAGTTAATATTCTTAGCTTGGCTAGCGGCGGTCGTTACTATTGCCGCTATGTGTTCATTACATACCCTAATGATTCTTTTTGCGTGGATAGTTAGAAAAATATACTTATGGCTTAGTCATCGATGAAGAAGTTTAACCCGCGTAATCCTTTTAGGCCTCGGCCTAAGAAGGGTGATTCTGAAGAGATGGCTACGGACATACTCAGGAAGGCCTGGTTAGGGGCGTTGCGTGTGCCTAGACAGTACATTTTTGGATCAAGGAGGTACAGTACGACTAGTGTTTCGTTACGGGAGGCTGAGAGATGATGTTATTGTTACTTGTGTTACTTACGTCTGTAGCTCCAATACAGGAGGCTATAGAAGCTGAAGAGGCGGAGTGGGTTGCTGTAGAGAACAAGTTTACAGGGATGGAGGATAAGTCCGAGTACGTATTGGCGGAGAAGCCGTCTAACCCTAGTGTATTAGATATAGCTTTATATGCACCAGAGCAGCCGGCCTTAGAGGTCAGCTTTGATTGGCACAACCTCGGCGGGGAAGATTGGATGACGCCTGTGCGTGATCAGGGAGGGTGCGGAAGCTGTTGGGCGTTTGGAACGCTAGGCGCCGTAGAGGCGGCGTATAACATATCTGTGAATGACCCTGATTATGACTTGGACTTGTCTGAACAGTATGTGATCTCGTGTATGCCTGGTGGCTGTTCTGGGAGTATCGTAGAGCCGATCATGCAGCGTATGACGGTCACTGGCGTACCCCCAGAGTCATGCATGCCCTATGTTGGCAAGGAGACCCCGTGCTTGGGGATGTGCGATTCTTACGAAGCCGACTTAGTCTCTATCGCTGCGTGGCGTTGGGTCCTCCCGCCGTTAGCTGGTGGAGAAGAGGGCGTTAAGTACTTCCTTACATACGGCCCTATCGTTTCTTCTATGGAGATCTATGAGGACTTCTGGGCGTACGAGTCTGGCGTGTATGAGCACGTCTACGGCGGCTCTGAAGGCTTCCATGTGGTTGTTATAGTTGGGTGGGATGACGCTACAGAGTGCTGGATAGCTAAGAACTCCTGGGGTGAAGACTGGGGTGAAGACGGGTACTTTCGTATTAAGCGCGGAGAGGCTGGTTTAGGTCTATATGGTGTTCAACCGTATGTGAAGGAAGAAGATGTGCCAGAAATAGACTACTTCAAGAACGCGGGGTGCTCGTGTGGGTTCGTTTACTAACCCTCGAAACCCTTTCGGAAAAAGCATAAAGGCCGTTGGTAGTGTGACGTGGCGTCATCCGCGGCGGGTAGAGTTTAAGTGGAGTATCTATGAGCCTCACACTTGCAGGTTAGCAAATTCTAACAACAGAGCCATTAGTAGTTTTGTTGATTCGTTAAGGTGGCCGCTGGAACGCGGCGAGAAAGAGTTTGTAGCTTGCTTAAGGGACGTTAAAGCTAACT
>Ga0180431_10006473_pt1 | contig 13906 bp, 9 predicted proteins | sample SS_ome_11_FD_132459 | JGI IMG/M metagenome (GOLD analysis project Ga0180431, IMG submission 132459) | Hypersaline lake sediment archaeal communities from the Salton Sea, California, USA - SS_1_MS_1 metaG | ecosystem: Environmental > Aquatic > Non-marine Saline and Alkaline > Hypersaline >... | reverse complement strand
TCCGGTCGCTTCCGCTCCCGGCGTTCATGTGGCCTGCACGTTTGATGAGGCGAGGGGGTCGGCAAACGCTCGAGGAGCGTTGGGCGTATCCTCGCCCGGCGACGAGACTTTTGCCGCCCCCGAGGCGGCGGTGACCTGCTGGAGCTCAGTCACAAGAGTTGCCTGTCCGGTCGCTTCCGCTCCCGGCGTTCGCAGGGCACTGAAACGAGACGAGGCGGAGGACTGGCCGCTGCCGGCTGGCCGGTCTGCTACACTCGCGAGAGACTTTCTGCCTGGGAGGACGCCATGCCCCTTGTTGATCCCGCCCACCCGCTTGCCGACCTGCTCGAGCGGGATGAACGCTACAGCCTCGATGCCTACCTGTTCATCCTCGAGGCGTTGTCCTTCGCCCAGGATTCCCTGGGAATGGGGGAATGTCAGCAGGTGGGGAGCAAGCGAGCGAGCAAGAAGAAGAGCGAGCGGCACGTCACCGGTCAGGAACTCTGTGAGGCGGCCCGCCGGTATGCCCAGCAGCAGTACGGCTATCTGGCCGCCACGGTGCTATCCTCTTGGGGGGTGCGGGAAACGGCCGACTTCGGTGAGATCGTTTTCAACATGATCGAAGTTGGCCAGATGCGGAAAACCAGTCGCGATCGCCGCGAGGACTTCCATGGGGTGTATGCCTTTGAGGAGGCCTTCGTTCGTGATCTGGTCTTCGCCATTCCGGATGCCTGCTGAGTTCGGATTGCGAGGCTGGGTGTGACATCTGCCGGACACCGTCACTTTCTGGTTGTTGCCGTGCTGGTGGAAGCGGTGTGGCTTGCCGGTCTTGTCTGGCTGGCGTGGCAGGGCTGACGGCGGCCCGAGTGACAGAACCTTCAGATTCATGCTGGCGATGAACATCTGGCTCGACCGTCTGCCGCTCTGGGTGGCCCTCGTGCCGCTGGCACTCTACTGCTGTGTGCTCGGCGGGCTGCAGTTGCGGCGGCGGCCGCTGGTCGTCTCAGGTGCCTGGGACGGGCTGCTGCTGGCCCTCGGGCTGGCTGGGCTGGTGGCGATCGGTCCGCTCGCTGCCGTGCAGCCGCTGCTGGGTGGTTCGCCGTGGAGTGAGGTCGTGCTCCTGCTGTTGTACGCCTTGGTGGTGGCCGTCTGCATTCTCTTCGCTCGGCCTCGGCTGCTGGTTTACAACGCGACGATCGAACAGGTGCGGCCGCTTGTCGCCGAAACGGTGGCGGCGATCGATCCCGCAGCCCGCTGGGCGGGTGAAAGCGTTGCGTTGCCCTCTCTCGGCCTGCAGGCCCACATCGAGGCGAATGGGCCATTGCGGACCGTCAGCCTCGTCGTCCTCCGGAATGAGGCCACCGCCGACGGCTGGAGCGACCTCAGCCGCCGGGTGCGACGGGCCGTTCGCCGGTTGCGGGTGCGGCCCAGTCCGGTCGGCGGCGGGCTGCTGGCAGTTGGTGGACTGTTGCTGATCGTGGCCGCCGGCCTTGCCCTCGGCTGGGGGCCGGCAGTGGTCCGGTGAGTTCGCCATAATCGGGTGCCAGCCATTCGAGGTCATTCACCGCGAGAGACAATCATGCCAATTCATGTCGATCTGAGCCCTCAAGAAATCACGGTGCCGGTTGTGGTCCGCAACGCCTCGCCGGCCCGGCTCTATGAGGATGCGGTCACCCGGGAGCGGGCTGGAATCGTTTCCAGCGGTGCCATTGCCATTCGCTCCGGGGCCAAGACCGGCCGCAGCCCGAAGGACAAGCATGTGGTGCGGCATCCCGAGAGCGAGCGGGAGGTCTGGTGGGGATCGGTCAATCATCCGATCGATGAGCACACCTTTCTGCTCAACCGCCAGCGGGCGATCGACTATCTCAATACCCGCGACCAGATCTACGTCTTTGACGGCTTTGCCGGCTGGGACCCCGCCTGTCGGTTGAAGGTGCGGGTGATCTGCAGCCGGGCCTACCATGCCCTGTTCATGCAGAACATGCTGATCCGGCCCAGCCTCGATGAACTGGAGCGGTTCGGCCATCCCGATTACGTGATCTACAACGCGGGACAGTTTCCCGCCAATCCGCTGACAGCCCAGATGACCAGCCGGACCAGTATCGACCTGTCGCTGGAACGGGGTGAGCAGGTGATCCTCGGGACTGAGTACGCCGGCGAGATGAAGAAGGGTGTCTTCTCGTTGATGCACTGGCTGCTGCCGGCGCGGGGCATTCTGTCGATGCACTGCTCGGCCAACGAGGGGCCGGCGGGCGATGTCTCACTGTTCTTCGGCCTCTCCGGCACCGGCAAGACGACCCTTTCAGCCGATCCGGCCCGGCGGCTGATCGGGGACGACGAGCATGGCTGGGGTGATGCCGGCGTCTTCAACATTGAAGGCGGCTGCTACGCCAAGTGCATTCACCTCTCACCCGAGCAGGAGCCAGAGATCTATCGGGCGATTCGATTCGGCTCGGTGCTCGAGAACGTGGTCTACGATCCGGCCACCCGTGAGGTTGACTTTGAATCGACCGCCATCACCGAGAACACCCGGGCCGCCTATCCGATCGAGCACATCGAGAATGCCCGCCCGCCCTGCACGGCCGGGCACCCCCGGCATGTGATCTTCCTCACCTGCGATGCCTCCGGGGTGCTGCCGCCGGTCAGCCGACTGTCGCGGGAACAGGCGATGTATCACTTCCTGTCGGGCTATACCGCCCGAGTAGCCGGTACGGAGGTGGGAATCTTCGAGCCCCAGCTTGCCTTCTCGGCCTGCTTCAGTGCGGCCTTCCTGCTGCGGCATCCCGCGGTCTATGCCCGGCTGCTGGCGGAAAAGCTCGAGCGGCACGGCACCCGGGTCTGGCTGATCAACACCGGTTGGACCGGTGGTGGATATGGCGTCGGCAAACGCATCGAGTTGGCGGTAACGCGGCGGATCATCGACGCCATCCACGCTGGGGCGGTCGATCATGCAGCCGTTGAGACCGATCCGATTTTTGGTCTGGCGGCAGTCAGTGCGGTGCCGGGGGTTCCGGCCGATGTGCTCGTTCCCCGTCGCGCCTGGGCCGACCCGGCTGCCTGGGAGGGGGCCGCCCGCCAGCTTGCGGGCCAGTTGCGGGAGAACTTTGGGACGTACGCGGCTGAGGCTGGCCCCGACGTCGTGGCGGCTGGTCCGCCCGGCTGACCGAGGTGGTTGCCAGCCCCGGATTTTTTTGACAGCGGGCCCGTCCGGTCTATAGCTTCAATGTTGTACGAAGTGGTCGGCCGGCTATCGCGGGGTGTCACCGCGATCAGGTCGCCTGGCTGAACCGGCCGCCAGTTTTCGGTGGCTGCGTTTGAGGAGAAACACCAATGGTTTCGCTTTCGCTGACGAAGTTCATCTGCTGCTGCCTGGTGGCGGCTGGCATGCTTGCCCTTTCGGCTGCCGGCGAAGCGGCCAGCCCGCTGACCGGGACGGTGAAGCGAATCGATGGCAAAGAGCAGGATCTCGCGGCTTACAAAGGCAAGGTGGTGCTGATCGTCAATGTCGCCAGCCAGTGCGGCTACACCCGGCAGTATGCCGGGCTGCAAAAGCTCTTTGACACCTATAAGGACAAGGGCCTGGTGATCCTCGGTTTTCCGGCCAATGACTTTGGTGCCCAGGAGCCCGGCACCGACCTGGAGATTGCCAACTTCTGCTCGTCCCAGTACGGCGTGACCTTCGACATGTTCTCGAAGATCACGGTCAAGGGGCCGAACAAGGCCAAGCTCTACGAAACCCTGACCACAGCGGCCACGCCAGCGGGTGAGGTGGGCTGGAACTTCGAAAAGTTCTTGATCGGTCGTGATGGCGAGATCATCGGCCGCTACAAGTCGGGCGTCGCCCCCGAGGATCCCAAGCTGATCGCCGCCATTGAGGCGGCGGTCGCTCAGCAGCAATAGCCTGCCGTGCAGCTGGCCATGGGGTCGGGTTCACAGTGACTTACGCGGCATCACTCCGGTGAAACTCCCTCGCATCACCGAGTGCCGTGCCATTGGTCTCCCTGGCGATCACCCGCCTGATGACGTACGGCGGACGGCCCTGCGTCTCGCGGTAGCCGCGGACGACATATTCCCCAACCAGGGCGATGGCAGCCGTCTGCACGGCTGCGAACAGTCCGACAACTGCCAGCACGGCTGGCAATGATGCGGCTTGCTGGCCGGAGCCGGCAATTGTGGTGAACAGCCCGATAAGGCCGAACAGCGCGAGAATGCCTGCCGCCAGCCAGGTCAGTCGCAGCGGCTTGTCAGACGAGAGGATCACCGCATCGGCCGCCAGGGCCAGTAGTTTGCGGGGTGAGTACTTGGTCTCGCCTGCCGGCCGGGCCTCACGGTCGTACCAGACCGGTTCGTGACGAAAGCCGGCCCAGGGGACGAGATTGCGAAGGTAGCGACGTTTCTCGGGCAGGCTGCAGACCGCATCGATGACGGCCCGGTCACACAGCTTGAAGTCGCCGGTGTCGATCGGCATCGGGTAGGGCATCAGGCTGGCGAAGAACCGGTGGAAGAGGCTGGCCGTGATGAGCTTGAAGGCGGTCTCCCCCTCCCGCCGCCGCCGCCGGCCATAGGCGACATCGATGCCATCTCGCCAGCGGTCCACCATCTCAGGGATGACCTCCGGCGGATCCTGCAGGTCGGCATCGATGATCACCACGGCATCGCCGCGGGCCTGCTCCAGCCCCGCCGACATGGCCGCCTGCTGGCCAAAGTTGCGGGAGAGTTCCAGCACCGTCACCCGGGGGTCTGCCGCCGCGATCCGGTGCAGCCGGTCGAGCGTCTGATCTCGGCTGCCATCGTCGATGTAGATCATCTCCAGCGGCATGCCGACAGCCGAAGCGATGCCGCAGAGACGGGTGTGGGTCGCCTCGACCACCGCCTCTTCGTTGTGGCAGGGGACGATGATCGACAACAGCCGCTGGCGGGGGCGGACGAGCGAGCTGGCAGACTGGCGGAGCGAGGGGGGTGGGCTCATCGGGTCAGGCTCCCGGTCGCGGCGGTCCGTGGGCTCGTTTCCCCGGTCGGGTCGGTGGTGCCGACCAGCAGGAAATCTCGCTTCTTGAACAGCGGGCGGGTACGGCCGACAACGCCGGTTCCGCGGGGGAGGCCGGCGGCGAGTTCAGCGAAGTGATCCTCGGGCACGATCACCACGGCATCCGCACCCGATGCCAAAAATGCCGCTGCGGCAGCTGTCTGGCCCGGCTGCCATTGGGTCACCAGGCCCCGGGAGTAGTAGACAATGTTGGGTGTCAGCTGCGGGTAGACACCGACGCGGGCGGTCCCGCCGGCATGGGTATGGGCTTCATCGAGCAGCCCGGGCAGCGTGTTGGCCCGGCTGATCCAGCCAGCGGCCGGTCCGACAGCGAGGCCTGAATAGACAAGGCCGATGCCGGCCATCACGGCCACCGCCCGGGCCGGCTGGAGCCGGGCTGACCAGGCAAGCCAGCATGCCCCTGCCAGCGGAATCAGGCCCACTGCCGCCGCCAACTCACTGCCGGTGAGCCCGAAGAAGGTGGCGACAAGTACGGTAGCGGCCGTGGCGATGCCGCCAAAGGCGAGCCCGCCGATGCCGAGGGCCAGCCAGCGGGGAAAGGGCCAACTGGGCTGCCGGGCCGCTTCGACAGCCAGTGCCGCTACCAGCATCGCTGCCGCCGGGTAGGCGGGCATGATGTAATTGGGAAGCTTGGTGGCGGCCAGTGAAAACCCGCCGACCCAGACCGCCATCCAAAAGAGGATCAGCCCATAGCACCGCAGCGTCTGGGAATCGGAAGAGACAGCCATACCAGTCCGCCAGCTCCGCCAGAGGCGTCCGGCAGCAACGACGACCGCCAGCGGCAGAAAGCAGCTCCAGGGGTAGAAGCCAATAAGCATCGTCAGCGGGTGAAACAGCGGGCCGCCGGAGTGGCGTTCCATCGGGGCCACGAAGCGGCCGACGTTGTGCACAAAGAAGAAGCCGGCCGGCCAGGCCCAGTCGGTGCGGAGGCCGACGGCGATGTACCAGGGCGCGGCCACCGCCAGCATGGCGACGGTGACCGACAGCAGTCGCACCTGTCGCATGGTCTGCCATGCTGCTGGCAGGCCCGCCCGGAAAAAGTGTTGAACCAGTCCGGCGGTCTGGCCGCGGAGGCTCTGCTGCACCGGATTGATCTGCTCGGGCTTTTCCAGCAGCGTGTTGAGCCAGGTCCAGCCGAGGACGACCACGATCGGGCCGACAAACCCGATCGGTCCTTTGCAGAGCACGGCCAGCCCGAACAGGCCGCCGGCCAACAGGGCCCGGGTGAGGCTGATGGCGGACCGGGTAATGGGCTGGGTTGAGTCTCCCGCCGCTGCCGCGGTCAATCGGCGGTCGGGCAGGAACGGCTCAACGAGGAGCAGGCTGCCCCAGGTCGTCAACGCCACCAGGATGGCATCAGGGGTGGCGGCGTGGGCCTCGATGGCCACGAGCAGGCAGCCGAGATAGGCCAGGGCCGCGGTGACGCCGGTGGCCGGATTGAACCAGCGGCTGCCGGCCCGCAACAGGGCCAGTGCCGTCAGCAGCGCGGCGATCGCCGATGGCAGCCGGGCAGCGAATTCAGTGAAGCCAAAGGCAGAAAAACCGAGGGCCATGCACCAGTGCATCAGCACCGGCTTATCGACCGCCAGTTCGCCGTTGAAGATCGGCACCACCCAGTCACCACTTTCCACCATGGTGCGGGCGATGGCGGCAAACCGGGGCTCGTCCTCGTCCCAGAAGGGCATGGTTACAAACCCGGCTGCCAGCGCAGCTGTGCCGAGGGCAATAACCAGCAGCCGGGGGCGGCGGTCAATGAGTGAGTGCAGGGGCAACATCAGAAGCTCTCCAGGCGATCAGGACGGAAAGTGGGCGGCTGCTGGGCGAGGGTCTCACCGGCTGGAATGCCAGTCCGGCCAAGCACCGTCAGGCCGGGATCGAGCGAAGCCGGCTTGACGCTCAGCAGCCGGCAGCCGGTGGGCAGGTCGGGCAGCATTTCGGCCAGTCGATCGGTTGGGATCACCAGCCGGGCGGCCGGGGTTGAGCGGAGATGCTCGAGGCAGGCTGCAGCATCGGGCAACGAACGGACCGTGTCACCGGTGTAGAAGACGAGGCTCGGGCGGATGGGATGAAGCCCGGCCCAGTCGCCCGGTCGGGCGGTGGGAGGAACCGCCGCGATCAGCCGGGCGGTGCCCTGGTGCTCCGCCAGATGGACGGCTGCCACCCCGCCGAGCAGGGCCAACAGCATCACCGCCGAGGTGGCCAGGGTGGCCAGGGCCATTCGCGGCTGCTGCTTCTGCTGACTCGTGGCGGCCAGGCCTGCCGCTGCGATCGGTACCAGGCCGATCAGACCGAGCCATTCCCGCCCCGGGGCGAACTGGCGGGCAATCAGCGGCAGGCCCATAAGGAACCCGCAGCCGACCAGGCCCAGGCTGGCCCAGCCCAGGTGCATGACGGCGGCCGGTGAAAGCCGTCGCCAAAGCCGTTGCTCCCAGCCGGTTCGCCCCTCGAGCCAGTCGGCCAGATAGATGGCGGTAACCAGGGCCAGGGCCGGGTAGGCCGGCCAGATATAGCCGGGCAGCTTGGTGCCGGCGAGCGAGAACGTTCCGACCCAGACTGTGGCCCAGCAGGCAGCGAAGGCGAATGGCAGCCGCCTCACGTCGGTGCCGGGTGCCGATCGCCAGGTGAACCAGGCATGCAGGGGGACGGCAAGGATGACCAATGACCAGGGAAACAGCCCGATGGCGATGGTGGTCGGGTAGTAAAGCAGTGATCCATCGTGCCCCTCCATCGGTGCGGCGAATCGGCCGACGTTGTGCACCATCACAAACTCCTCCAGCCAGCGGCCGCCGGTCCGGAGCGTCACCAGCAGATACCAGGGCAGGGCGGTGGCCGCCGCAACTCCGGTCACCGTAAGCGGCCGGATCGCGGCGACGGCCGTTCGCAGCCGCACCAATCGGCCGCCGGCAGGGGCGGCAGCCTGCCACCAAAAGAGGGCGATGAAGGCGGTCAGCGGAAGCACAATGCCGACCGGTCCCTTGGCGAGCATTGCCAGGCCGCAGGCCAAACCGATACCCGTGGCGTGGAGCCGGCTCAGCCTTGCCGGCAAGCCCGCCTGGATGGCATGAGCAAAGATCGCGGCGGCCAGCGTTGTGCAGCAGAGAAGCGGCGCGTCGGGGGTGGCGGCCCGGCCGCCGATGGCCGTCCAGATGCAGCTGGCCATGATCAAGCCGGTTAGCAGGCCGACGAGTGGCCCCGCCAGCAGCCGGCCGAGCCACCAGGAGAGTAGACAACTGCCGATCGTCAGCAGCACCGAGCCGATTCGGACGCCAGCTTCGGTACGGCCCAGCAGACCAATCCCCGCCAGCTGCACCCAGTTGACCAGAGGCGGCTTTTCCACTCGTAGTTCGCCATTGAAAGTCGGGACGACCCAGTCGCCAGAGTCGAGCATCGCCAGTGAGCAGGCGGCATTTTTGGGCTCGTCCTCGTCCCAGAGTGGTGCTGAACCGATCCCCGGCAGCAGGACACAGGCCGCGGCGGCGGTCACGATCAGGATCGAAAGAAGGGGGCTGCGCATCGGTGGCGGATCGATTCCGGAGGCTCAGGAAGCGGGGCAGGAGGGTAGGACTGGCCGCGGCGGCGGTCAAGCCGTTCCGGATCGCGGTTTTTGCCCGTTTTCTGGCCGGTTGACCGGCTGCCGGGGGCGGGTATGTTCAGTTGATTCCGCCGCTCCTTCAGGCGGGGATTTCTCGGGAGAACGACCCCCTTGGCCGACGACGACACCCCCGCCGACAACGCTTCCGAGTCCCCCCCGCCAGCCGATGATGGTGGGCAGCCTCCCACCGACGGCAGGCTGACGGCCGCCGGGGCGGGCGAGGATGGGAACGGCGGCCGGCTGATCGACCTGCCGATCGAGCAGGAGCTCAAAGAGAGCTACCTCACCTACGCGATGAGCGTGATCGTCAGCCGGGCGCTGCCCGATGTCCGCGATGGGCTCAAGCCATCGCAGCGGCGAATCCTCGTGGCCATGAACGACCTCAATCTCTCCCCCGGTTCGTCCCGGGTGAAGTGCGCCAAGATTTCGGGTGACACCAGCGGCAACTATCATCCGCACGGCGAAAGCGTGATCTACCCCACCCTCGTCCGCATGGCCCAAGAGTGGAACATGCGGCATGTGCTGGTCGACAAGCAGGGCAACTTCGGCTCGATCGCCGGTCTGCCTGCCGCGGCGATGCGGTACACCGAGGCTCGGCTCTCGCCGATCGCCGCGCAGATGCTCGACGACCTGAACCTCGACACGGTCGACTTTGTGCCGACCTATGACGAGCGGAACACCGAGCCGGTGGTGCTGCCGAGCCGGTTTCCCAACCTCGTGGTCAACGGGGCGGGGGGGATCGCCGTGGGCATGGCCACCAGCATCCCGCCGCACAACCTCGGCGAGGTCTGCCAGGCACTCGTCCGGCTGATCGACGAGCCCGAAACCTCCGTGGCGGAACTGCTGGAGATCGTGCCGGGGCCCGACTTCCCCACCGGCGGCATCGTCATGGGCCGCGAGTCGTTGCTGCGGGGCTATCTCAGCGGTCGCAGCACGATCACGCTGCGGGCCCGCACCCGGGTGGAGGAGTTTGGGAAGAACCGGAACCGGATCATCATCACCGAGATTCCCTATCAGCAGACCCGCGATGCGATCGAAGAGAAGATTGCCGAACAGGTCAACGAGGATCGGATCAAGGGCATCTCGGCGATTCGTAATGAGAGCGATCTCAAAGAGCCGGTGCGGCTGGTGCTGGAGTTGAAAAAGGATGCCGACCCCGATGTCGTGCTCAATCAACTTTATCAGTACACGCCGCTGCAGAGCAGCTTTTCGCTGATCTTTCTGGCGCTTGTCGATGGCAAGCCCCGGGTGCTCTCGTTCAAGAATCTGCTGGAAGAGTTTCTGCGGCACCGCACGACAGTCATCCGCCGCCGCACGGAACACCTGCTGGCCCGGGCCCGCAACCGCAAGCACACCCTCGAGGGGCTGCTGGTGGCCTTGGCCAACATCGACGAGGTGATTGCGATCATCCGCAGTTCATCCTCGCAGGCCGAGGCCAAGCAGCGGCTGATGCAGATTGAGGCCCCGGCCGCCCTGCTGCAACGGGCGCTCGGAGACGAAGGCTTTGCCGTGCTCCAAGAAGAGCGGGGGGCGGCCGAGACCTATGGGCTGTCACCGGTGCAGGCTGACGCCGTGCTGCGGCTCACCCTGGGGCAGCTGGTGAATCTCGAGCAGGAAAAGCTCGGGGGCGAGCACCGCGAGCTGCTGGAGAAAATTCGGGAATACCGCCGGATTCTCTCGAGTGAGGCCAACATCCGCAGCCTCATCCGCGAGGATCTGCTGACGCTTGACAACAAGTTTGCCAATCCGCGGCGGACCGAGATCAGTGGCGAACTGGCCGACATCCGCGACATGGCCGAGCTGATCACCGAGGCGACCATGGTCGTCACGATCACGCGGTCAGGCTATGTCAAGCGGACAGCAGCCGACACCTACCGGGCTCAGCGGCGGGGTGGGAAGGGGCTGACGGGGGCCCGGGTCGATGAGTCTGATCCGGTCGAGCATTTCTTTGTGGCCAGCACCCATGACTGGCTGCTGGTCTTCACGACCAAGGGCAAGGTCTTCTCGATGCGGGTCTTCGAACTGCCCGAACTGGCCCGCGACTCCAAGGGTCGGGCGCTTGTCAATTTGCTGGAGTTTGAGGAAGGCGAGCGGGTGGCTGAATGCCGGGCGGTCTCGGGCTTTGAAGATCGCGAGCAGTGCCTGCTGCTGGCCACCCGCAGTGGCATGGTGAAGAAGACGCCGCTCGAGCAGTACCGCCGGCGGCGGACGAAGGGCCTGATCGCCGTCAAGCTGCGGGAGGGTGATGAACTTATTGGTGCGGTGGTGACGCGACCCGGCGACGAACTGGTGCTGGCCACCGCCAAGGGGATGGCGATCCGGTTTCCCGAGTCGGATGCCCGGCCGATGGGACGAGACACCAGTGGGGTGCGTGGCATCAAGCTGGGCAAGGGCGACCAGCTCGTCGGTATCGTCGTGGCCGAGCCCGAGGCGACCCTGCTGACGGTCTGTGCGAAGGGCTATGGCAAACGCACCCCGTTCGGAGCTGGCACGCCGCTGGCCGAAGGCGAGGCGGCCGAGACACCAGAGGCCGCTGAAGCGGAGGGTGGCGGCGAGGCCGAGGCCGAATCGAGCGGCATGCGTTATCGCACCCAGGGACGGGGCGGCAAGGGCATCCGTGATATTAAGACCACGGCCCGGAACGGCGAGGTGGTCTCGGTCGTGGCGGTCCGTGATGGCGATCAGGTGCTGATGATGACCGCCCGGGGCAAGCTGCAGCGGGTCAATGTGGCCGAGATCAAGACGATTGGCCGGAACACCCAGGGTGTCCGGATCATGCGGCTCGATGAGGCCGACACGCTGGCCGCGGTGGTGCCGGTGCCGCCGAGTGAACAGGAAGAGGCCGACGCCGTGGCCGACGACGAATAAGAATCCGCAGGCCGAGGGCTTCGGCGAAGCGAAAGGAATAGTCGTGCGAATCGCAGTTGTGGGCACCGGCTACGTCGGCCTCGTGACGGGCACCTGCCTGGCCGACAGTGGGAATACGGTCACCTGCCTCGATATCGATGCCGCCAAGGTCGAGCGGCTCAGCCGCGGCGAGGTGCCGATCTATGAGCCGGGGCTCGAGGAACTGGTTCACCGGAATGCCAAGGCGGGTCGGCTTTCGTTCACCACCGACACCGCCACTGCGATCAGCCCGGCTGAGGTCGTCTTTTTGGCGGTCGGCACCCCACCGAGTGCGGACGGATCGGCCGATCTCTCGGCCCTCTGGAGCGTGGTTGCGGCGATCGCGCCGCACCTTGATCCGACCGTGATCGTGATCACCAAGAGTACCGTGCCGGTCGGTACGGCCGCCGGCATCGAGCGGCGGCTGCGGGAGGCGACGGGTCGCGACTGGCAGGTGGCCAGCAATCCTGAGTTCCTCAAGGAAGGGGCGGCGATCGAGGACTTTCAAAAGCCCGACCGGGTGGTGGTCGGGGTGCGGACGCCGGCCGTTGCTGAGAAGCTCCACACGCTCTATGCCCCCTTTCTGCGGACGGAAAATCCGTTTCTGGTGATGACCCCGGAAAGTGCGGAGATGACGAAGTATGTGGCCAATGCGCTGCTGGCGACGAAGATCAGCTTTATCAACGAGGTCGCCAACCTCTGCGAGCGGATGGAGGCCGACATTGACGACGTGCGGCGTGGCATCGGCCACGACAGCCGGATCGGCTTCGCGTTCCTGTTTCCGGGGGCCGGCTACGGCGGCAGCTGCTTTCCCAAAGATGTACAGGCCCTGGCGGCCATGGCCCGGGACCACGGCTGTGACAACCGGATTCTCACCGCGGTGCATGAGACCAACCGGGCGCAGAAGCAGGTGCTCGGCGAGAAGCTACTCGCCTTTTTCGGTGGATCTCTCGCCGGCCGCCGGATTGCCATCTGGGGCCTGGCCTTCAAGCCCCGGACCGATGACATCCGCGACGCTCCCGCACTCGACCTGATCGATCGCCTGCTGGCTGAGTCGGCGGTGGTCAGGGTCTTCGATCCCGAGGCGATGGCCCATGTGCGGGCCCGCTACGGTGACACAATTCAGTACGCCGCCGATCCACTCGATGCGGCAAAAGCGGCCGATGCCCTCGCCGTGGTGACTGAATGGGGCGATTTTCGCCGGCCCGACTTCGCCAGCCTGCGGCAGACCATGGCCGCGCCGGTCATCTTCGACGGCCGCAATCTTTATGACCCCGCCGAACTACGGGCGAAAGGCTTTTCCTATCACGCCATTGGCAAGCTGCCGGTCGATGGCCGTGAGTCGTGAGACCAGTCGACGAGCCTGCTGGCGGAAACCGCGCAGCAAGCTGCCCGATTGTCGTCGGCGACCGTTGGCGGTTTCCTCTGACAGCAGGCGACCGCCTGCGTCTGGAGGTTGCTGACAAAATATGAGGCTCCTGTTTGACACCCCTTTTTTCGGGCCGGTAGAGTTCCGGCTTCAGCATGCGCCGGGAGGGCATCTGCTGCCGTCCTTAGACGCGTCCCCCTTCTTTCGGAGTTGCCCTGCTCGTGAACATTTCGACTGCCTTCTGCACCACCCAGCCGACACCCTGGCTGCTGCCGGTCTCCTTGCTTGCCACCAGTGAATCGGGGCCGTCTGCCTGGTTCTTCGGCATCTACGGCCTGTTCTGGCTGGTGGGGCTCGCCGGGGCTGGATATGCCCTCTGGCAGGCCTGGCAATTCTATCAGTGGATGGAAGGGCAATCGGGGGGAAGCGAGAAGAACATCGAGATCGCCGGCTACGTCCGCACCGGTGCCGATGCCTACCTCAAGCAACAGTACAAGGTGGTGGCTGGCTTCTTTGCGGTGATCTTCGTGCTGCTGCTGTTCATGGCCTTCGTGCTCAACGTTCAGAGTGCCTGGGTGCCGTTTGCCTTCTTGTCGGGTGGGCTCTTTTCCGGGCTGGCCGGCTGGTTCGGCATGAAGACGGCCACCCTGGCGAGCAACCGCACGGCAGCCGGCGCCGCGAAGAGCCTCAACGATGGCCTCCAGGTCGCCTTCCGGTCGGGGGCGGTGATGGGGCTGACCGTCGTCGGACTCGGGCTGCTCGATATCGTGGTCTGGTTCTTCATCCTCTACTGGCTGGTGCCACTGTTCGCAACACCGCTGTCGCTTGAGGAGATCACCGTCACGATGCTCTGCTTCGGCATGGGGGCGAGTTCGCAGGCCCTCTTTGCCAGGGTTGGTGGCGGTATCTTCACCAAGGCGGCCGACGTCGGGGCCGACCTGGTGGGCAAGGTCGAGCAGAACATTCCTGAGGATGATGCCCGCAACCCCGCCACCATCGCCGACAACGTCGGCGACAACGTCGGCGATGTGGC
>Ga0180431_10006471_pt1 | contig 13906 bp, 8 predicted proteins | sample SS_ome_11_FD_132459 | JGI IMG/M metagenome (GOLD analysis project Ga0180431, IMG submission 132459) | Hypersaline lake sediment archaeal communities from the Salton Sea, California, USA - SS_1_MS_1 metaG | ecosystem: Environmental > Aquatic > Non-marine Saline and Alkaline > Hypersaline >... | reverse complement strand
TGGTCGCCGCGGCCACCCAGGGCCACCTCTTCTGGGGGGCCGGCCTCCCCGCCGACGTCGCGTACGATGACTTCGAGGCGCGGTCGGGCATCTTCACAAACACGAGTCGCGCCCTCACCTTAAAGATGAAGGACTGCTGTGACCTCGACGTCGATCCCGACCGGCTCGACGATCCGAACCACGACCCCAACGACCTCGACGAGCTGCGGCGGTACACCGCCGGGACGGCCCTCGTCCTCGGCGCCGTCGTCCCCTGCGGCAACAAGGCCTTCAAGAAATGGACCGTCAAGGGACCGAACCAGTCGGACGACCCCAACTACCTGGTGATCGTTGACACCAACGAAGTCCTGTACCTGACGATGGACGGTGACTATTCGGTCAAGGCCACCTGCAAGTGCGGCGGCGGGGGCGTCGAGCCGTTCGCCGGCATGGTTCTGCTGGTGCTCGGACTGGGCGTTATGGTTCGCCGGGCCGCTCACTCTTGAAGGCTCAGCCCCGGAACTCGGGTTGAGGCGCGCGTGAGCTACGCGTGCTTTGAAGCATCGGCCTGTTGCGTGAGCTTCTCTCGCAGGATCCGGATCAGCCGCACGAACTCGGCTCGATCGGACTCGAGCATCTCGCCCAGGACGTTGATGATTCGGGCCACCCTTGACGACCGGTAGGCGTCGTGGGCTGTCCTGCCTGCTTTGGTGATGGACACGTCGATCTTGCGTCGATCGTCGGCGTTGAATCTGCATTCGACCAGGGGGGGCGCGGCTTCGCGTTCGAGCCCCCGGACGACCCGCGACATCTTCGTGGGTGAGACCCCGATCCTTCGTTGAAGTTCCCCAACGTTGATGGATTCGTTCTTCGTCAGGAGGTCCAACGTTAAGGCCTGCACCTCATTGAGGTCGTACTTGTCTTCGTTCTCCGGACCGATCCAGGTCAGCGTCCAGACCTCGAAGACCTCTTCGGCCGCTTGCTGGATCTGTTCGGACTCGGGTCGACGGGTCAAGATCAAAGCCCTCTTTGCCTGGACCAAACGCCTCTGCAGGTAGATTCTAGACCCCGCCTCCCCCAGGTCAAGCACGGCCCGCGTCAAGCGTCGGGACCGCAAGGAAGCGCCCAGGACCTGCCCGCGCAGGCGGGGAGCGAACCTTCTACCGCTTGCGCCAGGCGTTGAGGGTGGCCAGGTAGGACTCGGGGTCGCCGATGTCGAAGCGCTGGCCCTGCACGACCAGGCCCAAGAACCCGTCGGTCTGGCGGAGCCGGTCCAGCGCGGAGGTGAGCTGAAACTCGCCGCGCTCGCGCAAGTTGTGCTCGATGTGCTCCTGAAGGAAATCGAAGACGCCCGGCTTGATGACGTAGTGACCGAATAGCGTCAGGTACTCGTCGTCACCCACGCCGTCCACGCGGCAGTGCTTCCGGGCGTACTCCACGTCGGGTTTTTCGACGAACTCGCTGACCTCGAGTAATCGCTCCTCCCGCCACGTCCCGGCCGCGACGCCGTAGTGGCTAACCTCGCGCCCCGGCGTGCCGCGGAGCGAGACCACGCTCGTGCCGTGCGCCTCGTAGGCGTCCAGCAACTGTCGCGCGCAGGCCGTCTCGGTGTCCGAGGCGTAGACGTGGTCGCCCAGCATCAGCAGGAACGGCTCGTTGGCGACCCACTCGCGGGCACAGTGGACGGCGTGGCCGAAACCGTCCTGCACCTCCTGCTTGACCAGCGTGACCCGCCGGCCGATGTCCATCAGCCGCGCCTCGTAGTCGCGGACCTCCTGGGGCAGCCGGTTGAGCTGCTCGACCTTGGTGGGTCGCGTCAGCAGCTCCGCGAAGAACCGTTCGTCGTCGGGCTGGACGATCAGGCAGATCTGCTCGATGCCCGACACGATGGCCTCGTCGATGATGGTCAGGATGGCGGGCTTGGCCACGCCCGCCCGATCGATGACGGGCAGCAGCTCGCGTTTGGTCGCCTTGCTGGCGGGGTACAACGCCGTGCCGAACCCCGCGGCCGGGATGACGGCCTTGCGGACCTTCTGCGCAGCGCGAATGGTCAGCTTCAGGCATGGCATCTTCAGGTCCGACTCGATCAGCTCGACGACGCGATCCTGATCGTCCTGGCTGCGGCAGACGAACTGGGCCGTGCCGTCCCCCTGGCTGCCAACGCCCTTACCGCCCCAGATGTGCGGCTGGATCGGCTCGTAGCTCAACACCCGATGCAGCACCGGCGCGGTCAGTTGCGACGGGCAGGCCGGGGCGAGGTGTTCGTCGAACAACCGCTGCGCCTCGACCATCAGCTCGCCGATCCGCTCGGCGTCGTTGCAGACGATGGCGTCGCGGGCCTTTTGCAGGATTTGCTTGTTGATCGGGCCAAGGTACTCCTGCACGCCGGCCTGCCCCTCGTCGGCGGCGCTGGGGAAGCACCGGTTCAGCGCCGCCAGGATCTCCATCGTGTCCTTGCCCGCGCACAGGTCGACAATGACGAAGTGCAGCTCGCCGCGGACGGGCAGTTCCTCGACGTCCAATCGGTCGCCGTCGAAGGTCATCATGATCGGCCGGTCGCCGTACGCGCACCCCTGGTCCATCCGTCCGCAACGGCTGGGCGTGACGATCTCGCCCTGATACGCGTACTCCATCTCGCCGCGGACGGTCATCTTGAGGTCGTACACCCGGTTGAAGGCGCGGGCGACCAGCACGCAGATAGCCGCGCTGCTGCTCAGGCCCTTCTTGATCGGCAGATCGGTGGCATCGTTGTCGATCTGAAGGCCGCGGACGTGGTAGTGCGTGGCGATCTGGTAGGCCACGCCGCAGGCATAGCTGAAGAACTCGCCGCGTTCGGCCTGGTCGCGGAGGGCATCGACGTCCATCGGGATCTCGAACGGACCGAACCGGTTGCCGTCGACGTCCGTCGCGCTCATGATGAGTTTGTCCGGGTGCGGTTGGACGTTGGCGTGGATGCCCTGGTTGGTGCCGGTGATGATGGTGTAGCCCTTCTCGATCCGGCTGTCGATTCGGCGGTAGCCGCCCGCCCAATCGCTGTGCTCGCCGAACAGGCAGATCCGGCCTGGAACGAAGATCCTCATGACCGCGCCCTCGATTCTGTGCCTGGCCCTGCGCTGAGACAGAGATCATCATATCGCCGACGGCGAGGGGTTGGTAGGTGTCGGCCGGTCGCGGCGCGGCTATGGTAGAATGACCGGCGAGGCGGTCAGACGTGTTCAACGTGCTGGACGACACGATTGCGGCGATTTCATCGGCCATCGGGCACAGCCCACGCGGCATCGTGAGGCTGTGCGGCGCGGACGCGGTCCGCATCGCCGACGAGCTGTTCGCACCCGACGCAGCACCGCCACTACCGGAACGGTCGGGCCACTCGTGTTGTCTGGGTCGGCTGCGCCTGTCGCCGCCCGCCGAGGCGCCGTCCGTGCCCGCCGAGGCGTATGTGTTTCGTGCCCCGCGCAGCTACACCCAACAGGACATCGTCGAGCTGCACACGCTCGGCTCACCGCCCGTCCTGTCGATGGTGCTGCAATACGGCTTCGCACACGGCGCGCGGCTGGCCGAGCCGGGCGAGTTCACTGCCAGGGCCTTCTTCAGCGGACAGCTCGACCTCAGCGAAGTCGAGGGCGTGGGCACGTTGATCCACGCCCAATCCGACGCGCAGCTCCGCGCGGGCGAGCGCCTGTTGCACGGCCGGCTGTCCTCCCAAGCCGCCGAACTCCAGGATCGACTCGGCGACGTGCTGGCCTTGGTCGAGGCCGACATCGACTTCGCCGAAGAGCCCATCGACTTCATCCGCCCACCGGAGCTCCGTCAGCGGCTGGCCGACATCGTCACCGAGATCCGCCATCTGTTGACGTCGTCGCTGTCGGCCGAGCGGATCGAAACGCTGCCGAGGCTCATGCTGCTGGGACCGCCCAACGTGGGCAAGAGCAGCCTGCTCAATCGTCTGAGCGGCCTGGACCGGGCGATCTGCTCGCCCCTGCCCGGGACGACGCGCGACGTGCTGACGGCCCCGTTGGAGATGCGCCATAACGAGGCGATCCTGGTCGACGGTGCCGGGCTGGGCCACACCGAGACGTTCATCGACCGGCTGGCCGACGCCGCCGTTCGCGATGCCGCGCGGCAGGCCGATCTCGCCCTCTTCGTCGTCGACCTGAGCGAACAGCCCCTTCGGCCCCACTTCGAGCTGCTCGACGATCTGCCGGCCCAACCGTTGCTCGTCCTGGCCAACAAGATCGACCTGATCGACCCGGACAAGCTCGACGACCGGCTTGACCGGATCGATCCACCCCGGCACGCCCCCGTGCTCCCGATCAGCGCCCGAACCGGCGCCGGATGCGACCGGGTGATCGCCGCCATCGAGCAGGCCCTCCACACCGAAGGCGTCGACCCCGCGGCCGAGCTGGTCACGCTGAACAGCCGGCATCGGCACGCCCTGTCCAGCGCCGCCGACGCCACCGACCGGGCGGTCCGGCTCGCCGCCGACCTGACCGACACGCTCGACGCGGCCGAGCTGATCGCCCTCGAACTCCGCCAGGCGAGCGACGCGCTGGCCCAGATCGTCGGCCAGATCGTCAGCGACGAGCTGCTCGGGCGGGTCTTCGAGAACTTCTGCATCGGTAAATAGCGCAGTGGCAATGACTAAGCGATGTCCGGGCCCGGAACCGTCAGGCAATGCCCCCACCAGCGCCTTCGGGAGGAGCAGAAACGGCCGATCGACGCCACGCCCGAATACCGGGAGCGCAAACGACAGAGACTCAGGAAACGCCCGGACGGGGACGGGTGAGATTCGTGAGCACGCACGCCGCTAACCGCCAGCCCATTGCCGTCGGGGGTGTCGTGGGATATGTTGCTATTAGGGTAAGCCCCTGGGTTCGGGGCGTCGCGTGGAAAAGGCCATGTCCGATCAGGAATCCATCGCGGCCAAGCTCGATGAGGCCTTCGTTGAATTGATGATCCGGGAACTCGCCGGCCAGAGCCGAACGGTCCCGGGTGACGATGCCGCGGACAGTCCCGTCGATAGCGACGCATCGGCGACGGGCCCGGCGGACGCCTCGTTCGAGGCCATGGTCACGGGCCAACCTGACGAGTCAGCGGAGCTCGGCCCGCCGTCGGCGCCGGGCCCAATAGAAGCCGACGAACCCGCGCCGGACGAAGAACCGACGTCGTCCGAATGCGCGCTCCTTGAGGAGGAGCCAGCCCGGACCGATGAACGCGACGCCGACGCCGAGCTGGCCGCGACGAGGCCCCCGACGGACGCAACGTCGGGGCAACAAAAGGTCGTGCTCGAGATCACCGAACCCAATCATCGCGAGCGGGTCTTCCGCGTGCACCGCAAGCCCGTCGTCATCGGGCGGGGCCGCGACAGCGACATCGTGCTCAAGGACACCAAGGTCAGCCGTCAGCACCTTCGCATCGAGCTCGTCGAGGACCGCTTGATCGCCACGGACCTCAACAGCCAGAACGGCACGACGATCAACGGTCGGGTGCTCCACGAGCAGGAGGTGATCTCCGGGGACGAGATCGCGCTCGGCCAGACGGTCGTCCGCGTCCGGCGCGTCAGGGAGTAAGGGTTCGCATGCACGGTCGTGTGCCAATGCCCGATTGGCTTGGTTTGGCGCTGACGCTTTCGATACTGCTCATTCCCGCCGACGAGGTGGTCTCGTCGACGGTGGTGGCATCGGCGTCGACGTCGTCAGACGCAGCCACGTTCTTTCTGGTCTCCCCGACCGGGTTCGGCGTGCTGTGCGGATGGTTCTTGGTCTGCCTCTACGCTGCCGCATGGTCGCAACAACGATCGAGCATTTCGGCCGAGCACAAGCCCGTCGTCAACCTGTTCCTACTGGTCACCGGTCCGCTGGGGTGGGTCGGTCTCGTGGTCGCTCGTCGGAGTCCGGCGCTCCAACACCGATTGGACCCGCTGTTGTCCCGGGTCGCCGGACGCCTGTTTGCCGGTCCGCTCGAGCTAGACGAGGGCGTCCCGCTCGAGCTGTGCACCAGCGACGGCGCAGCGGTGGGATCGGCCGGCGGTCGACACGCGCCCGGGACCGAGGCGCTGGAGGCGGCCAAGCGAATCATCCACGAGGCCCTGCAACGACGGGCCTCGGACGTCCTCATCGATCCACGCAGCGGTGAGGTCCACCAGCTTCGCTACCGAATCGACGGGTTGCTGCACGAGATGACGCGGCTGCCCGCGGACCAGGGCGTCGCCGTCATCAACTGCCTGAAGGTGGCCTCGCAGCTCGACATCAGCGAAAAACGCCGCCCGCAGGACGGGGCGTTCCTGGCCCGGCTCGACGACCGGGAGATCAAGTTTCGCTCCGCCACGGCCGGCACGCTCTACGGCGAGAAGATCGCCGTACGGATCTTCGACACGCAGGTGGGGCTGATGAGCCTGGAGAACCTCGGGCTGAACCAGGTCGAGGCCGACCAGATCGCCCGATTTATGCAGCGCAGCGACGGCATGCTCCTCATGGCCGGACCCACCGGCAGCGGCAAGACCACCACCGTCTACGCCGCCTTGAACCTCCTGGCCGGCCAGCACCGGAACATCGTGACCATCGAGGACCCCATCGAGTACCCCATCGAGCACGCCAGTCAAACCGAGGTCAATCCCAAGGCGAACATCACGTTCGCCAACGGGCTGCGCTCGATCCTGCGACAGGACCCCGACGTGATCCTGGTGGGCGAGATCCGGGACGCCGAGACGGCCGGCATCGCCCTACAGGCCTCCCAGACCGGGCACCTGGTCCTCTCGACCATCCACAGCGTCGACGGGCCGACCGCCCTGGCACGACTGGTCGACTTCGGCATCGAGCCGTTCCTGGTCACGACCGGCCTGTCGATGGTGCTGTCGCAACGATTGGTCCGTGTGGTATGCCCGGATTGCAGCCGACGGGCGAAGATCTCGTCGAGGCTCCGGCGCGAGGCCGCTCGCCGGCAGATCGCCATGGCCAAGGTCAGCGTCGCCATCGGCTGCGACGGCTGCGACCGGACCGGCTACGTCGGGAGAACCGGAATCTTCGAGGTCCTCACCCTGTCGCGGGCGATGGGTAAGCTCCTGACGCGCAAACCGTCGCTGGCCACCATCCGCGCCCAGGCGCGGGTCGAGAAGGTCGTCTCGATGCGACAGCGAGGCATCGAGAAGGTCATCCGGGGACTGACCACCGTCGAGGAGGTCCTTCGGGTGACCACCTGACCGCTGGCAGGACCGCAGCGAAGGATACCAGAGGCGCCATGATCCTGGTCATCGGCATCCTGTTGGCCTTGGTGATCGCCTGGCAGGTCAGGCACCTGGGGCTGTACCTGGTGTTGTGCGACGCGCTGGGCCTGACGCTGGCGGGGGTGGCGGCGATGGCCTATGCGAGTAACCTGGCCGAGATCATTCCGTTGTCCCACCCGCTCAAGGGCGCGGGCTGCATGCTCAGCATGTTCGCGGCCGGGTGGGCGATGTTCCGCTCGGTGGCCCGATCCTTCGCCGGCGGCTGGGCCATCGGCTTCGGCAGGCACGCCGACCGGTTCGGAGCCATGTTGGCCGCTTTCGGCGGGACCCTGATGTTCACCGGCGTGGTCTCGACCATCGTGCTCACCGCCAATGCCCCACAGGAAAAAATGGCCGCCCTGGCCGAATCCCTCCGAGGCGCCGCCGCCATCGCCGTCACCGTCTGCAAGGTCGTCGCCTTCGTCGCCGGAGGCCAGGACTCCCTATCCCTCGAGGACATCATCCAGCTCGCCAACGCCGCCTGACGCCCGACCCGGTCCTCCTAACGGCAAGGGGACCCGAACCGGCAGGCCCCGCCGAGCGGGGGCTCGTGCCCTGTTACTCATGGGTTGACGGACGGGTGCGCTGCCCCACCGAGCCGGCCCGTCCTCGGGCCGGTCGTGATTCGAGCGCGAATTCTTCACACACTTGCCACCGGCCCGAGGACGGGCCGGCTCTGACAGGTGACGCACCCGACCCTCAAATGACGAGAGACAGAGCCCTACCCGGCCTGCCGGAGCTGCTCGGCGGTGGGGATCTTGTCGAGCCGAGCCTTGAGCTCCTCGAACAGCTCGTCGATGCCGCGGAGGACCTCGCGCAGCTCGGCCTGGGCGTCGCGGCGCTCCTCCGGTGTGCTGGCCTGGCGGTTTTGGGCCTCGAGCCGCTTGATGTCCTCGACCCGGGAGGTGCGATAGGTCTGGGCCTGTTCCTGGAGATCCTTGAGAATGGCGTACGCGCTGGCCTGCTGGGCCTTGTCCAGTCCGTAGCGCGTGCAGAAATCCCGCACGTAGGCCACCCACTTGGTCTCGTCGGGCAGGGACGACGCCTCCCGGGCCGGCCCCGAGGTGGTGCGCTGGGGCGTCTGACCCACGCGCATCGGCCCACGGCGTTTGAACCGGTTCAAACGGGCCTTCGGAGGCGGGGTGGTCGGGGATGCCGCGGGTTTCGGGGCGGCGGCGGGCTTGGGTCTGTCAGGCGTCTTGGCGGCGAGCTCGCGGGCTCGCTTGGCCTCGGCCAGTTGGGCTTGCAGGGCCATGTGCACCTGGTCGTTCTCGAGCCCCCAACTCTCCGGCATCCACTCGCCCTTTTCCCACCGGACCATCGCGCGGCGGGTCTCGTCGGCGCGTCGATCGAAGACCCCCAGGTCCTCCTTGAACTTGGCCTGCTGCTCCGGGGTGAGGTTCTGTGCGGCAAACTGTCTCATGTCCCGGCTGGTCCTGGCGTACCACCGCTCCATCATCGGGCGGGTCACCTTGGTCCACTCGGCCACCCGCTCGGGGGTGAAGGGTTTGTTGGCCAGCCGGGTCTCGATCATCCCTCGCGCCACCGGCATGAATTTCTCGGCGTTCTGCAGGAAGAACGCGACCCAGTTCTGGAACAGCTTGACCTTGAGTTTCTTGGTCTGCTCGTCGTTCAGCCCGTAGCGGCCCCCAACGAGGCCGCAGGCCGTGTCCAGCCGCCCCTGAAAATCCCACGGCGGACGCTTGCCCACATCGATCATCAATCGCTTGATGAACAGATCGGCGTCGGTGTTCCAGTTGGCCCGCTGCCACATGGACTCGACCGCCTGCGCCATGACCCGCGAGTGGTTCGACCACGGGCCGGAGCGTTGGACCTTGGCCGTCAGCTCACGGGCGTCCTGCATCCACTGCTGCCGTTCCAATTTCGGGCGGGCCCCGCGGGTAGTCGGCCGATTGGGGACGTTGGGGCGGGTGACGCGCGGCCTGCGAGGGTCCTTCCGTGTCCGGCCGCCGGCGGCCGGCCTGGGCTGGGCCCAGACGGGAACCGTCGCCCCGAGGACTACAACGACCATCGTAAGGACACACCTGTTCATGAAAGACTCGATCTCGCCCGCCGCGCCCAACTTCTAATCCATTTTACCCCCGTTTCGCGCCAAGCTCCAGTCCGGTCCGGCCCCGGGCCCTGTTTGTCCAAGCGTTTCCTTGATATGCGCCCGCCGTGTGGCTATGCTATTTCTCTGCCGATGCCCCATAGGGGTTGGAGGTGAGGCGGCGTCTGAGGCGCGGCCGGCGCCGCTAGGGGTTCGTTGCTCGGCACCGTCCAATCGACAAGCCGACGAGCCCGTAGTTCTTAGGAACGAAGTAGGAGCGCATCCCATGCAGCAGCATTGGCGGACGGCCTTGTTGGGCCCAAACCAGCCCTTGGGCCTGGGGATCGATCTGGGCTCGATCAGCCTGAATGTGGCCATTACCGACGAAACGGGCCAGCTATTGGCCCAGTCCTACGACCGGCACCAAGGCCAACCCGTCGAGACCACCATCCGCGTGCTCCAGGACCTGTTCGCCCAGATCGACCCCTCCCGTTTCCGGTGGATGGTGGGGACCGGCTCGGCGGGCCGCCGGGTCTGCGACCTGATGGGCATCCCGTTCGTCAACGAACTGATCTGCCAGGCGGTGGCGATCAAGCGCGTCGCGTCCGACGTGCGGACCCTGATCGAGATGGGCGGGCAGGACAGCAAGATCTTGTTCCTACCGGGCGAGGACGACCCCGATCAGCCCATCCTCGATTTTGCCATGAACACGAACTGCGCCGCGGGCACGGGCAGCTTCCTCGACCAACAGGCCAGCCGGATCGGCATCAAGATCGAGGACGAGTTTGGCGAACTGGCGCTCAAGAGCGAGAACCCCCCACGGGTGGCCGGCCGATGCAGCGTGTTTGCCAAGACCGACATGATCCACCTCCAACAGCAAGCCACCCCCGTGCATGACATCGTGGCCGGGCTGTGCCTCGGATTGGCCAGGAACCTCAAGAGCAACCTCGGACGGGGTTACGAGTTTGCCCGACCGATGGCCTTCGTCGGGGGTGTGGCGGCCAATAAGGGCGTGGTCCACGCGTTCGAGACCGTCTTCGACCTGGCGCATGGCGAGCTGATCGTGCCCGAGTGCCACGCCTCGACCGGCGCCTGGGGCGCGGTGCTGGTGTGGATGCGCGAGAACGACGCCGCCCCCGTCCCCGCCGAGGGCGTGGGACGGCTCCGAGACCACCTGGCCATCGGCGAGGACCTGGGGCACCGCCTCGAGCCGTTAAGGCTGTCGGCCGAGGGCGACCCGGTCAGCCAGGTCTGGACCCAGGACGAAATGTTCCGCGCCCGAGACGGGGACAAGCTCGACGCGTACCTGGGCATCGACGTCGGATCGATTAGCACGAACGTCGCGGTGACCGACGGCGGCCAGGAGGTCTACGCCAAGGCCTACCTGATGACAGCCGGCCGGCCGCTCGAGGCCGTCAGGCAGGGGTTGAGCATGGTCGGGGCCGACGTCGCCGACCACGTCCGCATCCGCGGCGTGGCCACCACCGGCAGCGGGCGGTACCTGACCGGCGACTTCGTCGGAGCCGATCTGGTCATCAACGAGATCACCGCCCAGGCGACCGCGGCCGCCCTGATCGACCCCGACGTGGACACCATCTTCGAGATCGGCGGGCAGGACTCCAAGTACATCAGCCTCGACAACGGCGTCGTCGTCGACTTCGAGATGAACCACGCCTGCGCCGCCGGTACGGGCAGCTTCCTGGAGGAACAGGCCGAACGGCTCGGCATCAACATCAAGGAGCAATTCGGCGACCTGGCCCTGGGCAGCGACTCGCCCATCCGCCTGGGCGAGCGGTGCACGGTCTTCATGGAGTCGGACCTGCTGAGCTACCAGCAGCAGGGAGCCGAGACCGACGACCTGGTCGGCGGGCTGAGCTACTCGATCGTCAGCAACTACATCAACCGGGTGGTGGCCCACCGTCGAATCGGCGAGCGGATCTTCTTCCAGGGCGGGACGGCCTTCAACAAGGGCGTGGTGGCGGCGTTCGGGCAGTACATCGGTCGGCCCGTTATCGTGCCGCCCCACCATGAGGTGACCGGCGCGATCGGGGCGGCCCGCCTCGCCCGGCTCCACCAGGCCGAACTCGGCAAGGCCGAGAGCACCTTCCGAGGCTTCGAGCTGGTCGACGTCAAGTACGAGGTGCGGACCTTCGAGTGCGAAAAGTGCCCAAACAACTGCGAGATCAAAGAGGTGATCCTGGCCGGGCGCGACCCGCTCTACTACGGATCGCGGTGCGACCGGTACAACCTCAAGAAGGACAAAACAGACGCCACCCGGCTGCCCGACCTGTTCAAGGAGCGTCAGCAGCTCCTGGTCAAACATTGCCGTCTGCCGGACGAGCCGCGACCCGGCGTGCCGACGATCGGCATCCCGCTGGCGCTGTCGAACATGCAGATGGCCCCGTTCTGGTCGACGCTGTTCGGTGAACTGGGCCTGAACGTAAAACTCAGCCCGCTGGCCAACAAAAAGATCATCCACGAGGGCGTCGAGGCCGTCCTCAGCACGCCGTGCTTCCCCGTCAAGGTCGCCCACGGCATGATCCTGAACCTGCTGGACAAGGACATCGACTATCTGTGGCTGCCCAGCGTGGTGAGCATGCCCAAGGAGGCGGGGGACACGGCCGACCGCAACCAGCTCTGCCCCTATGTCCAGACGATTCCGTACCAGGTCGAGGTCGCGCTGGAGCGGCAGCTCAAGGGTATCAAGCTTCTCAAGCTACCGGTGCGGTTCCAGCACGGCCGGCGGGTGCTGCTCAAGGGCCTCCAACCGCTGTGCGACGAATTCGGCGTCAGCAAGGGGCACCTGCGACGGGCCGTGGACGTGGCCGGACGCGCCCTGCAGGCCTTCGAGCGGGAAATGATCGAGCGCGGCCGGCAGGTCCTGTCCCAGCTCGACCAGATCGGGGCGGACCGCAACGTCGTCATCGTCGGGAGGCCCTACAACGCTTGCGATCCCGGTGCGTGCCTGAACATCCCCGGCAAGCTCCGCAGCAAGGGCGTGCTGCCGATCCCGATGGAGATGCTCGACCTGTCGGCCGGCACCGTCCGCGGCGACCGGGTGTACCACGACATGTACTGGAAGTACGGCCAGCGGATCCTGCGGGCCGGCAAGGTCCTCCGCAACCACCCGAAGCTGCACGCGATCTACATTTCCAACTTCAGTTGCGGGCCCGACAGCTTCATCACGCACTTCTTCAAGCGCGCGATGGCGCCCAAACCGTGCCTGCTGCTCGAGATCGACGAGCACTCGGCCGACGCCGGCGTGATCACGCGGCTCGAGGCGTTCCTGGAGAGCCTCAAGAACGCCAAGATCGATCGGCCCAGCGGCGAGGTCTCGCTCTACCCGGTGGGCCAGGACACGTTCACCGACCGCGTCCTGTACATCCCGTACATGGGCGACGGCGCCCACGCGATCCAGGCGGCGTTTGAGGGGATGGGCCAGCGGACCGAGGTCCTGCCCATCACCGATAACGAGGCGCTCGAGCTCGGGCGGCGGTACACCTCGGGCAAGGAGTGCCTGCCGTGTACGATGACGGCCGGCGACATGGTCAAGAAGTGCCGCGAGCCAGGCTTCGACCGCACCAAGACCGCGTTCTTCATGCCCAGCGGGTCGGGGCCCTGCCGGTTCGGCATGTACAACTGCCTGCACAAGATGATCCTGAAGGACATCGGGTTCGACGACGTGCCGATCCTGGCCCCATCGCAAGACAAGAACTTCTACAGCGAGCTCAACGTCTTCGAGAACGATCCGACGCGGTTGGCCTGGAACGGCATCGTCGCCTGTGACGTGTTGACCAAGGTCCGGCTGGCCCTGCGACCCTACGAGAGACAAAAGGGCCAGGTCGACGAGGTCTACCACCGGTCGCTCAAGCAGCTCTGCCACCTGCTGGTCAAGGCGCCGAGCGAGGACGACATCGCGCAGTTCATGCACGAGTCGGCCGAGGCGTTCGAGGCCGTCCCCGTCGACCGCAGCGTGCTCAAGCCACGGATCGGCATCGTCGGCGAGATCTACATCCGCAGCCATCCGGTCAGCAACAACTTCGTGATCGATCAGCTCGAGGCCCTGGGCGCCGAGACGTCCCTCGCCAGCGTGGGCGAGTGGATGTACTACACCAACCTGACCCGAAAGTGGGGGGCCGCCCGCGAGCGCGATTGGGGCGAGTGGCTCAAGAACCACCTCAAGGACAAGGTCCAGCACAAGATCGAGCGGCGCCTGGCCGAGCCGTTCGTCCCGATGGTGGGCGACGTCATCGAGCCGCCGACCAAGACGATCCTCGAGTACGCCGCGCCCTACATCGACCCGACGTTCGAGGGCGAGGCCGTCGTGTCCATCGGCAAGATCATCGAGTTCTGCGAGCACGGGTGCCACGGCGTGGTCAACGTCATGCCGTTCACGTGCATGCCGTCGACGATCGTCAGCGGGGTGATGCGGCGGGTCGTCCGCGACGCGCTGGCGGGGATGCCCGCGATCGGGATCAGCTACGACGGGCAGCAGGACCCGGCCCTGCACACGCAACTGGAGGCCTTCGTCCACCAGGCCCGCGCCTACCAGCGCAGCCGCCGCGCCGAACGCCGCCAGCTCGCCCACTCACACGCGTAGAACGCCAACAGGACGC
>Ga0180431_10006469_pt1 | contig 13907 bp, 26 predicted proteins | sample SS_ome_11_FD_132459 | JGI IMG/M metagenome (GOLD analysis project Ga0180431, IMG submission 132459) | Hypersaline lake sediment archaeal communities from the Salton Sea, California, USA - SS_1_MS_1 metaG | ecosystem: Environmental > Aquatic > Non-marine Saline and Alkaline > Hypersaline >... | reverse complement strand
ACTCCGACTTTCTCACAATCCTTCTATGGGTTTAGTCATTCACGAGTTCGCCCATCTCTTGCATGCTAAAGCGAGAGGTTCTAGTTCCCTTCATTCTGACAACAAGCATGTGAAGGAGCTTTCTGAGGCGTTGTTTCGAATTCAGAATCGTGGCACCTCTCACCATGGCTTGCATTTTGACGTGGTCCTGAATCGTGTACATGTTTATGCGAAGAGCAAGGGGTACTGGAAGCCTCAGCTAGACAAGTGGCAGACGAAGCGAGAGGAAGACATCCGCAAGAAGAAGGATGAGAAGGCGAAGGAATTTGTTGCGAAGGCGTATCCTCATCTCCGTGAAGTAGTTGCCGAGAAGATAGAGAAGACAAAGGCAGAGATTGAGAAGAAGGAAGCGGCCAAGGCGAGGTATGCCAAGAAGCTGCAGTACTACCAGAAGTTGTATGGCACGAAGACGAAGAAGGCCAATAGATCTATAGCGGCTTTGAAGCGAGCCTTGTCGAGATATGAGGCTCAAAGTCAAGAAAATGTTGAGGGAATGTAAAACTTTGATTAGTAGGCAGGACTTTGTTTGTCCTTTCATGAAGCATACCCGAATTGCCATGAATCAGGACAAGTCAAAGATTATTATTCAATGCTGTGTTTGCAAGAAGATCAGACAGGGCGACCACTGGGTTATGCCTCCACATCTTCTACATTCTTTGGCGGATTCTATCAGTCATGGTTTTTGTCCTCTGTGCTATACTGCTGAGTTATCGAAGGTGGACAAGTGGATTGCTGAGGAAGAAGAAAAGAAAAAGGCCAAGAAGCTGAAGAAGATGAAGAAGTCTACGAAAAGAAAGAAAAAGAAATCTTGACTTGGGTCCTTCTCTTTGCTATAGTCTCACGCAGAATCAACATGCACTGAATGTGGGAGATGATATGGGACTCGAAGGACACATAAAGATTGTTCTAGCTAACAAGAGTCCTCAGATGAAGTATTTCTATTTCTTCGAGGATGGCAAGGTCATTTTCTATGATCAGGATCGTGCGGAAGAGGCGAAAGAGATCCTTGATGACTCTGGGCAGTTCGGACCTACTACTGTCGTCAAAGAGGGTGATCATTGGGTGATAGAAATTGGCAAATTTTCCTTGCATTCCTCTATCAGCCGTGTATAATAATGGCGTAGAGTGAGTCACTGAGCTACGTAAAAGGTTTGGCCACAGGCACCTATGACTCATACTGTGGCGTTTTAACTAAAGCAGAATGGAATGTTGGTCTAGGCCTTAGTGGATTGGGTTTGGTCAAGTCGGGTCCATTCTGTTGCCTACGTTCCCGGCTTGATCGAAAAATATGGGGTGCTGCCTGCTGGTGCCTATGTAAATCCACACGGCAGTGATTTTTCGAATAAGGAGGAGAAATGAAACCAGTTATCAAGCAATTAGTTCACGAGTTCGAAACTTCCCCGGAGAGGGTTAAGCAGGTCCTGAGATCTGTTGGTTCTCAGATTGGCTCGGTACATTTCATTAAGAGAAGTACTGGCGAGCTACGTAAGATGTCCTATCGTCTTGGGGTGAAAAAGCCTTCATGTGCTGGGGCTCCTACTGGGAAGAAGGATTTTGCGACGAAGAAGTCTCAGGATGATGCCAAGAATATCATGACAGTTCTTGATGTCAACAAGGTCGTGTATGACAAGAATGGGAACAAGATCGGGCGAGGTGCTTGGAGGAATGTCCCGCTTGACGGTGTTGTTCAGGTCACGGCCAATGGGAAGACGTATCGATTTGAGAGATAAACCTAGTTCGTCGCAGTTCTAGGGCGGGTCGCTGTTCTATTAGGGTTGCGGAACAGCGGCCCTTTTTTCTTGACATAAATCATTCCTTACGACGTGATTTCTAGGCTGGAGTGGTCAGTTTTTGCCTGAATTTTGTGATCTTTTTCCTTGCGATGATCATAAGTCTTTGCTACAGTATTTCCATAGTCAACAGGAGGTGATTCATGAGCGCAGAATCTGATGTGGTGATGGTAGACGAGGATGATCGTTGGACCACGAATAAGGATGGGAAGCATCTCCGGGTCCTTTCATACAGCGTCTCCAAGAGAAGGCTTGCTTGTGCTATAGACATTCATAATGGGTTCAAGCCACTCTATCCGACCTTCTCTGATGTAGGAGAAGAGGGACTGAAGGAGGCTGAGATTTGGGATATCCTCCCTTCGGATATTCAGGCTGAGATTAGCAAGCGCGACAAGGCTGAGGAGTTGGGCATGGTAAAGACTTCGGGCCGTAGAGGTCGCAAACCCAATCCGGCGCATGCGGGTCTCCCCAAGAAGCTCAAGTGTTCTGTATGCGAGGAACTCAAGGGAACGACCCCGGAACGATTCTTGAAGCAGGTGGCCAAATCTGGTAAAACACAACAGGACTTTATTGATACGTATGTATGCAGGTCCTGTCGAAAGAAGGAAAGAGAAGGGAACGAATAATGGAATCAGTAGCAGTCAAGAATCAGTGGGTCAAAGAGGGTGATCTCGTGGAAGTCGTTACTACTGGGACTGGTGAGGTCGAAGAAGTGACTGCGATGAGCGACCCCTATTACGACAACGAAGAGCGGGCAGATGTCATAAACGTCGCTGGTGGTTTGGGTTACGCCAAGTGGAATGTTGCGCGTAGCCGTTGGGAGTTTTGATGGACGAGAAGGTGATACCACTCTGCCCGGAGACGAGGTGATATTTTCGTGCAAGAAACTGACAAGATAACCAAGTGTAATGGGACTTTTCATATTCGCTTTGCCGTGATGACTGAAGACGGCCAGCGAGTTGATTTTGAAAAGGAGTTCCAGAACGTTGATTACATTCAAATAAAAACTCCGAATGGAAATCACATTCCTCTTTGTTACAAGTGCCCGAATAGTTGTCTTCAGGATTTCTTTGATGTGGGCAAGGGTGAGACTATTCGAGGTTCTGAGCTTGTTGGATGCAAGAAACTGGGCGTCGAAGCTTGGAAGAAGGGGTGGTATCGGGACAAGGATGACGGGCTCATATGGCAACACAACTGTCCTCTCCTCAAAGAAAAAGGTGCAGAAAATTCTTGATTTGATCTGATTTTCTGGTATAGTCATAGAGATGAATCGGAAAGCAAGAAGAAAGGCGACATCATGAACATCATGGATAAGCAGAAGGTAAGGAGTCTGGCGATTGAATTGCTGGACAACGAGAATGGGATCAACGAGGCGGCATATGACATTCTCCGTGATATGCTTGTTGAAACCGAGAACGAAGATGTTGTGAACGCTGTCGAAGCTACTGATGGTGCGTTCTACATCTACGAGGAAGACGCTGAAGACTTGAGAAAGGTCTAAGTTCATGCGTTTCAAAGTTCACATGCTTGCTTTCTACGAAGAAGGCGATAAGATCCGCAAGGTAAAAGTTCCTTGCGATGCTGAGAAGATGCTCAATGGAGAGTACACGGCTGACAAGTTGCTCGAACTCGTCTTCAAGTATGGGCAGAACGACTTCCAACCTCAGCAAGTTTACTCTGTCTCTGTTGGAGATGTGATCGAGATGCATGAGGGCTTGTATTACATCGTAGAGGCATTTGGGTTCAAAAAGATTTCCCAAGGTACTCTGGAAATGCTCAAGGGTATGACTAGGGAGAAACGTCAGAAGTGGATGATGGAGAACTGTTATGGCACGTAAACTAGCGAGCATACAAAAGATTCTTGACATTCAACCCATCCCAGACGCAGATAGAATCGAACTAGCTACCGTATTGGGATGGAAAGTGGTTGTGCGTAAGGGGGAGTTCGCTGTCGGGGAACTGGTGGTCTACTTTGAGATTGACTCCGTACTTCCTTTCGAGGAGTGGTCTGAGTTCTTGAGGAACAAAGACAAGCCAGAGAAGCCTATCCGTTTGAAGACCAAGAAGATGCGAGGTCAGGTTTCTCAGGGACTTTGTATGCCTTTGAGTATATTGGATAACGACATCAAGAAGTACGACGATCTTGAGGGCGAAGATGTAACAGAAGCTCTCGGCGTTGTCAAGTACGAACCTCCTGTTTCTGCAAGGATGTCGGGTCAGGTTCGAGGTGCGTTTCCCGGTCATCTTCCCAAGACAGACGAAGAGAGGATTCAGTCTTCCCCGGCTCTCTTGGATGAACTTCGAGGTTTGCATTGCATGAGTACAGTGAAGTGCGATGGAACTTCTGTCACATTCGCCAAGGTATCTGAGGATGAGCCAATTCATGTTTGCTCTCGGAATCTCTCTTTGGAAGATGGTGACAATGTTTACTGGGATATGTTCAGGAAGTACAACATCGAAGAGATCCTGAACTCTCTTGATGGACTCTATGCTATTCAGGGAGAGATAGTCGGCCCCGGTATTCAGAAGAATCGCATGGGTCTCGACGAGGTTCAGTTGATGGTCTTTGATGTTCGTAATGTCAAAGCTGGACGTTACTTGGAGCCGGAGAATCTGATGGCGTTCTGTGACATTCATAACCTTATCATGGTTCCGATTGACTGTGATTTCGTCTTTGATCACACGGTTGAGGAGCTTCTTGAGATGGCAAAGGGGAAGTATCCGACAAACAACCATGAGCGTGAGGGCATCGTAATCCGTCCACTGAATAACACATATTCGCCTACGCTCTCGGGTCGTTTGAGTGTGAAAGTAATCAACAACGAGTATTTGGTGAAGATTGGTGAATAAGGAAGAAGCATTTGAGGCTCTGAAATCCGTCATAACCTCTATGCGTGATCTGAACACGGAAGATCAGTCTGCAATGCTCGCGTTTAAGATGAGAGCGGATGCAGTAACTAATGCGATAGAAAATCTTGACATTGAGGATCGAAGATGGTTAGATGGGGTCTACAAAGGATGGTATGACGAAAACATCTATCCTACTCTTCCTCCTGAACTACAAGCACTTTCAGGAAGAGACTTGTCATAACGAAAGGGAAAACTATGCCAAACGGAAGACCACACGGAACAATCAAGGTCAGTAACCCCAAGAAGGTAAAGGGGCAGCGGAATCACCGTAAACGTGCCAAGGCCAAGAGAGACGCCGAAGTTCGTGCAAAGCAGCGTGAGCGGGATGAGCGGAAGAGGGCTCGCAAGTACAGCGAATCCAATAACTATTCTCGCTTGGCTCGGGAATACGGAAGTTATTGAAAATAATCCTTGACTAGATTGTCTCGGATTGATATGGTGGGTGCAGTTTCAACATAGGAGAATTACCATGCCTACAAAGACAAAAGCGAAAACCAAGATTGCGAAGATCAAAGATAACATAACTGTGACTGATATTAAAAGCATCAATCTGGGGCAACCACCTGTCAATAGGGGTGGTGCTTTCGTTGCTGCCCAAGAATCAAAGCCGAGTAGTGACTTAGCCCGAGAAGAAAGCTTTGAGAATAGCGAAGATGCGGGGGGAACAGTAATCGGGGTAACGATTCTAGGGAAACTGATTCATAAAGATGGCAAGGAGTTTATCGAGGTTTCCTCTTACATAGTCGAGGATGATGGTAGGGGCATGGATCTTTACACCATGATGATCGACTTTAGAGGTGTACATCATCGTTTTACTGACGACCATTTTTCAGAGCACAAGAACAAGAGGAATGGTGTAGGCTCCAAGACTAATCTGGCCTACTTCTCCAGATGCAAGGTCGAAACTACTACAGATCGGCCCATTCCCCATCATCAGTCGTTTGAGGGGAAAGACATTGACTCGGATGTGCTCGCAATCATCAAGGATATTCGTGATCAATACTCTGAGTGTCCAGAGGGTGGTCCTGATACAGAAGTCAGGATTGCCAAATTTCACAGCGATCCCACGAAAGATCACATTGTGGCAATAAATCACAATGAGTCCTATGCAGAAGAGAGCTACACCAAAATCACATATAGCGTACCTGTTCAAAAGGTTCACTGGAGCGTCGATTCTATTATCAAACGCATCAGGCAGAGAATCATCTACTTGAACGGGGGCGGTACTTATCGGCTGAGAATCCCATGTGCCGATGTCGATGTGATTATTGACGAACCCTTTTACAAGAACAAGCCTGCTGTCAAAGTTAGTGCAAGTATCAGTGGAAACAAAAGCGATGGATATGAAGTCTTCTTTTGGGACAACAAAGAAGGCAAGGCGGTCTATAACGAAAAGAAGTCGCAGGAAATAACCGCGATGGCTCGGACACCACATGCTCCCGATATTCATGTTGATTTGATCATGAGCACCGATATTCTTTCACAACATGGTTGGGAAGCCTCATTTGTCGAATGCATCTGCGGTTCGAACCTCAACAACATAGATGGTAGAAGCAGCATAAGAGGGGCTTTGTCTGACAGTAACTCACACTACCAAGGTAGCGTTCAGAGTCGTTTATATGGTGCGATTTTCACTGTTGATGGTTCTTTGAAGCAGCTTCTCAGGAACAACAGGCAACAGATATTTGTCGGGTCTTCCACAAGGGGTAAGCTTTATAAGAAGTTTGTTGGGGCGGTGCTCTGCATGATGGCCCACTCGTACACCGTGTATGCCGATTCGGACGAAGTGGGGAACACCAGACATAAGTCCATCATAAGTGCATTGAGAAGTCGAATGGCTCCTATTTTGAAGAAGATGAACGGTATTGCCGTGCTGCCGCGCAAGGATACAAAAGAGAACGATCTCAAACACCCCAAGAGTGGTAACACCATGTTTCTTTGCAACACATGTCAAACTACGATGAGGGTACCGAAGGATTATGAGCCCAAACATTGTGGTGATGGAGCTATCGACACCTCTAAGAAATATTGTGGGAGTAGTGATATCCAGCCCTTCAAGCTGAGAAACCACAATATTGTCGATATCAAAATTACCCCACAGCCAGTGGATGGATTCCTTGACTGTAAGGCAACAATTGACGACAAAGCTGACAAGAAGGAAGTGTCGTTTGAGATATGGGAGAATCATCCCACGTTTGTTACAGAGGACGTAGGAAAGCATAAGGTTGCATCGGCACAGCCATCTGGAAAAGTGATGGAAAAAATGTGCCAATCCATCAAGTTTGCGTATCTGTCTGCTGTGAAGAACGACGATAGAGAAGAAATCCTCAGAGATTGGAACAAGGCAGAATGGCTGAGCTTGAGCAAAACAAAGAGGCAACAGGTGGAAAACAAGCTAAGCAAATCCGGTATCAACCTCAAGAAGATACTGAATGCCAAAACCACCAAGGTTTGATGCTATCGGGTGAAGGGGTAAGAAAAAAGATTTTTCTTCTTGCCCCTTCACTGAATGTGTGATATGGTATTTGCACGATAAAGAAAGGGAACGATCAATGGCAGAAGAACTCAAAGGCGCAGAGAAGATGAAGGCGGACAACGAGCGTCAGGGTAAGAAGGCTCACACGAAGAAGAAGGCCGGAAGGCTCACTCGTGATGAAGCCTATGCCGAGTTGAAGAGGCTCGCTCGTGGTGGACACACGCAGAGTGCTTACTACAAGCATATTCTGCGAGCCCATCCGGTTCTTGAGAGTTTGATGCGAAAGGAAGTTGAAGCCTAACAATTTGATGCCCCCTTAGCTCAGTGGTTAGAGCGGCCCTTTTGCCGTCCGAGTACGGGACAGCATGTCGAAGGGTGTCAATAGATTGGTTGGAAGCTAAAGTACAAGGCAACCTCCACCCGGATTTAAATGTTGAATCGCTAGCGTATTCGGGTAAAGCAATCTTAGCGTGTGGTCCGAATCCCGCAGGGGGCACTTTTTCTCACCTTACTTGCGCCGTTAGCTCAGCCGGAAGAGCAATAGACTTTTAATCTATGGGTCGTCGGTTCGATCCCGACACGGCGTACTTTTTTTTCACATCTATTCTTGACACACCCCTTCCCATATGCTACCTTGGTGAAAATTCAGGAGGAACATTATGAAGTATCTATGGTGTGTTGATTGTACGGTCATTGCTGAGTTTGACTCGTTTGACGAAGCAGTAGAAGAGTTGGAAGCTGCCACGGAGCGAGTACAAGCAGTAGGGGATAGTACTGTATCTAAGGAGGACATTGTAATCATCTCTGAAGCTGAGTATGATTTACTGTAACTTTTTTCTTGACTACACTTCGAGCATGTGATGTTGTACTCGCATAATCAATGGAGGAACTGATTGTGAGCACACCGACAAAACTTACTGAACTGCAGCGTTTTCTCAAGATTCTGACGGACGGAAAAGGCAAAAGATACGCTCGTCTTTGCTCTCTTGTCAAAGCGGGAAATTACAAGCTCCCCAAAACTACGGCAATCTTCAACATGGGGTCAGCTACTGATTGCCCTTCAAAAAAGCTCGGTCTTTGTCAGGCTATAGTGAATGGCAAAAATGTATGTTATGCAAAGAAGTCAGAAAATTCGTCACGTCCTTCTGTTCTTCCCTACCGCAGAAAGCAAGAAGAATATTGGAAAGATACTTCGGCCACTGATTTTGTAGCTGAATTTGTTCTTATGAATACTCTCAAGTCTAAGCCCTTCAACGCCTTACGACTGAATGAGAGTGGGGATTTTTGGAGTCAAGAGTGTGTAGATAAGGCCGAAAAGATTGCGAGAATGCTCAAGGAATTCGGCGTAAAGGTTTATTGTTATACGGCGAGAAGTGATCTGGATTTTTCCAAGTGCAAAAGTCTGATTGTTTCGGGGTCGAATTTCAATAAAAAGGGCATTTCAAACATTTTTACGATGGTAGAAGCAAAAGAAGATCGCCCGAAAGGATATGGTATTTGTGTGGGTGATTGTAAAATATGCAAAAGATGTTTGACAAAGGGTAGGAAAACTGCTATAGTCAAGCACTGAATGATGGGAGGAACAACGATGCATGACGATGATATCTGCCCGGAAGCGAAGGATGGAAAACACAGACCCGACTGGAGTACCGTCACGACAGAATACGATGGTGAGTGGTACGTGGATGTGACTTGCAAGCTCTGTGGCAGGTCCGGGTGTGTAGGAAAGGCGGAAACACTGGCCGAAGACATTTGCTGGTAACTTCTTCTTGACTATCCACTGAATGTGTGATATGGTCTTGGAAAATCAAAATAGGAGGTCGGCATGAAGACAATCTACCGACTCAAGAGAATGGTAAGTTTGGATTCGTCAACAGCCCATACGGTTTTTGTTGATGTTTTCAGAGATGAATGGCAAATGCTCCAGTACGTAGATGCCAATCCGGGTGTCTATGTTGTGGAGAAGATTCTAGATTCGAGGTAAAACATGAGTAACACGAGATTGACAGTAGTAGTTCGCCGGGATCTTCAACTTGTTCCGGGTTTACTCGCCGCACAGGTCGCTCACATGGCCGATGCTTTCATGAGGGAAAGGGTTGTCAAGGCTATGGAGTCAAAAGAGAAATCAAGCTATGACATTTTTTCTGAGGAAGAAATTGACTGGATGGAAAAACCCTACCTTTCAGTTCTTGCAGTCAATACGCTGGAGGAATTGAATCTTGTTCTGAAACAAGCTCAAGAAAACGAATTGCCTATTCATTTATGGTGGGATGTTATTCCTTCCCATATCTTCGAAGGTCAATTCTTGGAGTGCAAGGTCGGTCTTTCAATAGGTCCTGATGACTTCGACAAAATCAAAATCGTGACGGGGATGTTGCCTCTGTACTAGAAAGGAAGTGCCTATATGCCACGAGCTAAAGACTACGTGTGGGGAATTCATCTACGTAAACGGCTTCACGAACGATGGCCCCAACTACTGAAGAAAGAAGAATGGGAGTCAGTTAGGACCGTCAACATCGCTATTTGCAAATTGATTGAAAAGTCCAGTGTACAGAAGGCATTCCTCAACAATACTCGATTCATGTCCTATATCTATGAAGAGCATGGATATGATAGCTACGAGTTTCTTCTGGTACCTGACCTGAAACTGATCTTTGTTGTAAGAGGATCGGAAGAGGGCGGGAAGATTATTCGCACAGCAATGCCCACCAAGCCAGATCTGTTCGAGGTGAAAACCAAGTACAAGAATAAAGGTGAACGTAAAAGTACCTTGGGTAAAGTGAAGTCAAAACGTAATAAAAAAGTTCTGAGCGAAAGTGAAGCAATGCTCGAATATCTAGAGGCACAGGGGTTGGATATCGACAACTTAATTTAGTTCATATTTATTCTTGACTACCAGCCGCGAATAGTTTATGTTGATATCTCAATGATCAAAAACCAACAGGAAGTCACTATAGGAGGACAAACATGAGACGGTAAAAATAATCATAAAAAATTCTTGATTCCGTTTCTGATTTTTGTATACTGATGTCGATGATTGAGAACGGGCAAACAAAGAAGCCCAAACGAAGGAGAAGACGATGAGTAAGAAGAGGAAAGAACACAAGAACCCGTGGACGAGGGCGAAGGGTACTGCAAGTCAGATATTCGCGTATCTCAGGAGCAAGCAGGTCGTGACTCGTCCGCAGTTGCTGGACTACGCGATGAACGAACTCGGCCTGAACGAGAAGCAGGCAATGGGTCAGATCGCCTGTGTGCTGTCACCTCGTCATCCCGACCAGTGCAAGGGCGACCCGCGTGGTAGCGTCTCTGCCAAGGGTCACCTGTACTACATCGAGCCGCTGCCGAAGAAGGCGCGTGGCGAGCAGAAGCGTTTCCGCCTCCGCTGGCGTGAGACTCCGCTGGAGCAGAAGCAGGCGACTCCGAAGACGGAAGCTGTCAAGGCTACCAAGACCCGGAAGAGTGTCAGCACCAAGGAAGCCGAGACTGCCTGACATGATCAAGAAAGGGGCGGGTGAAAAATCCCGTCCCTTTCTCTTGACTCGCCCTTCATAGTCTGCTAGAGTCGAAGGCAGAATCAAATCAGGAGGAACTGAGATGCATGACTATGACGCAGTAGGAACTTTCGAGGTATCATCCGGCAAGATCGTTGTTTCCGACCCCTGCTATGATTGGGGTATCGTCAACAGCAAAGGCTATGAACTTCCTGCCAAGAATGGAACGTGGGGCGCAGATGTCTATCGTGACGGCAACATGATCACCCATCTCGTTGTCTATCATTCCCAGCATGTTATCGACAAAGATTATCGTGGCATGCATGCAGAGAAGGCCCCTTTCAATGTCGCCGTTGATTCCGGGCAGGCTGGCGTCTTTGATTCAGCCAACTATCAGAACGACGAATCTATCGCTCACTTGACGGACGCTGATCGACTTTATGCGGAAGAGAAAATCCGCTGGCCGGAAGAGCCTTGGTACTCATGGTGTTGCGACAGGACTCTGGGTGAGGCTGGGGCTGGCATCGTTCCCAATGGCGCAGTTTCCAGTACGACCTACGGCGATGGTTCATACGAATGCACTATCGTCAAGGAAGATGGTCTTGTTGTTGGTGTCATCATCGACTTCGTTGGAGAAGAGGAAGAGGAAGAGGATGACGACTATGAGTGCGACGATAGTTGGATATACGACGAAGAAGACGAAGAAGACGAAGAAGACGAAGAAGACGAAGAAGAGGTGTAATTATGTTCGCAGTTGGTAAAGTTACCCCGGAAGAAAAAGCAAAAATCGAAGCGCAAGGCTGGGAAGTCGAAACCCTATCGCAAGACTGGGATGGGGAAGTTGCTGAAGGTGATGATCGTGAGATGGTCAAGATTCACATAGACGCCCACCTCATCGAACTGTTCCAAAGCGACTTCGTCTTCGAGGAAGTATAACAAAGTTCTTGACTCGTATGTGAATATCTGGTAGAGTCGAAGGCAGAATCAAATCAGGAGGAACTGAGATGAGCGAACGTAAGTCAGAAGTGATGGTTGCTGTTCTGGATTTCACGGAGATCGAGGGTAAGGCAGCAGTAGCGTATGCCGAAGCCCACTCGGAACTCTCTAACGTTTCGGCCAAGGTGAATCATAAGTGGGGCATCGTTGAAACTCCCCGTGGCATCTTTATGATCTGCGACGAGGGTGTTATGAGTATCCATCCTCTCAGCAAAGAGCATCCCACAACCATCCAGATTAGCATGGAGTACGAGAGGGAAGGGAAGGAGATTATTGACCTTCTCCCGGCCTATACACTGAATGTCACGGATGAAGCAATTCCCGAGATACCAGTTGTGGAGGAAGTGAATCTTTCAGACTTTATTCGCAGGTTCGGCAGCAGGCTTGAGTGCAACTTCTACGAGTGCAATGCGGCTCTCTCGAAGGAACTCGGATTGGAAGTGTTGGCATAAACAAAGCGGCGGCAGGATATGACTATACGACCTAACATACTTCGCAACATCGCTTGGCAAGTAAGGCGACGTTGTGAGAAGTTTGCCAAGCGACGAGACAACTACTTCGGTGATGATCTCGAAGGTTTGTGTGCGATAGCATCTTGTATCATTCATAAACTACTCGAACGCAAGGGGATAGATTCAAAAATGGTCTATGGTCAGTATCACACCAACGAAGATTGTACTGGTTTTGGACATTGCTGGGTTGAGTGTGGAGATCAAGTAATAGATGTGACTGCTACTCAGTTCGATCTTCTCCCTAAGGTAATCGTAAGGAGAATCGACTGCAAGAGGTGGCGTTGGGAAAAGATCATAGAAGATCCAGACACGTTCAACTGGCGTGGTTGGGATTGTGAGCAGGTTCCCCGTCCCAAGAGGATCGAGAGGGTCGCAGGAGATTTGATCTAACTTTTTTCTGGACTACGCACTGAATGTGTGATAAGGTGTTCACTGAATAATGAAAGGAAGAAACCATGGTAGAGTTCGTTTGCCCGGAATGTGAAGGAACAGAAGGCTTTGAAGAGGTGCTGACTGGAGTTACTGTTATCACCGAAGCAAAGGTCGTAGAAGAGGGTGAGATCGTTTACGGCGACTCAACTAATCATGGGGCCGAAGAGGTTTTCTACCAGTGCATTCGATGTGGGCATACCATCGCAAAGGATCAAGACGAACTCATCGAATGGTTTGAGGAACGAGGGTTGATCAATGCAGACGGTGAAATTGAAGGGGCTGAATAGACGAGGGAAGAGCCGGATCTCGACTTACAGCGATGACGGAACTTTCAAGCTCGTGGACAGGACTGATGAAGTAGCTTCCTTCGATCACAAAGGAGATTTCATTCTAGTCGAAGCGTTCAAGAGAAACTTCAAGCTCGCTGAGGATCACTTCGTTCCTTGGGGAGGTTGGCTCGAAGTTGGCGTAGATGTTGAAATAGTGATGGAGGAACTAAGAATGAAGAATGCAGTAAAAATGTATTACGTTGGTGAGAGGAATGGCGATAAGCATGACGGAGTTATGACTATCGCTACCGAAGTTATGGATAATGGAATGCTCAAGGTTGGAGTAGCATTTTGTTCCAAGAAAGATCGTTTTGTGAAATCTGTTGGAAGATTGAAGGCTATGAGTAGGATGAGGTCAAAGGCTTTCAGTTCAGTCGTTCCTTTTTCGGGAAATTCGGCAAATGACATCATAGGACTTATCAATGACGATGAATATCCGAAGCCTCAGTTGTGGAGACATAGGAGGCTTATTCGCCATGAATGTTCTGGTTTATCCTATTATGACTCGTCTGAGTTACCCTTTTGATTGACAACAGTTCCTCCTGTTGTAGTCCCTGCCCAGCGAGGTGCAATGCCAAACTGGGTGGGGACAAATTTTTGCCTGAATTCAAGCTAGAGTGGCCACTTTTGGGTGTAAAAATCAAAAAAACACAGAAACATCTTGACAGCGAGCCATAATAGTGTATAGTGGGGCATGATCAAGACAGGAGGAACGGTCATGCAGGTTGCGGTTTCACTTTTCGATGACGTTCAAGAGCAGGTGGATTTTTGGTTTCAGTTGGCAGAAGAGTTATATGATCGCCATTTCAATCGCCCGGACATCAGCTTAGACCTCTGTGGAAGAACGGCAGGTCAAGCTTATTGTCATCTCCAATACCCCAAGATTCGCATCAATCGTCAGCTTATGGAGGAAAATGGTCAAGAGTTTT
>Ga0180431_10006468_pt1 | contig 13908 bp, 3 predicted proteins | sample SS_ome_11_FD_132459 | JGI IMG/M metagenome (GOLD analysis project Ga0180431, IMG submission 132459) | Hypersaline lake sediment archaeal communities from the Salton Sea, California, USA - SS_1_MS_1 metaG | ecosystem: Environmental > Aquatic > Non-marine Saline and Alkaline > Hypersaline >... | reverse complement strand
TACATTTCATGGAGAGTGCTTGATAAAATGTCCAAGAACCAACCTCCTCAAATGAGACAGGTAATGAGACAGGAAGCAAAGGATTACCAAAAGGAGTACATCCTTCAAAAGCGATACCTTAGAGGAAACGCCCAACAACAAGCGTTCTTGCAAGACAAGGAAAGTATCGGTCGTAAATTCAACGCTTGGATCACTAGAACAAACCCAATGTACAATCAGTAATGGCGAATGAGATCTACCAATTCAGCCCTACGGGGAACATGGACAAGGATTCCGACCCAAGAAGCATTGGGAAGGGAGATGGCCGCCAAGGAGATTACATTGATTCAAGGAATACTCAAGTAGTTTCTGATCAAGGAGGTGACGGAAGCGCCATTACTCCTACGCTTGGTAATAAGTTCGGGTTTTCTTTAGGAGAGGTTTCTGCACAGAATAAGAAGTATCGGGTTACCGTTGATGGGGATGCTACCAAGAGTCATCAACTACGATTCCTTTCTACGGACAGGTCTGTGAACATCGTTACTGGAACTGGTCCAAACGGAGAAGTTGAATTTGATGGAACAGCCGCTTCTTTGGTTGCAGCCGTTAACGCAGCCATGCTTCCAAGTTTACTTTCAATAACAACTTCTGGAAACGAGGTTGAATTCGAATTGAACCCGTACAGCTATTACCAATGGTATTTGGAAAGCGTTGGGACAGATGATGTTCAAATAGACTGTACTCAAGAAGCAATTCCTGTTGACCTCGCTGGTAAACTAAAAGACATCGGGAGTTACGACCTTTTGGGCGACCTTTTTGTGTTTTCCACCACTCAGGATAATGAGCCGCAGGAAACCGACTTAGAGATAGTCGGGGTTGGACCAGTTTCAGGTGGTCAGTTCGTTGGGCCAGTTACCGAAATTACATTTACCTCTAACCACAACCTTCAAATAGGTCAGTGGATTAGGATTACTGGTTCAGAGCAATCTTGGCAAAATGGAACATTTGTAATTCACTCTATTCCGAACGCAACCACAATAGGCATTGTAACCAACACCGCTTGGGGGCAGTCTTACCCAACAGGAATTTCGGGGCCGAATACTACCATTACATTAAATCCTAATGGAATCGGTGAAATAGGTGTTGCCGTAAAGGATGAAAACGAGGATAATTGGACCTATACAAGACTTCTTAGAAGTGTTGAGTTGAATTTTGTCAGTAAGAAGGCTATAAGAACAGACTCTAGGGTTAAAGGAAAAAGGAAGATTACTTATTACACCGACAAGTATAATGTACCAAGGGATTTTGTTTACATAGGTGAGTTTTCACAGGATGGCGCCTTGAATATCAATAATCCACTGAACCAATACAGGTACGATTCAATCGGGATACAGTCAAGCCTTCTTGAAAACAGCCTTTCTTCTATCAACACAAGGATAGAATATGTCGGGCAATCCGACTCTGGAGGAGAGCTTATAAGCGGAAACAAGTATTACGTTTTCAGGTTCAAAGACCAAGAAGGTTCGACAACTACTTGGTCAGACCCAACTAGGGCCATCCCAGTTTTCCCAAGGTCATTAGTGGATGACGACCCAGTTACAATAAAAGGCGGATCACCATCAGACAACCCTACTACAAAGGTTGTTAATCTTACATTAGAAGATATACCGCAGGGTATATTTGAGTCAGTACAGGTAGGGGTTCTCGATTCAGACGATTCTGGAGCATTAAGCGGAACCATATTCAACGATATTGACCTTACGGACCAACAGCAATCACTTTCTTTTTCCCATACTGGAATAGAAGACGCTCAAGAGCCGCTTGATGTCGGAGAAATAGCAGTCGCTTTAGGAAGCTACCAATCAATAAAGACTGTTGGCGACCTTGCTATAATCGACAAAAGGCTTGTAATGGGGAATATATCCTACTTGGATGTTTCCAACCTTAGTGAGTGGGCCGCTCAGTTCAAGCATCAGGTGAAATACAAACAAATAGATGGCCTTGGAGAAATCACTAATGAGAAAATTGGCGGATACCTAGACCCTTCAAACGTATTCAACTACCCATCACTTGTTCTGAACGAAACCTACAGAATAGGCGTTGACGTTGTATTTACAGACGGAAGCGTTTCCCCCACATTTTTTGTTGACGACATAAAGATTGATACGGCTTCAATAAACACGGCAAACCCAACAGACAACAGAAGGGTTCCTAACGGAGGGCTACCTCATTACGCCTTGAACAATAATGATCAAGATGCTTCTATAAACGTTCCGTATTTGGCGTTCTCAAACATAGATCTTAATTACGACTTCAATGGAATACCAATAAAGAACGCAATATCCACTATTAGATTCAGATTTGCGAAAATCAAACCAGAAGTCCTTGCTTCAGGGTTTGTCGTAATGGGAATAAGCGGGAAAGACAGCTTTGGACCTATTTATACAAACGGGAGTACAAACATATCTATTGAGATTGGACCTCAATCAAATCACCAATGCCAATACCTTGATTGGACTGGAAGTTATGAAATTGCATCCATATCTCCACCTCAGAATCAAAATGTAAAACTGAACGGAACAAGATTCGTTTATCCAAATCAGTACAATGCAGAAAGGAGAACGGGATTCTTTTATTCTCCCGAAATATCAATGGGGAAATTTGACGACTATCAACTTGGGGCGTCAGACCGAATCAATATTCTTTATCCTGTAAGGAGAACTAAAATAAACTCCATAGAGGATAATTACAATCAGGAAAGGTTTGACATAACAGGAGCCCTTGTGGACGGTCCGCCAAGCGGAGACAGAATGCTCCCTTCTTTAGCGTGTGAACTTTCTGCAAACCCAGTTTCAACTCCATCTCAATTAAGCCTTGAAAATTCAGATGGTGTAAATCAATACGACATTGAAGACGCTGTTTTAATGGAGGCTGGAGAAACAACCATACTTGGAGGAAACCCAAGTGTAGACGTAGACACATTTCATCAAGAAAAAAGCAGCGGAACAGGAAGATTCTCAATAGAGGAGTTTGACATAGCCCACTCGAAATGCCTTGCTATACGAACTGATTCAGAAATGTTTCCGTTTCAAGATTCATATTGGACTTCTGAAGGTGTTGATTACGGTGTTTACTACGCTCAGATATTCCGAGACACACCTAATAAATATCAGGAAAACGAAACCACTGAATATCAACCTTACTCTCAAAGCTACAGTATAGATCAAATACAATCTGTAGAAACTGAATTGGATGTTTTCGGAGGAGATTCATTCATAGTTAAAACCCTTGTAAGAAACAGATTCGCAAGGCTTGATTACAGTAATTCCGACAGCCCAACACCTTCAGGGCTTACGTCTGGAGAGGTGGGAAGACAGTTGGGGATGACGTACTTCACGCAAACATCAATGAACATGGAGTTGGTTTACGACAACCCTGACTTCATTTCGTTCCCAGAAGATTTTATAGGAACATACTTTGAAAGATGGTCCAGATGGACAGATTCAACAGGCGGTGCTTACAGACAGTTTTACAATACAAAGTATTCTTACGGACTATCACAGCTTGTAAAAAACGCATTCTCTGAAAACCTTAACGACCTCATAGAAGACGTTCCAACTAGGATAGTTTGGTCATCAAGGGATATTTACTCTTCCGTTTACGATAGTATGAAAACATTTTTACCGTTAAGTATATTCGATCTTGACGGAACATTCGGAGCGGTAGAAGCTGTAGAAAACGTAGGCGGAGAACTTTTCACTCTACAGCAAAGGAAATTCCAAATACAAGCCTTCAACGCAAGAGGTCAGCTTGAAACAACCGCCAACAGCGTTGATGTTCTATTAAAATCTGGAGATGTACTTTCTCAGGATGGTAAAACTCTTTCTTCTTACGGAACAGAACATAAATGGTCGGCCATCCTAGGCAAAAGCCAAAGCGGAAAGGATGTCATTTACTGGTTCAATTCTGAAAACGGTCTTGTAATGCGTTTCGGAGCAGACGGAACCCGAGTAATATCCGCAAGAGGAATGTCTGCTTATTTCGTGAATTACACCAAGTGGGTAAAGAACAAGCACGAACACGCTTTTGAGCAAGGAATACGAGGAGTATGGGATGATCGTAGAAAAGAGGCTATTTGGACGTTCTACGGGTGGAGAAATGTTAAGCAGTCTTGGTCAGCAGGAACCCTTGTAGAGGTCGGTGAAGTGGTTATCAGTACAAACGCACCTTTTGACACGTATGAGGAAACACCAAGATTCTTCAAGTGTATTCAAGTTCACCAATCTTCCGCAGCAACGGAGCCAGCGGTAGGTGCTGATTGGGAAGATTACTGGGAAGCGATTCCTTACACCGACCCTAAGTATTACTCAATATTCACGGTTGCCTTCAATGAGTTGACCAATGGGTTCAGATGCTTTTACGGACACCTTCCGAAAACGTATCTGCAATGGGGGAATACTTTCCTTTCATCGCACCCTGTTCATAGAAACCTCATTTTCGAACACAGGGAAGGACTTCCTACAACATGGTACGGAGTAGATTCATTCCTTACTGGTAACATTCCGCCAAAGGTTGAAGACGCGACAATTGAAGCGGTAATTAACCCTGTTCCAGCCGAAAAGAAGAGATACCTCAATGGGCTTTACGTTACGGATATTGCTCCTTACAGAGTAGAATACCGAACGAACACTCAGGAAACATTTGACACTGAGGCGGAGTTTGTTCAAGATGAGAATGAATGGAAGGCGCCAATTAGAAATGACATTACCCAAACAGGTGACCCGACAGCAGATGGTGATCACATGTACGGAGGATTCTTGAAAGTGAAGTATTTCTTTGAAGGCGGAAAATTCAGTACATTATACAACTTCTTGGTCAAGCTTTACCGAAAAGCGAGATTGATAAACAGATGATTATCTTTGTGAATAACCTAAAAGAAATTTAGCATGGCAGCTTGGGCAGCAGCAATACCAGCCGTTACAGGATTACTTCAAACAGCTATTTCAGCAAGTAAGGCAGGGCAAATGAAAGAGCCCAGTAAGAACCCCATTTCCCCTGAAATGCAGACCTACTTCAATATGGCCCGAAAAAGAGCCGATGAAGGAAACAGCCCCGAAGAAACAGCGGCCTTCAATCAAATGCTTGCCAGACAGGGAACCGCCACCAAGAACATGCTTCAAAACGTAGGTTTGGCAGGGGTTGGTAGTGCCGCAGCGAACATTATGGGGATTGACGCCATAAACAAGTTTGCCGCACAAGGCGCTGAAAACAGGCGCCAGAACTTCGGTCTTTTTGGACAGGCTGCCCAAGGAATGCAATCTGCAAGGGAAAACGAAAGACAGAGACAGTGGAATCAGTACAACCTTGAGTCACAGGCACTCGGACAGGGAATACAGGCTGGAATAGGTAATATGATGGGGGCGGTAAATTTCGCTCAGAATCAGGCTAATTTCGACCAAGCAGCAAAACTTTATCAAGGGGATAGTGCAGACGGTCTAAATAAAATTAATGGTGGCGTAAGCCAAAATGTTCCCGAAAACTCTTTTAAAAACGCAACCCTGTTAGATAGGGCGAATTATAGCATTTTTGAAAATCCGTCATACAACTACAACAGACCATTGGGATATGATGGTTATGAGTATTCAAGGATAACTCCAGTCATCAGATAATGGCTAACAACTTAGCAACAGGAATAGGATTATCTGGTCAGTTTCAATTGACCAACGAAGGCGCACAAGCAAAACTTGCCGCCGAAAGAGACCTTTATGGAAGAAAACAGGCTGAAAAGGCTGCTGCTGAAAAAGAGCGTCAAAAAAGGCTTTCTAAGATAATGGAGGATTCCGTTTTCGATACGGCACTTTCTACACCAAGGCTTCAAAGAGATTGGAAAGCAAAGGCCGCTGAAGAGATGGACGCTATCTTACAAACCATTGAAGAGGGTGGTAATGGGTACTCAGAAGGGATGAGAAGGCTTAATGAGTTCACTCAATACACAAACTCAATAAAAGCACAGGACGAGGCATTACAAGGTGCTTTGGAAATGGCTTCAAAAGACCCTAATGCTTACGGATTCAATGAAAGTGTTCAATGGGACGGGAAGGATTATCAGAATTGGTATCAGATGTTCAACGACCCGAACGTTTCCATTGAAGATTTCAAAAACGCATACACTGGTTCGGATTACGCCTTTGTGGAGAATCCTCAATTAGGAAGGGAAATGTTCATGTGGAATCCTTCTAAGAGGATGAATGAGCAGGATATTATCAAATCCATAGACCCGAAATTATTCACCGAAACATACACCCAATCTGTAAAAGGACCAGCAGGAAAGAAAAGCTTTGCGGAAAAAGTGAGGGGAATAAGTGACGTCAACGCAGAGAAATTTGTTAACGAGGTTCTTAATAATCCTCAATACGCGGGGCTTTTAACGTCTTGGGAGGATGAAATAACAAGAGAGGCACGTTCTACAGATCCTACAATAACAAGGGCTCAATTAAGGGCAAGCGGAGAAATGGATAACCGAATGGCTCAAAAGGCTGATCAGTTCCGTCAAACAGTAAAATCCCTTAGAACTACTCCTGTTCAAATGCAAAACCAGCCTGAAACAGAAAGCGGGAAACAAAGCAATTTTGAAAAAAACTATGGCGACCCACTCGTTTCTATAGAGTCTAAAGAGAATTCTATTTACGGAGGAGAAACCTATCAGATAGGCCACGTTTACAAGGGCTCTCGACCACCTAAAAAGCCAGTAACGGTTAGGGAAGGCACTATTGAATATCGAAGCGGAGAAGAAAAAGCTTCTCCAATTGACAAGTCTCTTGTTAAATCAAACCTTGACATGACCCCTATGGGTATTGATTTCGTGTCTGACGGGAATAAACTCTATTTCAGGTATAAGGTTGAGGATGAGAAATTCAATCCAATGACAGGGAAAAATGAAAAGGAAGACGTTATGATGTCAATTCCTTTCACACAAGCATCCTTCAATGAATACGCTCAAAACGTAGGCGCTTCAAAAGAAGACCTTGCAGAAGAGGTTAAGTCTACTGTAAATGCAAACCCTTACGAGAAGGCTAATGAGTTGCTTAAACTGCTTGATGTTGATTTTGGAGGAGGGCAAGCAGAAGACAACGCCCCTAATGAAGTCAAAAGAAAGACGAAAGACGGAAGAATCGCCATATTCAACGCTGACACTAAAGAATTTATAAGGTATGAGTAACGGAAATCAAAACATTCCTTCTTGGGATGATACTGAGGAAATATCCAACGTTCCATCCTTTGAGGAAACAGAAGCTATAAGCGACACTGAAAAAAAAAACCTTGTCGAATCGCCTTCCCAAGATGGTTCTCAAAACTTACAGGCTTCTCAGGAATTACCTTCGAGCGGTGTTCCGAGTGAGCCGCTTCAAGGATTAGGGGGTCAATCAAATGTTCCACCATCAATTTCCGACCCTTTAGGAACAGCGCAATTCAAACCTCTTGGACAACACAAGCCCGTTAAGAAAAACCAGCAAGGAGAAGAGTTTGTAGAAAAAGACTTTTTTCAAGGGGAATTTGGTGCCGCACTAAAAACCATTGATCAAGTTTCTCCTTTTGGGGTTGGTGAATTTGTGGATGATATTGGACGCGCTGTTTACTCAGGATTCAAGCAAGGACAAACAGTTGACGATGCCTTATTGGTAATGACCAAAGGAGGAGATGTTTCGTCAGAAGACCTTAAAAACTACATGGACGCAGTTGAGGTTTCTCAATCACAACCAATGTCCGAAGCGATGTTCAACTTCAACAAAAAGATTGAAGAAAAGGCTGCAAAAAACGAAGACGGGAAAGCTGGATTTTGGGACGTCTTTACATCATTGAACGCTGGAGTAGTTCCCGAAATAGTTGTCAGCTCATTGACCGCAATGGCAAACCCAGCTTCTGGAGCCGCTGCCGCAGGAGTTGTTGGCGGAACAACAATTGCTAGTGGCGGAACTGGCGCGATTGCATCTGTACCGTTTGCGCTTGCAGCCGCAGGAACAACGCTTGAAACAGCAGCTACCTTCAACGAACTAATTCAGGACGAACTTACCCTTCAGGAAAAAGAGTACACTCAAGAGAACGTAAGAAAACTACTTGAAGACACGGAAAAACTGAACAGTATTCGTGCAAGAGCCGCTGGCAGAGGACTTGCTATTGGAGTAGTAGACGCAATTACAGGTAAACTTGGTGGTGCTGTTGGTGCAAAAGTTGCCAAAAAAGGATTCAAAGGCGCAGCAACCGCTGGAATGGCGACAACCGCTGCAACGGAATCTTTAGGAGGGTCTTCTGGAGAAGCAGTTGGTCAGGTAGTGGCTGGTCAAGAAATAAACCCTTCCGAAATTGTGCTTGAAGGTATTGGCGAAGTCGGAACAGCCCCTTTGCAGTTGGCATCAGCTATTGGTGCTGACATGTCTGTTGATGAGGCTTCTTTAGCAATGAAGCAAGAAAGACAAAAAGTCAAGAACGCTGCCAAACTAAAGGGGAATCCTATTTACGAACTCAATGGAGAAATTGTTTCCAAAGAGGAGTTGAATACGGTAATTGAATCCGCTACGGAAGAAGACTTTGAAGGAATGACCGTTAGTGTTACAAACGACCCTGAAATGACCCAAAAGGCTCAGAATGTAATTAGAGCCGCGTCAATAAAGAATCAAGTAAAGAAAGCCGACCCAAACCTTTCAGAAGAACAAGCTAACAAGATCACTCAATGGCAACTTGAAATCAACTCTTTAGAGGATAACAAGACAGAAATTGCTAAGAATAGAATTAAGCAGTTGAAGGGCTTTATTGCAGAGGAAACAGCGCCCAAGAAGGAAATTAAACCAACCGAAACCAAGGCGGGTCAAGAAAAAGCAGTTCCCGAACAAAAGACCACGCCAAAAGAGGGAACTGCACCAGTTACCGAAGAAACCACACCAGTTGAACAAAAACCAAAACAAGATGCCAAAGAACAGCAAAGTGGGCCGATGCGTGAGCAAGCTCAAGAAGAAGGGAAAGTCGAAGGGAAGCGCGATAGCGATATGCCAAAAGTCGACCAAGCAGAGTTACAAGACAGGAAAGCGATTCAAGAAGAAAAAGTAGAATTCACAACATCAAAAGGCGAAAAGGTTTCTGGAGAGAAATTACAGAAAGCCCTTAATCAAGTCGCTGATGACATGATTGAATTAGAGAATAGAATAAGAGAAGGGGATGAATATGCAAGTCATGTTAGTGAAAAAACCAAGGACGAAAACCTTAAAAAGGGGATTGAACTTGCCGAAAGGGTAAGAAAGGGTGAGAAAATGGGCAATATGACAATTGCTCAAAGGATAAACCAAAAACTAACTGGAGAAACAGTTGCTATCCTTCCAAGTCAAAAAGTAGAGGATGTTTCCGATGTTCTCGAAGGCGGCAAGAAAACAACTATTGGAGACACCGATGTAATTTACACCGAAGAAGGTGACGTTACAACAATTGAATCCATTAAGACACCCGAAGGAAAACGCGGTCAAGGAGGTGCGCGTAAGGCACTCCAAGAAATGACCGCTAAGGCAGATAATGAAGGAAAGACACTTCAATTGAAAGTTGTTCCTGAAGACGCGAATACCACCAAGGAAGGTCTTGTAAAGCTGTACGAAAGCGAAGGGTTCGTTATGGGGGATAATGACACCATGACAAGGGCTCCGCAAACGGAACAGACCCAAGAAGTTGAATCCGAATTAACACCTGATCAAATACGTTCTCAAATAGAGGAATTACAAAGCAAGGCAGACGAAGCCGCTGACAACTTCGAAGTAGATAAAGTTGCCGAGTTCAACGCTCAAATAGAAGAACTCGCAACGCAACTTCCTCAAGAGGAAATCACCCAACAGGAATTTACCGAAGAAGAAGTTTCAGAAGCAATGGAAGGAAGAGCTTCCGAGCAAAAGGAACAGATTTCCAAAGAAGTAAGCGACCAAATTGAAGAATCATTCAAACCAATAAGCATTGCCGAGTACGAGAAGTACAAGGGGAAAGGGATGTACGAGGAAAACAAGAAATTCCTCAAAGGTCTTGTTACCGAAGAAGGTAGTCAGGAGAATATCGACACAAGACAAGTTCCCAATACGGAAGACGTTCAATACTTTGACCCTGAAGACATTGTTTCCTACGTGGACAATGTTGCCTCAGAACGGGTTGAAAAAGGATTTACAGACAAGAAGATACCAAAGGAAAAACGCGCAAGAAGAAAGCAGCCGAGTAAGAGAAAAATTACAGCAGACACCCTTCGGGAAATCGCTAAGAAACTTGAAGAGAGTAGCCCTGACGCAAAAGGAAGAGTGTTCTCCGACCCGACCATGCTTGCGACATTGGTTTCCGCTGGAATGAAATCTGCTGCTAAATTGATTGAAGGAGGCGCTAATCTTCTTGAGTCTGAAATCGTAGATCACATTGTAGAATACATTCGAAACAATCCTCAGTTCAAAAAGTTATCGGCAGCGCAAAGAAAGACTCTTGACATTCGAAAATATGTCCTTGATAAAATGGGAATGACGTACAAAGAGTACGTTGACTCAATGACAAAGGCTATCAAGAAGAAAGAGCAAAAAGCAAAAGCCGAAGGAAAAAAAGAAGGTAGAAGACAAGAACGTGAGAAGAGAAAGAAAGCCGAAACAACAATCGACACAGAAGGTCTTCTTGATAAAAAAGATGGCAAATCCCCTAAGAGATACACTATCCGAACCGTAAAGGCACTAGAGAAACTTTCTGGAAAGGAAGAACTTGAAGCAGCCATTCGTGAATTAGGACTAAAGCAAGATGTCGTTTCATGGAAGAAGGTTCAGCCAATTTCCGCTGAAATAGTTGAAAGCATTTTCGCAGACCCTACAAAGGTTGACGAACAAGCAAACTCGCTTTACAATACAATCACTGGTACAAAGCAATCTGAATACATTGAAAACCCTGAATTATCTACACTTCATGCACTGACATTCCACATGATGCTAGATAGGATGAGTAATGAGGGAATGAATGATATGTATGTAAAATGGAACGATACATTCCAAAAAATAGGTGCTTCAAATGGTCGATTCACATCGGCAATGCAGCGTGACGCCTCTCCTTACGCTTTAATGAACCTTCAGATAAGACCTCTTTACGAAGGGATGAACAAGGCGCTTAATACGGAAACCGAAACAGGGTCAACTCGCTTTGAGGAAATTCAGAAGATAAAAGAACTTACTGAGCAGCTTCTTAAAAATGAGGAGTTGATCAAGAAGTACGCTAAAACGGTTGACGCCCTCAATAAAAAACTTGAAGAAAAAGGAACTAATCAGGTATTTGAGCCACAATCGGCTCCGAAGCAGACTTTTACCAAGAAGCAGCAGATAAGAAGAAAGAGAAAGGATGCGTTAGAACTGATCAAAAAAGGAATTAAACAATCAAGAGGTCAGGCAAACATTGGGCTTCCAGTTAATGAAGACCTGATAAAAGGGCTAATTCAACTCGCTCAAACATACATTGAAGAGGGTATTTATGAAGCTTCTAAAATCAAGAAGCAGATAATGGTAAATGCTAAAGATGCACTTGAAAGCGATCCTAATGTAAAGTTTGACATAAATGACGCTCTGATTGACATATCCGAGGCAATGGACGACTACTTTAGGTCGGACGACTTCTCAGAAGCTCGTAAAGGAGCCATGAGGGAAGCTTTTATTGAAAACTTGGAGAATATCGCCAAGTCAACAATGGGCGACACTAGAGCCCGAGAAAAGTCTGCTGAAACAGTCCTTCTCCAAGGGTTGATTCAAAAAATGGGAGAACTTGTTGGAAAACAGGCTAAGAAAGGAAGTAAAGCCTACCAAGCAAGACTCGAACAGGCACTTCAAAACCTTGAGTTCTCAGATGATGTATGGAAAACAGCCGTTCAGAACGTAAAAGAATGGTTGAACAGGCAAGAAATGGACGCTACCGAAAAGGCTAAAATTCTTGCAAGGATAGAGGATGCTTCTTCCGCTTTTATGGAAAACCCTTTTGCTAAGTCAGACCTTAGAAAAGCAGTTCGTGACGGAGAAAAAGACCTTGGGGTTGCTATTTCGGATATTGTCAAAAAACATTACACCGTTCAGAACAAGACCCTTGAAACACTTGCTGAAAAGCTTGTTTCTGAATTAGGATTAACTCCAAAAGTGGCTAAACAGTACGAGAAAGCCATTATAGAAGAGGCTAAGGCGTATATCAATGAAAAACGCCTTTCCGCTATTCGTCAACAGTTAAGCCTTGATAAGAGTGGCCGCCCAAGAGAAAAGGCCGACAAGGTTAACAAAAGAGTAATTGATCGAATAATTGAGGCAATCAACTTGGGCATTCTTGATGACCAATTATTTAGGGGATTCTTTGCGGAGAAATATGGAATTTCAGAATTGACCCCCGAGAATGTTCGGGCCATGAAGAATCTTAACGACCTGATTCATCTTCACGAAGGGACCGACATAAGTAGGCGATACACAAAAGAACTTGCAGATTACATTGAAACGCTTAAACCGTGGAACGCTGTAAGGGTTCTTCAGGCAATAGAAGGTATTACCATAAAAGGAATGCTTACTGGTCTTGGAACAATATTCGTAAACATACCTATCGGTTCATTCTATTCATTTGTGTCCTCTACACTTCCTTCAATAATATCAAACCCTGTTGCGGCAGCTACTTTCTTTAAGGAATATTCAAGAGCAGGACTTTCAGGAACAAGCAGAAGAACCTTCTTGGACATAATGAAAGACGGGTATGTCCCAATGGATGATGGTGTCGGGTCAAAGTTTGATGAAAGAGAAATTTATGGCGACCCGATTGATTACATGCTAAGAAACTACAGTCCAAAAAAATCTTGGGAAAGCATATCAAACGCAAAGACAGCAAAAGAGGCCGCAAAGCACTTTGGATACTTCATGGTAAACAGCTACGCTCAAGCGTACCGATTAGCAAACTACGCAAAAGCTTTTGACGTTCTTTTAAGCACAAGAGGCGTTGAGTTCGATATGTTCCTAAAGTATTGGCAACAGGAATCAAAAGAAGCTAGCAATCCATTGAGAGGAAAGTTCGACCCAACAGTTTCCAAGAAATTCATTGAGAAGGTTCGTTCCAAAATGGGTTACGATACAGAGTTAAAAGAACAAATAGAAGCGGCTGCCGACCAACAGATTGCCGAAATGAAACTCAGGGGAGAACGAGTAGGGTTCTCGTTCAAGAAGAACTTGGTCAGGGAGGCGATGATGGCTAAACGTGACCAATTAGACCTTGAAAGGGCAAAGGAAAACGTCAAGTCGTATCTCTTAATGGAGCAACCTACTGGAGTTCTTAGTTATGTGTACGACACGGTAACCAACAACCTTTCAATTAAAGAGGATGCTTCAGTTCCAATTGCAGCAGCAAAGCTTGGAATGAGACTCACCCTTGGGCTTTTCCTTAGAATATCAATAACCGCAGCCCAAAGAGGTATTGAGAACATCCCTATTGCTGGATTGGCTACCTCTGGAATTTTTTACGATAGGCTTCCTTCTGACCCTATGAATCCAAAGTCTGAAAAAAAATGGATGACATTCAAAAATGAGGCTTATGATAGGGAGAAAATGAAGAAACGTCTTATGACACACGCTACCGTTAGCGCTCTTACTGCAATAGTCGCCATGAACATGTTCAAACTTTCTGAAGAAGAGGAAGAGGAAGAGCAAGAAGACGGAACTTTTAAGATTGTCAAAAAAACCAAGTTCGTATTAAACCCAAACAGAGTCGTTGAGGTTACAGGATTCAGTACTGAATTTTATAAAGTAGAGCAATTCAACAGGGAAAACGACCCAAGAAAAGACTACTATTTCCGAACAAAAATAAACGACAAGTGGAGGAACATGGTTCCATTGAGACTTGCTCCGCACTTCATATTCCCAGTTTCAGTTC
>Ga0180431_10006467_pt1 | contig 13909 bp, 16 predicted proteins | sample SS_ome_11_FD_132459 | JGI IMG/M metagenome (GOLD analysis project Ga0180431, IMG submission 132459) | Hypersaline lake sediment archaeal communities from the Salton Sea, California, USA - SS_1_MS_1 metaG | ecosystem: Environmental > Aquatic > Non-marine Saline and Alkaline > Hypersaline >... | reverse complement strand
GGTCCCGGGTCCCTGGGTCCCGTCATGGGTCCCGGGTTCGGGACGTCATGACTCGCGAATCATGGGGACCGGGGACGCGTGGACTCGGGTCCCGTCCCGGTTTCCTGGGTTTCCGGGTTCCTGGGTCCCTGCAGGGTTCCGGCGCCGGGTTCCTGGGTTCCTGGGTCCGGTCTCCTGGGTCCGGGGACCGGGTCCCTGGGTCCGGGAACCGGGGACCCTGGGTCCGGTCTCGGGGACCCGGCGCCGGTCTCGGGGACCCGGGGCCCCGGGACTCCTGGGACCCGTCCCGGGGCCCGAAACCTGGGCATCCCTCCGCGTACACCCCAAGTGAATTTTGGCAAAAACCGACCTTTGCAACACCGAATCTCGAGTGTGGGTGGAAGTTCCGGATGTTGGAATTTATTCCGGGCCCCTGCCCCCTTGGCCCCCGCTTCCTGGCCCCCTGCCCGCCTGCTTCCTGGGTCCCCTGGGGTCCTGGGTCCCTGGGTGCCTGGTCCCCTGGTCCCCTGGGCCCCTGGGTGCCTGGGTGCTTGGGGCATCGGGTCCCTGGCAGCCACCTGGTGGCTGCTGGTCCCCTGGGGTCTTGGGATCCTGGGGCTCAGATCCCTGGGTGCTTGGGTGCCTGGGTGCCGCCGATTCGCTCCCGCGGGTGGCAGCGGGGGCTGGTTCCCCCCGGGGGGGTCCGCATAAAACGTCTTGTGGCGCATTTGCCTGGGCACGCGAGATATGGTATAGTGGTCGGCGTCGACTGTTCCGGCAACCACCGTTTGCCTTGGAGGCTATCATGCCCGACAAGAAAGGCTCCCCGATGGTTCATCAGACACGCGTAGTTGATTTCCTGCCCGAGTTCATGGAGCACCTGCGGGCCAGCTTGGAGATGGACGAGTTGAGGTGGGGCGACACCTGGCTCCACCGCACCAAGGCCGGTCAGGAGGAGCGGATCATGCAGGGCATCCGCAACTACTACGACCAATGGCGCTACGGGTCCATGTCCATGCCCTGGCTCAAAATCATCGGCAATTGCTTCATTGCGTGGCTCAGAGAGACACGGCCCGGGCTATCGCCCCATTGGGGCGTTCCGGTCCCCCGGGGTGTGCGGCCCCGGAATCCGGAAGCTGACACGGTCGTCACAGAGAAGGGTGACGAGGAGATAGACGCGACACTCTACCCAACTGACTAAGCCAGCCTACCCAGGAGCATCGCCCGTGGCCAACCTTGTTTTGCCTACGCTGCGCCAGTTGCTGGCCAGGTTCTTCGTTCTTTTTCAGGTTCGCAAAGCGTTGCGCGACGTCACCGAGGCGTCCGGTCACGCACCAGCCGACATCGCCCTGCAGATCTACCGTATCACCGACCGCATCACCTTCGCCCTGACGCTGGTCCCGGATATACTCGACTACGACCCCTACGTCGATACGGTCCGACAAACTGCCCTGGATATCCTGCCTGAATGCCTAGAGACCTACCTGGATCTCCCAGAGTGGCAGCGAGACAATATACCCGTCCAAGGGACCGACCCACCACAAACCGCAAGAGACATACTTTCTCAACATCTCGATATCATCGAACGGGAGATGAACGCAGCAGTCGATGCGCTCTACCAAGACCAGGCAGACGCTATCGAACTACAAGGGCAATACCTGATCCAGAAGTTCGGACCCATCGAGGGGTGGGCCCAACCTAGACGAGGCGACGAATCAGCCCGGACCGCGCTGCCACCAAGCCACGAAACTACGTTCGGCTGGCTCCTATGCCGCCTGACTGAAATCCAACAGCCACGGTTCCTTACCGAGGAGTTCCAAACCTGGCACGCCGATACCAAGGCCGCGCTCACCAGAACCTTCGGCCCTAACCACCAGATCACCCAGGCCTATCATCGTATCCCCTGGCGGACAACCGAAGATCCCAAACAACGAGCGAATCAAGAGGCTATGTTCTCCAATTCATGCCAAACCGCAGAGGAGCTCCTTCACAAGGGCCTAGAACGCATCAAACAGCTAGGACTTGACAAGGATGCTCATGATATGCTATAATGGCTGTGGATCCGACCGAGGCGATTCGGAGGATGCGAACTCTCGACAATTGGGAATGCGTCGAGATCTCATCCCCAACCGTCACCAGGAGCTTCAAGGTCGACCGACAATCACCATTCCTGGAGAAGTGGTCCCAAGGTGTACGGTGGCAGGCCGTGACGAGCCTAAAGGCCGAACGGTTTGCCGCTGACGAAATCCGCATAGAGATCACAGAGGTAGCAACCGAATAGCCGCCGGAGATCGCCTCCGGCTGCGGTGCGAGGATAACCGGCCGCGATTCCGCTCACTGCGGGGTCGCGGCCTTTCGCGTACTAGGGCTTATTATAGTTTTCGGCCCAAAACGATAATAGCTTCCAACCCTGTTCACGAAAACGATAATAGGAGCTTCCGCATCAACCAAGTCATCACTATCGGAGTAGCTGCCACTGCGCTGATGAGTATCGTCGCTGCACCGGGAACCGCTCTGCCACCATTCTTGGGCCTCAATTTCGATACCGTGGCCCGTATCGGTCTGGGCGAGGCCGGAAGCAGCACAATCTGGGGGAGCGAGGCTGATGCCCTCGCCGCCCAGATGATGGTCATGTGGGTCGTCCGCAATCAGTACCAATGCCCATGGGCTCCAGCAGACTACGACCCACTCACACAGTTCTACGGCGCAGCCGACCAGGCTGATCTCGCAGCACACGTCGCTGCCCTCGCCGTACTCAACGCAGACCCGTCCCTGGATCCAACGGACGGGGCCCTGCACGTGATCTCAGAGCAAGACCGAATCTATCTCTGCTTCCCGGTCGGGGATATCGCCCTCAAAGCGAAAACCCCAGATACCTGGCTCCACTTCTACAAGGAGTGGCCTAGCCAACACAAGGAGACCAAAGCATGCCTATCCTTGCGCGATCAGACAACTTCCGTCGCTACGCCGCACGATCAGCCACGCCCAACGACGACTGGCTCAGTGCCCTGACCAAGATCATTCCCGTCGAAGTCATCGCCGCCTACACCGCAGCGATCAAGCTGCTCCAAGGCGTCGAAGCCTCCGATATGCGCCAAATGGTGGCCTGGATCATCCTCGCCGTCGGTGCCGTGGGCACAGTGCTCTATATGGTCGCCACATGGGACCCAGATCCGGCCGTCAGACGACAGGAGCTTCCACACGCCTGGCCACAGTTGATCGTCTCCCTGCTGGCCTTCGGCTTTTGGTCCTTCACCCTCGGCGGGCCCTTCGAGGCCTTTCCCTGGTACGCCGAATGGCTCGGCGGCGTGGCCCTTATCGTCGGAGCATTCCTGCTGACCGGCATCAATAAGCTGATCGGCACCTTCTCAGTAGCAGGATAACCCGTGTCCTTTACGGGCCGCACAGCACGTATGCAGGTGGGCGACTCCGCCACACCCGGACGCCCAGAAGCGGATTTCTACCGCACCTGCCCCGAAGCAGTTCACGCACTACTGGCCGTCGAACCGTTCGAGGGCCTGATCTGGGAGCCAGCCTGCGGAGACGGGGCGATCTCCAAGATCCTGATAGATCACGGCAAAAAGGTCTACTCATCAGACCTCTATGACTACGGATACGGCGAGAGCGACAGGGACTTCCTGATCACCAGCGTACCGGACGGGGTGATGCACATCATCACCAACCCGCCCTTCAAGCTGAGTGCTCAGTTCGCCCGACGTGGCGTGCCTATCATCCGCAAGTACGGCGGAAAACTGGCGCTCCTCAATCGCCTGCTGTGGCTCGAAGGAGTGGCCCGCAAAGAACTGTTTGCCGACACCGGGCTCTCCCGAGTGTGGGTGTTCAGCCGACGACTGCCCATGATGCACCGGCCCGGCTACAAAGGAAAACGCACTACGCCCATGGTGGCGTTCGCGTGGTATGTCTGGGATGCCTGCAACGAATCCGACAAAACTGAGGTGGATTGGATTGACTGGAGAGATCATGCGCCTGATCCGTAGTATCTGCCAACAGATACGGGATGTCCTGGTCGACCTCTCCGATGCCGCTTGGACCTGGTGGGCCCGAGTGCAGTATCGCCGCGGAAAGACCCTCCCCTGGGGGGATGTCAAACAACGCTACAACACACGACTGGAGGAATGACCGTGAAACGCTTTGTCACCATCGCCCTGCTGATCCTGTTCTTGCTGGCCCTTTCGATCATGCCCGCCAACGCGGCCAGGTCGCTGCAGATGCCCCTCGGCCTGGTCCAGTACGGATACGTCTATCGCTATCACGCACCGCCACCCGTCGCCTGGCTGGAACCAATCCAGAACGCATGGGTCTATACCTGGTGCGAGAATCCCAACACAGGCAATTTCGACTACATCGGCTACGACAGAACCTGGTCCACAGGGCAGTATGTCCTGGTGATTCCAACACTCTACGTGGACGACGAATACGGCGCCACCTGCCGCTCTAAGGCCTACAACCCGACCAAGTCAACCTACCAGATGCAGTTCTTTTCGGGCGAGTGGCCGCCAGACGTCTACGTCGAGTTCGTTCTCTACTACTAAGCTATGAGCCAACTGGAGCTACGCTACGTCCCGCTCAGCCAGGCCGTTACCTGGGACTGGACCGAAAACGCCAAGGAACACGATATCGGCGGACTCGTCCAGTCCATAGAGAAGTATGGGTTCCGGGATCCTCCCGAATACGACGCTACGTTGGACGCCTTTGCCCAGGGCAACGGCCGAGTACAAGCCCTGGCCTGGATGCGCGATCAGGGACATGATGTCCCTAAATATGTCCCCATAGACCCCGAAACAGGGGAGTGGGCCGTCCCCGTGATCTTCGGGGCCGACGCCGAGAGTGCCGAAGTTGCCCAGGCTTATGCCATCGACGCGAACAACCTGGTCATCTCGGGAGGCGATGGCGATTTCTGGGATATGATGGCTGTCTGGAACCGAGAAAGGCTGGTCGAGGTCGCCCAGATGGTCGCCAACCGCGGCATACCTATCATCACCATGCCCGGCGAGGACCTAGATGCCCTACTACGCGATCAGGACGATGAGGAGGAGGAAGGTGGCAACCAGGAGCCAGCCGTCCGCAAGTGGACCTTCCTGGTGGAGTTTGAAGATGACGAAGATCTGCTACGCGAGCTAGATGGCCTCCTGGGGCCCTACTTCATGCCCAGAAGCCGACGCAAGCTCATCCCGGAATTCTTCGTCGCTATGGTGCGCGCCTATTGCGCCACCGGAAGGGCCGTGGCCCTATGACTAAAGGAGCTAGCAATAAGCCCTGGGCCTACAAACGGCCAGTGTCCTCCCCCAAGGCACCCAAGGGCAAAACACCAGCGTCCATCAGGATTGCCTACCGACGAGAATTCGCCGTAGCACTCCGGGCCGCAGGAGCTAACTTTCAAGAGATCGCGGACCAGATCCGGGACGAATTCGATCCCGAAGATATCCCAGAGGGCTACGACGCCGCATCGGCGTCCAGAGACGTAGGGGTCGTCCTGGACCAAATGTATGCGGAAATGGGGGATCACATGCGCGTCATGCGCATGACCCAGATGGCCCGCTACGAGAGTATCATTCGCGCTAACTGGCCCAAGGCGATGAGAGGAGACCTGGGGGCGACAGACCGGGTCCTCAAGGCCATGAAGGACGAAAACCGCATGTTGGGGCTCGATGCCCCCCAACGGATCGACATGAGGGTACAGCAGGTTGATCAGCGAATTGAACAACTCATCAACGCCCTCGGTTCCGGAGAATTGGGCCGATTGGAGCCTGGAAGCCAAAGAAAAGCTCTTGCAGCGCCTGGAGCAGGAAGTGGCGACGAGGAAAACGCCACCCTGGAGGGTGCCTACCGATCCCGTTGAGTGGATGGAAACGCACTTCTATATTGAGGATCCTAGGGATCCACAAACGGCTGACTTGCTGTCACCAGGGCCGATACGGCTTTTCCCGCACCAACGACGCATCATCCGGGCAGCACTGCAAAGAGACGAGAAAGGGGCCTTTCGCTGGCAAACCATCCTGTACTCCTGCCCTAAGAAGTCAGGCAAAACACGTATCGCCGCCGCTGTCGTGCAATGGGTCGCTAGTCAGTACGGACCATGGGCCGAGTGCTATGTGCTCGGCAACGATGGTAAGCAGTCAGAGGACAGGCTCCTAGCAGCCATCAACAAATCGGTCGCCCTGTCGCCAATCTTTGCAGACTGGAAGCTGCAACGCAGACAGACAACCGTTCCCGACGGATCATTCATCGAGGCTATCCCGGTCGACCCCTCGGGGGAATCCGGGTCCAACCCAACAATCAGCGCATGGAGTGAGCTTTGGGGTTACGGACTAGAACACAAAGAGCGGTTTTGGGCTACGATGACCATCAGCCCGGCCAGATCCGGGCGCAGTATCCGGTGGGTTGAGACCTATGCGGGATACACAGGGGAGAGCCCAACCCTGGAACGTCTATATGAGCAAGGCGTTACTATGGGCGCGAGGCATCCCGATTTTCCGGATCTGCCGGTCTACGTCAACGAGGGCGCACAACTGTTCTGCTATTGGGACGAGGAGCCGCGGATGCCGTGGCAAACGGCGCAATACTACGCCCAGGAAGCACGGCTCCTGCCGCCCAATGAATTCCTGAGACTGCACCGCAACCAATGGGTCTCGGCCCTCAATACCTTCGTTCCCGAGGAGTGGTGGATGGCCTGCCAGGAGGACCTACCTCCCCTCGAGCCCAGAGAAGGCATCATCTTGGGTATCGACGCTGCAGTGTCCGGAGCTTGCTTCGGGGTCGTGGGAGTGACTAGGCACCCAGACCCGGCCAGGCGTAAGACGGATGTCGCCGTCCGCTACGCTAAGAAGTGGGCCCCACCCAAGGGCGGTAAGATCCAGTTCTACGGCAAGGATAGCCCAGATGAGGAGATCCGTAGGCTGTGCAAGGAGTACAAGGTGCTGATGGTCGTCTATGACCTGTACCAGCTACACGGCATGGCTGAGCAACACCGCAAAGAGCGCGTAGCACATTGGGAACAGTTCTCGCAGCAGACCGACAGAATGGTTGCCGATAGCCTGCTGTTTCAGTTGATCCGGGAACGACAGATCGCCCATGGCGGAGATCCAGACCTCAAACAGCACATACTCAATGCGAGCTCTAAAACGTCGACGGACCAGGACACGAAGATGCGATTGGTACAGCGTAGCTCGAACCTACCGATAGACCTGGCTGTGGCCACTTCCATGGCGGCAAAGCGCTGCCTGGAACTGCGGATGTAGGCCTGCGATGCCTATATTCCGGATCGGCATAGATGGTGCGGGGGTGGTACCCATCGGCGCGATGGTCAATCCAGCCGTGGCCGCGGCTGGCGGCAACGGCCTACTCAACAACTTGGTAGTCTATTGGCCAGGGGATGAAGCCAGCGGCGACCTGATCGACGCACATACCGGGGGCATTGACCTAAGCGACCAGAATACGGTCACAAACGATACGGGCCTAGTCTACCCGACGGCACGAAAATATACCAGGGCCAACAGCGAGTATCATGTCTCAGCCAATGGTGATGATCTTTCCCCACAGGGGGACAATGACTACACCCTGGCGACATGGATACGCTGCAGTACGTTTCCCGCCTCAGAGCCCGCGGCGCAGCACATGGTGGGCAAGTGGGAACTGATCGGAGACAATACGCACGCCGACTACGCTATCATGCATTATTACACGCCCACGGTGATGCCAGCGGCCAATGGCGTATGGTGGGTGGTTCACAACGCAACCTTTGCGCCCATCGCTGAGGTTGGGCCTTTTGTCTGGTCTGCGGGGACCTGGTACCTATTCGTCTGCTGGCACGATGCCGTGAATGACGTAGCCAAGATGTTGATCAATGACACCTGGCTATTCAGTTCTGCGACGTCCGGGCCAAGCGGGGATGGAGATGGGCGCTTCACCATCGGCAGGTTCATGCAGTTTGATCCCGGCAGCGCCTACCTGGACGGTCGGGTGGGCCCCACGATGTTTTGGCGGTCGGCACCAGGTGGTGGTGGAGTGCTGACGGATGCGCAGAGAACGGCATTGTATAACGGCGGCGCTGGTCTGCCGTACAGCGAATTCACGACTTAGCTTTCTAGCAGGAGGATTACAATGGCTCTCAATGTTCCGGTGAGGGCGGCCGACGGTCAGCCCGGTACCATTCAGTTGGACGCCAATGGACGAGTGCCCGTGACTACAGGTGCGGCTGGCGGCAGTGCGGTCGAGATCGAACAGGCATTGCCCAATGCCTGTCATGTCAGCGCACATCTGCACGTCGAGGATGCGGATGTCGAAGCCGATAACCCGGTACCTGTTCAGGAGCAAGGCCGTTGGACGGTCAGCTCCCAGGCAGACGAGAGTGCCGACGACAGCGACAAGACATTCGTGGTGCCCGCTACGGCCGAGTGGCAGGTACTATGGGTCTGGGTCGAGTACACGGCCAGCGGAGACGCCGGTGACCGCCAGCTTGTCGTGCAGATCCAAGATGCTGCGGCTGACGTGATCGGTGAGATTCGCGCTGGTGCTACGCAGGCGGCCAGCGAAGCCAGGAACTACCTGTTTGCTCCTGGCATGGCTGATCTGACCGCCATGCGCGACACTGACTATCTGATGACGCCGATCCCGCCCACGTTGATTTTGGGCCCAGGGCAGATCGTCAGGGTCTATGACAACAACGCTGTGGCTGCAGCCGCCGACGACATGGTTGTCCAGATGCAGGTGGCAGCCAGAACCACCATCTAGGAATGTCAATGCCTATCTTTCGCGTGGGTATAAACGGTGCGGGGGTGGTACCCATCAGCGGGATGAGCAACCCCGCCGCTATGGGTGGCATCGTTCCTGGTGCCATCGAGGTACAGGTCTCTGCCAGCGGTGGTGACGGCGAGTGCGGGGATGGATCGCCAGCGACGCCGACAATCACGGGTGCCTATGTGGAGTGTCGGTCGAACACCAGCATCTTCCATAGGCGGCTAGGATGGGTCTGGCAGAACTGCGCTATCCCGAAAGGCGCACCGATCTCTAGTGCTATCGTGCGGGCGCACCATATCAACTCCGTAGCCTATCGGGATCAGTACGGCACACTGTACGGGCACGCGTCTGACAACTCGCCGCTCATTCAGGCAGTCCTGGATGATCTCATCAGGCCGCAGACGACGGCGAACGTCAGTTGGATCGCGACCTTGGCAGGGAACGCCTGGAATGACTCGCCAGACATCTCTACTATCATACAGGAAATCGTGGACCGCCCTGGATGGGCGTCAGGGAATGGCATCTGCATCATGAATATACCGAGCCATGTAGTCAACTACCAGGCCCGCTATGATGCCTGGGACGGCTTACCGGCCAATGCAGCCAAGCTCATCGTAAGTTGGGGGTAATCAATGGCGCAATTGACACTTGAGCAGGTACGCCTAGCCAAACGACAAAGCGTGCAAGACTTTCCCTCGACGCGTGAAGGGCAGACTTTGCTTCTGCAGGTTGCCATAGCTGCAGACGAGGCTCCTCCGTGGTGGAGCCCGCGCCGAGACAAGTATCTACGCGAATTCTGGCCCCAGGAGTCGTTCCTGGCTGGTTCTGTCTACGCGCTGGCCGCTCGAAATGCGGGCTTCCGATGGGAGCTTGTGGGTGAGCAGGGGTTGATACCACGATCACGACAACTGCTGGAAACGGCTGAGTTCGGGCGTGGCTGGCAAAAGCTGATCATGAAGTTGTCAACGGACATGTTGACACAGGACAACGGAGGTTTTGTCGAGATCATCCGGCCAGCGCGCGCCCGGGTGGGGGGCAAGTGGTACCCGGCGATATCGGGCCGGAATGGTAGCGGAGACAAAGCCTGGTACGCCGTACTGAACAAACAGGGAGACACGCAGTCTGTCGACCCACTGGATGTCACCGACAGCGAGTATGACTTGCCGGTAGGCTTGGCCCACCTGGATGCTGCCAGGTGTCGCCGCACCGGGGACCCGGTCTATCCGGTGGTCTACACCGACCGCGTGGGCAGAGAGCATAAGCTAGCCTACTATCAGGTCATCATCATGGCCGACATGCCGAGCCCTGATGAGAAACGGCATGGCGTGGGTTACTCATTCGTCAGTCGCGTGCTCCGGCTGGCCCAGACCATACGTGACACGCAGGTGTACGAACAGGAAAAGATCTCCGGTCGGTTTGCCAGGGCTGTTCACCTGACCAACATTGATCCAGACGTCATCATGGACGCCATCAAGGATCAGGAAGCCGCCAATGATGCTCGGGGGCTCCTGCGCTACTCGCAGCCCATCATCGCGCCGACGCTGGACCCGAATGCCAGGCCTTACAATGTTACGATCCCCCTGGCGGAGTTGCCCGAGGGCTACAGCCGGGATGACGCCTACCGTTGGTACATCGCGGCGGTAGCTTTGGCCGCCGGGGAGCACTACAGCTTCCTGGCCCCGATGCCCGGGCGCCGCCTCGGTTCCGCTTCCGAGGTCGAGGTACAACAGAAGGAAGCCAGGGGCAAGAGCTCCCGTTACTTTATGGACACGCTGCAAGCGCAGTTGAACTACAGCGGAATTTTCCCGCCAGGTCTGGAGTTCCGTTTCAAGGAGAAGGACTACGAGGAGCAGCGGGAGAAGGACGACGCGGCCTTCCGCCGGGCCCGAGACCGGGAGATCCGCATCAAGAGTGGCGAGATCACACCAGCAATTGCCAGGCAGTTGGCGGCGGATGCCGGGGATCTGGACCGCCGCTACCTGGAGCTCATGGGGGAGCGAGACTTGACCCCGGAGTTGGCCCAGATACCGGGTCCCAAGGATCAGCCGCCCATGAACATCCCGCTTCCGGCACCTAGGCCAGAGCACCAGGGCCCCGCCGGGGAGCAGAAGCCGCAGCCGCCCCAGGAGCAGGGCCAGAAGGACGGGGGCCAGAAACAGGCTGGCATGTCCATCCCGCAGGGCTTGCTGCAGTATATGAACTACCGGCCCAACGGCGATATGGAGATGAGTGTCTACCTGCCCACGGCCAAGCTGGAGCCGGATGGGGCTCCGTTGCCGGAGTTCTTTGGGGAGACGGAGGAGATTTCCGAGGAGGATGTCAACAGGGCGATAGAGCGCTGGCGCGAGAACATGCCGCCGGAATTTATAGATCTGCTCGATGCCGACGTAGAGGTTGCCTAGATGTGGAAGTTCCTGATCAGCCTGGGCCAGTTCGTGGTCTCGGCCACCAGGAGACTCCTGGGGAAGTCGGCTCAGCGGAAGCTGGCCCAAATGGTCATCGAGGACATGCTGGTCGAAACCGATCTGTTGGCGGAGCAACTGGCAGAACGGCAGATCCGGCTGGACGAGTGGGAACTGTCCATGCGGAATCATCTGAAAGACATGTACTTGCAGGAGTACATGCTGGCCAGGGGCGGCCGCCAGAACATGAACAATCGCGACTACGGCTCCCTGGGCGGCATGCTGGCAGAGCAGTACCGGTATCTGAGCAGATTTAGTGCAGAGATCGCCTCTGGGCAACTGAGCCAGGGGCAGATCGCAGCAAGATCTAGGATGTACTTTCGGAGTGCTCGCGAGGCCTTCGAGCGGGCACAGTGGAGGATCGCCAGGGAAGCGGGCCTACGTTATGTGAAGTGGACGATGAACCCAGAACTGGAGAACTGCCCAGACTGCATCGACTTTGCTAGCATGGGCTGGCGTCGAGCAGAGACGGACCCTTATGGAGGGGCGTTCCCAGGATCTGGCGACACGGTATGCCTGACCAACTGCGGCTGTTTTCTCGAATATAGGAAGCGTCCATGAAGCTCAATCAACTACTCAAGGCAGACATCTCAGGCTTGGGGGCGGCCGAGCTCGAGGGCCTGCATCAACGCTGCCACGAATGGGCCGAATTGGGTGTCGATATGGGACGGGTAGCCAAAGCCCACTCCAAAGTGGTCTACTACCTGGTCACGGAACATGGGCAGAAAGATGGGTCGCCCATTGCGGACACTGAGACGGAGCGGGGAGAGAACTGCGGCATCTACCTGGCCCCGCCGCATGGCAGGCTGATCTGGAACAGGCGCAAGTCAGCCATTGCCAAGGCTCAGCGCTTCGATCTGGAGGGTGATTGGATCGTCGTATCCGAGCATCTAGCCTTCGGCCGGGCGAAGATAGGAGAGCCGGAGGAAGTTGGGCCGACAGAATTCGATGCTAGATTTGATGAGCATCGCTGCACGGAGAAGGAACGTCAGAAATGGTGGCCAAAGGCGGAGAGCCTGTTCCTATACCCCATCGTGGAGTTCAAGGGATGGCGCAAGCCGCGACCGGTGCAGATCGAGCCCGGGGTCCAGACGTTCATAGAGCGTGTGGACTTCAAGGAAATACCGGAGTTCCCGGCGGATGTGCCGGTAGCAGTGGCAACCAAGGAGGCAAAGAGAATGCCGTACTCAGTGGACAGCCCGCCCGACAAGGTTCGTGGAGTGCCAGCCAAGGCGCAACGCATCTGGGTGTACGCCTTCAACTCCTGCATTGAGAAACGCCCCAAGCAAGAGGGCGAATGCAACCAGCGTGCATGGGGGGCCGTCAAAAACGCTGGTTACTACCAGGATGAACAGGGCAATTGGCACCTGCGTAGCCAGAAGGAACGTGGCGAGGGGCAGGGTGTCGACGGTCCGAAGCAGGGAGATGGTGGGGCGGCCTATTGTGTGTGCCCCAAGTGCGGTCAGAAGGTGGAGCATGATCGCGGTACACCCTGTGCGGAAACGAAGTGCCCGAAGTGCGGCACGGCCATGGCGGGCAGTGATGACGAAAAGAAAGGCGATGGCGTGATTGGGGGCAGTGCCCGCAAGGAGGCCTGGACTACTGCCTATGTCAACAATCTGCCTGACAGTGCCTTTCTCTACGTCGAGCCCGGTGGTAAGAAGGACGACGAAGGTAAGACGGTGCCCCGCAGCAAACGGCACTTGCCCTACAAGAACGCTGAGGGACAGGTGGACATGGCGCACCTGAACAATGCGGCATCTCGCCCGGGCCAAAGTGCGACGGGCGAGGGCTGGCTCAGCGAAGATCTGCGCCAGCATCTGCAGGCCAAGGTGCAGCGGCTGCAGAATGCACGGAAGAAGGAAATTCTGGACGGTCTCAAAGCTGCGTTCGATGGTGGTATGCAGCAATTGACCGCTCTCTATGAAGCTGAGAATCTCCCATCGTTCTCCGAAGTCTATGGAAAACTAGGTTTCAAGACGTTTACAGCCAGGGACGGGCGGCCCTGGATCCTGACCTGGACGACCAACTCGTTCCGGGATCGGGAGGGTGAAATCTTCCGACAGAAGGCCCTAGAGGACTATGTTGGAAGAATGGCCTCTCGTGACGTCAAGGGGGAGTTCTGGTTCTGGCATATCCCGGGTACGCGCTTCGGGACAATCCAGTGGCAGGGCATGGTGGGACGATTCCTAGTCGAAGCCGGGCCGTTCGATGATACGCCAGTTGGCAGGAAGTTCCAAAGGTTCTTCGCGCAGCATCCCAGGTTCCATAAGGATCTCGCCCCCGAGGGTTGGGGGACGTCTCATGGATACCTGTACCTTCCTGGTGACCGAGCGGACCGCGAGTATGAGTGGTTGGACAAGTTCGAGACCACGGTTCTTCCGATGAGTAAGGCGTCCAACCCGTGGAATCCACAACTGGAGGTACTAGAAATGAACGACACGCAGCGCAAGGCCCTCGAAACAGTCGGTGGGGCAGACCTCGTCCAGTGGGTGCAAGATCTGGGCGATAACCGCACCAAGGAACTCGAGGAAAAGGGCGTCGCTTACAAGGCGGTGTCCAGCGTGGCAGGGGCGATTCGTGAACTGGCAACCGAGATCGTAGACGAAGGCCTGAAAGAACAGGCCGAATCGGTCGCTCAGAACATCGAGGGTGCCCTGGCTGAGAGCGATACCAAGGAGGCCCTCGATGGCGTCGTTGGTACTCTCACG
>Ga0180431_10006466_pt1 | contig 13909 bp, 8 predicted proteins | sample SS_ome_11_FD_132459 | JGI IMG/M metagenome (GOLD analysis project Ga0180431, IMG submission 132459) | Hypersaline lake sediment archaeal communities from the Salton Sea, California, USA - SS_1_MS_1 metaG | ecosystem: Environmental > Aquatic > Non-marine Saline and Alkaline > Hypersaline >... | reverse complement strand
CGGAAAAACAAAGCGATCAAAAACAAACCCGGTCGTTGTGCAAATCGAAGCCGCTCCCCAAACGTTTGGGGAACGAAATATATTGGAAACACATGTCAATATATCCGCGGGTTCGGAACTTGTCCGGTCGACCTTTGAAGAAGCCAATCATGGAGAAGCACCAAGCTTGGGTGAATTGACCAAAAATATCTACTTTACGCCCTATGTGCATGAGCATGTCCTGGATTTGTATCACAAACACCAAAACCGGGCAAGGACATATGCCGAAGAACTAAGTCTCATTGCACCACACGACCCAGACGAGGATTGGGAATTGCATACTCTTTTTATGAAAAATAAGAAGAGTTTGATAGAAGCAAATCCATTTACTGCGGCGTTCAGATTTCCGTACATGAAAGATGCTTTTAGAGACGTGTCCAAAGGTGACGCATACACTTTTTCACTGAAAAATCCATTCTATGCCGAAATGTCAATTAGATTCAGTGAAGAGGGAGGATTGATCTTTCATTGTGAACAACTTCGATGCGATTTTCATATTCCGAAGGAAATTGTGTTTATCATTCAATCTCTTCCGGTGTTCAAGGAGATGCGTTTCGGACAGAAATTTTTCTCTTGGTTTGTTATTGCAGACGAATCGAATTCAGAACTCAATGGACACTTGATTCCGTTGGGTGCGAATTTCAATTAATAAATTGAGCATGCTTTTCTTCCACACTATTACGATGTCAACATGGCCTGTGAACAAACTCAGTTTTGTAAGATTACCATAGTGTAGGTACATCCAATAGAATGAACGTCGCCACTTGTATCATAAAAAAAATGGTGTCCGTGGTTGTTAAGCGTCACTGAAATATTTATTTACAATGCGTTGGTATCAAGCATCAAGTTGTAAACCAGCCCCGAACAAATTTGCTCGTGCAGCGAGACAAATGAGGACCATTCCCAGACCCATTAATACAAGGAGGGCGGTAAACAGTCCAGTAGATAAGTATAAGTACCAATTTTCAAGGAAATCTTTTTCCTTTTCCACCGCATCTACTGCTTCAAATACGTCCGTGACGTCATCTGATTGAACATTGACTTGTTGGTTGAATAGATCGAGAAGCTGGGTGAAAAGAAAAGCATTAGTCGGTCAATATTCGGTTAAGATTCTTTTCTCTTGAGAAGAGAAAACATTACAAGCTACATACCTCTTGTAATGCATCTTGTGTTTGGGCGAAATCGGCAGGTGCTCTCGTATTGATTTTATTTGTTTCCAATGCACCACGGAAACGGAAATAACGGTTGGTGGGTTCAATATATTTAAGCTGTGTCGAATTGGTTATTGGAATTTTGATATCTTTTGTTTCCGCTTTTTTTTCATCTTCGGTCAATATTGGAGTCGCACGTTGACAATCACATCCATACGTGTATCCATTGAAACGACTCCCTGGTAGAATAGCTTTTCGGTTTGCAAGAAGCGAAAGGGAACCGTGATTCGCGAGTGTAGGTTTAAGTTTGTTTTTCTGAACGACTGCAAGTCGGAATCTTAAAGGATTGTCAAATAAAGGCCGCTTCGTCCCTCTATCAATTTCAAAGGCTTGTGTTTTAAGAAGACAAACATATTTTTGATCTTCATTAGGCGACCCATCGACATTCAAAGGTCCTTCAAGACATACATCGCAATTCGAACCTGTATATCCAGAAAAACAACTACAAGCTCCAATGTGTTTGTTATATATGCCCATTCCACATGTTGGTAAATCACAGTTATCGCCGAAATACCCAGATTCACAAATACATTCTCCTGTGTCACGATTACATGACCCGTGTACGCACGAATTGAGTTGACATAGGTCTTGGTCAATGTTGCAGAATTTGCCCGTTGATCCAAGGTCACAAACACATCCGTTGATTGCCGAAGAGCAGATACCACGGTTACTACAAGCACCTTCCTCGCCACAACATTCAGTATTGTCTCCACCACAGATGTTGCACTTATCAATCGTTTTTGATGAATACGGTACGCCGTCGCACCCGACACACGTCGAGTTGTCTCCATCACAAACACCACACGCGTCTATTTTAGAATGGCCGTGTATAACGCCCATGCAGTCTAAACAACTATTATCTCCGTTGCATATTCCACATTCATCATTCACGAGTCCGCTATTGGGAATACCATCGCATCCTGCGCAGGAAGAGTTGTCTCCGCCACAAATACCACAGTCATCAATCTTTTTTCCACTATTAGCAACGCCGTCACATCCTACGCACTTGTTATTGCCATTACATTCGCCACAACGATCAAGTCGTGCTAGTCCCCCACATCGACCAAAACAATCTCTCCGCGAAGAACCGCCACAGACTCCCTTGCAATCGACTCGGGATTTTCCGCCGCAAACTCCTTTACAATCCAAAACCTTGCCTGAGAATGCTACGCCATCGCATCCTACACATGCACTACCATCGCCATTACAAGTACCACACACATCGCGCACCGCAGTTCCATTAACAACACCGAGACAATCCTTGTAAACACCATGGGTTTTAGAATCAGGACCTGAATGGCTCATGAAACCAGTCCGTTTTTGTTCAGCAGCTTGCGTCCCGCAGCATAAAACAATTGCTGAAAAAATCAAAATCAAATTTTTTCGGGACATTGTTTTCTCTGAGGAAAAAAGGATTTGAAGCATTCTACTAATATAATGAGACCGTTTGAGATTTATCATTGGTCGAACTTTTTTTATTGTCAAACAAATAAGTTTCTTCTTTTCCCGAAATCAATGTCCCGAAAATCCTGTCCTGAAAAATAAAACAGTGCAACGAAAACGATAATGGTTTTTAAATAAAAAAAATAATAGTTAGTTTTATGTTTGGTACATATAATATATAATGAATATTGATTGACGAAAAGAAAACAAAAATAAATATCTTTCTCCAAGGAACGGAAAAGTAAACAAACCAAATTGCTTAATATGCCAGCAAAAAGAAAAGGAAATCGGGCGAAATCAGGAAAAATAGCTAAAGGAAAGAAATGGAAATCCACCGTTACGATAAAAGGTAAAAAGCACACCGTGAGTCACGGTGCAAAGGGATACAAAATTTCACCTGGGACAAAACGAGGAGATTCGTATTGTGCCCGTTCTTATGGAATAAAAAAGAAATACGGAGACACACCAAGGAACAAAGCGTCAAGAGCCAAATGGAAATGTAAAGGGAAAAAATCTATGAGATGAACACGTTTTTCTGACCACCCAAATAAACGTAAAACATTTATCCAAGCGTCAGCAACACAACCACCGGCAACACCGTTATGAATGAACGTCGCCAGTTGTAACAAGTGGCTACATCTGGCGACGCATTCAGGATCGCCATAGGTCAGGCATCAGCAAAGAGGTGTCTTGCAATCCAGATAAACAACGCAACGGAAACGATAATGGATGATCCAGAAATACCTTCCGGGAATTTAGGGGAGAGGAAAAAAGGAAAAGAAGAAAATAAAAAAGACAGTAAATATGTAGTTGGAATCGATATTGCGAGTAGAAATCTGGGTATTTGTCTATTCAATACCGATGAAAACAAGGTTTCGGCATTCATGCATATAGATTTGGCAGGTAAAAAACGAACAATTCCGACTGCTGCCGTTTGCGCCGAATTGATAAAGACAACTATTTTAGAATCAGAGTTGTTATGTAAAAGCATCACATGTGCAATCATCGAAAAACAGGCACACGTCAATAACAAAAATGTAGCAATAGAGAATGCATTGGCAGACGTTTATCAATCTATCGGCGCACGCGTGATTGTAATATCACCACAGAACGTTAACAAAGAAGTAATTGAGACATGTTGTCCATGTATAAGAGAAGCTCGAAATATCGCAACATGGCTTGAGAATAACACAGGAACAACCAATTCTTTAAAAAGCAAACGATATTCAAAGAAAAAAAAACTTTTTGCTATCATCGGTGAGCGCCTATTGTCTCGTACCGAGCGCTTAATGATCGAAAGAATAAAAGGTCACCGCAAAAAGTTACAAAAAGAATTCGTACAACACGACAATCGATACAAAAGAAAACGAAATATGCGAAAATCAACGCGCAAAGTAAAAAGAAATTTCGAATATGACCTATACGATGCCTTTCTGACTGCATTAGTTGGAATCAAACAAATCGGTGAAAAAGAAAATAATCATGACCGTGATTTCCTGCAAGAAAGACTATCGAAATTCTCTCATATCTCCTAATTCAGTGAAAAAAAAACCAAATAAATGTTTTGCCTTGCTTGCCCCGAACAACACTTCAGTAATTCTACCATTTGGATTGGCATGAATACTTGCGTCATAATCGATGCCTGTGCCTACCGAAAAAAAGATATTCTTGAATTATTGAGTTTGTTTAATCACAAATTCAACTCTATCGTACTCATCTTTTCGAAACCCTACGATTTGGGAGTTTCATTAGATAACATAGAAGAAATTTTCATGTTTAAAACATTCAAATTTTCTTCGTTTTTTGCACTTATGTGCAATTCAATAATAGCCAAACAAACGAATCGTTCATACCCTCCGTCTTGGATAAATGAAAGTGACAAAAAGAGAAAGTTTCGGTACATCATCGTCTCGCCAATGACTTTGCCGATAAGCGAAATGACACATGTGAATCGATTGATATATAATACTGATTTAAATTTACATAGTGTCCAAACTATTCTTGAAGCAGTAAATCATATTAGCTTATAATAAAATGACATTCGCTTTCTCCGTTCTCTTTTCCCCACTTACTTTTCTCTTTTCCCCACTTACTTTTTATTTTTAATTTTTAACCCTAAATCCAAAATAAAATCAGAGTGTTTATATATACGCCCCCGTCTATTTAATAATTAATATATCTTTTACGGGAAACGGGTTGAAGATCTCTAATGTTTAATAACAAAAGTAACAAAAGGTCTAGAGCTAATGAATTTGATTACGTAAAAACATGCAACTTTGTAAACAAATGCAAAGAAATAGCAGATTTTTCGGAAGAATTTATAAAAACATTTGATGCTCCTTCTTTTCTGACAACGGAAAGAGAATACGATTTAAAAGCTGCCACTGCATCACAAATCATTGATTTTGTTGACAAGATTGAAAAATATACCAAAATACATGATCTTTCCATGCTAACGCGAGATTTTGCAGAAGATTTAATAGTTTCGGTTCCGCAAACGGTTTTTACGATCCTCAGTGAACGGGGAAAAATTAAAGTACTATGTGCCTTTACAACATGGTATCGAATGGATGTGATTGATATACAATTGATAACCGCGTACGAACCAAGGAAGGGATGGGCCTCTACTATCATTAAGGAAATATACGCCCGATCGTTTAAAAAAGGATTTCGGTATGTAGCTGCTAAGACATTAGATTATAACAAAGAAATCAGACCCAGCTTTGATATGTTTAGAAAATTAGGATTTAAACCAACTAATATGATGCATTCTGATGATATAATGATTGATAGCTGGGATAAAATGTATGATGAAAAGAAGGACGGACCGTTCTTCAAAAAGATGGCCGAACAACCCTACGTTCCGTTGGTTTTGAAAAAAGCTTTACAACTGGGATCTACAGAACAATTGAAATATACAGTGTATTTGGATTTATGGGAAAATTTAGGATGGCCTTCTTTCGCATCAGAGTCGTTGGAGTTTAACGAAAACGAATTCACTATGAAAACATTGTCAGAAATTCACGGAGGGTTGTGCCTTGGGGCGTGTATGCATATAACAACTCCAGCTTTGATTCATATCTATGACAAATTTTTTCAAGAACTTGCAAAATTCAAACTCAACAATATCCCGGACCCGCGTAGACGAACAGGCTTTCTTTATACATATTATCCCAAAAAGAATACTACTTCGTCGATTCGTGAACCCGATTTAGAACTAAAAGACATATCTGCCCGAACTTTAGATGAACGCGATGAAAAAGAATGGGCGGATCATATACGGGAGTTATTTCTTTCGTATTCTGCCATTTTAAACATCGTCGAAAATCCTTTACTATATGAAACCAAAAAGGGTGTCGCTCAAAACATACTCATGGGTTTCCGAACAAACTTGATACTCGATCTCTCTTTGGCATGCATGTCAACATTCCAGTCTGGTTTGTTTTTCGCCGTTGTTTTTCATTTGAACCAGCACGATCGGAATATCAATATAGTCGAGAAAAAGGTTTACACTGAGAAAATGAAAACACAAGTCTTGTTCTGTGCTCATACATTGGAAAAACGAGGGCAACGCAAGTTTCCGAATCCTATACTGCTAGGATCCTCTCTTGATACCCCATTCGATGATGATGACCGTTTACATCAATACTACGATATTATAAACGGAATAGTATCCAGTTGGAGTCCTAGATATGATTTATTTGATAACGGTATTTACTACGAATATTTTAGTATTCTTCCTCCAACTGGAAGCGACGTAATTGATGAATTGAATTATGGGATTGAAGATGATAAGCAATTTATACGAAAACGCTTTCTTCTGACGTTACGACTACAATCGTGGATGTGCGGTGCACCGAATAAACCAGAAAAAGAGATTGAAAATATTTTAAATCACAAACTCAATCCTACATTCTATGATCCCGGAGAACGCATTCAAATGTATACCCGTATATTTTCAACGCCTATTATTTATCTCCGAATGGAAAATGATCCAATTCCAGACGACCTATTCGTAACATCAGAAGTCAAAAAATTTGAATCGTTCCGTTTGGAAACAGTCGTCCTACAACAAGTACTGTATAAATCTCTGGGCGAATCCCGTGGACAAAAAATATTCAGCGATATAATTCCCTGGTCCCTAGTAAAAGGGTGGCCAAAAATAGAGGGTAAACAATCCGAAAAGGAATTAAAGGAATATGTAAAATTGAATCAATCGAGATCATTATTTTACAAAAACCTCAAGATAATGTTACGCCATGTCTTTCTACCGGACGAGTACGAACGTTTTGTCTTTTTCTACCGGAAATATAATGGAGTTTTCCCCGGTGCTATTGGAAAAAAATACAAAGAAAACAGTAGAAAAGAGGAAAAAGAAAAATACACCCCGCCTTATTCCTCCCAAAAAACCAAATCTCTGTCGGATTCTCTTGCAGTTTTATTTATATAAATAAAACGATATTATATTTTTTTTTAAAAAAAAAGAAATAATTAAAAGGTCATTACTTTATATACCACCAAATTGATCTCATTTTTCAAATACCTATTTGGTATTGGACCAACCTAGCATTTCGAAACGTTTTATCTGGGAAAGCTTTCCTCAAACAAAAGTTACACTTTTCCTAAACAATAATGGATTTCGGTTACGATGAATTCAATGAAAACAGCCAAGAACTACCAGACCATTTTAAAGAACTTTGGGAATCTTTAGACTCTTATGATAAAGAAGGTTCTGGGGAATCTTTATACTCTTATGATAAAGAAGGTTCTGGGGAATCTCAATTAGATTCTCAACAACTTGACGGTCTTTTAGACCTTTCTGAGGAAGGTGATCTTGGCGAATTTCCAACAAATAAGCGTAAGTTCGATGGTACAGAAACTTTTTTGGATTCAGGGACGGGTGCATACAAGGAATCATCAAAAAAGCAGGATCGCGGCGAGCAGTATCTCTACGAGCCGGATCTCGGCGAATATGCGGATGAATTGTCAACATTGCTTAACCGCGACATTACACCTACATTCCTATCATCTCATCAATTAGAGCAAGTTATAAAAAATTACCGTTCGGGGTCCACTGATATACAAAGCGTTATTTTAGAAACCTTTGAACCGAATACCGATGCAAAAGTATGCCGATACCAAAAAGATTTCCTTACAATTACATTGGAATATTTAATATATTCTGACGACCCTTTTAACAAGAAGCCAAAAGACAATACTGGGTATAAACAAAACGTGATTATATGTCCTCATGAATATAATTGGGAGAATAACCGGACACAAATTAGATTTCTTGAATTTTCAAAAGAAAGAATGATTGACAGAATTTTTTCCGTTTCTAAATCAAAAGATGAAACAACTACTTTATTTGAATATGGGACTGGGTTGATTTTATATCATTTACTGGGTGATGTTTGTCCATTTTTCCCAAAGCCCGAAATGTTGTTTTTGACGACATTCAAAGACACTTTTCCGAGCATTTGGTATACATTCAATGTTTATGAGCAACCTTATATGATCGCGACCGAGCCGGTGATCACGTTTGAAAGATTCAAAGCCAAATTAACTAAGATTGTTATGCGGGGAGAAGACTTTGGAGCGAAACGAGTTGGAAAAATACTCAAATCAATTCTATTACAAGGTTTACTTGCAATCCGACTTTTGGAATTGAAAGGATTTGGGTCAAACGGACTTAATCCTTCTCACATCGGGTTTGTTAAAGCAAAAGAAGGAGACGATTTAAGCTTCAAACTAAATTACCCGGTTGGCGCCGAAACAGGAAAGGGGAAAGCAAGAATCATTGACGTATTTAAAAATCTCCATCATGATGATAAATACATCCTCACCTTTCTGATGAATCCTATCAAGGAAGACCCTTATTCGGCTTGGAATATGTACACAAACATATTAAAAATGTCCACCGAACCGAGATCTATTGAACCAACCGTGTTTGAAACGGAAGAGGACATAGAGCGTATAAGACCTACCAGTAGTACCGAAGAAATGTTACACGGTTTTGCATATGCCTTTACTACGTTGGTTTTATCAGTTTCAAACAGTGGTGATTATTCAACCATTTTACGTGATAATCGTTTAGCCGATGGAAATACAGCACCATTTTTTTTAGACAATTTGCGAGCCAAGGTTAAAAAAGATCAAACATTGGACGAACAACTGGCAGAATATATTATCGAAAAAACATTACTATTCGGTCCATTTGAGGGTGTTAAACTTAGCATTGCGGTCGAGCTGATATCTAAAAAATTTGATATAAGAACGGATTATGAAAAATCGTTTAAAAGGTTATTCCCCGAAACTAAAGATTTTAAACGGTCCTTCCCCGGAACTACAATTGGGGATTCAATTTACAATGTGTTGCGGAAGATGTCAAGCTGGGACCAAAAAAAAATTCCTTCAGCTGCACAAATCATATCGGAGTTAACGTTTACCACCGAAAGATCCCGTAATATATTCATTGCGGGCGAAGAATGGATATTTATGAGAAAGGAAATAAGAGAAGATTATCCTAAATACAATTGGACCAATTTGGCCAATTTGGGAAAGTCTGGCGGGCACTTTATTGGAAAACGTATACCATTTGGACGTTTTCAAATTCCATTTACACCCCAAACTGTAAAAATGAGTAAGCTAATATGCAGTTCTTTGTTTTCTATTCTTCGACAAAGAAAAAGGAATGATGCGGGTAAAATGGTTAAAACAACACGGAAAAATGAACCGGTGTCGCCGATTTTTATCATATGAATTGCTCGATCGATTGGTTTAGGGTTAGTGTTAGGGTTAGATTTATTTCCAAAGTAAAGGCTTTTGTCTACTCTCGAAGAAGATTTGTTTGATAACCGACCAATCGTTACTCTTTTCTCCATCTTTTCTGGAATTTCTGGATTTCTGAGATTCATAATATTTTCTAGTATCGATCAAAACGGATTCTAGGATATTTTTAAGCGCGCTGTATCGTTTGAATAAAATTCGAATGAAATTTTCTATTGTTTCAAGGAATTTTTCCGAATCCTCACATAGTAATAGAATTTCGTAAACAATTGCTTGCAAAATCGACAAACAAAATAATCTACATGCACCGCTTTTAGAAGCATACACACGTAAATAATCATTCAATCTAAACCATCTAGCTTCAAACAAATCGTGCGTTGCATCAAAGGTTCCGGTAAAATGCCCGCCTTTCAAAAAATAAGCCAGGACGCATTTGGCTTGGGTTGGTAGAATGAATGTAGATATCATGACAAATTCAAGTCTTGATAATCCAAATAGAGAGACAGCGGAGCGGTATCGGGAGTTTGCCCTGAAAAACCGCACGGATAAATCAAAACGTGATTTAAAAACGAGTTCGATGGTTCCATAAACAATCTGTCGTCTTGCAGGCGCATCACCACAGGCGAAATTCATATTTGTTAGAAGGTTTTGCGCTAATACGAAAGCCGCGTTTGGATTTCCAAAGGTATTCTGTACAAATACTTCGACGAGTTTATGAGGATGAAACGTTGAGATTTCGTAAATGGATTGAACCATTTCACTAGGTCTTTTGTCGTTGTCATTTTCATCCATGAGCAGAGAGAAATGAAATTCAAATATACTTTTCTATAAGACCTATCAATGTGTTTTCTGTTTAATAGTGTGGAGAAATTACGTGTAGAAAAAAAATGGAGCAAGAACCACTTAGTATAGCTGGTCCGGTAAATTGGTTGAAAAAATATGCACAAAAGGCTCAAACGTTACACGACAAATACCGACATCACAAGAGTGGAGAACGTGATTTCACTTATGTTGAAAGTGACAACATACAAGCCGCAATGTGTTATTTTAAAGATGAATCAGAGGATTTGTACAAAACAGTTGAAAGATTGGCCGGGGCAAAGAAATACGATGACATAATCTTGGACGAGAAGATTGATGATGTTGTACCTCTTGCATTAGGTTTCCATCTATATTCATCAGATAGAAAAACTATGATGAAGATACCACATCGTATTTTGAAACTTTTTACTACGAATTATCTTGTGATTACATTGAAAGAGCATCTATGTGAAATCTCAGATGACGACATGGACGAGAACGCCATATTTGCACAAGTCCTTATCACCGCATCCGATTGCAAATATAAGATAAAAAACGAGGCTGGGAAAGGTCCCGATTGGTTCAAAACGTTAACTTCGAACGATACATTTTTTTCTACATCTTTGAAACAAGAAGAGGATATCGATGTGAAACAAGTATGCAAAGCCATCATCAAAATGAAGGACGATGAAATAGAGGCAAGAGAGGGTGTTTACAAGAAATCACTTGAAGAACAAGCTGAAAAAGCCAAACAACTTGAAGCTACACTCAGAGCCAACCTAGAAAAATGTAGCGAAATGAAAGAAGCTATAAGTGGCGACGTTGAAGCGTTGAAGAAGAAGTTGAGGATGTGCGAAGAGGGTAAAGCTGAGGCACTAGGGGAATTGACAGAGGCACAACAAGCCTTGGATGATCTTAGCGCAAAAATAGAGAATACGGTTGATGAAATGAGTTTAAACGAGGTTCCGGTGCTTAATGCGACATCTGAGGTTGTTCAAAAAACGGAAGACCAAGCCGGCAGTGCTGGTAGGTCAGCGTTGCTTCGATCTATAACAAGATTCGACCCAGCAACTTTGACACCACCAACTTTGAAACCACGAACCCCGGAAAGTTCAGAAGGGAAAAAGGATGAAAAGAAAACAATTTTTGATAACTTGTATGAAAAAATTACAAATCGTAGAGACGAAATGGGTTATAATGACGATGGTGATAATAATTCCAATGAAATTAAAAACGCTGGATCAAAGATAGAAGCTAAAAGACCTGGGAGGAGCACGAAAAAACAGACTCGAGGCAAAGTCATTTCGCCAACGAAAGCTTCGTTTGGCGACATTTATCATTTGGTGAAATGATGAGTATTTCTCAAACCTCTACGAATAACATGTTTTTCCCCTTTCCCCTTTACCCTTTTCTCAAATGAAATTGTTGGGGGATAACGTTTAAAGCATTCCAGAGAGCACACCAGTGGCCTTTTTAGCCACGGGTGCACACATAACAAGATGTGGTTTCAATTGAATGGTTGATCCCAGGGTGGGGCGTCCAAGGATTGATTCTATCCGTTTCCATTCCATATCAACCGGTCTATAATTATCGGAACGTATTCGTGGGTTGACTTCTTCGTGCGCTTCCTCGGAAAGAGTAAAGAACGAATTACATATTTTTCTTTCTATTGGTTTTGGGAGAGCCTCCGTTTCTCCCAATCGAAGGGATTGTTTTGTTCTGCCTGTAGATACAGGAAAGGCGCCAAATGAATGTTCATTAGTGTCCGTCCATGGTCGTCCTAGCGGGTATTCGTCTGAAACTCCATTCCCTAGAATGATTTCGATCCCTTTCATAGGCTGCGAATGGCGAATTACAGCACGCGTGCGTCCTGGAAACACACGTGTACAACTGGAGAAATATGCCCATGTTCCTTGTGTTGTCAAGTGTGAAACGAAATTACTTTGCGTATCCACTTGCATTTTGACGCACTCTAAATGTGTATCGGCGACTTCAAAATTCAATGCATTCAAAAACTGAAGCACAGCATTTTTCCGAGATTCTGCTACAACATATCCGAGTTCAGTCATATCGTTACTTAATCCAAAAGCGTTTTTCCAAGTCAAATTTTCCTTTCTGTCCGCCACCACGTCTCGCAGCATTGCTTTTTCTTTGTCTACTTTTTCATCTTGTGCCAACATCGTTCTTGCGGTTTTTACCTGCATTGATTCAACAAATAGTTTTCTAACATGTTCGTAATATTTTAACGATTCTTTTCTATCTCCACATTGTACGACAACCCATAATTCCGGGTCCCAATCCGTCTCTGGTCGGATTGAACTGTATACTCCAAGAAAGGCCCCGCCCAATTGTAAATTATATTGTACGTCTGGTGACAATCCTGTTTTCATAGCATGAATCACATACGACCTTTCACTCGGTGCCGATACAACTTCATAAAATGTTTTTCCGCTGGTATTTTTCCAATCTCTCGGGATCCTTAATGCATATGTCCCATAAAAAAGCTTTTCTCTAGGAAAAATACTCGGATTCACCAATGTCCGCGCTGGGTTTTTCACCACCAATACATATCCACTGGCAGGCCCAGAAATATGATTCGAGGCATTATTTGGCATGAGAACGATCCTATCTACTCCCGCTTTCCCTTGATGTCTCATCAATTTCATAGTCGTTTGTAATTTTTTGATTGTTGCCGGTTTACAATCCAATTTTCCGTCTCTTTTCAATAAAAACGTTTTGACAATAGTCTCTGCATCGATTTTTTTGTTTGGTACTAGATCTCTTTTTGCTACATTTTCGCGCCTTTCATTTTTTTCGGTCGTTTCACGGCCAGCGGGAATAGAATGTATGTCGACCGACTCTTTTGTATGTAGAGGATTAATATCCGTTTTACCGGCGATTGTTACCGCGGATTCCGATACAGGAGTACCACCGGTAGCGTAAAAATCCTTCCCTGGTGGTTTCGAAGGAGTGATATCAAGTATTTTCGGTCCACGGACCCCGAGACCTTGATTTTGTGTTGGTAATTTGTCCGGACGTGCCGGATATTTGTTACCATCATTCCCCTTTGGGAGAGCCATACCATTTCGTTGAGGTAGAGTACCATGGCTTTTCATCAACGGTCGTTTGTCCAAAGTCTCCTCTTCTTCACTCTCGGAATCGCTTTCGGTTTCATACGAAGAACTCGATTCCTCTATATCATTCCCAATTACTACCGCTTCTCTCATTACGCGCGGCGTATGCGACATTGTATCATTGTGTAGAAAGGTCCTTTCAAATCCTGCCGGATAATGTGGAATTGGGCTTACTATTGGTTGCCTTCTAGGTGTTCCGGGTGTTCCGGGTGTTCTGGGCGTTCCAGGTGTTCCAGGTGTTCCAGGTGTTCCAGGTGTTCTAGGGTATCCTGAATGGTGCATGGGTACACGACTGGTATTGGGTACTTGTGCTGGCGAAACATAAGCAGGATGGGTACCGTGTGGTACCGGATACATATGTGCAGCGCTTGTTACCGGTCCCCTGCTTGGAATTGTAGCAAAATGAGGCTGGGTAGAAGGATAATAATAGGATGGACTTGGATGACTATGTGCCATCGGGACATTCGCAACGTGGGGATATACACCCTGGTG
>Ga0180431_10006465_pt1 | contig 13910 bp, 14 predicted proteins | sample SS_ome_11_FD_132459 | JGI IMG/M metagenome (GOLD analysis project Ga0180431, IMG submission 132459) | Hypersaline lake sediment archaeal communities from the Salton Sea, California, USA - SS_1_MS_1 metaG | ecosystem: Environmental > Aquatic > Non-marine Saline and Alkaline > Hypersaline >... | reverse complement strand
GATCCTCGCGGCGCTGGCTCTTTTTTTCGCGAGCCCCGTGGCGCGCCGGCGCCCGGTGGGTTGGTCCGTGGCGTTCGGGTCGGCCGCCGCGGCCGGACTCGGGGTGGCGGTCGGCCTCGTGACCCTCTACCAGGCGCTTGGCGGACTCTATCAGATGGCGGGAACCATGCCGCCCGCCGGCGACCGCATCCGCACCGCCATCGGACAACTCGGCCGCGTCAAGCTGAGCTACGGGATTCGCTGGCGGGTCAGGGAAGACGAACCCGGCGGCCGGCACCTCTTCCGCGAAGCCGTCTACAACCGCTACGGTCTCGGGCACTGGACGCACCGCCCGATGCGGGCCTACACCCCGCGGATGGATTACGAGATCATGGAGAGTCTCGCCGGCGAAGCCGACAGGAAGCAGTTCGCCTTCCGGCCCGAGGAGTTCCAGCTCGACCCGCTCTCGCGCCGCAGACTCACCCTCCGCGGAGAAGTCTCGAGCTTCGCGCCGCTTCCCGTCCCCGAGGCCACCCAGCGCATCGGGCGGGTCCGCGGCCCGGATGCCCTGCTCGAATACAACTCGCTGGGAACGCTGCGCCTCACCAACCCCGGATACAGCGTGGTCGACCTCGATGTCTACTACGGCGGGGCGATTCTCGACGAACTGCCGCCGGACTCGACATGGGACCTCCAGATTCCCGCCGCCGAGCGCGAAGGCATGGCGCGGGTCTGCCGCGACTGGGGACTCGACCGCCTCCCGGACCGGGAAGTGGTCGCCCGCATCAGGAAACGCTTCCAGCGGGACTTCGAATACACCCTGCATCTCGGTTACCGCGCCCACACCGGCCCGCGCTACAGCCAAGCCGTCACCCGATTTCTCGAAGGCGACGGTTCGGGGTCGGGACGCAGGGGCCACTGCGAATACTTCGCCACCGCCGCGGCGTTGCTCCTGCGCGAAGCCGGCATCCCGGCCCGCTACTGCGTGGGCTTCTCGGCCCAGGAAAAGGACTCCCGGACCGGCGAGTGGATCCTGCGGGGCCGTCACGCCCACGCCTGGTGCCGCGTCTACCTCGGGGGGACCGCCACCAGTCAGACCGATCCCGACTCCGGCGAGACCCGCCTCGTCTGGGAAGGCGGACGCTGGACCGACTTCGACCCCACCCCGCCCGGATGGTTCGCCATCGAAGGCTCCGGCGTGCCGTGGGAACGCCGCCTCCTCGACTGGTGGCAGCGCGCCCGCGAAGACTTCCTCATCTGGCGCACCACCCCCGGCAACAGCAGCATCGTCAACTGGACCATGCTCGGCATCGGCATCCTCCTCGCGGCCTACATCGCATGGCGGCTCGCCGGAACCCGCACCACCCGCAGCCCCCGCGCCCGCGGCGGCAACGGAGACTCCCGTCCCGCCGTCGTGACCCCTCTCCACGACCTCGCCCGGAGCGCCGAACGCTGGCTCGGACCCCGCGCCGACGCCCAGACGTTCACCCGCTGGATCCTCCGCCTCGGAGAACTCGTCCCGGGCGCCCGGCCCGCCCTCCACCGCGCCGTCCGCTACCACTGGAAAGCCCGCTTCGACCCCCTCGGCCTCGACCCCGCCGAACAAGGCGAGTTCCTCTCGCTCTGCCACCGCCTCAAATCCCGCCTGCGCGAACTGCGAAGGAGCGGGTCGAGGTTCAAAACATAGGTAACACAAATGGTTCAATACATGGATAACACCCTGTCCTCCGAAACCTCGATGAAGGAGGATCAGTAATGAAGGCAAGGCCCTTGTGGTCCGTCAAGATTGATCTGACGGATATTCGCTGGTGGGATGAAGCGCTGGTTGTGTTGGCGAAGCATCGAGAATCTACGGATTCACTCCGCTTCGCCGCCTTGCCAGCCCTCCATCCTCCGGCGCGCCTGCCCATCATCTCAATCTTGACGAACCACTAGCCGGATCCACCCTGACCACCATGAAACTCACCGCCCTTCTCGCCGGCGCTCTCCTCCTTGCGCCCCGCCCCGCCGCCGCCGAACTCCCCACCCTCGGATCGGTCGTCCGTCACGATCCCGCCCTCGATGCCCTCCTCGCCCCGGACGCCCGCCTCGAGGTCATCGCCGCCGGCTTCGACTGGTCCGAGGGCCCGGTCTGGGACAAGGCCGGCCGGCGTCTCCTCTGGTCGGATGTCCCCGCCAACACCATCTACCAATGGTCGCCCGAGAAGGAAGGCCACTCGGTCTTCCTGCGCCCCTCGGGATTCACCGGCCTGCGCAACGGCAGCCGCGAACCCGGCTCGAACGGCCTCGCCTTCGACGCCGGGGGCCGCCTCCTTTGCTGCGAGCACGGCGACCGCCGCCTCTCCGCGCTTACCCCCGGGGGAGGCAAGATCACCCTCGCCGACCGCTACGACGGCAAACGCTTCAACAGCCCCAACGACCTCTGCGTCCACTCCGGGGGCGCCATCTTCTTCACCGACCCGCCTTACGGGCTTCCCAAGGGCCCCGCCGACCCGCACCGCGAGCTCCCGTGGTGCGGCGTCTACCGCCTCGACCCCGACCGGACCGTCACCCTCCTGACGAAGGACCTCGAACGCCCCAACGGGATCGCCCTCTCCCCCGACGAGCGCACCCTCTACGTCGCGCAATCCCACCGTCCGGCCCTCTGCATCTTCGCCTTCCCGCTCGGATCCGAAGGCACCCTCGGCGAACGCCGCACCGTCTTCGACTGCTCGGAACTCGCCGCCAGATTCCCCGGCTCCGCCGACGGCCTCAAGGTCGACCGCGACGGAAACCTCTGGGCCACCGGCCCCGGCGGGGTCCTCGTCCTCACCCCCGACGGCAAACTCCTCGGCCACCTCCTCACCGGCCAACGCACCGCCAACTGCGCCTGGGGCGACGACGGCGCCACCCTCTACATCACCGCCGACTACTACGTCTGCCGTGTCAAGACGCTCACGAAAGGCGCGGGGTGGTGAGGCTTCGGTTCTCGGGGTGCCGGGTGCCGGGTGCGGTTTGAAATCCCTTTGAGCTTCGAGGCGGGGGGCGTAGCATCCCTCCGACACGCTTCGAGTTGATGCCATGAATCGAACCATCTTCCTTGCTCCTCTCGCGGCCGCGGGCCTGCTCGCCTCGTGCGCGCCGGAGGAGCGCTCCGCCGCGGTCGATCCCGGTCCATCCGAACGGGAAGCGGCCATGAAGACCGGACGGGAAGCCGCCGGGGTCCTCAAGAAGGCCCTCATGACCCAGCTCCAGGCCGCCCTCGAGGCCGGCGGACCCGCCAACGCGGTGGATGTCTGCAAGGTCTCCGCCCTCCCCATCACGGAGTCCTCCGGCGCGAACTTCGAGGGGGTCTCGGTCCGCCGCACCACCCTCCGAACCCGCAATCCCGAGAACGCCCCGGACGACCTCGACAAGAAGGTGCTGGCGCGCTTCGCCGGCTCCCGCCCCGACAACAACCCCGGTCCGGTCCTCGAGTGGAACCAAACCCGGCTCCGATACTACGAACCCCTCTACATCAAGGAACTCTGCCTGCAATGCCACGGCGATCCCGCCGCCTTCAGCCCCGATCTCCGCGAGCTCCTCGCCGCCTCCTACCCCGAAGACAAAGCCACCGGTTACAGGGCCGGCGACTTCCGCGGCCTGATCTGCGTCGAGACACCGAGGGAGGGGCAGGGAGACGACGAATGACGGAATGATCCCGTGGGTGGCCCGTGGGGTAACGGAGCGGGCCATGTCCATTTGTCCCGAGCCGAGACCACGGGATGCTTGATGACGGAATGGATGGAGAAGAAGGGGAGCCAGAAGTAGACCGGGGCCGGCCAGAAGACGGTGAGGTTCATGCCGCCCCGCTGCCAGTGACGCCCCGGTTGCTTTCCGGTTTCCAAGCCCGGTGATGAATCACTTGACTCTGGCAATACTTCTGACAAACAATCTGTCATGAATGATACCATTAGGATTGGCAAAGCGGGACGGGTGGTCATACCCAGGGCTCTGCGGCAGCGCCTTGGATTGCGCGAAGGCACCCGTTTGCGCCTGCGGGTTTCGGGGGGAGTGCTCCAGGCAGAACCCCTCCCGGACGAAGTGTGCATCGAGGAAGAAGGCGGTTTTCCCGTTATCCGCAGCGGGGCACGTCGGGCCAAGGGACAGGCGGTGGAAGCGATCAAGGCGGACCGCGAGGCCCGCGACGAACGGATTGCCGGGCGCAAGCCAACGGGATGAAGGTGGCCCTGGAAACCTCCGTCATTGTGGCGGCGCTCGACGCGGCGGATCCTGCTCATGCGGCCTGCCGCAGGATATTGCTGAGAGGCAAGCCCGGCGCCTGGACCCACGCTCTCTCCGAGACCTTCAGCACCCTCACCGGCGGCAAGCTGGGCTTTCGCATCTCGGCATCGCAGGCGGCCGCCCTCCTCCGTGACTTCGTCTCGCCCCGGCTCGCTCTCATCTCCCTCACCGGTCCCGACCTTCTTGCCGCCTACTCCGAATCAGAGAAGCGGGGCATCCGCGGAGGGGCCATCTATGACTATCTCCACCTGGTTGCCGCCCGCAAGGCGGGCGCGCGCCGCATGCACACCCTGAACACCGCCGATTTCCAAGCCTTCCACCGCTCCGGAGATCCGGAGATCGCGCCTCCTTGAGGCCCTCACGCATCGCCCCGAGGCCAGTGAAGGAGCCCGCCAGGGAGCAAGTCCGCCCGCTGGATATTGTGAACACACTTCCTCTGGTTCACCTTCTTCCACGAGGCGGCGCACATCCTCAAGCACGGCAAGCGCGATGTCTTCATCGAGGCGCCCGAAGGCACCTCGGACGAGCCGACCCAGCGGAAGGAAGACGAGGCCAACGCCTTTGCCGCCGATTTTCTGATCCCAAAGGAAGCCTATCGTGACCTCGTCGAACTGCGCCCCTTCACCATCGCCAAGATCTCCGGGTTCGCGCAGCGGATTGGAATCGCTCCCGGTATCGTCGTCGGGCGGCTGCAGCACGAAGGGCTGATTGAATTCAAGCAGTTCAATTCCCTCAAGCGACGCTTCCAACTCAAAGACTCCTGCTAAGACCATGTCCAAGATCGAAATCACCAAATCTGAACTCGTCTGGCCCGGCAAGTACACCGAGCCGTGGAACACGAGCCCGAACGCCTCGCGGCAGAGCGCCTGAACCTTGGCGCCGATCCCGGAGACCTGCCACTCGCCGGCCATTTCCCGGAAGTGGACGACATCAACCCGCTCCGGCCGGAGGATCCTGCTGGCGGAGTTCCCCTCCTCGTCGAGGACGTCGATCGAGAAGTGCAAGAGGTGGCGTCTTCGTCCTCGCTCACCTTCATCATGATCCTGAGGGTCAGCCGCCGTCCCTTGCGCGCCTTCTGAACCTGCTTGTGGGTGAGCTGTTCGGTGGACAGGTCCGGCACGGATGACCGCCCCGCGGGGTGGGCTGGCAGGGTTCCGCCTCGTCGATCAGCAGCCTTCCTCCTCCGAGTCCCCGCCATCCTCAGGCTCTTCCAGCAAGTCGATCCGCATCATCAGCTCCACCGCCTCGCGCGCATACCGCTTCCGCAGCGCCTCGAGGTCCTCGCGCTCCTCGGGGCTCAGGCCGGGATCTTCGAGCCGCGCTTCCAGCCCCGCGGTCATCTCCACCAGTTCGTCGAGCTGCCTCTTGAGCCGGAGGCACTGCTCCGCAATCGGATCTCCGGGGGAGTCGGGCTCGGGGTGGATCACGGCCGATCGTAACCACCCGCCCGCCATGGAGGCAACCCTCGTCGGCGATTGGTCCAAAAAGCCGTCTCCAGCCGAGGTCCCACCGCTCAGCCGAAGCTCGCTCTCATCTCCACCAACAGCCCCCTAGCCGCTCATCCGGCTGGCGCTGGATGAGTTGGCGGAGGCTGGTGAGAAGTTTGGACATGGGGATCAATCAGAAAGCCAGAAGCAGGCGAGCGGCGCCGGAATCGAGAGGATCCTCGCATCGAGTTTCTCCTGCTCCCGCCCCCTGCGGGCCGAAGTGGGCTCGATGACCCCGAAGTCCTCCCATCGCTGGGTGATCACGTAGCCGTGTTCTACCGATCGTTCCTCGAGGAAGAGACGAAGCCCTTTCAGCTTTCCTCCGGCCGCCTTGGCGTCCTGATACTTCACCTCGAATGGCGCCAGGCGCCCGCCGGTCTCGGCAATCAGGTCCACCTCCAGATCCCGGTTTTTCTTGTCCTGCCAGTAGGAAAAGGTCGGCTGATCCGGGTAGTAGCGCGTGAAGAGGTGCTTGAAGAACGCCGTCTCCACCGCCGCGCCGAGCCGGTCGGTTTTTTCCAGCAGGCGCCTCCCCAGCAGCAGCACGGATCCCGGCAGCGCCGCATCGGCCAGATAGACCTTCGACCGCCCGCGCAGCACTTCCTTGCCGTAGCCGAACGGACGCAAGCGGTAGATCAGGTGCGTCGCCTCGAAGAGATCGAAGAAGTTGTTCACCGACTGGCGGTTGATCCCGTCCAGCTCCTTTGAGAGCGTCGGCACGTCGAGGATGCCGCCGTCGTGGTAGCAGAGGTAGAGAAAGATCTTCTCCACCTCCAGCACCCGTCGCACGCCGTAGAGCGCGGTCATGTCGCGCTTGAGCACCTTGTCCACGATATCTTCGCGCAGCAGGCGCTGGCAGCGGGTCAGGTCGTTGACCAGCGCCGGCTCGGGGAAGCCGCCCCGCAGCAGGTATTCGTGGAAATGGGCGGTCAGCGGCCGGCCCAGGGTCGCCGCCCGGGAATAGTCCCCCGGCCCCCAGTCGAAGAGCTGGCGCAGCGAGCCCACCTCCGGCAGGTCGGGGATTTCCACCTTCCGCAGGCGGAGGTATTCAGCGAAGGAGAGGGTCGGCAGCGGGAGAGTTTCCCAGCGCCCGACGCCCGACTCCGCCGAGGCGTCCCGCAGCGGGCTGGCCGAGCCGGTCGCCGCGATGCGCCGTCCGCGCTGGAAGTCGCTCTGGTGCTTGAGCCAGGTCTGCCAGTCGGGGACAAACTGGATCTCGTCGAGGAACAGCATCCGCGGGTGACCCGCCACCGGCGGAAACAGCTCGTCCCACGCCTGCAGGGTCCGCTCGAGCCCAGCCAGCTTCAGAATCGGGTGGTCGAAGGTGGCGTAGAGCAGGTTGGCCGGCGGGAAGCCCTCGCTCACCAGTCGCCGGATCGCCTGCCGGAACAGCGTCGTCTTCCCCACCTGCCGCGCTCCGGTCAGCAGCAGGGCGCGCTTGGTCTCGGTGTCGTCAATCCAGGCCCGGATCTGCCGCGAAGCCGCCCGCTCCCAATCTGGAAGGTCGGCCACGGGCTGCCCGGTCCACCACGGATTGAACTCCTGGAGGACAGAAAATAGCTCGGCTTTTGGAAGATCCATGCTTGTTTATGTAAATTAGGTAAAACGTATTTTGCTTATTTGGTTTTCCTTTGTCAATCAATTGCGCTCAGGAAGACTTCTTCCTCCCACGCTTCTTGGCCTTCAGCGGGTTGGCGGGGCAGAGGTGTCCGAGGTTAAAGCAGGCCGTCCCACCCTCCACGCAGGCGAGGAAGCCGGTGCGCAGCTTCCGGCGGATCCGGTCACGGCCTGATATCTGGTCGGCAAGGCAGGAGGACTCCTCACTGGTGAGTCGGTTCGCCGCGCCTCCTCCATGCAGGCGAGCGAGCGGGTCTTGCGCCGCCCTCCTTCCCCAGGCTCCTGAGCAGATACTTCGCTCTCCGCTGCGCTGCGAGCGAAGTATGGTCGGGGCGACTGGATTGACTGCGCTTCGCTCCGTCCATGCGGTGTGCGGCCTCTCCCGAGGCCGTTGTGGCGAAGGGCTGCTTAAAAGCAGCGGGGCATTCGAACGGCGTTCGAACCCAGTCGCCAATGTGGCCTCAGGGCTGGAAGATGGGAGGTGGTCGGGGCGACTGGATTCGAACCAGCGACCTCTTCGTCCCGAACGAAGCGCGCTACCAAACTGCGCTACGCCCCGGCCATGGGCGGGAAAGAATGCCCGGATTGCGCTTGGGTGCAAGCCGAAAGGCCCCCATGGCCAAATGGAGACCGGGATGGCGGGCGGGGAGGATGGGGAAGGCGGGTGAACCGCTTGAACGGGCCCCGAAGGGACCACGCATCGTAGCCGGGGCGCTTCAGCCCCCGGGATCCGGATCCGCACGGAGATCCCGTCGCAAGGCGACCGATCATGCGTTCGCGCGATCGAGCACGTTGGCGAAAATCGGCATGCAACCCGGTGATTGTCTTCCCCGCCGTCGCCGGTAGACTGCGACATGCAAACGGTCAAGGAGATCGAAGCCGCCATCGAGAAGCTCCCTCGCGACCAGTTCTTTCATCTGCTCGATTGGGTGCGGAACCGCTTCGGTGACGAGTGGGACCGCCAGATCGAGGACGATCTGAACGCGGGCCGGCTCGAACGGGTGGCGGAGGAAGCGGTCGCTGAATACCGGTCTGGAAAGACCAAGCCGTTTCCGGCTGATGAGGAGCCACGCAACTCGTAGCTTCTGGGCGGCATATGAACGGCTGCCCGCCGCGACGCGCCGGCTCGCCGATAAGCAGTTCCGGCTCTGGCGGGAAAACCCCCGGCACCCATCGCTTCGATTCAGGAGAGTCGGCCGGTATTGGTCCGCCCGGGTTTCGCAGGAGGTGCGGGTTCTCGGGGTGCTTGATGGCGATGTCGTGGTGTGGTTCTGGATTGGGAGCCACGACGAATACGAGCGCCTGGTGGGTTCCGCGTAGGATCCGGTCGCCGAAGCATTACCTCCGGCGTCGGATCAACAGAATCATTCCGTCATGCTCACGATCCCGGGCCAGCTTGAGGAAATCATCGCGGTTGCAAGCACCGACGACGCCACAACCATGCGCGCGCGGGCCGGAGGCAAGGAAACTCGCCGGTTCGAGAAGGCTGCACTCAGGCGAAGTTGATGTTGCCGGGGAGTCGACATTCAGAGACTCCGGCGGCACCCGATGGGTCGAGGCAGGCGGCGCCGCGCGGTGGAACGCTGTCTTTCGATCCTTCGATCCTTCGTGCCTTCGCGTGCCAAGGCCGGCACGGGCACGCCGGGATGGTTGATTCCCTATCGTCTCCGGACCTGGAAGAAGGCGTGACCGGCCGACGGGTTGACCGGGCAGGTGGTGACATCGCCCTGCGAGGAGACGGCGGGTTCGACGAGGGTGTTGATTTGACGCGGGGCGGTTCCGGCGAAGACATCGTACTCGAGGTAATCGGCGCTGTGCCAGCTCAGTTCGACGGAGGTGGGCGAGGTGCGGATGATTCCGCGGAAGGCGAAGCGGTAACCCTCGTAGTATGAGACGGTACCGGTGTTGGCGCCGATGAGGAGGTCGGGGGTTCCGTCTTCATTCCAGTCCGCCACGTCGAGGCGCATGCGGTAGTAGTCATCGATGGGCTGCAGTCCGGCGCCGTCTTCGGGCGCGCGGAGGGTGTCCGGCGCGGCGAGGACGGGATTGCTGCGGCTGCCGGTATTCCTGCACCAGACGGCGGTGTTTTGGGCAGTGGCGAGCAAGTCGGGCCGTCCGTCGTTGTCCCAGTCGCAGACGCGGATGGCGCTGCGGTATCCGAGCCAGAGGGTGGCGCCCCCGGCGTGGAGGAGGACGCGGGTGGAGTATGCGGGCGACTGGGCGGTTCCGACATTCTGAAAGTAATTGGCGTAGCCCACTCCGTCTCCGCACAGCAGGTCGGCCAACCCGTCGCCGTTCCAGTCGCAGACAAAGGGGGTGGCGCGGCTTCCGACAGTCAGGGCGCTGCCGGCGCATTCGAGTTCCACTCGATTCCCGGTGGCGACCAGCACGGGGTCGGCGTCGGTGTTGGTGTTTTCGTAGAAATAGACTCGGCCGTAGTCGCCTTCGCCGACCAGCAGATCGCGGTCGCCGTCCGCATCGTAGTCGCACACCCACGGTGCCGGTGCGCCGCAGCCTCATCCGCCGCCGCTCACCACCAGGTCCACGCCGCCTGCCTGGACATTTCCGGTACGGGTCAGGGCGGGGTTACCGGGCGTTCCGGTGTTCTTGAAGAATGCCACCTTGTCGTCGGGGCGATACCCGACGAGGAGGTCGGTCTTTCCGTCGCCGTCCCAGTCGGTGGCGCAGGGGATGGCCTGCGTGCAGCCATCAGGCAGGGGGCAGCCGGTCAGGGTGGCAATTGTCCCGGCAGGTCTCAGTTGGACCTGCGACATGGCCTGGAAGGATGCCATGAGGGCTGCAAGCACGGTGAGTTGCATCGCCCCGAGGGGTGGTTGGGTTCTGCCTGACAATCGCCGGGGATGGCGGAACCTGTTTCGTTTCAGGTTGGCGCGCGGGGCGTGCGGGGCGGCACGACCACAAAAGGAAGGGAGGGGGTGCAAAGGTTTTGGGGGCAGCATTTGTGCAGAGGGTGGCTCGAAACAAGATCGCAGGTCAAGCGGCAAACCCGGCACCGGGATGGAGGCTTTCGTGAAAGAGTGGGCGGGGGGTCTTCGTGATACATGTGTTGTCCACCCTGTGGCGCGAAGTTGCGCTGATGAAGGAAGGCGCGCCGATGGAAGCCGCCGGACCGGCGGCCAGAGGCGGGACGCCGCACGAAAACCGGCCAGAGATCAGGAATTTCCAGCACCGCCAACGGCATGTCTCCCCGGAATGTGATGCTTGCCTGCACAGTGGCGGCGCTCTGTACCGCGTGTACGCGTGAACGCGTGACGAGGCAGCTGCATGACCGGCTTGTGAGCCGCGGAGGCGCCTACGCCGATGAGGTGCAGGCCCAATCGCCCTTCGAGGCGGTGACGCTCAGCTGGCCGGAGGCCGCGGAGGTGATGGAGGAGCGCAATCCCGACCTTCGGGATGCGGTGGAGAGTTTCGAAGAGGCGCGGCAGGAAGCTGCACTGGTTCCGCGAATGGCGGCTCAAATGCAGAAGTCGGTCAAGAGCACCGTGGGGGGTGTGCTGGATCCCAAGGAGTTGGCCCGGCTCGCGCAGAGGCCGGTGAGACAATTGCCGGCGCACATCGAGTCGCTGGCTTCCTTCAAGGATTTCTCGCACGAACTCGAGCAGGAAGAATGGCAAAGGGTCTCGCAGTTGCTGGAAGCGAAGCAGAAAGTGCGGCAGGCGCTTGTGGGCCTCTACAGGCATTTCAAGGTCTACGAACTCCTCGAGCAGAAGCGGGAATGGCTGGACGGCTGGCAGGACAATCCGGTTCGCGAACCGAAGTTCCAGAAAGAGATTGCCGCGGAGTTCTCACGCTACGACCGGGAGCGCGAACAGTGGCTCGATGGCGTGCGGGATCTCTTCAACGCCGAATACCATGACGTTCGGCTCGTCCTTGAGGACGAGGTGATGCCCATGTATCGCGACGTGAAAAACCCCCGCTTCGAGAACTGGGAGCGCTGGCGTGCCCTGCCGCGCAGCGAGGAGGCCGTAGGGAAGCTCAAGAAAGAGCACCAGGAATCCAAGCCGACGGTCCCCGGGACCCGCCTTGCAAGGAACAAGCTGACCGCGGTGTTGGGCTTCCCGGAGCCGGCGCCCGGGAGCGTCGCCGCCGCCGATGACGGCCTGCGCGCCAAGGTGCGCGGTCTGCTCCGCAACTGGCATGACCTGAAGCGGGTCCAGCGGGAGATCAGCGGCATCCGGGAGGACCTGCGCGCGAACCGGGAGAAGAGGAGAAGATATCTCGCCGAGCGGGAGGAAGAGGCTGATGGCGAGGAGCCGGCGGGGGAAGAGGCGCCGAAGGGGGATGAAAAACCCGAACTGCCGATGTCGTTGCAGCGGGAGACGTTTGGACTCAAGAGCAGGTATTTTGCGCTGCGGGAGCAGGAAATCGATCGCGCCAGCCAGCTTTGGTTGCTTGACGAGGACTGTTGGGCGCCCTCGCCATCAGGGAGGTGACGGTTTCCGATCTCTTGCGCCTTCGGCGCGGAGTTCGTCGGCTTCCCGGGCCGGATGGAGCAGGATTCCCTTGCGCCCCGGCGGTTCCTCGCTACAGGTCGCTTCGGCCGGGGGGCGCCCACGGGCGCCCGAACGGAATCACCGGGGGGATTCATCTGTCATGAAGATCTGTTTATTCGTCCTCGCGGCCGGGCTTGTTCTGGCGTCTGTGGGTGTTGTTGCGCGGGAGAAGAGTGCCGCTCCGGGCTTCGACGAGGCATGGGGCAAGGTCGAGTTCGAGGAGCGCGGTCATGCCCCGCTGTTGGAGCGCCATGCGAAGCTCGCACCGCGGCTCGCCGGGGACCCGGTTGTTCTGACGCTGGTTGTGCTCGACCCCGACATCAGCGGCCTTGTCACCGCCGTGTCGGCGGCCTATGACCGCATGGAAAATGCTTCCGAGGTTGAGGTCACCGTCTCCGAGCGCGGGATCATGGATGACGACCTGCTTGGGATTCGTCATGTCGTTTCCCTTGCCCGGAATCGCAACGACGAATGGCGGGTGACCGGATACCGCCGCGGCGAGTTGCGGCGGGTGCACATGAAGTGAGGGGCTGTGGCGGAGCGGGTGCGAGGCTTGCCTCAGTGGGGGATTCTCACTTCGGGCGGGCGCCGATCGTCTTTCGCGCGAAGACGTGCGCCCGGAGCTTCCGGAAGGCGGGATGATCCTTCACGCGGAAGACCACGGCGCCGTAGAGCAGGCAGAAGAGGGCGAACTTGCCGAGGGTGAAGGCCGTGTCATGGACGAGGTTCTCGCCGCTCTCGCCGGCCGGGATGAGGGTATGGATCGCCGGGAGGAGGAGCAGGGCGCAGATGAAGGGAAACCAGATCATTCCGAGGAACCGCAGGCGTTCGGCAGGGGCCATTCCGAACCGTCCAAGCACGTACCAGAAGACGGCGGCGCAGTAGAGGAAGTGACTGATGCCGGTGCCGATTGCCACCCCTTCGATCCCCCAACCCAGCCGGATGAACGAGATGTTCAGGGCGAAGTTCAACACCACCGCCGGGATGGTCCGGAACATGATGGTGCGCTGCTTGTTCATGGCGTAGCACGCAAGGACGGGCAGTTCGAACAAGGTTGCGAAGAAGAGCCCGAAGACGAGGATGCGGGTCACTCCGATCGAGGGCGCGAAATTTTCGAGGAAGTACAGAACCGGCAGGTGAATCGCGAGGAACGCGGCCCCGATGACGAATGGCACGCCGTAGGCGATGAGCACGGTGGGATCAAGCAGGAGGTTCCGGATTGACCGGATGTCCTCGGTTTTTCCGAGCCGCTCCATCATGCGCGGCGAGGTGACGGACCGCGCCACGAACGGGATGGTTTCCATGATGCCGGTCATCACCGCGGCGAGTCCGAAGAAACCGACCGCTTCCTCGGAGAGCATCGTGAAGATGACGAGGCGGTCGGCGCTTTTCAGCAGGTTGAGCAGGAGGAAGGTCACCGTCACCGGGAATCCGATCTTGAGCAGATTTCCGACGAGCGGCAGCGAGACGCGCCCGAACGGGAGGCGGCGTTCCTTCGAGAGGACGTAGCCGAGCCACATCAGATCGGCGGCCAGCAACCCGAGGAGAAGACCCCGGAACGAGAGCCACCACACCATGAGCACCGTGGCGGCGGTGCCGAAGAACCCGTAGATCATCTCCGCCACGCTGATGACTTCCACCCGCTTGGATGCGGTGAGCTTCCAGAGATGGAAGTATCGCAGCTTGTTGGTGATCAGCAGAATCCCGAGGAAGAAGAGCGTCTCGACGTGGAGGGCTTTCCATCCGCTCATCGCCCCGGCGCACGCCGTCACCATGAGGATCGCGGCGGCGCTCAACGAGTAGAGCATGTTGACGCCGAAGACGCTCGTGAAGATGGCCTGGACCTGCCCCGGCTTGCCTGCTCCGCGGAGGTAGGGGACTTGGCGATTCATTCCCTCGAAGGTGCCGCAGTCCGAGCTTTGATCGTATTCGAGGCAGACCGCCACCATGTTCCGCAATCCATAGAGCGACGGGCCGAGGATCCTTGCGATGACGAGGCCGCCGAGGATCTTGAACCCCATGCGGAAGTAGATGGCGAACGAGTAGAGCG
>Ga0180431_10006464_pt1 | contig 13911 bp, 7 predicted proteins | sample SS_ome_11_FD_132459 | JGI IMG/M metagenome (GOLD analysis project Ga0180431, IMG submission 132459) | Hypersaline lake sediment archaeal communities from the Salton Sea, California, USA - SS_1_MS_1 metaG | ecosystem: Environmental > Aquatic > Non-marine Saline and Alkaline > Hypersaline >... | reverse complement strand
ATCCTTGGCCAAGTTCGTAGCGTCCTGCGCGTCCCCCTCCATGATGCGGAAGCCCTCGTCGTCGGTGTCCGGGAAGCAGCCGATCTCGGAAACCTTGGCGTTCTCCTCGTCGCTCTCCGCGTCCTCCCCCCAGGCGCGGGCGGGGGAGGGTGGGCCGCCGCCGCTTCCCCCCCCGCCCCCCGGACCGGCCCCCGGACCCCCGGCGCCCCCGGCGCCGGCGTCCAGCGAGGTCGGCGACGGCGCCCCGCCCGGCCCCCCGTCGACGAAGATCGTTCCGTCGATCCGGACGGTGTCCTTCACGCGGATGATGCACGGGTTGTTGGCCTGGAGCGTGTGCGGACCGGCCCGGATGGTGAGCACGCCTCCCGCCTCGACCGTGAAATTCTTCAACTTGAGGTGCCCGGACCCCAGGTTCGCGTCGCCCGGGTCCAGCGTGGCCGCGCCGGTGACGTGCAGGTCCGACCCGGACCCCAGGGACGCGGGCAACGTCGTCCAGGATTTTCCGGTTCCGTCCTCTCCGCCTTCGGCCAGGCGCTCCCCGAACTCCAGCACGAAGTAGGGAACGCTCGCGTCAAAGGACGAAATCGTGTCCGGGTTGCTTGCGGGATCCTGGCACAGGGCCCGACGATTCGTCAATCCCGCGCCCTGGTCGTCCCCCTCGATGGGGTTGGAGATCGAAGCGGAATGGATTTCGATGTCCACGATCAGGTTGTCGTTCGCGCCCCCCGGATAGATGAAATTGGGAGCGACGGGGATGGCGAAGTACCCCAACGGCTCCGTGGTGCCCTGCATCAGGACGAACCGGGAAAAGCGCGCGACCACGACCGGCGGGACGACGACGGAATTCTGCTCGTAGAGATCGGAAAACGCCGTCGTGGCAATCTCGAATTTCGGGCTCGTCGTGAGGCCGAGACGCACGGTCACATGGTCGTACGCCGCGCCGATCGTGGGCATCCCGCCCGGTGCCTTGCATAAAAGCCGCGTCACGGGCCGATTCGCGATCTCGCTCAGGGGCTGCCCGGTCGCCGCGGAGATGTCCGAGGCGAGAATCAGCGATGCCGCGCGCCAGCCGGTGGAGCCGCTGAAGGGCTCCGACAGCGTGGTCGGATTGCCGGACGGCCCGGGATCGAGCGCCCGGATCGGATCGGGGAACGTCTCGGAGACGAGCGCCGCCGGAACGAGGCCGTTCCATTCCGCCGTCGTGGCCGAGGCGTCCTCGTTGTCATTCGTTCCGAAGTTCTCCAGGAAGGGGCCGCGGGCGGTGGCGGAGGCGGGCGTCGTGCCGGTGGTGAAGGTGAGGACCCAGGGGGGGTAGCTCGGCGACGCCGCGGGATCCTGCAGGGAAAACCCGTCCAGGTCCAGGATGCCGGACGTGAGACGGATCTCGTACGGGGTGCTCGCCTGGAGATAGCCGGGAAAGGGGCCTCGTTCCGGGTCGAAACGGAGAACCGTCTGCCCGTCGGTCAGCGTGAGGGTCCCCGGCACCTCCAAGGACGTGGAGAGATGGGTGAGGCTGAACGACGCCCCCGCCGTCGTGGCATCCACCGGTTCGCTGAACGTGATCGAGACGTTCGTGTCCCGGGGGACGTCCGTCGCGCCCGGCACGACGTTGCACGACACGACCGAGGGGGGGGAATCGTCCACGGTGCAGGTCGAACCGGTCGTGAAGGTGAAGAGGAAGGGGGCCTCCAGCCGGGGTCCCGCCTGCGCTTGCACGGACGGCACCATGGGCGAGCCCTGCACGGTCACGGTGTACGTCTCCATGGGGAGGAGCCCGGAAGACGACGAGGGCGTGAACCGGATCTCCTTCCCCGAGACCGAGAACGTCCCGGCGGGATGCGTTCGATCCCCGTCCCGGATCGTCACGGCGTCCGCCGTGGAGGCCGCGACGTCGAGCGAAAAGGTGATCACCACGGGCCGGTTGCGGAGGACGTCCGTCTCGCCGTCGGCAGGCGACGTGTCCAGAACGATCATCCCGGTGTGGAGGATCGTGAACCCCGCCGTGAGGGTGTCGGACTGGCCGTCGGGATTGGTCAGGACGACGTCGGCCTCTCCCGGCGCTCCGGCGCAGGTCTCGCACGCGAGCTGGGTGGGAATGCCCGTGTAGTCGTACATCGTCGCGGGAACGCCCCCGACGGTGACGGTGGCGCCCGCCTGGAAGCCCGATCCATCGAGGGTGATCGCGGTCCCGCCGGATGCCGGCCCTTCGGCCGGGGTGACGGAGAGGAGGTCGGGGGGGTCGGCGTAGAGGAAGAAGCCGGAAGCGGTGTAGGTTTCCCCGTCGGGATTGGCGACGAGGACGTCGGCGGCGCCGGGGGAACCGGCGGGCGTCACGCACCGGATCTCGGTGGAGGAGACGACGACGACGCAGGTCGCCTGGTTTCCGCCGATGGAGACCGAGGCGCCCTGCAGGAACCGGAAGCCGTAGATCCGGACGACGGTTCCGCCCGCGGGGGGACCTCCTCCGGGGGTCATGCCGGAGATGACCAGGACGGGATCCCAGGGAATGGTTTCGCGCCGGCAGGCGGGGAGGACGACGGCGAGGGAGAGGAAGGCGAGGAGGATCGTTCGGACGGGACGTGCATGCTTCATGAGCCACCTCTTCAGACGGGCACGCACAGGGAAAACAACCTGCAAGGGGGAGTCGGGAAGGAGGTCTCTTTCGCCGCTCCAGGTTCACAAGTGATGCAGACTGTAGCACCGTTCCGGGAGGGAAAGCAAGCGGGAAAACGGCGGCGCGCGCAACCGTTCACCGCGGGTCTGAGCCATTCGCGCTGTGGCTGTTTCTGTTGGGCGCGGGCTGACGTTCGTAGTGAGCCACGTAGCGGTTGCGGAGTGGCGCGCCATGCGGGACGGGGTGCGCGGACAGGATGTCCCTGCCTGCCGTCGCCGCCTTGCACAGGCAAGGGGTTTGGCGGGGAGCCGCCGGCGGTCCTTGTGAGCGCACTCTTTCAGGGCTCCGTGCTCCAAGAAGAAGTCCGAAGTCTAAGGTCCAAGGTGCTTTTGGCTTTCGACTTCCGGCTTTCGACCTTCGATCCTCTCTGAGCCTCTGAGGAGGAAGGTGGCAAGGCTCACCCCGGGGTATGTCCATGGAGACGGGCTACGGAAGGAAGGGGAGGGCCACGACTTGCTGACACCGCGAAAGCCTCGGCCCTCGCGCCCGTTGGCCCCGCGAGGATCGAAATGGTATGGTCGTCTGCCGGCTCCGGCTGACACGTTTCCTGATGGAGTTCAACCCATGTCGACCGATCTCGAGACCGTCGAGAAAAAGATCCTGGGCGAGATCTACGCCTCCCCCCTCCTCCCCGAGGTCCTCCACCACCTCTGCGACGTCGTCGGGCCCCGCTTCGCCGGCTCCAAGGAAGAGAAGGAGGCCGCCGGATACCTCGCCGGGCAACTCGAGACGATGGGACTGGCCAACGTCCGGCAAGAACCCTTTCCCGTGACGACCTGGGAGCGGGGGGGCCCCGCCTCCGTCGGGATCGAGAGCCCCGTCCGCTCCGCCTTCCCGGCCACCGCCCTGCCCTTCTCCCCGGACACCGGACCCGGGGGCCTCTCCGCCCCCCTGCTCGCACTCCCCGACGGCACCCCCGAGGAGTTCGAGGCCGCAGGAGACCGGGTGAAGGGGCGCATCGTCCTCACGCGCGAAGGCGTCCCGCCCGACTACCCGCGCACCGTCCACCGCGCCGAGAAGTACGGCCGCGCCGTCGAGGCCGGCGCGGCCGGCTTCCTCTTCGCCCATCCCGACCCCGGCGGGCTCGATCCCACCGGATGCGCCCGCTTCGGGCGCGAGGCCGAGATCCCCGCCGCCGGCCTGAGCTTCGAGAACGGGAAGCGGCTTGAGCGCCTCGACGCCCGGGGCGAGGTGCGCCTTGCGCTGGTGACGCGCGGCGCCGTCCGGCCGGCGCGCTCGCAGAACGTGATCGGGGAGATCCCGGGAAGCGGCGACGGGCAGGAATGGATCGCGGTGGGGGGGCATCTCGACACGCACGACATCTGCCCCGGCGCCCGGGACAACACCTCGGGCGTCTGCGTCGTGCTGGAAGCGGCGCGCGCCCTTCTCGCCTCGGGATTCCGTCCGGCTCACACGATCCGCTTCCTCGCCTTCGGCGCGGAGGAGATCGGGCTCGCCGGCTCTTCCGCCTACGTGGAACGGCTCGGCGGGGAGGTCGGGAACATCCGGCTGATGATCAACGTGGACAGCCCGCCGCAACGAAGCCCGCTGGGGTACGTCTTCCAGCGGGGCGCGGAAGCGGCTTCCTGGTTCGAGCCTCTCGCGCGCGCCTGGAGGCGGGAGGTGCCGATCCTCTCGGGTCTCCACCCCCATTCCGACCATTTCCCCTTCTTCCGGGCGGGCGCGCCCGTGGCCAACTTCGCGGCGCCGGGCTCGGGGTACAAGGGGGGGCGGGGATTCGGGCACACCGTGGCGGACACGCCCGACAAGGTGGACGTCGCGGCGCTCCGGTCCGCAACGGACCTTCTGGCCCGCACGCTGGTCCGGCTCGCGTCGCCGGGCGGCCTGCGCCTGTCCACGCGCGCGCCCGCCGACGCGCAGGCGATCCTGGAGACGGCGGGGCTCTCGGCCTCGATGCGGTACGAGGGCTGTTGACGCTTTCCCCGGGGCGGGCTCTTGGTGTATGCTACGGGACCGTGAACAGGAGACAGAAGCGCATGTCCGACCCCCCCGAGCGATTGATCCCGGCCTCCCGGATGCCGGACCTCCTGGACAGCTTCCACGAGGGGCTGTTCGTGGCGAACGAGGATCTCGAGATCGTCTACACGAACCGCGCGTGCCGCGCCATGTTCCACAAGGACGCCGGCGAGATGGAGGGCAACCTTCCGGGCGAGGCGGTGGGCTGCCTGCACAGCGAGGATCACGGTTGCGGCAAGGGCACGTGGTGTCCCTGCGGGCTGTACGACGGGTTGTCCGAGGTGCTGGCGGGCGGGGAGCCCGTCCGCGGCGAGACGCTGTCCATTCCCGTGCGGGCGGGGGAGGTGGTGGAGGTCAAGAGTCTGAAGATCAGCATCCACGCGCTTTCCGGCGAGGCGGGGGAGGAGGGGGCGAGGCGGGTGATGGCGTTCCTGGACGACGTCACGCAGCTGGTCCGTAGGACCGACGAGCTTCGCACCTGCCAGGAGATGCTGGAGCGGCGCGCGACGCAGTGCGAGGCCCTGACCGAGACGATTCTCCACGACATCCGCGCCCCGCTGGCGGGCGTGCGCGGCCTCTGGGAGGCGGGGGAGGGCGAGCCGGACCTCGAAAAGGTCGCGGACCGCCTGTCCCACCTGAACCTCTCCGTGCAATCCCTTCTCCTCTTGAGCCAGATGGACGCCTCGGGCCTGCCGGTGAGCAAGGAGGTGCTGGATCCCTATCCGCTTCTGGCGGAGGCGCACCGGGTCTTGTCGGAAACGCCGCAGGGACGTCGCGTCCGGATCGAGCTGGAACCCGAGCCGGAGGAGATTCCCAGCGTTTCGGCCGACCGGAAGATCCTGTCCTGGGTGCTGGAGACGCTGTTTCGAAACGCCGCGGAACAGAGCCCGGACGGGGGGACCGTGACGGGGGGCCTCTCGGCGCCGACGCAGGCCGAGGTGGAGATCGCCGTCTCCTTTCCGGGCCGATCCATCCCCGAGGAGCACATCGAGAACATCTTCGACCCGTTCTTCCACCTCGAATTCCCGGAGGGAGGGGGGCGGCGGAACCGCGGGCTTCCCTTCTGCCGTCTGGCGGCCCTCGCCCTGGGCGGCTCGATCCACGCGGAGAACCTGGAGGGGGACCGCGTGGGCTTCCGCCTGGTCCTTTCCGTGCGCCGCCGCACCACGGGCACGCAGGAAGAGGCCTAGTCGTTTTCCCCGGCCGGGGATCGGGGTCCGGGATTTCCGATTTCAGCTCCAGCTACCTCGTAGGTACCCGACGACCCAACCACCCAACCACAAGCCCTTCTGCAATCGAGAAGAGACTTCCTGTCAGGTGCCGATCAGGGACCAGAGGATGCCGGCCGCGATGGCGGACCCGAGGACGCCGGCGACGTTGGGGCCCATGGCGTGCATGAGGAGGAAGTTGGCGGGGTCCTCGTGGAGGCCGACGTGGTGGGCCACGCGCGCCGAATCGGGGACGGCGCTGACGCCCGCGGCCCCGATGATGGGATTGACCTTCTCGCGGGCGATCAGGTTCATGATCTTGGCGAAGATCACGCCTCCGGCCGTGGCGAGGGAGAAGGCCAGCGCGCCCATCACGAAGATGCCCAGCGATTTCACCTGGAGGAAGACGTCCGCGCTCGCGCTGGCTCCGACGCAGAAGCCGATGAGGATGGTGACGATGTCCACCAGGGAGGTGCGGGCGGTCTCGGCCAGCCGCTCGGTGACCACGGCCTCCCGCAGGAGGTTGCCGAAGAAGAGCATGCCGAGCAGGGAGATGGCTCCCGGGGCGATGAGGCAGCAGAGGAGGAAGCCGAAGATGGGGAACATGATGCGCTCCACCTTGCCCACGGCTCTCGGCTCCTTCATGCGGATCCGCCTCTCCTCCTGGGTGGTCAACAGGCGGATGATGGGCGGCTGGATCAGGGGGACCAGGGCCATGTAGGAGTAGGCTGCGATCGCGATGGGTCCCAAAAGGTTGGGCGCCAGCATGGAGGAGAGGAAGATGGCCGTCGGGCCGTCGGCGCCGCCGATGATGGCGATGGCGCCGGCTTCCTTGACGGTGAAGATGCCCACGGCCATGGCGCCGGCGAAGGTGATGAAGATCCCGATCTGGGCCGCGGCGCCGAGCAGGAGGAGCTTGGGATTGGACAGCAGGGAGGCGAAATCCGTCATGGCCCCGATGCCGAGGAAGATCAACGGCGGATAGATGCCCGTGCGCACCCCGAAATAGAGGTAGTAGAAGACGCTGCCCTCGTCGTTCACGCCCAGCAGGAATCCGGGGATGGAGGGGATGTTGCCCGCGAGGATCCCGAAGCCGATGGGCAGCAGCAGCAGGGGCTCCCACTTCTTGTGGATGGCGGCCCAGATGAAGAAGAGCCCCACCGCGAACATGAGGAGGTTCCCGAACTGGAGGTGCGCGAACCCCGTCGACGTAATGAATTTCTCGAACACGGTCGGCCGTTCCTACTCGGGTGTCACCCGCCCCAGAACCTGCCCCTGCTTCACCCCGTCCCTGGCCTGCACCCGGACCTCCTTCATCCGTCCCGCGGCCGGAGACGAGATCTCGTTCTCCATCTTCATCGCCTCCAGGATGAAGAGGACCTGGTCCTTCTTCACGGCCTCCCCCTCCTTCACGTTGACGGTCTTCACCACGCCCGGGATGGGGGCCGCGACGGGAAGGTGGCCGTCCGCGGCGGCGGGAGGCGCGGCCGCGGGCGCCGACGGCTTCGGTGGCGGGGGCTTCGGCGCCGAGGCCTTCGAGGGGGCCGGCGGCGGTGCGGCGGGGGTCGGGGCGGCCGCGGGCGGGGGCGCGGCGGGAAGCGGGGCGGCGGTCAGCGCGGCGCCCTCGGGAAGATCCTCCAGATCGACGAGGATGTCCTTCCCGTTCACGCGCATCCGCGCAATCGATCCCTTCAGGGAGAGGAACCGCACGGCGAAGTCCCGCCCGTTCACCCGCATCGCCGTCTCGGCGCCCGACGCCGCCGCTTCCGTAGGCGGGCGGAACGCCGCGCGAAAGGCCGGACGGATCCAGTCGGCGGCCCCGGGTCCCGCGAGCGTGCCGGAGGCCAGGCGCCAGGGACCGGAGAAGCCGGCCGTTGCGGCGGTCGATTCGATCGGCGGGGCGGCGGGGGCATCGGGGGCGGGCGCCGGGGACGCCGGCGCCGGGGCGGGGGAAGGCGCGGGTTCCTCTTCCCTCCCGCGTCCGTCCTCGTCGAGCCCCATCCAGGAGACGGTTTTCCGGAGGCCCACGAGGCTCAGCGTCAGCAGCGTCAAGCCGCTGAAGACGCCTCCCATGCCCATCATGCCCAGAAGGAGGGTTTCCCAGCCCATGGCATCTTCCCGCCAAACTCGGAACCACGTATGGAATTCCTCATAGGATAGGGGCCGCGATTTCGAAAGCAACACGAAAACGGCCGGAGTTTCCAGATTTCGGGCAACGAATCCCGCGGGCCCGGATTTTCGGCTTTCGATCCCGGCGCCCTCATGGGCTATACTTCATGCGTGGTGGAAAACGTGCGCCCCATCGGGCGCGGAGGTCCCCGTGGTCGAAGGCGTCCAGGACACACCGGAGAACCTCGAGAAACGGTTCGGGATTCCGCACCGTCTCTCCGTGCGGGTGGTGGCGTTGACCGGGATGGGCGTGAAGGTGACGGCGTCGGTTCTCGAGGATGCGGCCAAGAAGCGGGAATACGCGGACTTCCTCCTGTCCGACGCGCTCTACCGCGCCGCCCGGAAGGGGGGGAAGGCGCTTCGCAAGGTCTTCGAGGGGCGGGAGGAGATCACCCTGGCCGAGGGGCGCAAGGGGGCCGTCATCGCCCTGTCCGAGGAACTGGTGGCGGAACGGGTCCTGCCCCCCGCCCTGTCGGGCCGGGGCCTTCCCGTTCCCCACGGGGAGGAAACCGCCCAGAGCTTCTCGCTGATCAACGAGCTCGTGCTCCGGACCTCGCCCGACAACGAGGCTCTCAAGGAAGAGAAACTCAGGTTCTTCACGAGTCCGTTCTGGCGGGAACGGATCGAGGCCCTCCGCAAGATCATGATGCTGGCCAGCCAGGACGCGGACCGGGCGGGCGTGCTGTTCTTCGCCCTGCGCGACGAGGACCACCGCATCATCGGCGAAGCGGTGAAGTCCTTCAAGGGGATGGGATTCTCCTCGGCCGTCATCGATGCGCTGGTGGAGTTCGTCCGCGGGACGGCCGCCGAGCGCGCGAAAGCCGTCGAGCGCCTGCTGCGATCCGCCGCGGGGGCGGGACCGAAGGAGGCGGACATCCTTCTGGCGGTGGTCACCCGCCTGGTGAGGGACGAGGGGTTCGCCGAGCAGCGCGGGGATCTCTTGAAGGTGCTGCGGGTCTTTCTCCGGGGCCGGGAGACCTCGTCCCGCGACCTGGGGGAGATCGTACGGCTTCTCACGCGGAACATGCCGCCGGAGAAGGAGGAGGCCCAGCTGATCCTCCGCGATCTCCTCCTGTCCATCGGCAAGGGAGCCACGGGCGTGCTGTGCGACACGCTGTGGGAGGAGATCGAGGGCATGCCCCCGGGCGGCGAGAGGACCTTCCTGTTCACGCTGCTCGGACGGCTCGAGACGCGGAAAGCGGAGATGGAGCGCCTCGACGCCATGCTGATCGAGGAGGAGATCCCTCGGGGCATCGAGCTGGGGCTCGACCTGAACGCCTACCTCTACCTGGTCGTGAGGCGCATCCGCGCCGTCTTCCCGCCGCTTCTGGAATACAGCCGGTCGCTGAGCGAGGAAAGACGCGCGCTGGTGTTCCGCCTGCTCGGCGAAGCCCTGGCGCACGCCGACCTGAAGCCGGGCGCCCGCGCCCACCGGGCCAAGGCCCTGATCGCCCTCGCCGAACGTTCGGGGGGATCGGCACGCCGGGCGATCCTCCGCGCTAGGCTGCACCAGCTCGACGATCTCCCCGCCACGTTGATGCGGCGGCTCGCCTACCTCTTTCTCTCCCTCCTGGAATCGGAGTTCTTTCCCTGCCTCAACCAGGAAATCTGGTCCGCTTTCCGGGCGCTGGGCTGGCACGCGTCCGACGCCCTCCTCGATCACGTCGCCGAGGCGTCCAACGACCTGAGCCTCCGGAAGGAATGCCTCTCGCTTCTGCAGAGGCTGCTTCTCGAAAGCGGGGAAACCGACCCCCCCAAGAAACAGGTCCGCCAGCTCGTGGCCCGCCTGGAAGCCCTGTCCACCGATCCCGACTTCCCCCTGCGCAACGAGGCCACGCCCCTGCTGGGCGCCGCGCTCCTCCATCCCGCCCTCACCCGCAAGGAAACCCTGCGGATCGCGACCCGGCTGGTGCGAACGCTCCGCGCCGACTACACGCCGGGCGACGTGGGCGCCCTTCCCTTCCTGGCCCGGTGCTCGAGGGTGGGCGCCGGCCTCAAGCAGAGAATGATCCGCAGGGTACTGCGCATCCTCGAGGAGGGGGACGATTCCCGGATCGCCCGCGAGGTCCGCGGCCCGGACGGCCTCGTCCTCGAGATGGAAAAAGGCACGACAATCCACACGCAGCAGATCCCCTGCGCCATCCGCGCCCTCCAGGAAGCCGCCCTGTCCCTCGCCCCCGAGGAACCCGGTTCCGTCTACATGATCGCCAGGACCTTCATGCGGAAATGGGGCGAGATCCGGCGGTGGCGCAAGGTCTGGGGCCTCGAAAGCCGCCGGGCCATGCTGCTCGCCCTGGCGCAGATCGCCGCCTCCCCCCAGGTCCCTCCCCCGCTGGCCGCGGAGATCTTCCTCTTCCTCACTCGCCAGTTCTTCCGCATGCCCCATGAACACAACCTCGCCGAAGCCGTCGCCCTCCCCCTCTTCGAGGGACGCTTCCAGAAGACCGGCCGCATCGCCACGAAAATCCTAGAACAACTGCTGGCCGTGGTCTCCGAGGGGGAAAGCGTCTCCGCCGACGAGGCCGGACGGTACCTCCTCTACGCGGCGCGCGTGGCCTCCGCCCCCCACGCCCTCCACCGGTCCCCCGAAGGCAAGAACCTCATCACCCTCCTTCTGGACCGGCTCGAGCAGCGGACCCACCTGGGCTACCGCGAGGACCTCGAAGCCCTCGACACGCTCGCCGGATCCGACCACCTCCCGAAGAACGTCAACGAGCGCGCGAAAGCCCTCTATGCCCTCGCCGAGAGCATCCGCGTCCCCGCCGAGTGAGCGGGATCCGTCCCCCGGCCGGGAAGGGATCAGGGATGCCAGATTGGAGATTTCAGCCGGAGGAGCAAGGATGCGTGCCGAGGTGCGCGGACAGGATGTCCGCGATCCGACATGAAGAATTCCAGCATGGTTGATGTAGAATGACGCCATGAAGGCGACGATCTGGATCCTGGCGCGGTTCGAATCCCGCCCCGTCGGCGACTGGGCCGCACCCCCCTTCGCCGAAACCCTCGCAAGCGCCTTGCGCGCGCGCGGCGCCGGGCCCGTCCTCCTCGACCCGCTCGACGTCGCCCTCGCCCCCGACGGAAAGCGCCTCCGCCTTCTCCACGAGAAGACACCGCCCCCCGATCCGGACGCCGTCACCGTCCTGCTCGACCCCTTCCGCCCCCGCGACGACCTCCTCTGCCTCGCCGCCCTCCCCGGACCCTCACGCCTCATCAACACACGCGAGGCGCTCGCGCACTTCCGCGACCCGCTCCTCCCCCTCGCCCGCCTCGCGGCGCTCGGCCTTCCCGCCCTGCCCGCCGTCCGGGCGCGCCGGCCCCACGGCATCGACGCCGCGATCGACACCCTGGGCCTCCCGCTGGAGCTCCGCCTCCCCTTGCCCGGCGGCGGCGCGGAAACCTGCCGCCTCGAGGACCGGGGATCCGTGCGAGCCGTGATGGACCTGGTCTGGCGCGAGGACGAGAGCGCCCTGCTCGCCCCCGCCGCGACCGCAGGGGAAATCGAGGCGTGGATTCCGGTGGTGGGAAGCCGGGCGTTCGGGGAGGCCCCGGCTCTGGCGGCGGAAGCGACGAAGGCCCTGGGCCTCGAGGCCGGCGCCGTCCGCGTCCGCAAGGCGGGCGACCGGGCCCTCGTGGCGGAGGTCGTCCCCTTCCCGGCGCCTCCCGGCTCGGCGCCCCCCGATGCGGTCCTGCAGGCGCTCGCGGATCTGGCGCTCGAAGCGGGGTCGCGGGTCAGCGGATGAAGAACATCAGGCCGACGCGGTGGGTGATCAGCAGGGGCTTCGTCCAGCAGGCGGAGAGGGCCGTGCCGAGGATGGCGTGGGAGAGGATGAGGGGCCACAGCCTGTGGTGGAGGAGGAAGAGGGAGGCCCAGAGGAAGCCCATGAGGAGGCTGCAGGCCGCGAGGGTGAAGTTGGGAAGGTGGAGGGAAGCGAGGGCGACGGCCGCGAGGGAAGCGGCGAGGTACCGGCGTCCGCCCGTGATCCGCTCGAACCGCCGGGCGAGAAAGGGGCCCAGGACGACCTGCTGGGGGGCCGCCTTGATCACGTAGGCGGGGAAGGAAGCGAGCGCGGCGGCCTTGAAGCGGAGGGCCTCGAAGGCGCTTCCCCCCATCCAGAGCCCGAGAAGGCCGGCCAGCGTGACGCCCAGGGCCGTGAGGGCGGCCTGCTTGTGCAGCGGGTCGTGGAGACCGAACGCCGGCAGCCGGGCCCAAAGCGGTCCGGTCGCCGGGTCGCCCGGCCCGGTCGCCGCGGTTGTCCCCTCGCGTTTCCAGACGGCGAGGAGCACGAAGAGGCCGGCGCTGGCGAGGAGGGCCACGGCCCGCGCGTCCCCCCCGGGCGCCGGGAAGAGGGCCAGGACGGCGAAGACGACGGCCGTGAGGCCGAGGGCTTCGAGGGCGTCGGCGGTTCGGGAGCCGGGGCGGAGGCGGCGCAGGAGGGCGAGGGCGAAGAAGAGGAGTCCGCCGGGAAGGATCGCCCACCGGAGGGGTTCGAGATCGCTCCGTCTTTCCTCGCGCCCGGGCAGGGCGGGCGGCGCGGAGGCGGGGAGGTCCGAGGCTTTCGCTCTCCGCGGGAAGAGGACGGGAGCCCCGGCCTCGTTCCACCGGCGCTTCCAGAGGACGAGCATCTCCGGCGATCCCCAGGGGAAGTCCGCCTCGAAGAAGGCGACGCGGTCCTTCCACGCGCGGGCGATGTCCGCGGCCGGCTCGAAGGCGAAAGGGGCGCGCCGGCGAAAGGTCCCGATGACGCCGGGAAGCGGGCCGGTCGCCCGGGCTTCTCCGGGCGGGGGAGGCGGGGGGGAGGCGCCGGTGAACAGCACGCGTACCCAGGGCTCGTCCGGCAGGGATCCGCCCTCCCGCAGGGCTTCGGCCTCGATCTCGGGCAGGGGGGGGCCGAAGGCCAGGCGGTCGGCGAGGGAGGCGAGCGCGCGGGTCCAGCGGGGCCGGCCGGGGGGCGGGAGGAGCGCGATCCGATGGATCTCCACGCGTTGCCCGGCTTGCTCTCCCAGATCGACGCGGAAGTGTTCGACGGCGCCGGTCTTTCCGCCCCAGACGGGGTGGGCGTCGGGGTCGGGGCGGGTGGGGGAGAAGAGGACGTGCCGGAGGTCCCACCGGAAGGAAAAGGTTCCCGGGGGCATCTCGACGAGGGGAGAGGCCATGGCGCCCTCCTCTCCGGGTTCCCAGAAATGCAGCTGGATCTTCGAGGGGTTCGGAAAGCGCCACGCGGCTTCGAGGAGGGGATAGTCGGACGCGGGGATGGCCGTGGGATCGAAGTCGAGGAAGAGGTAGGGGTCGCGCGTGGTGGTGCGGAGCCGGAGGCGGCCGTCGCGGAGCGTGAGGATCTCGATGTTGTCGCTGGGGCCGAGTTCGAGCTCGGCCTCGTGTTCCATCTCCCAGACGAACGGTGACGTGTTCCGCGCGGCGTGGGCGACGAGGATGCCGGCGCACGTCGCCTCCTCTTGCACGGCCCACCACAACGACGCGCGGTTGAGGGCGATCAGGGCCAGGGCGATGACGGCGACGGCCGCCAGGCCGTCGAGGAAGCGCCGCCGATTGTCGCTGGTGTCGACCACGGTGGGTCTCCCCGGAAAAGCGAGAGGGCGAGGCCGCCGAGCCGGCTCCGATGATAACGCAGATGTTGCGGGCTGGAAGCCCGCGATCCGCCCTGACGGCTGAAATCTGAAATCCCTGCGCATCCCTGCGCCTCTGGCTGACCTCTCCAATCCCTGCGTGACGCCGGCCCGAAACCGGCTGCAGCGCGAATGGCTCTCCTAGCCCGGATTATTCATGAAAACTACTGCGGTCGCCGCAAGCACATGATCTGCTTCGTCGCTGCGACGATTCCGGCCCTCACGTGGCGCTTTGGCCACGCTCCGGACCGGAATCGTCTT
>Ga0180431_10006463_pt1 | contig 13912 bp, 8 predicted proteins | sample SS_ome_11_FD_132459 | JGI IMG/M metagenome (GOLD analysis project Ga0180431, IMG submission 132459) | Hypersaline lake sediment archaeal communities from the Salton Sea, California, USA - SS_1_MS_1 metaG | ecosystem: Environmental > Aquatic > Non-marine Saline and Alkaline > Hypersaline >... | reverse complement strand
TGAAGCTGTCATTGCGAGCCGCAGGCGAAGCAATCCCGTTATTTGAGCGAGATTGCTTCGGTCGCTACGCTCCCTCGCAATGACACGTTTGTCAACCATTTTTTAATAAAAATCAGCAACCTCTAATTGTCATTCCCGACTCCGGTTTTACTCGTTTACTTGTTACCGAGCCCCAGCTTGGTAACGCTTTTTTGTGTCACAAGGGGCTCCGTCCGTAATTCCGTTGCGCAGCTGGAGCTACGCAGCGAGTAGCATTATGATTTTCCCAATATTATCTCCGCAATCTCTATTGCGTTTGTCGCGGCACCTCTTCGCACATTGTCGAATGTTATAAATAGGCTCAGTGCTCTACTGTTTCCCGGTGTAGTCCTCACGCGACCTATCAACACATCGTCCTGTCCGCTCGCCTCGAGTGGAGTCGGATAGTCGTTATCGTCAATAAATCGAATTACCGGGGCGCTTGCGAGGGACTCGGCGGCCTTATTTAGGTCGACCTTATCGTGGAAGAGTATCGTAACCACTAACGAATGACCGTTGTTTACTGGAACCCTAACCGCCGTCGCGGAGATATCGAGCGTGCTTATTCCCAATATCTTCCGGGACTCGATGATGAGCTTCGATTCCTCTTGATAGAAGCCGCAGGGCCCAAGGCTGCCGATTGACGGTAAGATGTTGTCGAAAATGGGCTTGTTGAAGGGGCCCGCGTATTTTTTGCCGAGTCTTTGCTGGCAGAGTGCATCGGTGCCGTCTTTGCCTGCGCCGCTGACCGCCTGATATGTCGCTGCGAAAATATGTTCCGGCTCGCCGAAGGCATCAATGAGCGGTTTCAGTGCGAGGACAAAGCCTATCGTGGTGCAGTTTGGGCTGGCGATTATTCCTTTCGGGATATTATCGAGCGCGTTTGGGTTCACCTGCGGAACCACGAGCGGGCAATCCGGGTCGACACGCCACGCGGAGGATTTATCCACTACCTTCGCACCACCTTCGACGAAGACCGGCGCCCATTCCAATGATACTTTCGCGCCCGCGGCGAAAAAGGCGATATCGAACCCATCGACGGCATCTTTGCTAAGTGGCGCGAGTGTGTAACTCTTTCCCATAAATTCTACCTTGCCGCCCGCGGATTTTTCCGAGGCGAAGAGCGCGAAATTAGCGGGGTTCAGCTCACGCTCCTCCATAACTTGAAGGATATGTCTTCCCACTAACCCGGTCGCGCCTACCAAGGCGATTTTTGCGTCAGTAAACTTCAAAGGAACTTCCTTTCACGAACTTGTTATGCAGTGCTTCCTCTAATTTTGCCCCACAGCCACTTGGCACGACAATCATAACGCTGACCTGCGTTGTATTTACGAGAAGCAGCTCGGCCTTCTGTTCCAAAAGAAACTCCATCACCTCGCGGATAACAACGGCGCGCTGGGCGATTTCGTGCCCGACGAGAGCTAATAAACAAACGTCGCAGTTTAATTGCAAATTTGCCTCCGTCAGGATGCTCCTTACGCGTTCCGCATCGGTCTTCGGTACCCAGAAAGTAGTTTCCCAGCCGGCGGGAGTTGTCTGCGTTCTGGGGAATCCAATCTGAACTCTCTCCTTATCGAGCTTCGAGAAAATATCGGAGTTGTCTTTTACATCGGCAACTTCAATCGAGCAAAGGCATATATCGTCACGTTTTGAAATCGCGACGAAACGCGGCTGCTCCATTCCGATTATCTTTTCCACGATTGATGTCCCCTTTCTTTCGGTGATGCTCGATGCCACACGAAGCGGGAGGCTCGCACTTCTTGCGAGTTCCACGGCTCTTGAATGCAAAACCTTAGCGCCGAAATATGCCAGGTCGAGCGTTTGCTCGAAAGTGATTTCCGGCAATAGCTCGGTGTTCGGTATGCGGTTTGGGTCGGCACTAAATATTCCTTCGACATCGGTGTATATTTCGCATATCTCGGCGCCGAGTGCCGCTCCGAGCGCGACGGCGGTGGTGTCCGAGCCGCCCCTGCCGAGTGTGGTAATATCCCGCTTGCCGGAGACGCCCTGGAAGCCCGCCACTATCGCTATATCGCCAGCGTTTAGCGTTTCGATTATACGCGTCGGACGAACCTCGATTATTCGTGCGCGGGTATGGTCGCCGTCGGTGATTATGCCGCTCTGGCTGCCGGTGAAGCTCACCGCACGCTTGCCAAGTTTCTGTATCGCCATCGATAGAAGTGCCATGCTTATTCGCTCGCCAGCTGTGAGGAGCATATCGTATTCCCGCTCGGGAGGATGCCCGTCAATCTGGCGTGCAAGCTGGATTAGGCTATCTGTCGTGTTGGCCATAGCGGAGACCACCACCACGAGGTCGTCCCCCTGCTGACGCCTTTTAACGATGCGTTCGGCAACGCCCAATATCCGATAGGTATCAGCGACGCTCGAACCACCGTATTTTTGAACTACGATAGACATATATTTGTAGCAAGTAGTCAGGAGCCAGAATCCACCGCCCCTCACCATTGGGTAATGTAACAGGAACGTTCTGAACCCCTATTGCCGGATATTCGTTCATTTTTACAGCAATTCTAATTTACGCTTTTCATAGGACAGCGTCAAATGATTTTAATTGTGGGAAATTTTAAACGAGGATATGCTATGCCCACCCACACTATCTGAACTATGATTTGTGTGATTTATATGATTGGTATGATTTTCCCCACCCCCCAAGGTCTGTCATTGCGAGAAGCGTTAGCGAACGAAGCAATCCCGGACAAATGGCGAGATTTCTTCGCTTCGGGCGCAATGACATATCGTATAAGGGCTGGCGCGAGGGCGGGTCGTTTGAGTGCGGAAGGGAATCCGTGCCTCCGATATATTAATATTCAATAAACCTTATGAGGAATTGCACGGAGCGTGCCAGCCCGTTGCAGCGGAAATCATTCTATAATCATTTCCTCGAGTCTCTTCGGCAGGCTGGTCAAAACCTCACAACCGTTCTTCGTAATGCGCACATCATCCTCGATGCGCACGCCGCCGAAATCGGGTATATATATCCCCGGCTCGATAGTAATCATCGCGTTTTTCGGAATGACATCCTCGGATAGCGCACCGACCCGCGGGCGGTCGTGGACCGCGAAGCCCAAACCGTGACCCAATCCATGTCCAAAATAGTCGCCGTAGCCCGCTTTCTTAATAATATCTCTCGCCACAGCATCGAGTTCCTTTCCATTCATACCGGGCTTGGCTGCCTCGATAGCCACTGCCTGCGCACGATAGACCGTCTCGTAAATCTCCCGTTGTTTTTTAGACGGCTTCCCCATTATGAAGGTTCTCGTGATGTCGCTTGCATATCCGTTCACGACGGCACCATAGTCTATGGTTACGAAGTCCCCTTTTTCAATAGCTTTATCTGATGGTTTGCCGTGGACGAGCGCGCTACGTTCGCCGCTCACAACTATTGTATCGAATGCGGGCTTCTCCGCACCGATGAGACGAAGCTGGTAGTCGAGTTTTGCCGCAAGTTCGCGTTCGATAATCCCAGGCTTCAGCGATGGCAGTGTTTTTTTCAAGGCCTCCTGGGCGACCTTAATAGCGACCTTGATATTTGCTATTTCCTTAGAATCTTTGGAAGCACGCATAGTTTGCACGGAGTCGTCTATCGGCAACCATTCGAGGTGCGACGGCATTTTTGTCTTCAGGCCATCCAGCTGCGCCCAGGTGATAGATTTCTCGAAGCCTATGCGCTTTATATTGTTTAGCTCGCTGCGTTTGGTTAGAGCATCTATCAAAGAGCCGTTGTCCGGAACTATAATTTCCGCATCTTTTACCTCGAGCGCGGCCTGCGTTTTATAGCGAAAATCGGTAAAGAATAGTGCCGCATCTTCGGTATCGATAACAAGGAGCAATCCGCTCGAGCCGCTATAGCCGCATAGGTAGCGTATGTTTATCAAATCGGTGAAAAGGATAGCATCGAGTTTCTGTTCCTTCAGCCTCTTTTTGACCTTACTGATTCTCATTTCAGTGCCTTTCTTTTATCTTCTTCAATAGGTTTTTGCCGTATTCTATTGCACGCGTAATCTCGTTTTCGGGTAATTCCGGTGGTCTATAGTCGCAGCTTTTAACTGTCAACATCGGCGGCATATCAATCGAGATGGAGTCCAAGAAATATTTTATGGTCAACCGGGAACCCTCGAATACCCTCTCGCCGCCGGAGCCGGCGGTTATGATGACTCCCGCGGCTCTTCCGCTTGGAATAGGATTGTCGAGCATATATCTCCGCACCCAAAACGCCTGACAGCGGTCTATTAGCGCTTTCGCACCGGCTGGGACACCGTAGAAATAGACCGGCGACGCGACTAGTATCCCTCCTGTATTCTCAAGTTTCGGATAGATGTCTTTCATATCGTCCTCGATTGGGCAGGGACTGCCATCGTAGCAAACCCCGCAAGCGTCGCAGGGAGCGATAGTAAGCTCGCGAATATAAAGTCGTTCGACATCCACACCCGCTTCTAATAACGACTCCAATGCAGAATCGAGCAACCTGCCGCTGTTTGACGGATTGCGCGGACTGCAATAAATCGCGAGGATTTCATCCTTAATATTGAGCATATCTTGACCTTCGTAGGGCGGTTCGTGAACCGCCCATTCCACTTCTTTTTATTTCAAGTACACAACCTTCTTCCCAAGTTCCCGATTGTCCGCTCTGACGCGAATATGGTAAATACCGGACGGGATGTTCTCCTCCGGTCGCCAGATAAATTCAGAGTTCGTTATTCCCAGCCGTTTAATCAACCGCCCGTTTATGTCGAATATCTCGATATGTAGAGACGTCGCATGTAACGTCTCTACGGATATAACGACTGCCGAATTAAACGGATTTGGGAATACATTTATATCGAGATTGTCCGGCAGTTCGACTAATTCTCGAACATCAAGTGTGCCCGTTTCGCCCACTATCCAGCTATATTGTGGAAGAACGGTCCGGTTTAACATAGGGTCTATAACGTCAACCGATATATCAATTGTATCGCCATAAATAAGGCCTCCTATGGCTATTTTCTCCCACATACAATAGACTCGCCCGTAATCTATCGTATCCTCCAATTCTCCGTTATGCGGTCCGTAGCAGACGCGGGTTTTCACGAGGTCGGGTTCTCGTCCCCATGTCTCGATTGCAACCGAAAGATAGAGTGAATCGTTCTCCCAGTTCATCGCAACCATTGGTTCTGGTGGTGGCACATCGTCGTGAACCGGAGTTTTCGTCCTATGCGGGTTATAAATAGGGTCTCCGACGTGGATACCCATCCATTTGAAACACGGCTGCGAGAGGTAGCTGGCCTCGGCGAAATTGAATCCGTTCAGCATATAATACACGAATATCTCCGGTCGGGCGTGGCCGGTTAGATATGGCTCGGCGATACATCCCACGCCGCAGGTCAGCCCGAGGCGGAATGCGTTTGCCAAAAAGGGTCTCGTATCACTATTGCGCAGGTTTGCACCCGAATTAGAATTGAGGTCGTTAGCGAAAGCGCCTACCTTCCATTCCCATGCATCCTGATACTTATTATAATTATACCATCCACCATAGCCTACGGCCGATGCTGCCCATATAGCGTCCGTCCCATCCATGAATTTCGCTCCCGTTTCGCCTATCTCTTTATCGTAAGGCTCCTCTCGCAACGGCCATCCCGAGGCTATGACGAATTCCCTGGCCTTTGCCATGCTGCTGTCCGCCTTATTATACGAACTGTAACCGAACGGATAGCCGGACAGGTCGTCGTGAGGACCCCAGCGGTAATCCACATAGACCGTGCCGCCGTAGTAGCCGTCATCGGGATAGAGATACATCTCAGCGTAGAGAGCGCGGTCAACTAATTCCTTGCAGCGCTCCATGCTGATGCCGTCGAGTCGCGTAACCAGGAACAACCTCGAACCCATATACATCTCGGTTCCGGTAAAATGCCCCCAATCGGTATATACCGTCGGCGAAGACTCGAAATAGGCCGAGTTAGTGTGCCAATAATAAGGCCAACTGGTGGAATCCATGGTCCCAAGCGAGTGAGGAATACACAGCGCGTTATCCACACCGCGGTTTCTGTGCTCGATGCCCTTGCAAACATATTTCTCGGGTATCCCATAAGACAGGAGAATATAAAATATATTCGATTCACCGAGAGAATCCAATTTTGCCAAAAGCGGCGTAACGAGATTATCCAGCATATCCACTCTTCCCGATTCCTCATAATAATAGGTAGAGCTCGATGTCGAGACTGCGAGTAGATTGCTCGACGGCACACCTCTTTTAGCGGCGTAATACAGCGCGGCCTCTTCCGAATCGCCGATGCCGTCGCCGTTATTATCGGGAAAGGCGGTATTATATACTATCAGGACTTTAGCCGGGTCGTCGTCGCCGAGGAGGGTGAATGATAGGATTAATAAGGTCAGCAATACGGTAAGTGCGCGGTTCATAGGATTATCTTTCTATTGGGGCGAATTATTTCATATACAGGGCGCGGCTCGTTGCTGCGCAGCAATTAGTATTAATATGCACATAACTATCGTAAAATTCAAGTGTAATCTGCGGAAGGAGATTCCCAAAAGAATTTCATAACCCCATCATCCGACCATCGCTTCGCTCGGCTATATTAGATTATCCCTAATAGGTCGAGCGTCTCGCTCGACATCACATTTGTAGGAAACCGATATATCGTGTCCGGAGAGCTGGCACGAGGGCGGGGTCGGCACGCGCCGATGGGCGGAGGGGAATCCGTGCGTCCGATATTATATATTCAATAACCTTATGAGGACCTTGCACGGAGCGTGACAGCCCAAATATGACTCATTGAGATTGACGATTTTTTAGCAAAAAAACAGCTGGCAATCGCGTCATTGCGAGGAGCGTTAGCGACGAAGCAAACTTGGCAAAATAGAGCGATTGCTTCGGCCTATGGCCTCGCAATGACAACCCTCCGTCATTTTCCGATACAAAAACCATCGAGGACACGTGCAATTATGTCATCGGATGGCTCTTCGCCGAGAGCTGTTCTCAGGCAGTTTGCCGCTTCGGCTATCTCTTCGGTCGCCGCATCGAGTGCGTCATTTCTTGCGGCATCGAGTGCGCTCGTTATAGCCTCACTTGCCGATTTGACCTGCTCCGTCTGCCATGCTGCCGCCCATATCGCCTCTGATTCGTCGCTACAAAGTCCTCGAGCAATTATCTCGCGCAGCTCATCAATCCCCTTGCCGGTCTTCGCGCTTATCGCAACATCGGTAACATTTCGCGGGATAAGGCCAATGTCGGTCTTATTCAGCACAATTAGCCTATTCACATCCTCGGTTCGAGAGATTGCCCTGGTCTCTTCCTCATTGGGTTGCTCGCTGCCATCGAGCAGCAGGAGCACCATATCCGCTTCTGATAGCCGTCTGTGTGCCAAGTCCACACCGATAGCCTCTATTCCATCCGCGGTCTCCCTCAGACCGGCGGTGTCCACGAGCAGCGCGGAGATGTCGCCGAAACTGCATTCCGCCTCGATAAGGTCCCTAGTTGTTCCCGGTTCGTGGTGAACAATGCTTCGCTGCCGGCGCAACAGTGCGTTCGCTAACGTGGATTTCCCGACATTCGGCGGTCCGGCTATGACGACCACCGGCAGGCGGGAAAGATTCATACCAGTTTCAATATCGGTTCGGAGAGCATCAAGCTTATCTTGAAGAGCCTCGATTATCAGAATAATTTCGGATGTGTTTACACCTTCGATATCCTCCGGGAATTCAGTATCTGCGGTTACTACCAGCTCGATTTCCTCGATAGCGGCGATGAGCTTCTCGAGCCTCCGTGCAAGTTCTCCGCCGAGCGTTCTCGACGCTGCACGGGCGGCGGCCAATCCGGGAGCCTCGATAAGGGCGGATATCGCTCCGGCCTCTGATAGGGCCATCTTGCCGTTCAGTATAGCACGTAGTGTGAATTCCCCCGGCGCGGCGGGCCTAGCACCAAGCTCGATTACCGCTCTCTCGAACGCGGCGAGCAGCACAGGACTGCCGTGGAGCGTGAACTCGACCATATCCTGGCCGGTGTATGATTTCGGGCGCCGCCAGATAGTAAGAACCGTTGTATCGCGCAGGCCGTCGGAGAGAGAAATCTCGCACACTCGCGCGCTGCCGCCGGAGAGCTTTTCCAATTCCACTGAATCCACACAGAGCTGTGATGCGGTTACCAGAGCCGAAGGCCCGGAGAGCCGCACAATTCCAAGCGCGCTGCGACCGGCGGGCGTGGCGATAGCAACTATAGTGTCATCAGCGGGAAGTTCGAGTATGGATGGAAGCTTAACCATCCTCGGTATAAAGCTCGACCTCGGATTTGGAAGCGCTCTGGCGTTCGACCCAAAGAGTTTGGACAAGGGAGAATAGATTGAACATAAGCCAGTAGAGCACTAATCCGGCGGGCATATTGCGGAGTATGAACAGGAAAAACGCTGGCATAAGATAGACTAAAAGTTTCTGCTTCGGGTCCCGCATCGAAATCTTCTGTTGGATAAACATCGTTATCCCCATAAGTATCGGTAGAATGTAGTATGGGTCTTTTTGCGAGAGGTCCTGTATCCAAAGAATAAACGGTGCGCCACGCAGGGCAAAGGAGTTCCGTAGAAGCGCAAAAAGTGATAAGAAGACCGGCATCTGCGGCAAAAGTGGAAGACAGCCGCCCATCGGGTTAACCTTCTCCTTCTGATAAAGCTTCATCGTCTCCTCGTTGAGCCTCTTGACGTCGCTCTTGTATTTCTCCCTGAGTTCGGAAAGTTTCGGCTCGAGTTCCTTTATTCTTGCCATACTCTTGAGCTGGCTCCTGGAGAGCGGCAGGAGAACTATCTTTATCAGGATACTGAAGACGATTATTACCAGACCGTAATTGCCTAAAAAATTGTAAAGGATATTGAAAATTGATAAAAAGAGCTTTGTTAGCGGCGCGAGCCACGACCAGCCCAAATAAACCGTCTTCTCGAATCCCCTGCCGTAGCGTTTCAAAATATCGTAATCCCTCGGGCCAATATAGACTATATCGTGGCGCTTAACGGGCGCTTCGCCGCCGATTTTAGCAAGACCGACTCCGAGGGCTGGTATTTCCCTCTTCTCATCGCCGAACTTTTCCGCACTATACCAAACGCCTTCACCACGCACTCCCGACGCCACGCCCTCGTATGGCGCCAGTATAACGACAAAATACTTGTTATGCGTGGCTACAAATTCCGTCGTGCCATCGAAGGAGAGCCGGAGCGTGTCGTTTTTACCAAACTTCTCATCATCGTAGGAACCACCCATCATATAGCCTATCTTATAATTGCCGGAAACATTTTGCTTTATCTCCGGGTCAGACGGCTCCAATCCTTTGCGCCACCAGAGGACAGACTCGTCTATTTGGAGGGCGGCAGTATCGCCGCCGAAGAGGATAGTATGGTCGAAAGCATAGTCCTCGTAGCGGAAATGGTACCTCCGCTGGACTATCCCGCCGCCGGGGAGCATCGCGACAAATGTAACGGCGCCCTCAGAATTGTTGTCATCAAGTATGAGCGAATCGCTATCCGCGACGAATTTAAGGCCGACGGTAGTAATCAGTCTATCGCCGCTGTATGCTACGACCGGTAGATTGGCACCGGTAATCTCACTCGGACAGAACTCGAAAGGCTTTCCATCCAAGTCCAAAAACTCCCGACTGACCAGAGAGACGATATCGCCGCCGTCTGTGCTAAGCGTAATATCATATCGCTTGGTTTGGACATAGATATGCTTCTCCAAGATAGTGTCGGTTTCAGGCGGTTCTGTGGTTTCGAGCGCGAGTTTCTCGGGCAGTGTATCGCTTACCGCGGAGAGCTCGGGCTCGCGGGCTCTTGCACTGTCGTAAACCTCGTCGGTAGTGCTGGTTAAATCGGTGGAAGCTGTGCCGGTGGTATCCGCCTCGACGATACTCTCACCTTTATCGCCGCTTATCCATTTGTAATAATAAGGCGTCAGTATCAGCACTAGCGCGATAACGATAATCCCGATAATAGTTCGTTTATCTATGCCTTTTTTTTCCATAATCTATTTCGCTGGTGGCACGGGGTCGTATCCTCCGGGGTTCCACGGATTACACCTCGCTATGCGTTTTATCGCCAGCCATGCTCCCTTGAAGACGCCGTGAATGCTGATTGCCTCATAAGCATACTCGCTGCATGTTGGCTGGAAGCGGCAGGTCGGCGGGAGAACCCGTCCGAGCGTTAACTGATAAACCTTTATCGGAACCAGTAGTAGCCAACATGCGGCGTTTCGGCACTGGCCGTCCGGTTTAGGCCGCGTCGGACTCATCAAACGCCTTTCGCGCCAGTTGAGATAACCGCTCTACTAATAAATCGGTTTCACTTTCACAAGATTTATATGATGCAGGAACAATCACAAGATAATCGAATCCCGCACGGAAACTGTCCAGATGAGTCCTCACCCATTCGGTCAATATTCGCCTCACTCTGTTGCGTCGAACTGCACTACCTGCCTTGCGATGGACTGCAACCGCAAAATGCTTCTTATCTTTCTCTCCGCTTGCCACTTTGAGAACCATCCCGTCTGTTCTATAGATACTCGCCGATTCATAGAACTTGGCGAACGATTGCCTGCCCTTGAGCCGAAATGCCGCACCTAACGCCACTGTTATTGCTTCTTCTGGCCCTTGCGTGGGATGGAAACGGCCAACCGATACCGGCCTTTAGCTCTGCGCCTCGACAGTATTCTGCGGCCCGAGGGCGAACTCATCCTCGCACGAAAACCGTGTTTGCGAAGCCTCTTCTTATTCTTTATCTTCGTTACTCGCATTCTCACACCTTTCAGTTATTGCCGAATAAATTATAAACGTTAGATACTATGTTATAAGTGGCGCTTTGTCAAGTTCAAAACTTGAAGGAATTTTCCAAAAAATTGGGTGGATTGTTTTAATTGGGTCCATAAAAAGGGTCCTAATGACTTATTTACAAGTTCCTGATAGGTCGAGCGTCTCGCTCGACATCACATTGGTAGGAAACCGATATATCGTGTCCGGAGGGCTGGCGCGAGGGTGGGTAGTTGGGGTGTTGGGGGGAACTCGTGCGGTCGGAAATATTATATCCTATACCTTACCGACCGTAGCACGAGGCGTGACAGCCCGTAGTAGAGCGGAAATTTCGCAAACCATTGGGAGTTCCCTAATAAATTACACGGCAACACCTTACAAATAACGCCAACCATTTTAGGGAAAAACTACCGAAAAACTTGGTTATTGACTATTAATGAATTACTGGTATTTTCATTTTGTGCGGAATCCTATTATCATACTGCTTCTTATCATAACCACGGGTCTTCTCGCGGCCGATATAATTCTTCTACATGCCGATAGAATGGTAACCGACCTCTCCGGCGGACGAACACGCATCCAGCTACACGGACATATACGTCTTCGCCATGAGGGCCGCGACTTGATGAGCGCTTATGCCAACTGGGAACAGAAGGTCGGACATGTGAAATTTGTTGGGAATGTTACTCTAATAGATACACTCCAAAAGATACTGACAGACACACTTTATTATCGCAGAGATGACAGGTTTGCGCAGGGGATTGGGAATGTGCGTTTTATTCGTCTCGACTCCACGATTTTCGTTACTGGTGGCAGAGGAACATACGACGGCATCGCCGAACGGCTTACTATGACGCTCTCTCCGCACCTGACCAGCATAGATACTGTGGACAGCACGGTTGTCGAGCTCGATGCGCAACAGCTCATTTACGAGATACGCCCCGAACGGGGGACAGCTTTAGATTCTGTTTACGTCTTAATAACAGAAAAGGACACTACAACACCGCCGATTCATATATGGGCGGATTCATTAGTATTCTATCCTGCGCGGGATGAGATATATGCTTACGGCAATGTCGTTGTCCAGCAGGAAGATGCCGAAGCGAAAGCCGATAGCGCCGCATATTTTAGAGGTGCAGAGAGGATACGGCTTGGTGGCAATCCTGTTTTAAGCCAAGGACCTAATCGCCTGACCGGCGCATTTATGATAATCGAATTAAGAGACGGCGAACTGCACCGCCTCTTGGTTCACGGTTCGAGGGAAACGGGTATTCCGCCGATTGGTTACTGGCGCCCGCCCGAGGATACATTTGAAACTTTGCCCGAAAGCGAATTCACCGGCAGGGAGATGGTTTTTGAGTTCAAAGATAGTAAATTGCAATTGGCGCACCTCATACACGAGGCCTCCGCCGTCTATTATCCCTGGCCGGAGGATTCCCTTCGGCGGGAGCACAACGCGACAAGCGGCGATAGCATAGTTGTGTGGTTCGCCGACGACCAGCTCGACAGCGTGGAGGTACATCAGGGCGCTCGCGGCCAATATGTCGTGGAAAGGTTTAATGCAGATAGTTTGCATACCGTCGCATCGAGGGAGACACTGCAATACGAGGGCGATTATATGTCGCTCTCGCGACAGAGAGAGACCGTGGCGATTCAGGGCAGCGGAGCGCTACGCAGCGGGAAATTATCCCTCGATGCCGGCGACATCTTCTACGAAGTCGGGCCCAAGATGTTGACCGCAAAGCCGCTGGCTTACGGCGACAGCATCGTAGGGATGCCCATCCTGGCCGACGATAAGCAAACGATGCAGGGGAGCAAGATAGTATATAATGTCGGAACCGGCAGAGGACGGATGCTTTCGGTAAGCACGGAATTGGACCTCGGCCTCTATCGCGGCGGACTGGTGCAAAAGGCACACGGAGATACACTCTACGTCGCTAATTCGACATTTACTACCTGTGAGTTGGACACGCCGCATTACTGCTTCTGGAGCGAAAAGATGAAGCTTATCCCTAAAGATAAGGCGGTCGCAAGAAATATCGTTCTTTATATCCATAAATTGCCGGTATTCGCAATACCGTTTTTCGTTTTTCCGGTAAAGACCGGTCGCCATTCGGGACTGCTTACGTTCGATATCGGTCAGTTTCAGAAGGGTCAGAGATTTGTCCGTAATGTGGGCTACTATTGGGTACCGAGCGACTACTGGGACGCCAAAGCGAGCTTCGATTACAATGAGGAGGAAGGCTGGGTCTTCCGTGGAGGCATACAGTACGCTCTCCGTTACAAGCTGAGCGGCACTCTTTCCGCGAGCTATGAGCTGGAGCGGCGCACGGAGTTCCTCGAAACGAGCGGCTCCGACCGTTGGAGTATATCCGGCAGTCATGTGCAGTATCTCTGGCCCAAATCGACGCTCAGCGGACGGGCAAGCTACGTTAGCGATAAGGACTACCTGTCCGATGTCGAATACGACCCGCAGCAGCGTATGCAGCGGACACTTTCGAGCAATCTCGCCTTTTCGCAAAGCTTCGACTGGGGTAGTATGAGTGTCAGTATTGACCGCACTGAAAACCTCGAGTCCGGTCAAGTTACAACATATCTACCTAAACTAAGGATAAGCAGGTATTCCCAACCCATATTCGAGCCGGAGAGCGAGGACGACAGAAAGTTCTATCACAATCTATCTTTCTCAGTGAGCGGTCTCGGCGTCCACTATCGCTATCAGGACACTACCGAATCCGAGCAGCATACCGGTCTGCAGAGCGATATGGGAGTTAGCATGCCGTTTTCGATTGGACCGTATGCTTCTCTGAGTCCCAGCGCAAATGGTCATCTGGTAACCATAGACGAGGGTTCGGATTCCGCCGCCTGGCCAATGAGGTTTACTTATGGTGCGAGTGTCGGCGCGAACACGAATATCTATGGTATCTTCCCACTGGGCGGTTTCTTGAAACTGGATGCATTCAAGCATGACGTTTCCCCCACCGTGAGTTTCTCGTGGTCTCCAGAGTTCGAACAGGCCGAGAATTTCTACTCTTTCGGCGGTATCTACCCCGGTTACAGCAGCGAACAGCGAGTCTTGAGCTTCTCGCTCGCCGGCCATCT
>Ga0180431_10006458_pt1 | contig 13917 bp, 15 predicted proteins | sample SS_ome_11_FD_132459 | JGI IMG/M metagenome (GOLD analysis project Ga0180431, IMG submission 132459) | Hypersaline lake sediment archaeal communities from the Salton Sea, California, USA - SS_1_MS_1 metaG | ecosystem: Environmental > Aquatic > Non-marine Saline and Alkaline > Hypersaline >... | reverse complement strand
CCGAGGAGCACAAGGACGAGCTGGAGGTAACCATGGCGAACTTCGACGAGGCGTTCTAGAAGGTCAAGACCAGCAGCTACCAGAAGGCCACCATCTACTGGGACAGCCAGAGGAACGCGCCGTCCACCAACATAATCTAGCTCCAGCCTAGGCGAGGAACAGTATCAGCAACACGGACACTATGCCTGTGAGGTAGACGCCGTCGAAGGTGCCGGCGCCTCCGATGCTGACGACGGGGCCGACGCCGGCTATCCTGTGGAGGTTCATGAAGTCGGCGCCTATCAACGCGCCGAGAGTGCCTCCGACGTATGCGATCTGGGCGGGACACGTCACCGGGCTCAGGTGGTTTATGAGCATAACAACGAACGCCGTCATTGTAGGTGGCCCCCATGCGGGGGTGGTTATACCGAGGCCCTCAACGATCTGGGCGCTCTGGTGGGTGCTCAGAGTTACCACCACCAGCACTGCCAGAGCCTTCAGGTATGTCATCAAGGGGTCGGGTGAACAGGCGGGTATGGAGAACGCCAGGAGGTATAGCGATATCAAGGCCGGTATGATGCCTCCGCCTAGGTTAATCATGACGAGGGTCTGCCGGGGCCCCGCTTCCACCTCGGGGACCATCCACGTGACGCCGAAGGCGTCCACCTCCTCCTTGTGGGTTACAGGCTTCTCGGATTCGAGGACGACAAGCGGCAGGTTCACGTAGCTCCCTATGAGGCTTAGAAGGACCACGGCCCAGAAATACTCCTGGGGGATGCCCAGGGTCTGGACCAGGAGGCCCCGGAAGAAGCTGAGGAACCAAGAGGCGACGGTGAAGAGGACGAAGAACAGGAACGCCATGTAGAGCAGGTTGAAAGGCTTGTAGATGAGGCCCTTGATGTTTCGCATCATGCCTAACTATAGCTTGACTTCACTGATAAAATAGTACCAACCCGTAGTCAGATAGGTATATTAATCGTCTAAGTGTTCATAGAGCCGGGTGTTCAAGGTGCCGATTAGACAGCCGATAGTCTGCATGCTGGGCCACGTGGACACTGGGAAGACCAGCCTGCTCGACAAGATCAGGGGCACGGCCGTCCAGCTGAGGGAGGCAGGCGGCCTCACCCAGCAGATCGGCGCCAGCTACTTCCCCTTCGACACGCTCGTCGCCATTACCCGGGAGCTCGTACAGAACGTCAACTTCGATATCAGGGTGCCCGGGCTCCTCGTCGTGGACACGCCGGGCCACGAGGCCTTCGCCAACCTCCGCAGCAGGGGGGGCAGCGTGGCCGACATCGCCATCTTGGTGGTCGACGCGATGCACGGCTTCGAGAACCAGACCTACGAGTCCCTCACCATCCTCAAGTCGAGGAAGGTGCCCTTCATAGTCGCGGCCAACAAGATCGACAGGATCGACGGCTGGGTCTCGGAGGAGAACCGGCCCTTCATGAAGGCGTACAACGCCCAGTCGAAGTGGGTGAAGGAGGACCTCGACAACAGGCTCTACAACATGATGGGCACCCTGAGCAGGGAGGGCTTCAGCAGCGAGCGCTTCGACAGGGTCAGGAACTTCACCAAGAACGTCGCCATAGTCCCGGTGAGCGCCAAGACTGGGGAGGGCATCGGCGAGCTCCTGGCGGTGCTCATCGGGCTGACCCAGCAGTACCTCACAGCGAAGCTGGAGGTCACCGAGGGGCCGGCCTTGGGCACCGTGCTGGAGGTCCGCGAGGAGGTGGGTCTAGGCACCACCCTCAACGCCATAATCTACGACGGTACCCTGAACGCGGACGACACCATAGTCATAGGCGGCAAGGAGGGCCCCATAACTACCAAGATAAGGGCCATACTTGTGCCCCAGCCCCTCGACGAGATCAGGGACCCGCGCAAGAAGTTCAACAGCATCGACGAGGCCCACGCCGCGGCCGGCATCAAGATAGCGGCGTCCGACATAGACGACGCCATACCCGGCTCCCTCCTCATCGCCGTCGGCGGCGACATGACCCTGGAGAGGGCCGTCGATGAGGTGGCGTCGGAGATGGAGCGCCTCAGGGTCCAGACCGACAACGTGGGCATCATACTGAAGACCGACACCCTGGGCAGCCTGGAGGCGATAGTGGAGAGCCTCAGGCATAGGGAGGTCCCCATAAGGATAGCCGACATAGGAGACGTGAGCCGCAGGGACGTAGTCGAGGCTATAAGCGTTAAGCACGAGGAGCCCCTCTACGGCGCCATACTGGCGTTCAACGTCAAGATCCTCCCGGACGCCGAGAAGGAGGCCCACGACAACAAGGTCCAGGTGTTCTGGAACGACATAATCTACAACCTCATGGACGACTACGTCCGTTGGATGGAGGAGGAGCGGGAGGCCAAGGCCCGCAAAGAGTTCGAGGCCCTCGTCAAGCCGGGGAAGATCGAGATCATGGACGGCTACATTTTCAGGAGGGCCAAGCCCGCCATATTCGGCGCAAAGGTGCTGGGCGGCCAGATAACCCCCAGCGTCAACATGATCAACGCCGAGGGAGACAGGATAGGCAGGATAAGCCAGATCCAGGACCGAGGCGAGGCCATCCCCCGCGCCGACGAGGACCAGGAGGTGGCCGTCGCCATGCCCCAGCCAATCGTAGGTAGACATATTAAAGAGCGCGATGTCCTCTATGTCGACATCCCGGAGAGGCACGCCAAACAGCTCCGCACCAAGTTCGCGGGCAGGCTCACCGAGAAACAGTCGGAAGCCTTAAAAGAACTCGTAGAGTTGAAGCGGAGGACAGACGTGCTCTGGGCAGTATAGGAGAAGAAGCAATGCCGGTACTCATCGTTTCAAACCCCGCCGACGGGACGAGCCAGAGGGTCGAGATCGACGACCAGCAGCTGCGGGCCCTCTACGGCACCAGGATAGGGCAGGTGGTCGAGGGAGCCGTGGCGGGTATGCAGGGATACAGGATAAGGCTCACGGGTGGCACGGACAAGGACGGCATCCCCATGCGCCCCGACGTCCACGGAAGCGCCAAGGCTAGGGTGGTCCTCAGCGGAGGCGTGGGCTACAAACCCAAGGACAAGGGGGAGAAGAAACGCAAGGTGGTGCGCGGCAACACCGTGAACCCGGAGATCGCCTTCCTCAACTTCACCGTGGTCGAGGCCCCAAAGGGCAAGAAGAAGGCGAAGAAGGAGCCTGCGCCTGCCGAGGCCCCCGAACCGGAAGAATCCGAGTAGCCTTTATTCTGTTTTACCTGAGAGCAGCTGTTTCAGGTCTTCCTCGCCCTCGCTATACCCCGAGGCTATGACGGTGTCGCCGGGCAGCAGCACGGTGCTGGGCCTGGGCTTTATCCACCGATCCCCGCGTCTGATGTAGAGTATCCACATCCCGGTCTCCTCGGCGATCCTTGCCTCCTTCAACGTCTTGTTGGCCACGGGCGAGGCCTCGGACACCGCCACCCGCTCCACGGTCTCCTCGGCGTCCTGGATCACCATCTGGAGTATGAGGTGGGGCTCGATGCCTCTGAGCACCACCTCCGCTATCTCGGAGGCGGCGTCGGCGATGCGTTCAGTCACGTCGCCCATCCGGATGATGCCCAGAAGGTCGCGGGGGTCTGTCTCTTCCTCCGTCCTGGAGAGCACCCTGCACTGGAACTCGAGGTGGAGACTGTCCACCTCGTCCTCGAGGGACTGAACCTCCTCGGCCAGGTACCTGTTGTTCAGCAGCACCGCAGAGTAGGCCAGATCCATCATCGTCTCGCTGGTGTTCTTGAGCTTCACCAGGTCGCTGGTTATCCGCTCCCAGTGCAGCCTGTCGGCCTCACTCAAGGGTGTCCACCTCCCCCTGCGCGGCCTTCAACAGCGTCCTGAGGCCATCGTCCGTTCCCCTGGCCACGAGCACGTCCTCCGGCACAAGAATCTCCTTGTCGGGGTTGATGTGCCAGTGCATCCCTCTCCTGATGGCGATTATGTCCACGCCCACCTCGGCGGCGAGGTCGAGGTCCTCGACGGTCTTGCCCACGAGTATCGAGTTCTCGCTCAATACCACCCGGGCCAGGTGCTCCTCGGCCATCTGAAACACCTCGCGGACAGCGGGATGTACCCCTATGCCGCGGATGACGAGGCCCGCTACGTCCGCAGCCGCGTCGCTTATGGCGTTGGTGAGGCTCCCAACCTTGGCGACCCCCGCCAGGGTCTCAGCGTCGTACCTGTCCCTGGCCGCGAGCATGAGGTTCATGTTCAACAGGTAGACCAGATCATCCACCTTGGCCTCAAGCTCCATGACCTCCTCGGCCAGCTCCCTGTTGTTGAAGAGGGCGGCCGAGTACGCGAGGTCGATCATGAGCTCGGAGATGTCTTTCATCTGTATGAGGGTCTCTCGGACCGGGGCAGGCCTATACTCTGTCTTCTTCACCTTTATCATTAAAACGGCTCAACCTGATCACTGGAGGTATCCAACCGTTGCATCCAACGAATCAAAATATGCATCACGGGCAGGTTCTTAACTTTTCTGGTTCATGGACGGGGGCTGCTGGGCCAGGGGTCAGACTTCGTCCTCTGGGTAGTGGATCTTGTAGATCATGACGTACCCGTTTGGGGAGGCGTGGACGGCCTCGAAGTACCTGCTGTCGGCCATTCTGTACATCAGATTCGCGAGGGTCGAGTCAAGGTACTTGTCCTTGTACTGACCTGTGGTCGTGTTGAGGTAATCGCTAAGCTCGAGCCTACCTATCTGGACCATCCACGTCCACTTGACGTCGTCGCCGACCCTGAGAGACTCGTAGAAGTTGTTGGGGTTGAACGCGTAGAAGACGACGATGTAGTCGGCGCCGTACCTCTCAAGCAGCTTTATGGACTCGTTCTGGGGGAGCATCATTATCTTGCCTATCATCTCCAGCTGCCTCTCCGTCTGTGTGGCGCCGTCGGCCATGGTGGTCTTGCCGGCCATGGCCTCTATCCAGTACCCGTAGTCCCACCAGCTGCACACTAGTTCGTCGTCGTCCACGTTCTCCTTCATCCACTCCAGCGCCTCGGGCCAGTCCTTGGGGTACTCGCCGCCGATCTTGTAGGGTATCCCGCTGTCAGCTAGGCTCGTGGGGGCGTCCGCCGCGCCCACCGCCCTCCATATCCCGGGCATGAACCCGACGACGATGAACAGTATGAACAACACGCCGAGGTACTTGTTGACCCCGAAGACGGCTCTGCGCTTCTTTCTCCTCCTGCTGCCGCCCCTGGATTCGATGGTCGTGGCGAAGAACGGCCTAGAAACCTCGACCAGGCCATAGGCGCCCATGATACAGGCGGGGGCCGCGAGTATCTGGCTCAGACGCACCATCACCCCGGCGAAGTAGAGGGATGTCAGGAAGAAGAGGACGCCGTAGATGTTCTTCTCATTCTGGTTCTTCACGGAGAAGAACACGCCGGCGGCTGCGAGGATGAGCACCGCGCCGAAGCTGTTGAAGAGGTTCGCCCACGCCACCACCTTGTTCTCCGCCACCGATTGGTAGAGGGCGTTCTCTATGGAGGTGAAGGGGTTGAGCACCCTGAGGAACTTGTAGCCCATGGGTATCCTGACTCCGACAGCGGGGAGGATGTAGATAGCTAGGACCCCTACGATGATGGAGGCGCCCGCGAGGTTCGCGAGATGCTTGACGTCCACCCTGTCCTTTACGAGCTCGTACCCTATCATGACGGGGACGAGGCCGAAGGCGGCCAGGTTGTCTACGGTGAGAAGCGAGTTGACTCCGAGCCTCGGGACCATGAGGACGATGAGGAACCCGAATCCTATGGTTAGGCAGTAGGTGATGAGGTGTCTGACCTCGAATCTCTCGGTGTAGAGCAGCAATAGCATGTACAGTATGAGGAGGCCGTTCATGTACCGGGCGGCGCCCCAGGAAGCGAAGACGTAGCCGAGGGTGAGCCCGGAGAGCGCCCCGTAGGCTACGCGGTGCTCCAGACTCCTCTCCTCGTCTATGGATCTCAGGAAGAAGAGGCCGATGGTGACCATGGAGAATATGCCGATGGTCTCCGTGTCGAAGAAGCCAAGCGTGGACCGGCCTATGAACGCTGGGTTTACGGCCATGAATATGGCGGCGAAGAGCCCAGCGGCCTTGCCCTTCAGCTCCTTCCCCAGATAGTAGCTTGAGATGCAGGTCAGGGACGCCATGAACAGGGGGAAGTAGAGGCAGACCCGGTAGACCGTCGCCGAGGGTATGACTGTCTTGACGACCTTGTAGAGGAACGCCGCGGTGAAAGGCACGCCTGGGTAGGCGCTGTTGGCCACGTTCCTGCCCATGGGGTACCAGCTCAGGGTGTCGTGCCACGTCCGCCACGCCCCGAAGCCGTTCTCTACGACATACTCGGTTGCGCGGTACTGGAACAACGGGTCGTAGGCCGTGAAGTAGGCGCCGTACTGTAGGGGCAAGACCCTGATGAGCGCTGCGATCACCAAGACGAGGGTCAGGACCCCCAGCTCCATCGCCGTCGTCCGCGTCAATCTGATCGGTATCTTGGATATGCTGGGCAATGTTTTAGAGGGGCTTTCCGGTGTGTCCTCTGTCAATTTTTCTCGGACTCCGCTATTTAGGATACGATGGGCTCTTATTTAAATTGAGAATACCCTGCATATGGCGTACTGTCTTCAGGGATAGGCTTAACAGTCGATGCGCGTCTGAGAGTGTAATGAGCCTCCAGTTCTCCACCGGCTCCATAGACCAGGAAGGCGTCGAGGTGCACGGCGCGTTGGCCGAGCTAGAAAACGCCGTCATCGCCCTGATATGGTCGGGCGACAGGCCCCGCCTAGGCTCCATGACCGCCACGCTGCCCAGCAGGGCCAGCAGCCAGCTCCTCGGGGACAGGGACGAGGTGCTGTCACGGATGGTGGGGGAGAGGCTTGCTTCACGTTACGGGAAGCTGGTGCTTGTTTCCAGTAACCTCCCCGCCGGCTTCCAGGTGGGGAGACCATTGCTAGAGTTGATGGACAGGTTGGCTGGTGAAAGAGTTGAGTGACCTAAGGTCTTTCCTGGGGGAGATGGACGACGAGGTTATCCATATCAAGGAGCCCCTCAGCGCCAAGTACGAGATACCGGCGGCGCTGCACAGGTTCGACGGCGGCAAGATTCTGCTCTTCGAGAACCCTAAGGAGACAGACACCAGGGTCGTGGGGGGCGTATGCGGGGCGAGGCACCGGATACTCAAGGGGATGGGCCTCACCTCCGAGAACCTCTACGAGAGCATGATCACCGCGACCAAGAACCCGGTAAAATGCAGGATCGGGGACGGCCCCGTTAATGAGGTAGTCGAGGAGGGCGGCCTCAAAGACATACCCGTGCTGACACACTTCGAGGGAGACCCGGGGCCCTACATCACAGCCGGAATAGTCTACACCAGAGTCCCCGGCGACGGACGCGAGAACGTGAGCTTCCACAGGCTCCTGGTGCTGGACGAAAAGAGGCTGGCCATACGCATCGTGCCCCGTCACCTCTACAGGTTCACGCAGCTGGCCCGGGAAGCCGGACTGAGCAGCCTGGACGTGAGTATTAGCATCGGTCTCCACCCCGCGACCATGATCGCCGGCAGCCTGACGGCGCCGTTCGGTGCAAGCGAGTTCGATGTGGTGAACAACTTCCACGGAGGCCGCCTGAGGCTTACCCGGTGCAAGCACGTGGACGCCCTAGCGCCGGCGGACGCCGAGCTGGTGCTGGAAGGAAAGCTGAGGCTGGACGAGAAGGCGACCGAGGGCCCCTTCGTGGACCTCTCGGGCACCTTTGACGTCCAGAGACAGCAGCCCGTCATAGAGGTGGTGGGGGTGATGCACCGCGAGGACTACATCTACCAGGCGCTGCTCCCCGCCGGCTCGGAGCACAGGCTCATGATGGGGATGCCCCAGGAGCCCAGGATATGGGAGTACGTCCGCGGCGTCGTCCCCAACGTCCGGGGGGTGAACCTGACGGTGGGCGGCATGGGGTGGCTCCACTGCGTGGTGAGCTTCGAGAAGTTCAGGGAGGGCGACCCCAAGAACGTGTTGATGGCGATATTCGCGGCCCACCCCAGCCTCAAACACGCCGTGGTGGTGGACAGCGACATCGACCCCTACGACATGCAGCAGGTGGAGTGGGCCATAGCCACCCGGTTCAAGGGAGACGAGGACCTGCTCATGGTACCCAACGTCAGGGTGTCGAGCCTGGACCCGGCCGGCGACCAGGAGAAGGAGCTGGGGTGCAAGGTGGGCATCGACGCGACGCAGCCCATGTTCAAGGACCCCGAGGGGTTCAGGAGAGCCGAGATACCCATGAGCGAGGAACTCGGGAAGATCCTCGATAAATACTCATAATTTTCCCAGTACCTTTTTGGTGTTGGTTTAAAGTGCGCGGATAGGGGGCATGGGGCAGGCCGACGTAGGCCGCAGGGACACCAATCTCCGCTGCTTGTCGACGACGGTGTATACATCCAGTTGAGTTGTCGAGGGTGTTTATATTCACCCGGTTTCCCTTTCATGTGATTCGATGATTCTCACGCGGGACCAGGAACGCATGCTGGAGGGGGAGGACGGGGACGCCGTCAGGAAGGGCATGGAGCTGCTCGTGGCGCTGGGCGAGGTCTTCGGCGCCGGGGGGCTGGTGCCCGTGGAGTCGGCTCACATAAGCGGCGTCAGCTACAAGAACCTGGGCGACGCCGGCACCGAGTGGCTCGAGGAGCAGGCCGAGCTGGGCTCAAGGTGCCGCGTACGGGCGACCCTGAACCCGGCGGGGATGGACATGGAGAAGTGGACGGAGATGGGGGTGCCCCCAGAGTTCGCCGAGGGCCAGGTGCGTGTCATCGAGGCTTTCAAGCGGATGGGGGTCGAGCCCACGTGCACCTGCACGCCGTACCTGATAGGACACGTGCCCCGCAGGGGGGCCCAGGTGGCGTGGGCGGAGAGCAACGCCGTTTGCTTCAGCAACAGCGTCCTCGGAGCCCGCACCAACAGGGAGTCCGGCCCAACGACGCTGGCCTCCGCCGTCACTGGCCTCACGCCCCTCTACGGGTACAGGCTGGACGAGAACCGCCGGCCCGGGAAGATCGTCGAGGTGGCCGCCGAGCTGGAGACGAGGCTGGACTACAGCGCCCTGGGCTACGTAACGGGGAAGATGCTGGGCAGCGCCGTCCCCTATTTCAAGGGGCTGGGACGCCCCGACGTGGAGTCCATGAAGACCCTGGGCGCCGCTTGCGCCACCAGCGGCGGCGTCGCCCTGTGGCACGGGGAGGGAGTCACGCCCGAGGCCGCTTGGGCGGCGGGGCACCTCGACGGGGTCGAGGAGGTGACGGTGGAGCGCGGCGACCTGGAGGAGGCCCGCGAGCGGCTGGTCTGCGACCCCTCGAACCCAACCTACTGCGTGGGCTGCCCCCACTGCAGCCTGAGGGAGATGGCCGAGACCGCCGAGCTGGCTAGAGGCAGGGATCTGGGGGGCAGGCTCTGGGTTTTCACCAGCCGGGGCGTCTACAGTGAGGCGGCAAAGGCGGGCCACGTTCAGGCCATCGAGAAAGCCGGCGGTAGAGTCTACAGGGACACCTGCATGGTGGTGGCTCCCCTCCGCGAGATGGGCTGGGAAGGCGTAGCCACCAACAGCTTCAAGGGCGGCCACTACAGCGTGGCCCACGGCTTCGAGACAGAGATCACCACCCTGGACAAGCTGGTGGAGGGGGCCGCGGCATGATCCTCAGGGGACGGAGGGTGATGGGCGGCACAGCGGAGGGCGAGGCCCTGGTAAGCGTGGAGCCTGTGAGCTTCTACGGCGGCGTGGACCCCGAGACGGGGTGCGTCACCGAGCCCGGGCACTGCTGCTGCGGTGAGAACATCAGCGGCAGGGTCTTCGTGTTCCCCACTGGCAAGGGCAGCACCGTTGGCAGCTACGTCATATACAGGATGAAGAAGTTGGGCACGGCGCCGGCGGCCATAGTCAACGTGGAGACCGAGGCCATCATCGCCACGGGCTGCGTCATAAGCGACATACCTCTGGTGGACAAGCTGGACGGCGACCCCTTGAAAGCCATTACCACAGGAATGAGGGTGAGGGTCAACGGCGACGAAGGGACCGTCGAGACCCTTTAGTGGGCCGTTAACTACATGGATCTGGTGGACGGCCATGGCTGGGAGACCTGAAATCTAATTCCGATATGGAGCCTGTGTATGGTTTCCTGTTCCCATCTCCAGCAACATGCCTCGATTACAGAGTATAATGTCATAAATGCTTTAACATCAGTATAGAGTGGGTATCGGTATGGGCAACTACAGCCGCAGGCTTAATGGAATCCAGGCGAAGATGGAGGAGAACGGGCTGGACCTCGTCGTCCTAGGCGCCGGCCCGGACTTCCAGTACCTCACAGGGGCCCCCGTCGAGTGGCGGAGGTGGAGGGACCTGACTGATCCGGCGGACGCGGTCTTCGTGCCGGTGGACGGCGATCCGATAATCCTGGCCGGGACGGGATCGGCGAAGAACGCTAAGATGGCCTGGGTTGAAGAGGTGCGCGGCCTCGGCATGTTCGAGAACCCCGCGCCTGCGGTCAAGGAGATCATAAAGGAGCTCGTGGACGAGCCGAAGAAGGTCGGCGTCGGCGAGTACACCTGGGGGAGCCTCCTGCTCACCGTGGCGTCCCTCTGCAAGGGTGCTTCCTTCAGGAGCGCCGAGGGGCTTCTCGACGAGGTGCGCATGATCAAGGAGCCCGGGGAGATAGACAGGCTCCGGAAGGCGGCGAAGCTCACCGAGAACGTGATGACCCGCATCATAGACCAGATCGGCGCCGGGGAGACCATGAGGGGCGCCAGCCTGAAGATAGAGACCATGGGCAGGATGATCGGCGCCGGCGACGTCAGCTTCCCGGCCACGGCCGGGTTCTGCAAGTCGGGCACCGAGCCCACAGACGAGGTCTTCAACTACGAGAAGGGGCAGGAACTTGAACCGGGCACCAGCATAGCCTTCGACGTAGGCTTTGTCCTCGACGGCTACTGCAGCGACTGGGGCCGCAGCTTCTACTACGGCGAGCCCGAGGAGCACATAGAGAAGGCCTACGAGGCGCTCCAGGCGGCCGTGGTGGAGACCGTGGACGACATAGGGAACGAGATTCACAAGGTGAACGAGGTATTCCCCAGCATAGAGCTCATCTGCGACAGGGAGGGCTACGGCGAGCAGCTCCGCGCCAGGCTGCCCGACGGCACGGTGGGCCACCAGATCGGCGTCGAGGTCCACGAGGACCCGTGGCTCAGGCCGGAGAACGGCCACGAGCTGGTGGACGGCATGGTTTTCTGCTTGGAGCCCAAGCTCTGGCACAGGGGCGAGTACTACCTCCGCGTCGAGGACATGGTGCTGATAAAGGATGGCGGGGCCGAGTTCCTCACCAACTACGACCGCGAGCGCTTCAAGCTTTAATCTCTAATACTCCCCCCGCATCCTTATATCGGGAGACGAATTTACTTGGGAGCCGTGAGCCCAGCATGAGTAGAGGTTGCTTCATAGCTATGGAGGGGATCGACGGGTCAGGTAAGTCCGAGCAGTTCCAGAGGCTCACGAAGAGGCTTAAGAGGCGAGGCTATAGACTGGTGGCCACGCGGGAGCCGACGAAGGTGTACCCCGTGGGCCGCCTCATCGAGAGGGTGCTCAGAGAAGAGGAGCAGGTCTCGGAGGAGGCGCTGGCGCTTCTCTTCGCTGCCGACCGGGCTGACCACACGGAGAGAAGGATAAAGCCGGCGCTGGAGGAGGGCGCCGTGGTGGTCTCGGACAGGTACGTGCACAGCTCCCTGGCCTACCAAAGCCGAGGAATGGCCAAGGAGCTGGACTTGGACTGGATAAGGGAGATCAACAGGCATGCTCTGGAGCCCGACGCCGTCGTCTTCCTCGATGTCTCGCCCGAGGTCGGGCAAGCCAGGCTGAGCAACGGCCAGGTACGCATCAAAGACCACTCCTACTTCGAGAGCATCAGCCAGCAGGAGAGGATCAGGACGGTCTACCTGGAGGTGCTGAACTTGATAGACACGCCTCTGGACTCGAAGAAGGCCTTCGTCAGCCAGGCCGGCGGGACGAGGGTCTACAGGGTAGACGGCTCACTCCCCGTCGACGAAGTCGAGAAGGTCGTGTGGAGACAGGTGTCAGGTCTTTTGAAGGAGCTGAACATGGAGCCGGAGGAGAGGGACGCGAAGGCGGAGTCCCTGACCAGGTTCATCGAGGAGTAGCCCTGCTTCACCTCGATCCTTATATCTTTCCTGATGTTTGCTTGAGGGATCTGGTTTGCAGGTTGAAGCCTACGCGTTGGTGACTGCTTTCAGCTTCGGGCTCTCGGCGGTGCTCGTCCGTAAAGGGCTGAGCGAGTCCACGGCCGTCACCGCCACCCTCGTCATCAGCGGGGTCCAGGTGGTAGTCCTTAGCCTGCTGCTGCTGTTGTCGCCGCCGAGCCTCAGCTGGGCGGCGGTGGGCTACTTCATTGTCGCGGGGCTGTTGGCCGCGACGATGGGCAGGACCCTGAACTACATGAGCATCGACAGGCTGGGGGTGCCCATAAGCACGTCTCTGAGCGGCACAAACCCTCTGTTCACCATGGTGTTCGCGGCTCTCCTCCTCGGCGAGGCCGTGGAGGCCAGCACCGTGGCGGGCACCGCACTGGTGGTCGCCGGGATCGCGTTGATAAGCGGCTGGGGCTGGGAAAACGGCGTCAGGAAAGGCGACCTCGTCATCCCGCTGGCCGCCGCTAGCCTCTACGCCCTCTCAGGCATCTTGAGGAAGACGGCCCTGACGTTGCTGCCGGAGCCTGTGCTGGGCGCGGTGGTCGGGGCTCTGGCGAGCCTCGTCACCTTCCCCCTCGTGCTGAGGCTTATGAACAGGCAGGGAGACTTCAGGCTCACGAGGGGCAGCCTGCCCTACTTCGCGGCGGCGGGGGTCTCCAACAGCGTCGCGTGGGTTAGCATGTATGTGGCCACCCAGAGCGGCTCGGTATCCGTGGTCTCCGCCATTATCGGCGCCAACCCCCTTTTCGGGCTGCTCCTCAGCGCCGTGTTTCTCAGGGACGTCGAGAGGATAACCCCCAGAACAATAGCCGGGTGCCTCGTCATAGTCGCCGGGATAACGGTCATTACCCTGCTCTAGGCGCCCAGCTTCTTCGCCCTGTCGAGAGCCTCCATGAGACTCATCAGGGAGTCCGTGAGCTCGACCATCCGGGAGGGGTCGTCCTCCTCGTCCAGCCTCTTCTGGACTTCATCGATCTTCCTCCGTAGTGACTCCTCCAGCCTCTCCCTATGGGCCTCGGTCTGCACCTCGGCGTCGCCTTTGACGTACCTCACCGGCCTGTTGCACAGGGGGCATATGACCTCGCCGCCGCTCAGCTGGAAAAGCGGTGTCCCGCACTCTGGGCACGCTTCGCTGAGCATGCGGGCCCCCTGCCGCAGGAGCTCGCCCATCTTCTTCATGCTGCCCTCTGACAAGCCGACACCAGAAACGGATACACGCGCCTGCTTAAGAATCATTCAGGTCGGGAAGGGTGAAAGAGCCGTCATCCCCGGGCTCCAGGGGCTCCACCTTCACCACGGCGTCCAGGTTGATGGGCCCGTAGACGTGGGGGTACAGCTCGCCGCCGCCCCCGTCCTCCTCTACCACCCTTGAATCCAGCCTGACGGGGTCGATGTGGAGGAGGACCAGGCCCCGTTGCCCCCTGTAGACCATGTCAGCCACCCTGATTATCTGATGCGGGTACGAGCAGTGTATGAATCCCTGATCCCTCAGTGAGTCCGCCCTGTATACTCCGTCCACCTGGGCTCTCGCCCACACGTCGCCGTGGGCTATGTGAAGGAGCATGGGGAAAACTCGGCTACGCACGTTAATAATGATACCTTCCATGGGTAACCGGGGTCGAGACTTCATAGAGGGACCAAGAAGCAACGCCCAAGAGTGGCTAATGGGCTCCCTTTAAACCCGTTCAGAGAACATGACACCATGCCTCTGG
>Ga0180431_10006457_pt1 | contig 13917 bp, 11 predicted proteins | sample SS_ome_11_FD_132459 | JGI IMG/M metagenome (GOLD analysis project Ga0180431, IMG submission 132459) | Hypersaline lake sediment archaeal communities from the Salton Sea, California, USA - SS_1_MS_1 metaG | ecosystem: Environmental > Aquatic > Non-marine Saline and Alkaline > Hypersaline >... | reverse complement strand
GTGATCTCGCCGGGGACGGCGATCACTTCGCGGCCGAAGTCGTGTCCGAGGCGTTCCGCGGCAAGAACCGCGTCCAGCAGCATCAGATGGTCTACGACGCGCTGCGGGGCCGGATGGGAGGAGTCCTTCACGCGCTCGCCCTGCAGACCAGCGTTCCAGAGTGAGCGAGCAACACGACGGAAACGAGGGCCACTCCGGAATCCGGGTGATCCCGCCTTTCATTCTCGTGCCGGCTCTTCTGATTGCGTTGGTACTCGATTGGATCTGGCCGTCGCGAGTCGGTCTGCCGGACGCCCTCCGCTGGCTGATCGGGTTCTGTTTGCTTGTCTCGCCCTTCCTGTTCCTCCCCTCGATCGTCGCCGCATTCCGCCGCGCGCAGACCGGGTTCGACGTCAGGCAGGTCCCGCAATCCCTGGTCACCGAGGGGTTATACCGGTACTCGCGAAACCCGATCTATGTGCTCCTCATCGCGTTCACAGCGGGCGTTGGCCTCATCATCAACAACCCGTGGATCTTCCTGACGCTGGTTCCGGCGATCGCCTTTCTTCATGTTGCGGTGGTGCTGCCGGAGGAAGCGGTGCTGGAAAACCGGTTCGGTCAGGATTACCTTGACTACAAACGGCGGGTCCGTCGCTGGATCTGACCCCGAGGAAACCTCAAAGTGTTCGGATGGAAAGGGCGCAAGATGGCCGATGTGCAGGCGTTTATCGACAACGAGGTGAAGTCGAACGACATGGTGCTGTTTATGAAGGGCACGCCGGCCATGCCGATGTGCGGCTTCTCCGGCCAGGTCGTGCAGATTCTCGACCATCTCGGTGTGCCCTATAAGGGCGTGAATGTCCTTGAGAGCGACGACATCCGTCAGGGCATCAAGGACTACTCCAACTGGCCGACCATCCCGCAGCTCTACGTGAAGGGTGAGTTCGTCGGCGGCTGCGACATCGTCCGTGAGATGTTCCAGGCCGGCGAGTTGCAGGACCTGCTGGCCGAAAAAGGTCTCTCGACGACCGGCCAGCCCGCGGCCTGACCAAGCGCACCGCACAACGCCCTAAGTGTTCTGGCCGTCCTTCCTGTCGCTTGCCGGAGTCGGCCTGTTCGGCGTGGTCGCCTTTGCGCTGACCGCGCCGAAATCGCTACTTGATCAGCTGCCCATCGAGGGCAGCCGGCGAAAGCGTCTGATTCTCGGACTGCAACCTGCGATCCTGACCATCCTGCTGGCCGCCGCCGGAGCTGGCGTGGCAGACCGGGCAGCCTCCACGTCGCTGATCGCAGGCGCCGCAGCCGGCAACGATCTTCCCGAGGACTGGCTGACGCCGCTCGCCGTGTTCCTCCTCGTCGGCATCGTGCTCGGCGCCGTCCTCTATCTCACCGACCGCTGGTGGAAGCCGTGGTGGAGCACGCCGGAGGACGATGATCTGATCGAGGCCTGGCGCCCGCCCAACGTTATTGCCGGCGTCACATATGGCGGACTGACCGAGGAAGTGCTGATGCGCTGGGGCATCATGGCCGTCATCCTCTGGGCTGCCGTCTCAATAGCGGGAAGCGGCGGCGACCCGGATCTTGGCTCGGTGTGGCTCGCGATCGTGTTGTCGTCGCTGATCTTCGCTGCAGGTCACCTTCCTGCGGCAATGCTCGGGAGGAAGCGCTCGGCCCGCTTCGTTGTGCGCATTCTGGCGCTCAACACGCTCGCCGGGCTGCTGTTTGGCTGGCTGTTCTGGGAATGGAATCTTGAGACCGCCATGGCCGCCCATATCGGCTTCCATGTCGGCGCCGCGATTCTCGTGCTGGCCATCCGGGCCGGGCGCGAGAGCCCGGCCGCACGGAGTTAACGCGAGTAGAACTCGACGACGAGATTCGGCTCCATCATCACCGGATACGGCACTTCGCCGGCGGCGGGAACACGGGTGTAGGTCGCCGTCATTTTGGAGTGGTCGGCGTCGATATATTCCGGCACGTCGCGCTCCGGCAGGTCGACCGCCTCCAGCACCAGCGCCATCTGCTTCGACTTCTCGCGCACTTCAACAACGTCGCCCGGCTGACAGCGATAGGAGCCGACATTGACGCGCCGGCCGTTCACCCGGACATGGCCGTGATTGATGAACTGGCGCGAGGCGAAGACGGTCGGCACGAACTTGGCGCGGTAGACGATCGCGTCAAGCCGGCTCTCCAGCAGCCCGATCAGGTGCTCGGAGGTGTCGCCCTTCCGGCGCGAGGCCTCCTCGTAGATCTTGCGGAACTGCTTCTCCGGAATCTCGCCGTAATAGTTCTTCAGCTTCTGCTTGGCGCGCAGCTGCACGCCGAAGTCGGAAAGCTTCGACTTGCGGCGCTGACCGTGCTGGCCCGGACCATATTCACGCTTGTTGACCGGGCTCTTGGGGCGACCCCAGATGTTCTCGCCAAGCCGCCGGTCGATCTTGTGCTTGGCACTGATGCGTCTGCTCATTCTCGCATATCCCTTTGCGATACGGTGTAAGGGCTGCGCCCTCCTCTGCCCTTTCGGGCCGACAGGGTTCGACGGTGCGACCGCCGCTCCCGCGGGTGCGCCGGAACTGCCAATAGCGGTGCCGGAAGCGGAGGCTCTTAGCGGTGCGACGGGGCCAAGTCAAACCGAGCCGGAATCGGGCTCCTCGCCGCGCCGGGTGACGAATGTGCCGTCCGGCAGGCGCCGCGGCCGGGTCGGCCGATCCTCCAGCGCGGCGATGACCCCACGAAAGGTCCGCACCTCCTGCTCGGAGAGCTGTGCCCGCTGCAGCATCGACCGAAGCGCCAGCACCATGTGCGGCCGTCGCTCGGGCGGCCGGAAGAAGCCTGCCCCGTCCAGCGCCGACTCCAGATGCTCGAACAGGCGGACAAGGTCCGCCTTGTCGGCCGGAGGCTCCGCTTCGCTGCCCGCGAACGGCAATGCCTCGCCGATCGCCGCCATGCGCCATTCATAGGACACCAGCAGCACCGCCTGCGCGAGGTTGAGCGAGTAGTGCGCCGGATCGACGGGAAGCGTCAGAATCTCATCGGCGAGCGCCACCTCCTCGTTGGAAAGGCCCCACTTCTCGCGCCCGAACAGGATTCCGGTGGCGACGCCGGAAGCCGTCCGCGCCGTCAGGGCCGACGCCGCCTCCTTCGGACCGCGGACGGGCTTAGCGACCTCGCGCGAGCGCGCAGTGCTGGCAAGGACGAACCCAAGGTCGGCCACCGCTTCGGCGGTGGTCTCGTGAAGCTGTGCCGCCTCGATCAGGTCCTCCGCGCCGCTGGCAGAGACCTGTGCATTCGGGTTCGGCCAGCCGTCGCGCGGATTGACGATACGCAGCTCCGACAACCCGAAATTCGCCATCGCCCGCGCTGCGGCGCCGATATTCTCGCCGAGCTGCGGTTCGACGAGGATGATCGCCGGCGTCGGGCCAGCGGCGCTCATTGCCGCGTCCCGGCAGGCTTTGCCGCGGCCCACCCCGATGCTAAGGGGACGCGCCGCCCGGCGCTCCCTTCTTGTAACGCTTCATCCGAGGTCCTGATGGCGAAGATCAAAGTCGACAATCCCGTCGTCGAGATGGACGGCGACGAGATGACCCGCATCATCTGGGCGATGATCAAGGAGAAGCTGATCCTTCCGTTTCTCGACATCAATCTTCGCTATTTCGACCTAGGCATGGAGCAGCGTGACGCCACCGACGACCAGATCACGGTCGACGCGGCCAATGCCATCAAGGAGATCGGCGTCGGCGTCAAATGCGCGACCATCACGCCCGACGAGGCGCGTGTCGAGGAATTCGGGCTGAAGCGCATGTACCGCTCTCCGAACGGCACGATCCGCAACATCCTTGGCGGCGTCATCTTCCGCGAGCCGATCATCTGCGAGAACGTGCCGCGCCTCGTGCCGGGCTGGACCGACCCGATCATCGTCGGCCGCCACGCATACGGCGACCAGTATCGCGCCACCGACTTCAAGGTCCCGGGCAAGGGCAAGCTGACGATCCGCTTCGAGCCGGAGGACGGCGAGGCCATCGAGCACGAGGTCTTCGACTTCCCCGGTTCGGGCGTGGCGCTGGCAATGTACAATCTCGACGCCTCGATCATCGACTTCGCTCGCGCGAGCTTCACCTACAGCCTGCAACGCGGCTACCCCCTCTACCTCTCGACCAAGAACACGATCGTCAAAGCCTATGACGGTCGCTTCAAGGACATCTTCGCCGAGATCTATGAGAACGAGTTCAAGGAGCGCTTCGACGCCGCGGGGCTGACCTACGAGCACCGGCTGATCGACGACATGGTCGCCGCCTCGCTGAAATGGTCAGGCGGCTATGTCTGGGCCTGCAAAAATTACGACGGCGACGTTCAGTCCGACACGGTGGCACAGGGTTTCGGCTCGCTCGGCCTCATGACCTCGGTTCTGATGACGCCGGATGGCGAGGTCGTCGAGGCCGAGGCCGCGCATGGCACCGTCACCCGCCACTTCCGGCAGCATCAGGCCGGCGAGGAAACCTCGACCAATTCGATCGCTTCGATCTTCGCCTGGACAAACGGGCTGAAGCATCGCGCCAAGCTCGACGACAATGACCCTCTCGCCGAGTTCGCAACGACGCTGGAGCAGGTGACGGTCGGTGCGGTCGAGGCCGGCTTCATGACCAAGGATCTCGCACTTCTCGTCGGCCCCGATCAGCGCTGGCTCACCACCACCGGCTTCCTCGACAAGGTCGCCGAGCGGCTTCAGACGAGGCTTGCCGCCTAGGACTGCTCTGGCCCGAGGTCGTCTAGGAGGCTTGCCCGCACCCGGTCGATCGTCTCGATGACGATATCGTCCGGGAGGCCGATCCCGGTCATCACATGGGCGGCGAGCTGCAAGCTGCCCTCCGTCGCCTCGGGGACCACGTCCGTCGCCCCCATGCCGATGAGGCGATGCGCATGGGCCGGGTCCTTGGCGCGGGCGAATATCTTCGCATGCGGCCAGACGGAGCGGATCATCGCGACCGTCTGGTCGGTCTCGACGGGCACGTCGGAAGTAACGACGAAGCCCGCAGCCTTGTCGCCGCCAAGACGTTCCAACAGCTCCTGCCGGCCGATATCGCCATAGTAGACGGGAAGCCCCTCCGCCCGGGCCGAGGCGACGCGCCGCGCGTCGAGATCGATGGCGATGTACTTGGTCGACATCGACTCCAGCAGCTTGCCGACCATCTCACCGACGCGGCCGAAACCGCCGATGATGACGTGGCCTTCAAGCCCATGCCCCTCCTCGGGCGTATCCGCCGCCCGCGCGTCGACGCGTTTCGCGAGGCGCGCATTGAGGCGCTGACCCAGTGCCGCCAGCAGCGGTGTCGCCAGCATCGACAGCGCCGCGACAGTCGTGGCGAAATCGAGCTCGGAGAACGAGAACAGCCCCTCCTGGCGCGCCAGGCTGAACAGGACAAACGCGAACTCGCCGGCCCCGGCGAGGAGGAGCGCCGTCTCGACCGCCGTCGGATGGCCAAGCCCAAGAAGGCGAGTGATGCCGTAGACGATCGCCGCCTTGGCAACGACCATCGCGGCGACCGCGAGAATAAGCAGCGGCAGGTCCTCGAGCACCGTTTCGATGCCGATGCTCATGCCCACCGTCATGAAGAAGAGGCCGAGCAGCAGCCCCTTGAACGGCTCGATGTCGACCTCGATCTGATGCCGGTACTCGCTTGAGGCGAGCAGCAACCCGGCGAGGAACGCGCCGAGCGCGGCCGAGAGCCCGGCCGCCGAAGTGAGCGTCGCGGTGCCGATCGCAACCAGCAGCGCAATGGCGACGATGATCTCACGGCTCTTCGTCGAAGCCGCCAAGGTGAGCAGCGGCCCCAACACGAACCGCCCCACCACCACGATCACGATCACCGCCCCGACGGCGAGGCCGAGGCCGCGCAGCACCGCTGCCTGCACCGACAGCTCGGCATCGCCGGCGAGGATCGTGATGAGGATGACGCCGGGGACGACCATCAGATCCTGCATCAGCAGGACACCGAAGGTCGTTCGCCCGACCTCGCTGCCGAGACGCTTCTCCTGAACCAGAAGCTGGAGCGCGATCGCCGTTGAGGAAAAGGCAAGCGCAAGTCCGATCACGAGCGCGGCGGCGATATCGAAGTCGAACGTCGCCGCCGCTCCGGCGATCACGACCGCCGAGATGAGGATCTGCGCCATACCGGCGCCGAAGACGATTCGCCGCATCGCCCACAAGCGCCCGACTGACAGTTCCAGGCCGACGGTGAAGAGCAGGAAGAGGACGCCGAGCTCGGCCAGCGGCGCGATGCGCTCGTCGTCAGTGAAGGTGACGTATTCCAGCCAATGGACGTCCTCGGCGAGCGAACCGAGGCCGCCGGGCCCGAGCAACACGCCGGCAAGCAGGAAGCCAAGGACGATGCCCAGCCGGATACGGCTGAACAGCGGCACGACGATGCCCGCCGTGACCAGAAACACCAGGAGATCGCGGGTCCAGCCCTCGAACTCCATCGCCGGCTATTCGGCTCGAACGGCGGCAGCGATCGCTTCGAGCGCAGCCTCGGCCTTGCTGCCGTCCGGCCCGCCCGCCTGTGCGAGGTCGGGCCGCCCGCCACCGCCCCTTCCGCCGAGGGCCTCGGCGCCGGTCCGGACGAGGTCGACCGCGTTGTTGAGTTCGGTAAGGTCCGGCGTCACCCCGACGACGAGGCTCGCGCGATCACCCTCGCCGATGGCGACAAACGCAACCACGCCCGAGCCGATCGTCTTCTTGCCTTCGTCGACCAGCGATTTGAGGTCCTTCGCAGGAACGTCGCGCAGCACCTTGAGGATTGCCGGCACGCCGCTCTTGGTAACCGTCTGCTCCGAGCTGTTGCCTCCACCGCCGCCGAGCGCCAGGGTACGCTTCGCCTCCGACAATTCGCGCTCGAGCCGGCGGCGCTCTTCCACGAGCGCCTGAACCCGGTCCGCGACCTCGTCGGGGGTGGTCTTCATCGCGGCCGCGACCGCGCGAAGCCGCTCGTCCTGCTGCTCCAGATAGCGGCGCGCTGTCTCGCCGGTGAGCGCTTCGACGCGGCGAACGCCCGAGCCGACCGCGCTCTCCGCGGTAATGGACATCAGGCCGATCTCGCCGGTGCGGCCGACATGCGTCCCGCCGCAAAGCTCGACCGAATAGGGCGCGCCGTCGCGCTCGCCCATCGAAACGACCCGGACCTCGTCGCCATATTTCTCGCCGAACAGCGCCATCGCGCCTGCCTCGATCGCGGCGTCGCGGTCCATAAGCTTGGTATCCACTGTCGCGTCCTGCAGGATCACGGTGTTGGCTATCTCCTCGATGCGGTCGACTTCCTCCGCCGCCACCGGCTTGGGGTGGGAGAAGTCGAATCGGAGCCGGTCGGGAGCGACCAGCGAGCCTTTCTGTGCAACGTGAGTGCCAAGCACCGCGCGTAGCGCCGCGTGGAGGAGATGGGTTGCCGAGTGATTGGCGCGGATTTGCCGCCGCCGCGCTGCGTCGATCTGCAGCGTCACCTGATCACCAACCGCGATGGCGCCCTTCTCGACAACACCGAAATGCGCGGTCAGCCCATCGGCGCGCTTCTTCGTGTCGCGGATGGCAACGCGCGCACCGGTGTCCGACGTGATCCTCCCGCTGTCGCCGATCTGACCGCCGGCCTCGGCATAGAACGGCGTCTGGTTGACGACGATCGCAACCTCGGAGCCGCTGTCGGCCTTGTCGACTGCGGCGCCATCGACGACCACCGCATCGACGACCGCATTTGCGCGGTCCGCCGTGTAGCCGAGAAACTCCGTCGCGCCGAGCCGCTCGCGGAGCTGATACCAGACCGGCTCGGTTTGGGTTTCGCCCGACCCCGCCCAGCTTGCCCGGGCTTCGGCCTTCTGCCGCTCCATCGCCTCGGAGAAGCCGGCGGTGTCGACGCCAATCCCCCGTGCACGAAGGGCATCCTCGGTCAGGTCGAGCGGAAAGCCGTATGTGTCATAGAGGTTAAAAGCTGTCTCGCCCGGCAGAACGTCGCCTTCGCCGAGCGCCTGCGTGGCGTCGTCGAGAAGGGAAAGGCCGCGCTCCAGCGTTTTGCGGAAGCGCGTCTCCTCCAGGAGCAGCGTCTCGGTAATCAGCGCCTCGGCCCGTGGCAACTCCGGATAGGCACGCCCCATCTCTGCGACCAGCGTCGGCACGAGGCGCCACATCAGCGGGTCTTCCGCGCCCAGCAACTCGGCATGCCGCATCGCCCGCCGCATGATCCGGCGTAGCACGTAGCCGCGACCGTCATTGGCCGGCAGCACCCCGTCAGCGATCAGGAACGACGAGGCGCGCAAGTGATCCGCGATAACGCGGTGGCTCGCCTTGCGCTCGCCTTCCGCCCGCACACCCGTCGCCTCGACCGAGGCGTCGATCAACGCGCGGAAGAGATCGATCTCGTAGTTGTCGTGGACCCCTTGCAGCACCGCCGCGATCCGCTCCAGCCCCATGCCGGTATCGATCGACGGCCTCGGCAAGTTCTCGCGCCGATCCGCGCTGACCTGGTCGAACTGCATGAAGACGAGGTTCCAGATCTCCACGAACCGGTCGCCCTCGGCGTCGGCGCTGCCCGGCGGTCCGCCGGGAATGCTTTCGCCGTGGTCGTAGAATATCTCTGAAGACGGGCCGCAGGGGCCGGTGTCGCCCATTGCCCAGAAATTGTCGCTCGTGGCGATGCGAATGATCCGGCTCTCGGGGAGCCCGGAAATCTTTCGCCACAGGTCGAAAGCCTCGTCATCCTCGGCATAGACGGTGACGACCAGACGCTCCGCCGAGAGCCCCAGCTCCTCCCGGACAAGCCGCCAGGCGAGCTCGATGGCGTGCTCCTTGAAGTAGTCCCCGAAGGAGAAGTTGCCGAGCATCTCGAAGAAGGTGTGGTGTCGCGCCGTGTAGCCGACATTGTCGAGGTCGTTGTGCTTCCCGCCGGCGCGGACGCATTTCTGCGAGCTCGCGGCGCGACCATATGGCGGCGAAGCGCGACCGGTGAAGTAGTCCTTGAACGGCACCATGCCGGCGTTCGTGAACATCAACGTCGGGTCGTTCCGCGGCACGAGCGGCCCCGACGGCACGACGGTATGGTCCGTCCGCTCGAAGAACCGCAGAAATGCTGCACGGATATCGTTGACGCTGGTCATTCCCGTCGCCTGCCGGAGTGATCGCGAGCCGTCCCCGGCCTCGCTCCGGCGGACGATCAAGCCCGCGATGTTTAGACCGCGGCAGCGGCGGAGCGCAATCTCGCCCGCGCCCGGCTCCTTATTGGGCGAGACTCACGCGGCCGGATTCGTCGAGCGACCAGAACGGGTTGTGCGCCACCTCCCAAAGATGCCCGTCGGGATCGGCGAAATAGCCGGAGAACCCACCCCAGAACACCTTGGCGGCCGGCTTGACCAGACGTCCACCGGCGTTCACGGCCTCCGCCAACACGGCCGCAACTTCGTCGCGCGACCGGGTGTTGTAGGCGAGCGTCACCGACGAGCGGCCGCCGCTGCGGAGTATATCGGCCGGGTCGAGGCCGATATCGGCCGCCAGCGCCTCCAGCGGAAAAAGCGCCAGGATCATCCCCGGCAACTGAAAGAACACGATCGATTCCTGGCGCTCGCCCGCCGTCCAGCCGAGCGCCTCGTAGAATCCGGCTGCCCGATCGAGATCGGCCACCCCCAAGGTGACGACGCTCAGCCGCTGGTCCATTCGCGCACCTCCCGGAACAACGGGCTACCCCTCAATCACCCCGTCTGCGTCCGGCTCGGCCTCGCCCGAGGCATCCTGAACGAGGATCTTCTCCGACAGGAGGCCTGCGTTCTGGCGGATCGCCCGTTCGATCTCCCCGGCCATCTCGGCATTGTCGCGGAGGAACTGCTTGGCGTTCTCTCGTCCCTGTCCCAGCCGTTGGCTGTCGTAGGAGAACCAGGCACCGGACTTCTCGACGATACCGGCGCGGACACCGAGGTCGATAAGCTCGCCGGTCTTCGACACGCCCTCGCCATACATGATGTCGAACTCGATCTGTTTGAACGGTGGCGCCATCTTGTTCTTGACCACCTTCACGCGGGTCTGATTGCCGATCACCTCGTCGCGGTCCTTGATCGCGCCGATGCGGCGGATGTCGAGCCGGACCGAGGAATAGAACTTCAGCGCATTGCCGCCGGTGGTGGTCTCGGGGCTGCCGAACATCACGCCGATCTTCATGCGGATCTGGTTGATGAAGATCACCATGCATTTCGACCGTGAGATCGAGGCGGTAAGCTTGCGGAGCGCCTGGCTCATCAGCCGGGCGTGCATGCCGGGCAGGGAATCGCCCATCTCGCCTTCGATCTCGGCGCGAGGCGTGAGCGCCGCGACCGAATCGATGACGAGCACGTCAATGGCACCGGACCGCACCAGCGTATCGGTGATCTCGAGCGCCTGCTCGCCTGTGTCGGGCTGGGAGATCAGGAGATCGTCGAGGTTGACGCCGAGCTTGCGGGCATAGGTCGGGTCGAGCGCGTGCTCGGCATCGACGAAGGCGCAGATGCCGCCCTCCTTTTGCGCTTCGGCGAGCGTGTGCAGGGCCAGCGTCGTCTTGCCCGAGGATTCCGGTCCGTAGATTTCGACAATCCGCCCGCGCGGCAGGCCGCCAATGCCGAGCGCGATATCGAGACCGAGCGAACCAGTGGAGACAGTCGGAGTATCGGCCGGCTGATCATGCTGGCCGAGGCGCATGATCGAGCCCTTGCCGAAAGCCCGCTCGATCTGACTGAGCGCGGCGTCGAGCGCCTTCGACTTGTCCATGCTGCCCTCGATGACCCGAAGAGAACTCGTGCTCATTCCCCGCTCCTTATTTCACGTTGCCGATGGCCGTTCAAACGCCGTCAGATACCCTGTACTTGATTTGTTCTTATAGAACAAGAGAGGAACGACGCAAGCCGGAGAGCCCTGCATTCCTTTATTCGGCAATACCTTCCGGGCGGCGCCGTGGGTACGGCTCCGCACCTTCACGGAAATTGATGATCTGGCGGCCCCTGACTTCCGGCCGCCAGTGCTCGCCGTCTTCCATGTAGCCCAGACGGCCGCTGATTAGGACCGGACGGCAAGCGCCGCTGTCGGCAGTCGACCTCGCTTCTGCCTTGTGCTTAGTTGCGCCGAACTCACCACAAGGGACAGCGAATGAGCGACGAGCGCAACGATCAGGGGCGCATCGATGGCGAGCGTCTTCGCGACAGCGAGATCGCCATCGTCGATGCGATCAAGCTGATGATGGAAGTCCTGGTCGTCACCGGCACGGTGAAGGCCGACGTGTTCGAGCAGATATTTGCCCAGCAACGCGACGGCTACATCAACAAGGAGATGCCGAACGCCGCGGTCATCATGGAAGTGCTGCGCGGTTTCGCGGCGCGCCCGCCGGGCAGTCCGGATGACGACGGCAAAGGCGACATCGACCAGCCGCCGCAAGGCAACGCCTAGCTTCCGAGCGTTTCCTTCACCGCCGTCGCCAGCTGTTTCAACGAGAACGGCTTCGGCAGGAACGCGAAGGTCTCCCCCTCCGGCAGGTTCTTCTGGAACGCGTCTTCGGCATAGCCGGAGACGAAGATGATCTTGAGGTCGGGCCGGGTCTTGCGCAGTTCGCGCAGCAGCGACGGTCCGTCCATTTCCGGCATCACCACGTCGGAGACGACGAGATCGACCTCGCCGTCGAGATTCTTCACCACCTCCAGCGCCTCGACGCCGGTAGACGCTGTTTCGACCTTGTAGCCGCGGCTGGTCAGGGCGCGAGCGGCGAAGGCCCGCACCGCCTCCTCGTCCTCGACGAGCAGGATGCGCTGGCTGCCGGTGAGGTCCTTCGGCTCCTCCGGCTTCTCGGTCCCAGCTTCGCCTTCCTCGTTCTCCTCGGCGACGAAACGCGGCAGATAGATCTGGAACGACGTGCCGCGCCCGACTTCAGAATCGAAGAAGATGAAACCGCCCGTCTGCTGGACGATCCCGTAGACGGTGGAGAGCCCGAGGCCGGTGCCCTTGCCGACCTCCTTGGTAGAGAAGAACGGCTCGAAGATCTTGGCCTGGTTCTCCGGGGCGATGCCGGTGCCGGTGTCTTCGACCTCGACCAGCACATACTCCCCGGACGGGAGCCCCGAATGACCGCTCTGCCGCGATTGCTCCTCGGTGACGTTCGAGGTGCGGATTGTCAGCCGCCCGCCTTCCGGCATCGCGTCGCGCGCGTTGACGGCGAGATTGATCGCCACCTGCTCGAACTGGTTGATGTCGGCTTTGACCGGCCAGAGATCGCGACCGTGAACGAGGTCGAGTTTGACGTTCTCACCGAGCAGCCGCTGCAGGAGGATCGAGAGTTCCGAGAGAACATCGGCGAGCGTCAGCACCTGCGGCCGCAGCGTCTGCCGCCGTGAGAACGCCAGCAACTGGCGGACAAGGCCGGCCGCCCGATTGGCGTTCTGCTTGATGTTCATGATGTCCTGGAAGGACGGATCGCTCGGCCGATGGTTGGAGAGCAGGAGGTCCGAGAAGCCGATGATGGCGGTCAGCACATTGTTGAAATCGTGCGCGACGCCGCCGGCGAGCTGACCCACCGCCTGCATCTTCTGACTCTGCGCAAACTGGACCTCGAGCGCCCGCTGCTCGGTGATGTTGAGCGCGTAGACGATCACTCGCTCGTCCTCGCCAGCCCCGTCCTCGACGGCACTGACGAAGAAGCGTGCCGAGCGCTCGGGCGGGTTGCCTTCGAGCATGAGGTCGAGATGCGGGATCTCGCCCTTGCCCTGGTTTGCCGCCTCGATCGCGGCCTCGAGCGCGGCGCGATCGGCCTCGCGCACGAAATCGGTGAGGCGCCGCGCATCGGACGAGCCCGACATCGGCGAACCGAACAGCGTCGCGAAAGACGCGTTGGTGCGGCTGAGATGGCCGCGCTTGTCGAGCGCGGCGATAGCAATCGGCGTGTTGTTGAAGAACCGGGTGAAGCGGACTTCCGCCGCCCGCACCTGCTCCGAGACATCCTCGCCGGGACTGCGATTGAGGACGATCGTTCGCGTTGCACCCGGCGCCCCGTCGGCGGCGCGAGCAAAACGGTGGAGCAGGCGAACCGGCAGATTCTGGCCGTTCTGCTTCACGAAATCGAGGTCGATGATTTCGGTCCGGCCTTCCTCGCCGGGCGCCTCGCCGGCCGGAAGCAGCGCCGCCCCGGCGCCGCGCGCAAGGTCGGTGAGCGAAAGCGAACCGGGTACGAATCGTGCGAGGTCGAGGCCGAGCCATTCCGCCAGCGTCGCGTTGATATAGACGAGCCGCCCGTCCGCCTCGGCAGAAAAGAACCCCACCGGCGCGTGGTCGAGATAGTCGATGGCGTGCTGCAGCTCGAGGAAGATCGATTCCTGCTTCTGCCGTTCGACCGTGACGTCGGAGACCCGCCAGACGGCGAGCCGGCCGAGATTGGCACCGGCATCGAGCGGCGTCACCTGAATCCGATACCAGCGGCCATTGCCCGGCGAGCGGTCGAGCGGCGCCGGAACGCGCACCTCCTCCACCGCGCTGGCGCCTTCCCGAACCGATTGCGCGACGCGGTAGATGGCTTCCGCCGCGCTCGGCTCGCCGGCGAAGACGCGGTCGACCGCACGGATATCGCGATCGTCCTTGGCACCGGTGAGTGATGCATAGGCGGGATTGGAAAAGACGATCCGACCTTCGCGGTCGGTGACGACGACGCCCTCGTCGAGCGTTTCGAGGAACGCCTTCGCGATAGGATTGCCGGTTGCGGAGCGTCCGGCGATCCGTGCCAGGCCGATCGCCCAGGCGAAGAGCGAGAAGACGCCAATGACGGCGAGAACGCCGAGAAGTCCCAGCACAATCGGGTCGCGATCGCCCGGCAGCAGCGCCAACGCGATAGCGCCGGCCAGCACCAGCGTCGCCAGGAAGATCAGCCGCCAGGTGCCGTTGACGCGGTCGGACCGGTCGATCATCGG
>Ga0180431_10006456_pt1 | contig 13918 bp, 5 predicted proteins | sample SS_ome_11_FD_132459 | JGI IMG/M metagenome (GOLD analysis project Ga0180431, IMG submission 132459) | Hypersaline lake sediment archaeal communities from the Salton Sea, California, USA - SS_1_MS_1 metaG | ecosystem: Environmental > Aquatic > Non-marine Saline and Alkaline > Hypersaline >... | reverse complement strand
ACCTCGCTGACGTGTGCCTGCAAACCCTCCTGCGCAAACATCGTTCGCGAGCGCTTCTCCCGGTCGCTTGCCTTGTCCCACTCGGCGTAGACCTCCTCCGTGGTTGGACGCAGATACTCCTCAAGTCCGGGGAGGAGATCCTGCGTTGTTCCACCCCGCTCCCTCAGCAGCAGCCCCTCGAAGATCGCCTCGACGACTGCATTCGTGTCCATGGGCACCGGCACAGAGATCCCGAGAGAGTTGCGGATGGTCTTGTGCTTGCGCAGCAGAACGTCGAGCACGATGCCATCGATCTGGTTGTCGATCCCGTAGTAGGTGAGCGAGCGAACGATCTCTCGTCGCTGGCCGTAGCGATCGACGCGGCCTTCCCGCTGCTCATGCCGTGTCGGGTTCCACGATAGGTCGTAGTGCATCACGGCATCGAAGGCACCTTGCAGGTTGATGCCTTCACTCAGACAGTCGGTGCAGACAAGCACGCGTGGGCTCAGTTCGCCGAGTTCCTGAACGCGACGTTCCCGTTCATCCGGCGGCAGGGCGCCAGTCACGATCCCGACGTTCACCTTCTTGGCCAGGCGCTGACGAAGCTCCTCGCCAAGGTACTCGGCGGTATCGATGAAGCGACAGAAGACGATCGGACTGAATCCGTCCTTGAGCAGTCGCTTGATCAGGTCAGCCGCCTTGATCAGCTTCGCGTCGGAATCCCCGCGTAGCGCATCGGCCTGGCGAGCGAGTTCGTGAAGGCGGCGCGCATCGGTTCCCGCCTCCTCTTCCTCTCCGGTCGGATCGCCCCCCGGCGTGACGTCGACGCCGGAGAGCTCGTCACCCTCTCCTTGATCGAAGACGTGGATCGTCCCCACTGCGTCGGCTTGCTCCGCGGTGTCCGTATCGACAACCGGGCTGCGATTGCGAAGCGTCTTCGCCCCAGCGGCCGGGCTGGATGCCAATGATCGGAGCAGCGCGAGCGCCGACCACCACCTGACACGCTGCCGGTGAGCGCCACCAGATTCATCGAGGGCAATCTCGCGTGCGTATCCGAGTGCCCGCTCGAACAACTGCTTGTACTCCGGCGACAGGGTGTAGTTGTGTTCGGCTTCCTCGCGTGTCGGGAAGACGGTCTCCTCGTCGAGGAAGTGGCGGATGTCGGCACGCCGGCGTTGCACAAATTGCTGGGCGAGGCGGCGGCGGATAGGTCGGTTCGCATCACCGGACAGATCGGCCGGAAGCTCACTCAATTCGGGATTGAGAAAGCCAAGCAGCGATCGGAACGCCTCTTCCTTCCCGCTGTGTGGTGTAGCAGTGACGAGGATCAGATGGCGTGTCTCGTCCTCCGACAATCGTCGGACCAATTCGTTTCGCTGATGGCGGCCACGTGATTCGCCGTGGGCACAGGTGTGCGCCTCGTCGACGATGATCAGCTCGGGACAGCGTCGGAGGAAGTCATCCCGTCGCCGATCGGCCTTGATGAAGTCGAGTGAGACGACGGTGTGAGGGAAGACATCGAACAGGGATTGGTCCATGCGACACTGACGTTCCAGTCGGCGAACGGTCCCGGCGAGCACGAGCGCTGCATCGATGTGGAACTTCTCCTTCAGCTCGGCTTGCCATTGCTCGGCCAGATGCGGTGGGCAGAGGACGGTCAACCGCTGGCATTCGCCACGGTCAAGCAGCTCTCGTGCCATAAGCAGTGCCTCGATCGTCTTTCCGATCCCGACGTCGTCGGCAATCAGGAGTCGGACCGGATCGAGCTTCAGACCCATCAGCAGCGGGACGAGTTGATAAGGGCGCGGCTCCACGGCAATGCGTCCGAACGATCGAAACGGACCCGCACTGGAGCGGAATCCGAGCCTCAGAGCGTCACGGAGCAGCCGACATGAGCGATGGTCGCCGGCAAGAGTCGGATCCGGGAGGCTGAATGTCGCCGGCTCGACGGCTTCCAGCGCTGTGCAGATGCCGGTGATCTCTGCCTCGCCACCTCCCAGGGGTCGCAACAGCAGCAGGTCGTCGGTCGATTCGGGCAGCACAACCCACTCTCGTCCTCGTGCCTTGACGAGGGCTCCGACAGCATAGCTCATCCATGACCTCCAAAGATGCCCTTGTAGCGTTCGAGAATGGCATCCCAGTCATCCCGATGCGTGAATCGGATGACCGTCCAGCCAAGATCCTCCATGCACTCGGCTTGCTCTCTGTCGCGCTCCGCTCGCTCGGGGTAGTCGTGCGGCGGACCGTCGACGTAGATGACGGTCTTCTGTCGCTCGTAAACGAAGTCGGGCCTCGTCTTGCAGGCTTCGAAGAGTCTCTGGGCGTGCGAGGGCAGATTGCAGTCCGCGGCTTCGAGATGTTTCAGCCACGCTCGTTCGAGATCGGAGCCGACCACGCGAAGAAGCCGTTCCAGATGATCGCCCCTTGAGAGAGGCGATGGGCTCGCCTCGACGTGACATCTGGAGAGCTGCAGCAAGATGTCCCGAATCTCCTGGCGGTCGAGGATGTCGTGATCACGCTGATTGGTATAGCTGAGAAGGCAGTCGTAGCAGGCGGCTTCACACTCCTCGGTTGCATGCTCGGCCTTTCGCAGATCCTCGCCGGTATCGGGATCGAAGTGACAGAGCTTCAGCGCAATTCGCGCGATGCGGCCTAACTCGCCGGGGCTTCCGAGGACGCGCCCGAGGGCACCAAGCCCGCCTTCCGCTGCTTCGTAGATGAGAATCGCGCGGCGCTGATTCCGACCGGGCAGCGCTTCGACGGACAGCTCACGATCCTCCAGTTCGTACGCCAGCTGCAGTGCTGACTTCAACGCGGCCTGGAGCGACGCCATCACGTGAAGATCGAGGGATTCGGTCGGGCGCAGGATGAGGCAGTTCTTGGAGTCCTGGACGAACGGAACGACGCGCTTGATCCGATCGCTCATTGGATTGTCGTCGTCCTCGCCCTCGCGCTTCGCCCAGAAGCCACGCTCGATGTCGAGATCAAAGCCGGCCTGAGCCGTTGCCCCGCGTCGCCGCCAGCCCAGATTCACTCGCCACAGATCAGCCGACTGGCCGTACTGGAGCGTCGCGATGCCCTGCCCTTCATGCAGTGCCGTCCCGGTGCGATACGACGGCTGGCCGTATCGTTCCGCGAAGCGAACGACGGTATGAACGTCGTAGCCCATCCGTAGGCGCTCTTCCTCGTCGCACGTGATGCGTTCACGTCTCTTGGCCACGACGTTCTGGAGCCGGAAGAGCCTCCGCCACGGCGCTGGCAGTTCCGTATCACACAGCTCACATCGCTCGGGGCCGTCCCCGCTCGCACACGGATGGAGGTAGCCGCAGTTCTGGCATACCTTGGCCTCGATCGTCTCGATGTCCTCGGCAATCTGTGCCGGGAGCATGACTTGGTTGATTACGTACTGAGAACCCTCGTGATAGATCACGGCTCGCGGACCGAACTCGGTAATGGCCAGGAATCGCGGGCGAGACAGGTACTCCTCCTCTCCCGACTTCATGACGCGCCCAGGCACGAAGGCCGAGAGCGGCAGTCGCGGGAAGTTGTAGCCCGGCAAAAAGCCTTCACTGGCGAAGTAGCGGTAGCTATAGAAGTCCGACTGCGCGATGTTGGCGGCTTCAGTGAGAAGCGACAGCTGTTTCTCCGCCTCCTGCCGGAGGCGTTGTGCCCGTTTCTTCTCCTGTGGGCTTCGCGATGCGTCGAGAACGATCTCGCCCTGTTTCCGCGACTGCTCGTGTGCGGAGCGGTACAGGTCACGCCACCGATTGCACGCCTGGTCGAAGCTTACCGGAATGGCGTCGAGAACCCTGTCCAACCAGTCTTCGCGGAACCAGTCGGTTCCGTCCAGATCCTTACGTAGGGTCTCGATAATGTGCTCTGCCCTCTCCTTCGCTTGGCGCTTGGCGGTGGCGTTCGCCAGTGCGTCTTCGACGTGCGGCTGGAAGCGAGCGGCCGGGGGCGTTGTACTGAGGTCGAGAAGCTCGGCCAACGTCTTCCCAAGCCTGAGACCGCTTTCGGCGAGCCACAAGGCATGGATGTGAGCCCGCAACAGGTCCTCGTTTGTCAGGTCGATCGGCGGGGGACTGACAACGCCGGCCACCATCTGCTCGGGATGACGGAAGTAGTACTGATCATGCGGGCTGCCCCCGGAGCAGTACGTGAAGACCATCGCCGCCTGGCCGCTTCGACCTGCACGCCCGCTACGCTGGGCGTAGTTGGCCGGCGTGGGAGGGACGTTCCGAAGGTTGACCGCGTTCAGCTCAGCGATGTCGATCCCAAGCTCCATTGTCGGAGAGCAGAAGAGAATCGGAAGCTCACCCGAGCGGAACTGCTGCTCGCGCTCTTCGCGAACCTCGTTCGGTACAGCCGCCGTATGCTCGTGCGCGTTGATTCCCGTCGTCTGAGGTGCAACCTCGCGGTAGTAGTCCACGAAGAAGCGGTTGGGTGGTGCGGCCTCCGAGGACTCCGATGGTTGCCGTATCGGATCGCGGAAACCGGTCGTGCCGTCTCCGGCGTACCATCGAATCGCTGACGCATCGAGCTGGTAGCCGGGATCTTCGTCCGGGTTGCGACCCCCCTTCGAGACGATGCCGTAGGTCTTCAGTCCCTCCAGGATCTGAAGGATGATCTCGCCCGTCTCCTCAAGGGAAAGCTTCGAGTTGTAGTCCGGGAAGGTCGTCGTCCGGCGAAGGTACCTGCCGAATCCGCCTCGCGCCGAGACGTAGACATGCTCTCTGGTGTCGAAGGGTTTCCGTGACCGCGGATACGCTATGGCACTGTGGGCAAGGCTCTTGATGGTCTCGTTCTCGTCGAATCCCCATGGGGGCGCCAGCCGCTGGTGGCTGCGTTGGAGCATTCCTTCTTGATACGGGGTGTCGAGGTAGTCGACTCGAATGGCAAGCTGCCGTCGCAGGTCATCGAGAAGGACCTTCGAGATCTTGATGCGTGTCTCTGGTTTGGCTTCGGCCAGGGCAGGATGAGCGGCAGACCAGATCTCGGCATCCTCGCAAGCTTGTGGCAGATGCGGGAAGTCGATCCGGAGGAGTCCCGTTTGCTCCAGATTCGGCGCGAGAATGCGCCAGCCGCGCCGCAGATCACGATACAGTCGATACGCAACGACCTCGCGCATCGCTGCGTTTGTTTGGTCACGCGCGTTTCCCTTGATGCCGGGATCGTAGGCGTAATCGCGAAGTGGGAATCCCAGTTGCTCGAAGACTCGCTTCGGGAGTTCGTCGTGGTCGATGCCCTCTTCGCCTGCTCCCGCCACAGCTCTCTGGAGAGCCGAGCGAAGAAGACCCACCTCGATGAAATCGTTGAAGTGTCCCGCTTGCAGGGAGGCGTCTTGGCGATTGTCTGTGAAGCTTAGGAGCTTGCGCGACGCAGTGTCGAACATCGAAGCACCCATGTTCCGAATCGTCGAAAGCGACAGGATCGTTGTCGCAGTACTCCGGCCTTCTGTGCCCACAGGCGACAGCTTGGGGAAGTCGGACTTCTGATAGAAGTCGTAGGAGACTCCGCAGAAGAGGCAGAATCGAAACGGAGCGGTCACGAACGTGCACGACTCACCCGTCTCCGCCTCGGACCCATCAGGACCCACATGCACATTGGTGGGAAGATGCTTGCGGCGATCTCGTCGGAGCTTGCCGTCCTCTTGCAGCCAATCCTCGGGTAGCCGGTCGAGCATGTCACCCAGCTCGTCCGGCCACGGATGGGATTCGGAGATGTATAGGAATCCGGCATCAACCTCTCCCTCTCCCGACGTATTGAGAAGCTCGCGGGGCTTGTAGAACGCGTGAGCCGGATCGGTCACATCACGCCAGACTGCGTAGTACGCTTGGCCGCAGTGCCGACAGAAGACGAGAGGAAGGAGGATCCTGTCCCGATCTCCGGGGACGTACTTCTGGCCGCGTAGCGTGAGGTAGCGATCTTTCGCAGTCTCGCTGTCAATTGATGCATAGACGGTGTCGCCGCGGCTGATGAACTGGTGAATCCGATAGGCAAACGCCGAATCGCCAGTCTCGGGATCTTCGATCCGGTTCCCCACTAGAAGAAGATCCAAGATCGCTCTCTCGCAATCGGGCTGCGTGCATCCCGTCAGCTGACTGAGCTCGTTTGCCAATCCGCGTTCTCCGCTGACGCTTCGGGGAGAGCCCCGCTTGAGCGTTTCGCTTGTCTTCGCGCGGGTGACACCGACCGCACTCTCAAGCCAGCATGCCAGTGGATGGTTTTGTAGCTGTTCGAAGGACTGAATGGCCGGCTGCTCACCACTGATGGAACTTCTCAAGCGCTCCGTGAACAGAGCATCTGACCCCGCCGGCTCCTCGGTCATGCGGCGAAGCGCCTCGCCAATGACGTGCTCTTCCTCCAACTGCGTGCCGAAGATCCGCGTGGCAACCTCGGCGACAGATCCGCCTGCCGCATGATCGCTGGCCATCGTAGCGGAGGTCCCTACACATTGGAGATTCGTCGCTCGGAACGCCTCGCGTGCACGCCGTACCAGCATGGCCACATCTGCTCCCTGCCGCCCGCGATACGTGTGCAGTTCGTCGAGCACGAGGAACTCAAGCCCATTTGCCGCACGCACAATCGGGGCATCGTCCGGGCGAGTCAGGATGAGCTCCAGCATGACGTAGTTCGTCAGGATGATATCGGGCGGGTTCTGCTGGATCTCCTGGCGGCGTTCGTCGGATTCCTGGCCGGTGTAGCGTGCGAACGTCGCCGGGCCCTTGCCATCAGGAAAGCCGAAATGGAGGAACTTCTCGAGCTCAAGACATTGGCTGTTCGCCAGTGCGTTCATGGGATAGACGATGATCGCCTGCACGCCCTTGCCGGAGCTGTGACGAAGCACTCGATCGACGATCGGGATGATGTACGCAAGGCTCTTCCCAGAGCCCGTTCCCGTCGTCAGGATGTAGCTCTTGCCGGCGGCGGCGAGCTTCACCGCCTCAGTCTGATGCCTGTAGAGGCGAATTTCCTTGCCACGGTCATGAACGTCCGTCTTCCTCCGGAACACGCTGGAACAGCCCCGGTGGAGCGTGCCACTCTCGACCAGCTCGTCGATCGATTCGCCTCGCTCAAATGACGGATTGAGCTGGAGGAGTGGTTGCGGCCACAGCGTTCCGGAAGCGAACTCGCTCTCCACGTAGTCACGTATACTGGCATCGCGGATGTTGACGAAACTGGAGACGAAAGATGCGTAGTCGTCAATCAGCTGATCGCGAAGCTCAAAGGCATTGATCCGACGCCCTCCCTCCCCCCGAGAGACGCAATCCTTGGTACGGACTAGCTGTCTCCGAGTCTTTCCTTCATCCTACGAGAGAGACCTAGGGATGGCAAATCAGGGCGGGGGGGGGGACTGCCTAGGTTGAGATTGGCATTGGGTGCGATCCGTAGATGTGCAGGTCGATCATCCATCGCCTCCCGGAGGCTCCTGGGGAAGTCCCCGATAGAACTGAGCAGCTTTGTGCTGGTCGTCCCTCGTGTACTTCGGCTTCATCATCGATATCCTTCGTTCACTGACGCAGGATCCATCATAGGAAGTACCGAGAGTGACCAGCGCGATGCCCAGGCGATCCCGCAGGCGCTCTGTGTCTTCTCCGCCAAGATCTTGGCAGTCGCTTCCTTCTTACCGCTTCCCCCCACGCGGGACCGTCTCCGTGTGTCGAAAGGACTTCAGAGCTTCCTCTAACTCCTCGTCGACGATGTGGGTGTAGATCTGCGTTGTGGATAGGTTCGCGTGCCCGAGCGCCTTCTGCGTCAGCCGGATGTTCGTCGTCTCCCGGTACAGGTCGGTGGCGAACGTGTGGCGGAGCATGTGCGGGTGGACGTCTTTGTCGATCCCGGCTTTCGTGGCGTACCGGTTGACCATTTCCTGCACGTAGCGGTTGGAAACGGGGCTGCCATCAAGCGTGGTGAAGATGTGCGCCGGCGCGTTGGGGACCACCTCCGCTTGCCGCTCTCGCCAATGTCGGAGGAAACCGAGGTCATGCTCGCCCGCCCACAGCGTTCGGTCCTTGCCGCCCTTTCCCTGTCTGACCATTACCTTGCCGCTGTTGAGATCGATCTCGCTCCACCGAAGGCCGGTCGTCTCAGAAAGACGAAGGCCGGTGTTGAGCATCAAGGTGAGCATCAATCGGTTCCTCTCGCCGGTCGGATAGCGGGGATTTGGCTGCCGGAGGAGCGCTGCCTGTTCCTCAGTAGTCAGCACATCGGGGATCTTTCGCCCTTGCCGTCTACGTTTCTCGCTCATTTCGCCTCCAATTACAGTTCGTCTATTCTAACTTCTGCGAAGCCTATCGCGCAGCTTAGGGAGTCTGAACCACGATGGCAAGCGAAAGCGAAGTCATGCGCAGGCAGAGGTCCATCGGAGCGGGGGTCGCCGAGTGGACCGATGGCGAACGGCGACGGGCCAAGCGGCACGCCGGTTGGCCGCGGGACTTCTTGCCGCGGAGGAGGGCTTCCATCGTATCCCGAACGACCGGGATCTGACTGCCGGGCTGGCTCATGGAAGCGGTACCGTCGGAGGAAACCGATGGGGACGAACCAACGCCCCCGGACACACCGGTTGACACCGCGGACAAGGTCACCATAGGATTTAGAGGGTAAGCGTGCGAGGCCCTCGCAAGGTCAGGTCCAACAACGCACGGGAGATCCCCGGGGGCAGATCATGGGCAGTCGAAGACAGAACCGCGATCACGATGCGTTGCGATTGCTGCGCGAGAGAGTCGATCAGCTGGAGCGGTTGAACGCGAAACTCACGGAGTCCGAGGAGGAGCTTCAGATCCTCTTCGAGCACGCACCCGACGCCTATTACCTCAATGACTTCAAGGGAACGTTCGTCGACGGCAATCGGGCCGCCGAACAAATCACCGGCTACAAGCGGGATGAGCTCATCGGTAGCAGCTTCCTCAAGCTAAAACTGCTCACGGCGAAAGACTTGTTGAGGGCCGCCTCCCTGCTGGCAAGAAACGCGCGCGGTCATGCCACCGGACCGGACGAATTCACCCTGACCCGCAAGGACAAGACGCAGGTTCCGGTCGAAATACGGACCCATCCGGTGCGAATCGGCCATCGGCGCTTGGTCTTGGGCATCGCACGGGACATCTCAGCGCGGAAGAAGACAGAGCACGCGCTCGAGGAACGCGCAAGAGAACTGCGGACACTCTACAGCCTGTCTGAGATTGCCGAGAGGGAAGACATCTCACTCGACGAGCTGTGTCAGGAGCTCACGAACATCCTTCCGAGGGGCTGGCAGCATGAGGAGATCGCCTGCGCAAGGATTGTGATGGGGGGGCGCGAGTTCCGCACAGCGAATTTCGCTGAGTCCCCATGGCAGCAATCCGCCCCAGTCAGGGTTCATGGAGCTGTCATAGGGGCGATCGAAGTTGCCTATCTCAATGAGAGATCAGAAGAGGACGAAGGCCCGTTTCTGAAGGGGGAGAGGTCGCTCATAGATGCCCTCGCGGAGCGTGTCGGACGCATTGCCGAGCGCATGAAGGCAGAAGAGGCATTGGAAGAGAGCGAAGACCGTTTCCGAGACCTGATCGAACATGCCCACGACCTCATCCAGAGCGTCGACCCGGAAGGCCGCTTCCTGTACGTGAACAAGGCCTGGTTGGAAACACTGGAGTACGAGAGGACCGACGTCGCTCACCTCACCCTTCTTGATGTTGTACACCCCGATAGCCACGACCACTGTATGCGAGTCTTCCGATCCGTATTGGAGGGTAAGCCGGCCGACAATGTGGAAGCGCAGTTCGTGTCAAAGGCGGGGGAGACCATCGTCGTCGAAGGGAACGTGAGCTGCCGATTCATGGACGGGAAACCGATTGCCACCCGCGGCATCTTCCGCGACATCACAGAACGCAAGCACCATGAGGAGGAACTGGCTCGCATGGCACGGCACGACCCCCTCACAGGGGTATTCAACCGTTACGCCCTTGAGGAGCTGCTTTCGCGAGAGGTCGCTCGATCGAAGCGATCCGGCCATCCGATCGGCTTTCTGATGATCGACGTCAACCGGTTCAAAGAGGTCAACGACCGGTTCGGCCACGCGATGGGCGACAAGGTCCTTCAGGGCGCAGCCGAGGTCTTGCAGCATAGCGTTCGCGCATCGGACATGGTGGTTCGCTATGGGGGAGACGAGTTCCTTGTCGTCTTGCCGGAGACCGATGGCGAGACCGAGGCTGTCAAGGACCGGATTCTAGCGGAGATCCGCAAGAGAAACGAGACGAATCCGCTGCTCGAGTTCCCCGTCACCCTCGGCATCGGAACCGCACACTGGACCCCAGGAAGCGACGGTACAATCGATCAGGTGCTGGAGGAGGCGGATCGCAGGATGTACGAGAACAAGAGGGCATTGCAGGAAGCTGACGCTTAGCCGCCTCATGCCGCATCTTGCCCCTCCGGCTCATCCGAGAAGCGGAATCGCCCTTCCCGAAACAGCCGGACACACGCGCCGGTGACATCCGCATCGTAGAGCGTGCCCGCTCCTGTCTCGATCTCTGTCAGCGCCTCCTCAAGTGTGTGAGCGGCGCGGTACGGTCGGTGAGACGCTATCGCCTCCACCACATCGGCCACGGCGAGGATCCGCGCCTCCAGGAGAATCGCTTCGCCGGACAATCCATCTGGATACCCAGAACCGTCCATCCGTTCGTGGTGATGCAGGACCGCGTCCGCGACCTCCTTTGGCAGCGCTGTCCCTCTCACGATCTCATAGCCGGCGCGTGCGTGGCCCTTCACTAGAGCCATCTCCAAGCTACTGAGTCCACTTGGTTTGCTGAGGATCTCCGCGGGAACGGACATCTTCCCAATATCGTGCAACAGCCCCGCCACTCGCAGGATCTCCCGTCGCTCGCTGTCGAGCCCCAATTCTGCGGCGATGTCGCAGGCGAGCTCCGTGACGCGGCGCTGGTGCCCCGCTGTGTACGGGTCACGCATCTCCGTAGACGCGGCCAGAGCATGCACAACGCCCTCGAAGGCGGCCCGCACCTGACCGTGCAGTTGGGCTCTCTCGATGCCCGCCGCGGCGACACTGGCCATCCCTTCAAGAACCACGACATCGTCCGCATCGAAGTCGTCCAATCGGCGGCTCTGGACTTGCATGACACCAATCGGTGTGCCCGAGATCATCAGCGGAACGAAGACGGCCGACTGCGTCCATGATGTTCGATCGCTCTTGTCGGGCATCTGGGATGTTACGACCTTCTGGTCGGTGACAGCGTACTGGGTGTGCAGAGTAGCCTCTCTTGCCGCCCAATCTGGGACACAGAGTGGTTTTCCGGTGCGCAGCACCTGGCTCTGCATGCCTTCGCCCTCGGGCGCCAGCGGAAGGGGCGGCAGTTCGGTCACATCCATCTCCGTTCCCTCCATCATCACGTAGAGCGGTGTGATGACGTTGGTGCTCTTGTCGAACCGCGACAGGATAAGCGTGTCCGTTCCCTGAAGCCTTCCTACCTCGTCGGCAAGCACGCGGCAGATACCTTGCAGATCGAGGAGAGCGCCGAGAGCCAACGCGAAGCGGTTGATGGCCATTTGCTGTGAGAGGAGCTTCTTCGTACGCACCTCCGCGCGCTTGCTCTCCTCTCCCACCTCCATGGTATGCAGCGCGTAGGCCACGTCGTCGACCAGGTCACGGAGCAGCGACCGCTCTTCCGGGTCGTCGGCCAGCCCCACCGGCAGGGAGACGACGAGCACACCGAAGTCTCGCCCGCCGTGGCGCAAGGCCCCGGCCAGGGCGGCGGTGTCGCGGTAGACATGAGCGAGGTCGCAGCCCTTGCAGTTGCGGTCGGGGCTGTGGATCGGGGTGATGTTGTCCGGGCTCGCCCAGGCCTGTCGGCAGCAGTCAGGCCAGTCGCCGCGCTCTAGGGCCTGGCGCAAGGGCGCAAAATCTTCGCCGATTCCGCATTCCGCCACCGTATACGCCGCGCCGTCCTCGCCGCGCAGGGCCACCCAAGCGCTGCGGTAGCCGCGGGTGGAGATGAGGACCTCGCACGAGCGTTGCAGCAGCGCGTCGCGGTCCTTTTCGTGGATGATGAGTTGGCTCACGTTCCGCACGGCGCGTAGCACCTGCAAAAGGTGGCGAATCTTTGCCTCGTTGCGTTTGCGCTCCGATATCTCACGGATGTTGCACTGGATGACCTCATGGGTGCCTTCCAGATAGACGTTGCTGACGAACTCCACGTCATGTCGCCTGCCATCGCGGCCTTCAAGCGCCAAGTCCTCGTAACGGACGTACTTCTCCCGTTTCAATTCCTCGAAGCGGCCTTTGTTGGCGACGACATCCGCGAAGAAGCTCAGTTCCCATACCTTCTTCTTGAGGACCTCGATATAGGAGTAACCGAGCAGATCCAGCAGATACGGATTCACATCTGTGACCATGCCGGTCTCGGCTTCCAGGATCAGAATGCCGTCCTTGGCGGACTCGAAAAGCCGGCGATAGCGGGTTTCCGAAGTTCGCAAATGCTCCATTGCGGGTGCTTCACTCAGCGTCGAGCCGTCCCTGTGCTCCGCGTCGCTATCCGGCGGTTGGTTCGTACCCATATCGCTCGCCTTCCGCCCCATCGGCAGGGTCGGGGCATGAATCACTGTTCGACGGTGATCATGCAGGGGATGTCCCGTACGTTGTTGAAACTGACCTCGCGACACCCTCGCATCTTCACCCTCTCGATCCTACAGTGACCGTGTCTGCGGTGTCAACGTCGATGTCCGCAGACGCCCGTTCGTCCCCATCGGCTTCCTTCTGGTGATTCCGCGTCGATGAGCCAGTTCGGCAGGCTCTGCCACAGTGTCGTCAAGTTCTCCGCGCGGGGATCTTCTGCCCTTGCTGTCTGCGATCTGCGCCCATCTTTCCTACCGTGAAGTACATGTATTGTACCTTCTGTGAAGCCTATCGCACCCTTTCCGCGAATCCTGGTGACTCTCGCCATGAAGCGAAGCCATCCGCAGCCTGGCCAGTTACGATTCTCGCTTCGATGACGCGCACGGTTGCCCATCAACAGACCGCAGGACTCAGTACGACGTCAACTCATACCTTGTGACGGTCACGGAAACTGCTTGTTTCTTCGCGGTGTTGATCATCGTGTAGTCGGTGACGTAGGAGCCACGGGGAACGTTCAGGCCGTTTGTCCAGTCCTGGTACTTGCTTCCGTCTGCGCACGTGACCTCAATCCAGACTTCGTAGTAGTCGATGTCCACGGTTCCCGTGTTTGTGACTTTGTAGTAGACATACACGTAGGACGAGTACTCCTGGAAGTACTCGTAGTAGTCCTGCGTCCAGTTAGTGACCTCGAAGGACGCTGTCGGTTTAGGGTCGACAAGCGCATAGCATCCGGAAAGAGCCACAACCAGCGTCACGGCGAACGAAGCCACCAGAGCCTTCGCGGTTTTCGAGAAGCGCACACAACCACCTCCTTTCAGAAAGGCCGGTTCCAGTATTGCGTCCAGCCATTACGCTACTGCCGCTGTTCCACACTGATCTCCCAGCATCCGCTGCTACGGATCTTCAAGACATACTCTCCGCCCGAGACGTCTACCTCGTGAGATAGTGGAACCTCAATATCCCTCCGGAGGTCGAGAAGAATGTAGGTGTCAACGTGCTCGGGCTCGTCATAGTAGAACGCTGCCTTGCCTGGATTGAGTGCGAAGAGAGAGGAGTACTGGGCAAGCCTGCCAAGAGGATCCCATCCTCCGCACCCCTCAAAGGTCTGGGGGAGATCCTGCACTGGCCCTACGATGGTGATTGCCCAAGGGCCAAGAGCCACAACGTCTAGGAAGAATGGAGCCTGGTAGCTACCGCTCCATGACAAGAACACCTGACCCTCATAGGCGCCGTCAGTGTCAACGAGCTGGGCTACCCTTTGCCCCCAGAAGTCAAGAACCACAACGCGGAACTTCTGGCTTCCCGCGTACTCCATGAAGCAGATGTTCCCCGCTCCTT
>Ga0180431_10006455_pt1 | contig 13922 bp, 6 predicted proteins | sample SS_ome_11_FD_132459 | JGI IMG/M metagenome (GOLD analysis project Ga0180431, IMG submission 132459) | Hypersaline lake sediment archaeal communities from the Salton Sea, California, USA - SS_1_MS_1 metaG | ecosystem: Environmental > Aquatic > Non-marine Saline and Alkaline > Hypersaline >... | reverse complement strand
GCCCCGTCGGCCTGGACCTCGTCGACCCGCCAGTAGTAGTCGCCGCCACCGACTTCCACGAGACCGGCCAGAGAGAGGCTCGTGCCCGGCTGGTTGCCCTGGTACTCGGCGGCGTCCGGCCCGGCGGCGGCGGTCGCATCGCGGTCCGTGCCGAGATAGACGTTGTGAGAAACCGCTCCGTCTCCCGCCGACCAGTTCAGGAACGTCGCGTCGCGGATGTCCACAACGGCGTCGCGTGTCGGGTTCGGGTCCGCGGCCAGCGTCGGGTCGCCGCGCATAATCTGTTGAATCTCAGCCTCGTCCAGCGCGCGGTCGTAGATGCGGGCATCGTCGAGCGGGCCCGGAAAGAGGCGGTCCGCGCCCCTGAGGTGGTCGAGGACTCCGAGGGCCACGTAGAATGAACCGTCGAACGCATCATCAGTGACTTCGGAAACGGCCACTTCACCGTCGATATAGCCAATCAGCTCACCGGCCGTCTTGACCACGGCCACGTGGTGCCAGGCGCCGTCGTCATAGCTGTCGGTAGTGAGAAGATCGGCGCCGGTGCCGCCGGTAGTGGATCGATGCAGGAAGCGCATCGTGCCATCAGGCTTGAACTCCACCAAAACGCCAAATGTAGGCCCGCTACTGTAGGCCGCAATGAGGTCTCTGTCGCCGCCCTTTCGGTCGGCCCGGAACCATACGGCCATCGTGTACTCGGCCAGCACCACACCGCTGTCCATCATCCCTTCGATGGCGATATAGTTGTCCCTTCCGTCTAACACCAGACTGCCCCGGTCCATGCCGTCCGGCTCCCACTGCGGGGTGCCGGCAATGGTGCCGTGGTGGCCATTGCCCGACCAGTCCACCGCCGTCGTGCCCTCGCCCTCGTCGAGCGTCCACCAGCCGACCAGCGTCGGATCGGACACCGCCACCTCGGGCAGCGTCGTGAAGCTCCAGACCTCGCCCGTGTAGGTCGCGCTCTGGAACCCGGCGATCATGGCGAACTCGTCAACGCGCCAGTAGTAGGTGGTGTTGGGCTGCAACGGCCCATAATTCTCCGCGGGGCTCGCGACCGGATCGGGGATCATCCAGTGACCGTCCACCATGTCACGGACCTCCTCGTAGCTCTCGCCAAAGTAGACCGTGTGATACAGGGCGCCCATCCCTGCATTCCAGCTCAGGTCCTGCTCGGGAAGTACGTACCGCAGGCCGTCGGCCGGCGAGGGATTCCAGGCGGTAGCGGGCTCAATCCAGAAGTTCCAGACATCGCCCTTCCAGGGGCTGTTCGGATCGAGGTCATTGACCTCGTCCACCCGCCAGTAATAGGTGGCCCCGGGGGTCAGGTCCTGCACTGAGAATTCGACCTCGCTCTGGTTACCCTGGAACGCATCGTCCTCAGCCGTGGCTTGATTGACGTCGTCGAAGTCATCGCCGAAATACACGTTGTGCGAGGCGGCGAAATCTCCCGCACGCCAGCCAAGGACCGTCCCGGTGGCCTCGATCATAGCACCGTTGGCTGGGCTCTCTAACCTGGCTAACGGACGACCCGCCCCCCCGCTCAACACGAAGCCATTCGTACCCCAGATTTGGCGGTGGGCACCAGCTGCATCTGAGTAAGGAGCAAAGCGCAAGACGACATCATGTACGCCGTCTGCACGAAATGATGTGTGATACGTTGAAGAAAGTGTGTTTGCATCAGGACCCACTTCCGTTGCACCGGAATCGGGGCTGCCGGCTGGGGTCGAATCCGTCATAACACCGTCATCGAGTTGCTCGAAAGTTGCGCCGCCATCTGTTGAAATCCAAACTGCGAACGGGCCGTGTACATGTTCCGTGTCGTGATGGAACGATGTCCAGTCATAATAGCTGGCGCCCAGCCCACCGAGTGCGAGGGTCATGTAAGTGGGTGTGCCTGTGGTGCCGTCCCAGTTACCGTTACCGCCATTTCCGGTACGTGTGTCGATACCGATGAAGTCAGTGACGAGGTTAAGATCGCCGGCCGCATCGTCCCAGTTCCCATCATTACCGGTAGGGGGGACATTTTGGTTGTTTGAGCGGTCGATGGACTGCCGAACGCGGCGATCTGTGGTGTTTGGCCAGTCGGGCGTTACCGTGATTCCGTCGTAATCGGCGGTGGTGAATTCGGCAATCACCTCATGATTGGCGTGATAAGATGACCAACCTTCTTGATTGTGGTTGGCCGCAGAAAGGCTTGGATCACCGGCAGTGGTTGAATCACCACCGCCATCCTGATTGGAGTTAAAATCCACCCTCAGAACGGCATCGACTGAGGCCGAGGTCGTGGCGAGGCCGACGATTGCCATCGTCACGGCGACCAGGGTCAATACGGTTCTGGTTCTGTTTCTTGCAATCACGACAATCCTCCTTCTTTAGAATTGAAACCAAACCCACGTTATGGCGCCCCATGTTTCCGAACAGTCTCTGGGCGCCGACACCAAACCTATGTTATAGTATCGTGCTTTTTGTGTGCGAAAAAAATGCATAAAAATGACATTTTGTTGCACTATAGCGATCTATGCTCCAATATCTACAAACCCATGAGCACCGCGAGGAACCACCGCAGGTACTGCTCGTCCAACACGAAAACGAAGTTTATTCCCCGGTTTTCGTGCATGCGGCTGTCGATCAGGACCGCCCCATGGGGGATACCGGCACGTTTCACGAGCACGCGCACGATCTGTACCACATCGTCCTTTACACGCGGTCCTCCGGCTCCTACTTGAAATGTGGAAGAGAATATCGGGCCGAACCGGGGGCGCTGGCCATCGTCTCGCCCCGCGAGCCGCATGATTTCGTGAGCCTGCGCCGCTCCAGCGTCTATTCGGAAATCACCTTCTCCTTCAAGACGCAGGCAGGAACGCTCCTCACCCTCCCCTTCGAGGAAGTCCTGCGGATTTATACCGGGGTCGCCGGCCGCCTTCACCAGGAGCCCCATCTGCCCCAGGACACCACCCAGGAGCTGGTGATGACCATAATCCAGATCATGGACTATCTGCAAAGCCCTTTCTCCATGTCGGAGTTCTATGCCCACCGCGCGCTGGCAAGCGTCTTTGACATCATTGTCACACACTGCTACACCGAGAGCATTCCCGAAACGGCCCTGGCTAAGAACACCCCGATCTTGCACGTCAAGCAGTACATTGATGAACATTATACCAAGCCCATCACCGCCGAGGATCTTGCCCACATGGCGCATTGCTCAAAAGGGCATCTCTTCCGCACTTTCAAGAAGTCCTTTCGCGTCTCGCCCCTGGCCTACCAGCAGGATCTCCGCTTCGAAGCCGCGCAAAGACTGCTTCGTTTCACGTCCTTGCGCTGCTATGAAATCGCACAGCGCGTAGGCTATTCCAACGTCTACTACTTTCACAGACAGTTCAAGAAGAAGTTGGGCATCACGCCGCGGCGCTACCGCCAGTCAACGCGCTGACCGGGCGAAGACTGTGCATACGGACGGTTCTTCGCCTCTGCATCCCTTGGCACCAAAATGGCTCTGTTCGCGGCGCCGGTAACGGCATCTATGTCTGCAACTCATGCGCCGAGACACATGTCCTTGAATCTCAAGAGGCTCTCTATCGTGGTATCATACGTCACACAGCCGCAACCCCATGCGAACTTGTGCATGCCGCCAGATTTTCCGGCCAACTGATTGACCGACTCCTGCAAGCTGTCCCAATCTTCGCGTTCGATCAACTTGGGGTCGACGCAGCCGCGCACAATGATGTCCCTTTCGGCAGTCCTGGACCGTATCAGATCAAAATCCGCCTTGTAATCCACTGCCATCAAGGACGTGCCCACCTCGACAAAGAAATCGACCAGCAGGTTGATATTGCCTCCCATAATCACCGCGGGCGGCTCCGTATCATAACGGTCCCTGACCATATCGATCACCCGGCGGTTGTAGGGTACGACGTATTCCGCGAAAAGTGCGGGAGTGATCAAAGGGATGGTCGCCCACGACTCGTACAGGTTGACGCCACAGCCGGTCTCGGACAGGCGGGAGACCTGGTGTTTCGTGAGCTCGGTAGTATGCTCCAACAGCCGGTGCACCATCGGCGGATTCTCGATCGTGTCCACGATCAATCGTTCGAATCCTCGCAGTTCCACCGCCTGTGAAAAAGGCCCACTCATGCACGCATAGACCCAGACCTCCCGGCCAATCTGCTCGTAGACTCTCCGGCAAGCCTCCTCGATGACTCCCAAACGATTGGACTCGCCTGGCTGCGGAACGGCAAGTCGATCGATATCGGATGGGCCTGCATTGGCCAGTGGGTGGGTCTTGACTCCCGGGATGGAGCCGCCCTCGCCCTGGCTGACCTGGCATCCGAGCGCTTGCGGTTCGATATTGTAGATGTCAATTCCAACCGTCACGAGGTCGTGCTGGTAGAGTTCGTAGGCCTTCAGGGCCGCCTGCGCCATCAACCCTGCATCGCGGCTCACAGGCCCCGGCGTCCGGTCGATTAAACGAGCCCCGTGTTCGTAGACGGAGGGGACAAAGGGCACCCGGTCAGGTACCTGCCCCTTCCGAAGGCAATCCATCCTCTCTCGGTTCGTCAACGTCATCGAGACCCCTCTCTCCGGCAATGGATGGGTTCGGCCCTTCTCGCCGCCGGGATAGCATCAAGGGAAATCCCATTAAACAGATGCAACCTCGATATCCAGCCCCCACGGGGCGCGGTAGGATTTGTGCAACATACGGTTGGCTTCGTCGTCATTGACGAAAAGCTCGACGTCAGGATTCCACTGGAGCTTACGGCCCAACTGTATGGCGATGTGACCCAACTGGCACATGGAGCAGGTGCGATGGCCGACCTCGGCATCGGCCATGGTCGCAGCGTTGTGCTTGATGCCGTAGAGGAAATCCTCTTTGTCCTGCCGTTGGGGCAGATGCACGTCGCTGTCCTTGAGCCTGAGCCTCAGGATCTTCGGATCGCTGGCCGTGATCCGGCCGCCCAGCCACGGGGCGTGAATCCATCCATCCTCACCCTCGACGCGGATGAAGGCGCCCTTGGCCGTGTGGTAATCCAGAACGACGCCGTCAGCATAACGGTACTGGACCCGGAAGTCTAACAGCACTGCCCAAAGGCCCGAATCGGGGGCGGGGTACTGCCCCTTCCCTTCGACACTCACCGGGCCCGTTCGTTCGCTGTCGTGTATCTGCTGCGCCACATCGACCGTGTGGGTGCCCCAGTTGGTCACCATACCTTCGCACGTGTCCCGGCAGCGCATCCAGCCGGGGCGCTTGTACGAGTGCCTCGGATGGACGCGGTCGACGGTATAGGGCTTCAGCGGAGCCGGACCAACCCACATGTCATAATCCAACTCCTCGGGAACCGGCATCGGCTGGGCGTTTCCTCCTGCGACGTCCCCGGTCGGGACGCCGACTTCGATGCGTTTGATCTTCCCAAGATAGCCGTTGCGCACCAATTCGGCGGTCTTGTGCAGGTACGAATCTGTGCGGCATTCGCTATCGGTTCGGAAAACGACGCCGTGCTTCTTGGCCGCATCGGCCAGGGCACGTCCCTCGGCCACTGAGAGCGTCAACGGTTTCTCACAGGAGACATGCATGCTCCGGCGCACGGCCGCCAGCGAGATGGGCACATGCCAATGGTCGGGCGTCGAGTTCATCACCGCATCGATATCATCGCGAGCCAACACTTCGCGCCAGTCTGTATAAGCCTGGCACGCGGTATTGTCGTAGTGCTGGTCGACCGCCTCCTTGGCCTTGTTCAGGCGCCACCGGTCGACATCACATACGGCCAGCACCTGCGCGTCACCGGAATGCAGGAAGGGTTTGAGATTGGCGTACAGAGCCTGGCGCCCCATCCCGATCATTCCCACGGTGATTCGACTGGAGGGGGCGGTCCGGCCGAAGACGGAGGACGGAACCACCGTTGGAAAGACAGCTACGACACCGGTCGCGCCGATCCGACGAAGCATTTGCCGACGGGTGTAGCCTTCATTCTGGTGTGACGTCTGTTTCATTGAGCGCCCCTTCTTACTGTGGATCAAGTGATTGAGAAAGCTCGCGCCAGGCTTTCATGGACCGTTCGAGATTCTCCCGTATATCCCCTTTGATGTTGTAGCATTGCAGGCCAATCGGGCCGGCGTAGCCGACGTCTTTGAGTTGTACCAGAAACCGACGCACGTCGAACTCACCTCGATCCAGCGGCTGGATCAGCTTGTCCCACCCCCCTTCGTTGTCGGCGCCGTTGATGGACACAAGGAACAGACGTGACGCGGCTGCTTTGATGATATCGCCCAGTTGGACGGTGTTGCCGGCGCGCAGCTCGTGGCAGAGATTGATCGAGACGCCGACGTTCTTGCGGCCGGTCATCTTTGCCAGACGCAAGGCGTCTCTCGCCGTGGCTACATAGAATCCGAAATGAGGGTACAGGGCGATCTTGACGCCGTGTGGGGCCGCTGCGTCCGCAAGTTCTCGAAGGATACGAACGGCCTGCTCGTCGTTGGTCTTGCCCTGGACGGTCAGCCATAACATGATGCCCGTTCCGTCAAGCTGCTCAAGGGCCTCCACAAGCTGTGGCGGATAGGCTTCCTCTCGCCCCGGATAACAATGCACGTACAGACTATATACTCTCAAGGCGCGGGATTTGAAAACCCGCAGTCTCTCCGACAGATCGCTCGTGCCGGTGTATCCTATCCCTGCGTAGCCCAACTCCTTGAGGAAGTCCGCCTGCTGCTGCGGGGACCACCGGCCGCGTCCCACCCCATTATCGAAGGCAAAGAAGGGGTTCTTGGGCACGCGTTTCGCGTCACCGGCACTCAGCCCTTGGGCGAGCATCAAACTCAATGAAAGGCCCCACAAAATCGTCATGCCTATGTGTGTGCGATAGTTCATGATTCGGTTCTCTCTTTCCCACGCGCCGGTAGCCCACCGCTGCGGCTGAAACGGAGCGGCCGCGCTGCACTACGGCTCCTCCCAGGCGTCCCATACCTAGCCTGGGATTTCGCCTTCGTCTTGACAAATGGCGTTCCACCACACGACGCCCCTTACAATATCACAACAGGCAGCCCAATCTCAACCATTACGACGCATGGATTCAATCATCCTTCTTATCAGGGAGGGAAAAAGCCACGCCTGGTGGGCCCGAATCGTCCGACAAAGAATTGCCGATTGCCGATTGGAGATTCGCACCAGGAGGAGCCGGCGCCCGCGAATCCTAAATCTACAATCCCCAATCCGAAATCCGAAATCCGCAATCTCTCTCGACCCAGCACCGGTACGAGCAGGGCCAAGAGAAACACACAGGTGGGCCGAAAGGAAAACCAGCCCCCCACGTATTATACGCATTGCGAAAATCTCTCGCGCCGTAGCATGTTGTCAACCTGAGCCGAAGGCGAAGGATCTGGTCTGAGAATAGGGAGTGCTCCCTTGCGAGGCCCAGATCTTTCACTCCGCTGCGCTTCGTTCAGGATGACACACTGGCCGAGAATTTCTCCGAATCCGCGTCAGCCCTGGGTTCGTTCGCTCTTTCATGTCCTTCTCGCTCCCGGAGATTTCAATAGGTCAAACGTCGGGTCAGAACTGCGACTCTCTCGCAATCGGTTCTGTTGCGCCTCACAAAACATTCTCGCGCGGCTCGGCGGATTGGATTGCGTGTAGATACTCCTCGGCGCGTAGGATGCCCGAGTTCAAACCTCGCTGAACTTCGTCGGGTACCGCTTCGACCTTCACGTGTGGATCGATACCGAGAAACTCGATGGGATTTCCATCGATCCCCCAGCGGCCTCGCGTCGGTACCGACAGCGAGGCGATTCCGCTGGGAAACGTCCACATTCGCTTGCTGCTGGAGGAACCGGCCGTCTTGGAACCAAACAGCCGGGCATTGCCATGGTGAACGAAATCGCGCGCCAGCGTCTCCCCGGCCGAGGTGCAGCCCGCATCGATAAGGACAGCCAGGGGACCTGGTAGCTGCTGTAGGGCTTCATGCAGCGTTGGGGCGTAACCGCCTCCGCCATTTCCCCGAAGGTCGATGATCCAACCGGCCGCATCCGTGTATTTCGAAAACGCCTCCTTGAGGCCTGATCCCGTGCTGTCATCCACCCGACGCAGATACACATAGGCCGTCCCGCTGGGCAGCATTGTGTGCCAGCAGGATCGCCCGACTTGTGTCATGCCCTTCGGAAGGTTGTAGAAATGCGCCCATCCCCGGGCTTCCACATTCGAAGTCAATTCAATCTCCCGCTCCCGGCCGTCGGCGAGAATGGTGATGGCATGTTTCTCGCCTTCCGTTTCGCCCGCTAAGGCGATGCGGTACGCGAAAACCCTCGCGCGCTGCGGGCTGGAAATCCCCCCTTCGGCCCAGCGAGCGGCTGCTTGTTCCTCCAAGTACTGCCGGGCGTCCTGCCCGTCTATCTTCGTAACAACGGTGCCGGCCGTGAGCCCCGGATCGAGCTCTTCTCGACCATGCGCAATAACGACCCGGTCATCGGCGGCCGGCCACAGACAAATACCGGGACAGTACCTGGGTGGCCGTTGGGGCGGCGGAACTCTCGCGTCTCTGAACCACATGTGCGAATCTCGAAGGCACAGAACCGCCTCTGTCGCAATCTCCAGGAATGTCCCATCGGACGTGCAGCTTTTCACCTCCTCGCGCAAACGCTCTTTTGTGCTCGCCCAGATATCGTGGATTCCTTTGAGATCAAAGAAGGGGTAGGTGTTGTCCATCTCCTGGAAGAAGGCCTCCAGGTCAGCTTCGTAGGAAGCGGTTCCAGCCTCTCCGGGTGCCTCCGCCCGAACCGGCGGTGCAACGGCGATCTCGAAAAACTCAAAGGAGGCGTCCAGGTCGGGCACCGCGCCATACCAGAACGAGCCGTTGTTGGCAAACAGGCCGACCCGCTGCGGCCCATCTTTTTTCCAGGATGCTACGCCGCAGGGGGCGAAGGACTTTCCATCGGTACTGGCCAGACAGTGGTAGGAGGCACCGCGTTTCGTGATCCGCAGCCAGACTCTGTCCGTCATCGAAGGCGCGGGACTATAGGTATATCGATCGCGTCCCGCGACTTCGTGACCGACCGTGAAAGCCGGCTGACCCGCCCACTCGTAAACGAGCTTCAGGTAGTTGTCCTCGTCGTCCCAGCAGAGAATCCCTGCCTGATTCCAGTGCGCTTTGGGCTGAAATGACGATAAGCACGTGGTCATCTGGAAATCCTGCTGTGCGCCAACGGGTACATCGAGGAGAAAAACATTCTCATAGTCCTGGTTGCGTTTACTGAAGTGTCCTTTCTTCGTGGTGATGGTAAGGGCGCCTGGTTTCCTGGTCAGGGAGTAATTGGAAGGGTTGGGATGAATGATCTTCCACTCCAGGTCCGGCTTGCCGTCAAAATCATCTAAGGCTACGACCTCCGCCCTTGCCGTAGCCGGTTTGGTCATGGTCGCCCGTGGCGCTGCGCCGTGGCTCGGATCATCAACCGCCACGCCCCGCGGTTTCGATGCGCGGGTGGCATATGTGGAGCTGGCGGTAACCTTGGAGGCCCACTGCTTCTTGCCGTCTTTGCCCAGCAGTTGTACGGCATCGATCTCATTCCATCCCCGCCTCCGCGTCGTATCCAGGTAGATCTTGATAGACTTGGAGACGATATCCTGGTCCAGCCCGACCCCGCTTATCACAGTTATCCCCGAGGCCTTTCTAATCCACGAGTCGGGGGTGTCATCCGGGCGCTGTTCATCGACCCAGAGGATGAAATCAGCATCGCCGGGCGCCGAGGGCATCGGATCCCGGCCCTCCCACAGCACGTGCTCCGTGCCGTTTTCAAGAACTGCCGTGACCTTGGCGATCGCCCCCGGATTGAAGGTCTGCCTGACACGTATCCCACAGATGCTGACAGCTCTGTCAAAATCGACTTTGAGCCACTCTTGCCCGGCGTCCGGGTAAAGAGAGGCCCAGGCAGTAGGAAGGTCTCCGGCCCGTAGCGTATCCGGGGCGCCGATCGCTTGCTCCGGTCCCCACGGTCGGGTCCCCGGCCGAACCTTCGCCATTTCGGACAGAGCCGCTATCGACACCTCCTGTAATATCAACGGCTCAGGGACGCCCGGAGCGGATGGGATCTCCTTTTCCCACGCTGTCCCGCTCATGTAGACTCGGCCGTCGAACGACACGTTGAGGCATCGGCTACCGCGGTAGTACCGCACAAGTGGTACCACATCGCCCCAGACCTTTCTTTCCTTGTTCTTGAACTGGCGGTACGACATCGTGCCTCCAGAGAGCGACAATTGACTGGAGTACTGGTAGCCGAAGCTACAGGGCAGATGAGGCTCCCGAGCAAGGGGTGTCGATTGAGGGCCGTTTTCCGGCCAGATGAGCATCTCGGCGTCCAGATACTCGGGTACCAGGTCAGACAGCCAATCGGGCAAACTGCCTTTGTCCTTCTCAAAGCGCTTGAGCGCCCCGTAGAGGCTCCGCAAACGCTCGGCACAGGGCTTTAGATCGTCGGGAATCTGCAAATTGGCCTCCGGGATCCGGCTGCGCGCAGCACCAGGGGCATTGTCTTCTTGGGGATTGGCCCGTTTCAACGCGTCGACGTGGCCGGACGCGACGCGCTTGGCAGGAACATTCGGCCTGTCCGCCCGGGCGGTCAGTATCAGGGTGGTCGGGACGGTTAACAGAGCCAGCCAGAGCACAAGGAATTTACCCGCGGTGCTTGGGTGTTTGTGAAATTTCTTCCCAGGTTTCATGATTGCCCTTATCCTTTCTTCCACGTTCCGCACTGGACCGGCTATCGCCAGCGACGGAACCGGTCGGGCCGATCTGCAATCGGCAATGAGCGTCTGCAGAATGGCGACGCTGTAGCTCTTGGCCTCAACGCCAAGCCGGGAAATGGCCATCTCATCGCAACACTTCTCGCGTTCCATTCGGATCCTCTTGTTCATCCACCAGACGACAGGATGAAACCAAAAAACAGCCTGGGCCATAATCTGGAGCAAATTCACGGCCGCATCCAGGCGCAAAACGTGGCTTAACTCGTGGCCCAGAATGTCTCTGCGATGCGCAGCGTGACCAATTCTGATGAAATCTTCGGGCAGATAGACGTTGCCGCGCAACAGGCCCCAGACAAAGGGCTGGCCGGCACCCCGCATCAGCCAAAGCCTCGGCAAGGAACCGAAGCCCGTGCCTTCAAGTGCTCTTTCCAAATCGACCCGCAAGTCCTCCGGCAGAAGTCTCCGCCTGCATCGCAACCACAGAAGGGTGCGTACCGCCTTCGCACCGACAGCAAGAACAAATACCGCGACCCCGATAGCCCAAGCCGCCCCAAGTTGTTGCCGAACCGTGAGTCTGGGTCGGGGATTTGGCCGCGGTGGTGCATTTGGAGACGCCTGGGATTGGACGGGCTCGCAACCAGGTTCGAAGACTTCGGGCGGCGTCAGAATGGGCGGTTCGGATGTCCAGACCGATGCCGGAAAGTGCAACTCGGAGAATTCCAGCGCCGTCATAGAGCCGACCTCAAGCGTCGGACCCGGCACCCGACGCATAACCGCCGCAGCCCCTGGCAGCGGCTGCCGTGACGGCAGGACGGGAAGCGGTACAGCCAGCAGAGGCGGAACCAGACATTTGGCCAGGACAATCAGCCAGAGCAGGTAGCGAAGGTGTGCGGTGCGATCCCGCAAGAGCCGGGAGATCGCGGCTATCCCTGCCGCCAAAACGGCTATCTGCCAGCTCTGATGCAGCAGATAATCAGTAAACTGAGTGAGACAGTCCTGCATTTCCGCCACCTCGCAGAAATGTCCTTACTCCTTCTCGTCGATGAGCTTCTTCAGTCTGTCAATATCTTCGCGGTCGATTTTGCCATGCTCCGCCAGATACTGGATGAGCGGAATCGGATCGCCGCCAAAAAGCCTGTCCAGGAAATCACCGACCGACCTCTTGATGACCGCCTCCCGCTTGACGGCGGGAAAAAACACGTGCGCCCTGCCCCGCGCACGGTGCTTGAGGTAGCCTTTCTTCTCCAGCCGACGCAACAGCGTCTGCACCGTGGCGTAGGCGATCTTCCGCCCGGACGGCAAATCATCGCAGACCTCCTGGACCGTGGCCTGCTCGTGTTGCCAGACCAGTCGCAGGATTTCAGTCTCCGCCGGGCTCAGGGCTGGTATTCTCTTGCGCGCCACTTACTTCTCCTTTTACAAACGTACAATTACAATATTGTACATCTGTACAACTTGTCAACCCCAAAATTTGAGATTCTCCGATTTTTTTTGCCGCAGACTTTTCCCGCCGGTCCAGGGCCTTCGCGACGCTGGCGGTTGGCGGCGGAACCCCAGGCGAACTCCTGCGGCAAAGCACGGATCTCGATCAGACACCGGGCTACTGTTCGCCCGCCCTCCCGGCTACCATGTGGGCCGGCAGTCGATGTTCGCCTGGCCGGAGGTCAAACCGTCGCTCTCTGCCAGCACGTGAATCCTGCCTCCGGGACCCTCGTGCGCGCGCAGAATCAACATAGCTTTTCCATGAAAGAACTTCCTCCGGCAGGCCTGAAAGGGTTCCAGTGAGAGCGGATTCCCATTGCCGACGCCGGCCAAGTCCGCCGGCCCCGCGATTTCGAAATGTACAAGGTTGTCCGCCAGCGGGCAAGGCGTACCGTTCTTGTCCAATGCCTCTACGAGGACGTAGCACAAGTCCTCCCCGGTGGCGGCCAGCGTGGAGCGGTCGGGCGTCAGGCGAAGCATCGCCGGCTCACCAGACGTCCGCACAACGGCGTCGCCGATGCGATTGCCATTCTTGTAGGCGACGGCCCTCAGCGTGCCGGGCTCGTAGACCACATCGTTCCAGCGCAACCGATACTTGTAAGTGACGTCGTAGTAAGGAGACTCGACCCGCGCCGGGTAGACTCCGAATTCCTTTATGCTGGCCCAGGTCTGGTTTGCCAGATCAGTGAATTCAATGCGGATGTGGCGGGCCGATATATTCGCGTCGTGGTACGCCTGCGTGGGGCCGCCCCAACGGGGGAAGCGGCTCGTGCTCTTGCCGGCTATCGTCTCCCACGTCGAAGCATCCACAGAGGCTTTGACCTCGTAGCCGTACCGCTTCGCCTCTTTTTCGAACTCAATGAACAGGTATCGCACGGGCCGTACCCGACCCAGATCAACTTGCCACCATTGCCCGGCACCGCCCTTCGAGGCGCACCATCGCGTCGTATTGTCACCGTCGTTCGCATGGGCGACAAGGTTGCCCTTGCTCGACTCCTGGGAGCCAGCAGTGGCCGCCCTGCCGTCGGCGAAATTGACCGGTCGGACCGGCGGGCTCCCTTTCGTCCGGCGGCCCAGCGATTTGCCGTTGAGAAACAACTCGGCGGAGTCGCCGTTGGTATAGACGAAGACGGGAACCTTCTGTCCCACACGGTCGGGCCAGTTCCAGTGCGGCAGGATATGCACGGTTGTCGTGTCCGGCCTCCAGTAGCTGCGATAGAGATAGAACCGGTCCTTGGGAATGCCGCACAGGTCCACGATGCCGAAGTACGAACTTCGCGCCTGCTGGTTGAACGGGGTGGGTTCGCCGAGATAATCGAATCCCGTCCAGACGAACTCGCCTGTCACGAATCGGTCTTCTTCCATCAGTTGGAACTCTGCGTCCGCAATATCCGACCACGCGGCCGCGTTCAAGTCGTACGAATTGACCTGGAACTGCCCGGAGTATTCAGTCTTGCCGTTCCCCAGAGGCAGCTCATAGAATCCCCGCGTGCTCAGAGCCGAGGCCGACTCGCTGTAGATGATGGGCTTGTCGGGATACTTCTGCCTGTAACGCGCGTAGCGCCGGGCGTAATTCCAGCCGGTCAGGTCCAAGGCGTCGAGGATGGGCTGGTCGACCGTGCCCGGGATGTGGCAGGAGATCGCGACCGGCCGCGTCGGATCGTACTTGCGGACAAAGTCGCTCATCAACTTCACTCGCTCGGGCGATTTGCCCTCCCTG
>Ga0180431_10006454_pt1 | contig 13923 bp, 8 predicted proteins | sample SS_ome_11_FD_132459 | JGI IMG/M metagenome (GOLD analysis project Ga0180431, IMG submission 132459) | Hypersaline lake sediment archaeal communities from the Salton Sea, California, USA - SS_1_MS_1 metaG | ecosystem: Environmental > Aquatic > Non-marine Saline and Alkaline > Hypersaline >... | reverse complement strand
TGCCCCCCATGCGGATCAGGTCCGTGAGCGCCGCGTCGCCCGTGAGCTCGAGGGCGAACCGGACGAAATCGGTGTGATGCACCCCGCACACCGGCAGGCGCATCAGCTTGCCGAGCCCCAGGCCCAGGAAGCCCATCGGCCCCGGCGACGAGCACACCACGTGCGTAAACCCGCCCGAGTCGAGGTAGCGCAGCACGCGCAGCGCCGAGGGCACGTGCAGCATGATGTGGCGGTACTCCTTGAGCTCCGTCGAGAAGATCGGCTCGAACCGCTTGATCATCCTGCTCGAGTACGGCTTGGGGTCGCAGATGATGAGCTTGACGGGCTTGCCCGCCTGTTCGAACCGCTCCATGAACAGCCGGATGGCCCGGCTCACCCCGTCCACGTGCGAGTAGCCGTCAACGAACCACGCCACCCGGGGCTCGCGCTCGAGCGCCAGGGCCGTCTCGATCTCCTCGAACAGGCGCGTCTCGCTGTTTTTGGCGTTGGCCGACACCAGATACGGCGCCAGCACCCCCGCGCCGAGGGTGACCAGGTAGTGCCAGTCGAACTTCTTGCGAAGCACCGACACGAGCAGGGTGTCCCACACCGTCGAGCACAGCTCGATGACCTGCTCGTTGTAGAGATCGCGCGAGAGGAACCCGGCCCGGAACAGCTCGTCGCTGCGCGTCTGCCTGCGAAGCGTCAGCGCGAGTGAGCGGAACACCGCCTCGTCGCCCGGCAGGATGGCGGTTTTAAGCGTCTCGACCAGCTTCTCCACCGGCGTGAGGGTCGTGCGCGTGTGCTGCTCGAGGATGCGGTCCAGGAACACGAACACCTTCTTGTTGATCTGGTCGCCCCAGCGCTGCTTGACCATCTTGTAGCCCACGCCGAGGATTTGCACGCCCATGCTCGCCACGCACCCAGGCGAGCCGACCAGGTTGAACCCGCCCCGGCCCAGGCCCTCGGCGACCGCGCCCGGCGAGGCGTCCGGCGCCTGGAACTCGACGTAGTTCGTGCCCGGATACACGCCCGCGTGATCGTCCGAGCCGGCGAACTCGTGTTTGGCCCACGGCTCGGGCCACAGCGGCTTGAGCTCATGGCGCTCGGCCAACTGCCTGATCCGCTCCGGCGTGAGCGAGGCGACGAACTCGTGTCCGAGTGCGTTCGACCGCTTGCCGCGCGCGCCCCCGAGCGTCTCCCAGCCCTTGAACAGCAGGGCCAGCCGCTCGAGGTGCTCGAGGGTGAGCACGCCCATTTTGTGGTTGAACAACGGGTGAGCCACGAAGTGGGCCAGTCCTTCGGCCGCCAGGTAGCGGGCGAACTCGTACACGTCGTGGCGGCGCTGGGCGATCTCGCGGTGCTGGGCCTCGTCGAGGCCGAGGACGACCACGTGGACGTGCACGTCGTCCTCGGGGAAGACCGTCGAGACCTCCTCGCCGAGCACGACGTTGTCGTGGCGCGCGGCGAGCTCGAGCGCGCCGTCGAGGCAGTTGTGGTCGGTCGCCGTGACGTGCGTCATGCCGCGCTTCATGCAGATCTGGTAGAGCTCTTCGGGCGAGGTGGCGCACTCCGGGCACTTGAAGAAGTGCAGGAACCAGTCCGACTGCGCGTTGGAGTAGCGCGTATGGACGTGCGGGTCTATCTTGATGAGCATCCCTGACAGCCTCTTGCCAACCGCGTGCAACGGCTAGACTACCAGCCCCGGCCCGGAATGTCCAGCCCTGCCGCGGCCGGGGGCAAGCGCGGTCTCGAGCGGCAGAACAGGGGACACGCCGGGAAAAGGCTAGACCGGGGGCGGGGTTGGCCCTAAGCTTAAGTCTACCGTTCGCACCGAGGAGGCGACAGCACCGTGGGGGCCCGAGAGCCGACGTACGAGGACATTGCCCGGGCGGTCCGGGCGCTGAAGGCGAAGCGGCACGCGACCATCGTGGCGCACAACTATCAGCCGCCGGAGATCTACGACCTCGCGGATTTTCTGGGCGATTCGCTCGAGCTGGCCCGGAAGTCGGCGGCCGTGGACGAGGCCGTGATCGTCTTCTGCGGCGTGCACTTCATGGCGGAGTCGGCCAAGATCCTCAGCCCGCAGAAGACGGTGCTGCTGCCGGAGCCGGAGGCGGGGTGCTCGCTGGCGGACTATGCCGAGCCGGAGGCGGTGCGCGCGATGAAGGCGCAGCACCCGGCGGCGGCGGTGGTGAGCTACGTCAACAGCTCGGCGGCGGTCAAGGCGGAGTCGGACATCTGCTGCACGTCGGCGAACGCGGTGAAGGTGGTCAACTCGCTCGACGAGCACGAGGTGATTTTTCTGCCGGACGGCAACCTCGGGCGCTACGTGCAGACGCAGACGGACAAGACAGTCATTCCGTGGGAAGGCAACTGCTGCGTGCACGACTACGTGACGCGAGAGCTGATGGAGGCGACGAAGGCGGCGCACCCGGGCGCGAAGGTGATGGTGCACCCGGAGTGCCGGCTCGAGGTGATCGAGTTGGGCGACTACACGTGCAGCACGGGGCAGATGCTGACGGTCTCGCGCGCGGAACCGTACGACGAGTGGATCGTCGTGACGGACCCGGGCATGTGCGAGCGGCTGCGGCGCGAGGTGCCGGGCAAGGCTTTTTGGGCGGTGCCGACGATGGCGCCGTGCTACACGATGAACATTACGACGCCGGCCAAGGTGCGGGATGCGCTGTTTGCGCTCGAGCCGACGATCGAGGTGCCGGAACCGGTGCGCGTCAAGGCCGAGCGGGCGCTGCGGAGGATGATCGAGCTGTGAGCGAGCTCGAGCAGATCGTCCGGCGGGCGCTGGCGGAGGACGTCGGCGGGGGCGACGTGACGACCGAGGCCATCGTTCCGCCCGGCGCGCAGGGCCTCGGGCGCATCGTCGCGCGCGAGGCGGGGGTGATCGCGGGGCTTCCGGCGGCGCGGGCGACGTGGCGGGCGCTCTCGCCGAAGGTGACGCTTCGTGCGCGCGTGCGCGACGGGGACGCCGTCGAGCGGGGCGACGTCGTGGCCGAGGTGCGGGGTCCGCTGAGGGCGGTGCTCACGGGCGAGCGGGTGGCGCTCAACTTCCTCCAGAGGCTTTCGGGCATTGCGACGCTCACGCGGGCGTACGTGGAGCGGGCGAAACCGGCCAAGATCCTCGATACGCGCAAGACGACGGCCGGCCTGCGCGCGCTCGAGAAGGCGGCGGTCCGCGCCGGCGGCGGGATGAATCATCGCTTCGCGCTCGACGAGCTTATCCTGATCAAGGACAACCACGTCGCGGCGGCGGGCTCGATCACCGAGGCGGTCGCGCGCGCGCGCCGCACGCATCCGCGGCGGCGGCTCGAGGTCGAGGTGCGTACGCCGGCCGAGGTGCGCGAGGCGGTGGGGCTTCGGCCCGGCATCATCATGCTGGACAACATGCCGCCGGCGCGGTTGCGGACGGCGGTGGCCGTGGTGCGGCGGGCGAGTCCGAGGACGGTGATTGAGGCCTCGGGCGACATGACGCTTGCGCGGGTGGGGCGCGTGGCGGCGACGGGCGTGGACTGGATCAGCGTGGGGGCGCTGACGCACTCGGCGCCCGCGCTTGACGTGGCGCTGGAGCTGGTATGAAGACGGACTTCCTGGTGATCGGCAGCGGCATTGCGGGGCTGAACTTCGCCTTGCTCGCGGCGGCGCACGGCCGCGTGGTGCTCGTGACGAAGAAAGAGATCATGGAGTCGAACACGAACCAGGCGCAGGGCGGCGTCGCGGCGGTGATGAGCACGTTCGACTCGCTCGAGTCGCACGTGGCGGACACCTTGCGCACGGGCTGCGGGCTGTGCGACGAGCGGGCCGTGCGGGTGCTGGCGAAACGCGCGCCCGCCGAGATCAAGCGGTTGATCGCGTTCGGCGTCGGGTTCAACCGGGAGCACGGCGAGCTGTCGCTCTCCCGCGAAGGGGGCCACAGCGAGCGGCGCATCGTGTTCGCGGGCGACGCCACGGGCCGGGAGATCGAGCGGGCGCTGGTGTACAACGTGCGGCGCGCGAGGGGGATCACGGTGCTCGAGAACCATTTCGCCGTGGACCTCGAGGTGCGCGGCGGCACGTGCGTGGGGGCGCACGTGCTCGACGTGCTCGGCGGGCGGATGCTGGCGGTGTCGGCCAAGGTGGTGACGCTCGCCACGGGCGGGGCGGGGCGGCTGTACTCGATCACGTCGAACCCGGACATCGCCACGGGCGACGGGCCGGCGATGGCGTGGCGCGCGGGCGGGGTGTTGGCGGACATGGAGTTCGTGCAGTTTCATCCGACGACGTTCAACCGGCGGGGCAAGCCGCACTTTTTGATCTCGGAGACCGTGCGCGGCGAGGGCGCGGTGCTCAAGGACGCGCGCGGGCGGCCGTTCATGGAGCGCTACCACGAGATGGCGGACCTGGCGCCGCGCGACATTGTCTCGCGCGCCGTGTTCGCCGAGATGGCGAAGGGGCCGGTGTTTCTCGACATCAGTTTCAAGGACGGGCCGTTCATCAAGCGGCGGTTTCCGACGATCTACGAGCGGTGCCTCGAGTACGGGGTGGACATGACGACGGAGCTGCTGCCGGTGGCGCCGGCGGCGCACTACATGTGCGGGGGGATCCGCACGGACACGTACGGGCGGACGTCGGTCGCGGGGCTGCTCGCGCTGGGCGAGTGCGCGTGCACGGGCGTGCACGGGGCCAACCGGCTCGCGAGCAACTCGCTGAGCGAGTCGCTGGTGTTCGGCACGCGGGCGATCGGCAAGGCGGTCGAGTATGCCACGGGCGCGAAGACGCCGCGGCTGCAGGCGCGGTCCGTGACGCGTGCCGGGCCCACGGCGGCGCAGCTTCGGCGCGCGCGCGCGCTGGAGCGGCTGATGTGGAAGCGGGTGGGCATTGTGCGGACGGCGGCGGGGCTCGACGAGGCGATTGCACGGCTCGAGCGCAAGGCGGCATGGGCCGAGAAGCAGCATGCGAACGGGACCAACGAGGCGCTGTTGGAGCTTCGCAACATGGTGACGGTGGGCCTGTTGATTGCGCGCGCGGCGCGGTGGCGCACCGAGAGCCGGGGCACGCATTTCGTGGCCGAGCACCCGGGCGAGGATCCCGCGTTTCTCAAACACTACACGATGCGCCGGGGGACATAGCAGGCGACGGGCCCGGCCCAGGGACGCCCCGACGCACACAGACACGGAGGAGGCGATGGGCAAGCTGGCGATCAGCGGCGGGCACCCGGTGCGCACGCAGGCGCCGCCGAAGTGGCCGGTGGTGGGCGCGCGCGAGGTAGCGGCGGTGCGCCGGGTGGTGGCGAGCGGCAACTGGTCGTTCGACGGGCCGAGAGAGCTGGAGTTCGCCGAGAAGTGGACGGCGTACCAGGACGCGAAGCACGGGCTGCTGGTGGCCAACGGGACGGTGGCGATCACGGTGGCGCTGCAGGCGCTGGGGGTGAAGCCGAACGAGGAGGTGATTGTGCCGCCGATCACGTGGTACGCCACCGCGAGTGCGCCGCTGGCGCTGGGCATCGTGCCGGTGTTCGCCGACGTGGACCTCGAGACGTTCTGCATCGACCCGGACGCGGTCGAGGCGGCGATCACGCCGCGCACGCGGGCGGTCATTGCGGTGCACGTGTTCGGCTCGTGCGCGGACCTCGACCGGCTCAAGCGCCTCTGCAAGAAGCACGGCCTGTACCTGATCGAGGACTGCGCGCACGCGCACGGCGCGAAGTGGCGCGGCAAGGGCGTCGGGAGCCAGGGCGACTTCGGCACGTTCAGCTTCCAGCAATCGAAGCTGCTCACCTCGGGCGAGGGGGGCGCGGTGGTGACCAACACGCGGCGGCGGTGGCTGCTGGCGTATTCGTTCAAGAACTGCGGCCGGAAATGGAAGGGCAAGCAGGGGGAACACGTCTTCGGCGCGAACTACCGGATCACCGAGTTCCAGGCGGCGACGCTGCTCGAGCAGTTCCGGCGGTTTCCGGCCCTGAACGTGCGGCGCGAACGGAACGCGCGGTACCTGGACCGGCTGCTCGGCGAGATCGAGGGGATCGAGCCGCAGCGGCTGCCCAAGCAGGTGACGTTCCAGGCGCCTTACATCTACGCATTCCGCTATGACGCGGCTGCGTTCAGGGGCGTGCCCCGGGCGCGGTTCCTCAAGGCGCTGGCGGCCGAGGGCGTGCCGGCGTCGGCGATTTACGACGAGCCGGTGCCGCGCGGCGAGCTGTGGCCGGAGTCGCACTGGTCGTTCCCGCTCCGGCAGGGGCACCTGAGGGCGACGGCGGGCTATGGGGCGCAGCGCCTGCCGGTCGCTGAACGGCTGTGCCACTACGAGATGGCGGGCCTGTGGCACGCGTACCTGCTGGGCACCAAGCGCGACATGGAAGACGTGGCGGCGGCGATCCGCAAGGTGCAGGACCACGTCAGCGAGCTGTGGTAGGACGCGCGGCATGGGCGGGCCGGTTCGGGCGGGCTTCGGCACGAGCGAGATCACGCCGCCGCCGGGAGTGGACCTGACGGGCTACGGCTTTTACCGCGACCGGCGGCTGGAACGAGTGCTGGACCCGCTTTACGCACGGTGCCTGCTCCTCGACGACGGCCAGACGCGGCTGGCCATCGTCTCGTGCGACCTCATCGGCCTGACGATCCCGTTTTCGGACGACGTGCGGCGGCGGATCGCCGAAGCGTGCGGCACGAGGGCGGACGGCGTGATGCTCGCCTGCACGCACACGCACAGCGGGCCGGCCACGGCCGATCTGCTGGGCATGGGCTCGGCGGATGCGGATTTCATGGCGCGGCTGCCGGGCCTGATCGTCGAGGCATGCGCGGCCGCGGCAGCCGATCTCGCGCCGGCGGACGTCGGGTGGGCGACGGGCGAGGTGGAGGCGATCGGTCATTGCCGTCTTCCTGAAGAGCCGGTGGACTACGAGGACCCGAAGCTCGGCGTCCTCGTGTGCCGGCGCGCGACGGGGGACGTCGGGTTCGTCCAGTATGCGTGCCACGCGGTGACCCTGGGGATCAACCGGGAGTGCTCGGCGGACTATCCGGGCGCGGTGGTGCGGGCGGTGCGGTCGCACGGGGTCGAAGCGCTGTTTCTCAATGGGCCGGCGGGCGACATTGACCCGCTGGTGAATAAGGCGCAGTGGGGGTCGGGGACGCCGGGGGACGTCGAACGGTACGGTCGGCAACTCGGCGACCGGTCGGCCGAGCTGATGCGGCGCGTCGAGTGCCGCGCGGGCGCGGAGCTCGGCGCGGCGGAGGCACGGATCGGGCTGCCCGTGCGCGTGCCGGACAAGGCGGCGCTGGCGGAGGAACACGCGAGGGCGCTCGAGCGGCTTGCCGCAACACACGAGCCGGCGGACCGGTTCGAGGCGGAGGCGTGCGAGCGGGCGCTGGCGAGGGTGCGTTCGGGCCGGGCGCTGGATACGGTGGAGTTCGTCGTGCAGGTGGTGCGGATCGGCGCGCTGCGGCTCGTGGGGCTTTCGGGCGAGGTGTACAGCGGCGTCGGCCGGGCGGTTGTGCGCGCGGCCGGCGGGCCGGCGATGGTGGTGGCGCAGGCGAACGGGGCGCTCGGCTACATTCCCGACGAGGCGGCGCTCGCCGCGGGCGCGGACTACGGCTCGAGCGGCGCGGCAAAGATCTACGGCCACTTTCCCCTCGAGCCCGAGGCGCCTCGGCGGATCGTCGAGGCGGTGCACGGGCTGCTCTGATTCGCCTTCCCTGGCCGTGCACAGCGAGAGATGAGTTGACGCCGGGGCCTACCGTGTGCTACAATAATGGTGGTGAGGTTCATGTTGTTCACGGGCCGGTCTGGAATGTGAACCGCTCCTGGTGGCGTTCGGTCCTGGAAATGCGGAGGTGAACCGATGAGCGGGAGAATCTTCGTTCTGGTGTTCGTTTGCGGGTGCTTGTCTCTCCTGGGATGCCCCTCCGAAGCGGGAGGGCAAGACGATCCTTTCCCGAACGGTGAGGACGATGAGGAACTCGATCTCGAAGAGGAATGGGAGCTTGAGGAAGAGGAACCTGCCTTTGCTGAAGAAGGGGAAGATCTCGAAGCGGCTGAAGTCGGCGAAGAACTGGGTGATCTCGAGACGAGAAAGCAAGCTGAGGAGGATCAGCCGACGGGCCCGGACGAATGGCGGATGATCGACGAGCTCGCGGACTCCAAGGACGGTCCGCCGCAGGGCGAGGCAATCGCTGATGAGGGCAGGTGGCTGGTCGAGGAGCACCTGCGTCAGACAGAAGCGTTCCGGGCGAGCGAAGCCCATCCCGAATGGGAAGTCATGGGAGCGGAGGATGTGGAGGTGATTCGCCTGGAGCGCTTCAAGCCCCGTGCCTGGCACAACGTGGTGGAGATGGTTTATGTCGAGTACAAGGCCGAGGGCGGGCTGCACGTTCAGGGGTGGTTCGAGAGGGAGACGGGAATACTTCGGTTCTATCGGCGTCTTGACGTCCACGAGGCGATCGTGGCCGAGCTCGAGGGAGACCGTTGGGCGCCGCCCAAACTGACTCCGGTCCAGGCTCTCGAGAAGGCCAAGCAGCTCGTTGCCACTCTGCTCGGCGGGATGCCGGACGACGTGGCTCCCGCGGCGATTGAATTCGGTGTGCCGCCTGAGGAGGAGAAACGGGAAAGAGAGGATTGGAGGAAGCGATTGGATGAGACCACCGGCACGTGGGTGGTCTTTCTGCAGCGGCACGGAGGGGAGATTAGCTATCAGACCAGGGAAGGGATTGCAATTGCGTTCTCTGAGCGTTGGGGTGTCGGCCTCTACGGTGATCTTCGTTTTTCGGATCCGTGGGAGGGACACGTCGTTGACCGAGATGCGGCTGTTCGGGAAGCTAAGGAAGCAGCGCGGGCCGACATTGAGAAGGAGTGGGCCGAAGATGGGCGGATGCCGTCGGTGATTCTTCAGGGCCCTGTCCAGGTTTTTGGGCCTTATCTGCTCAACCTTGACGAGGAGGACCCCAGGCCTGTTCGCTGCTGTTGGCACATTTACGGTGCGATCTGTGTAGCTGAAGACTTCAGGGAGAGCGAACTCCGAGGTGTATGGGTCCTGGTCGACGCGGAAACAGGGAAGTCCATCAGGGTGGTCTATGGAGCTCCGCCCAGCTACTACGGGCGATATGGAAGACCGGTCGACTCGCACGACGGCGGCGAGGTCGATGAGGATCTAATCTATTAGGCAAGGACATAAGCCGTTCTTGGTTCGATAGTGTGCTCAAGCCCTCGTTTTTCGTTCGCCGCGGGCGAGGATTACGGCTCGAGCGGCGCGGCGAAGATCTACGGTCACTTTCCCTTCGAGCCTGAGGCCCCGCGGCGAATTGCCGAGGCGGTGAAGTCGTTGGCCAGGTAGCCCGGATTTCTCACGCCAGCGCCGGCGCCTGGCTATGGTATGAACCGCCCTGCGGTGACTAAGAGTAGCCTCGGGCGCCAGCCCTGCGAAGCAGGGCAAGCCCGTGGGGGCCGGCGCCCGACGAGAACAGAGCCCCGTCAGGGGCGATTGAGGCCTTGCCGATCACGTTCAATCGCCCCTAACGGGGCTCTGACTGTTTGCGCCCGACGCCAACCACGGGCTGACGCCCGAGGCTACTCCCACACGCCCCTGACGGGGCTCCGGAACGGCCCTATGCGACAATGGATTATGCCATGCGCGACGACCGCGCCATCGAGCCGCTGTGAGAAATCCGGGCTAGTGTCGCGTCTCGCACGTTCGTTGTCACAAGCGCCGAGTGCCCTATCAGAGGACCAAGCGCCCATAGGGCTTTCTCGTCAGGGGTGATGCGAATCTGCATTTGTGCTCAGCTATTTCTGAGACGCGACACTAGCCGCTGCCGCTCGTCTGCGACCTTTTCTGTGCTACAATTCTTTGTGGTCTGCCGTGTAGAGGCGATCTTGTCCTTCGAGACGGTGGCCTGAGCGCCAGGGTCGAGTGCAGAGGAGGACTGATATGCGACGGGCATACGTGCCGGTGATTGTGTCCTGTTTCCTTGTGTTGCTGTTGGGGTGTCGCGGCGCGAGCGACCAACGGCTTGACGAACCAGGCAACGGCGTCATCTACCCGTTCTTTGATCCGGTGGCTGAGAAGTGGGGTGTTGAATACGGCCGGCCAGGAGGCCGGATTGGCGTTGACTGGACACCGCGCGTCAGCGAGACCGAGCGCGTCTGGACCCTTTACTACGAAGGCGAGAAATCGTTCGTCGAGAGGCTCTGGTCGTCGCGAGCGGAACCATGGGGAGGCGACCCGGTTGATGGGAATCGGCGTGAAGTCCTGGCCGAGCACCTGCGGCGCACAGTTCCGCTCCGGGCGAGCGAAGCCCACCCTGAACGGGGAGGGCTTGCACCGGAAGATTTGGAGGTCGGGCGTCTCGTTCGCCTCGAGCCGAGGAATCGCTATCTTTCGGTCGAGATGACGTACGCTAAGTACAGGGCCCCGGATGGCCTTCAAGTCACGGCGCTATGGGAGTCCGAGTCGGGTGTGCTTCGCATCTATCGCCGCGACGACGTGCGAGGGGCCATCATAGGTGAGATCAAGGCAGGCACCTGGGATCAGCCCAAACTGACGCCGGCCGAGGCAGCCGAGCAAGCGAAGGCGTACCTGAAGGCATTGCTGACGGACATTCCGGACGATCTTCGCTTGGCGCGGATGGGGTTCTTCTCGCCGGGCCTTCCGCTGGGGAAAGAGGACACGGAGTGGGAGCAAGAGATCGACTCCTTAACCGGCGTCTGGTTCTTCCTGTTCGAAAGGTACTCGGGCGAGATGTTGTATCCAAATCGCGAAGGGATCGAGCTTCACTTCTCGGAGCGTCACGGCGTCAGCTTCTATGGGGACTACCGCTTTTCGGAAGCATGGGCCGGCGGCGAATTGATCAGCCGCAGTGAGGCCATCGAGAAGGCCCAGGCTTTCTTCGACGAGTGGGCGAAAGGTCGTGAGACCATGGACGGCCGCACGGCCTCGGTCATCCTCGGAACGCATGCGTATACGATAGACGGGGCTCCTCGCCTTGTGCGTGTTGACCCGACGGACCCGAGGGTTGTGCGCCCGTATTGGATTGTCAACCTGGAGCGGTGCGTCGCCGTTGGCGCGGACGAAATCCATAACGTGGTATATGCAATAGGAGTGGATGCGGAAACGGGGGAGGTACACGCAAATTCCCCGGTCGGCCGTGAGAACAGGGGTCGCTCGGGGCTGCCTCAAGAGGATGTGGGAAGCATCGGTGCGCTGCTTGGGGGGTGCAGAATCCCGGCGGACCCTTCCGTCGATGACGACATCATCTACTGATCCCAGGGCTCGCGTCCGGGCGCGGCGTTTTTGCGTTGCGGGGGTGTGGGGCCGGGGCCTATACTGCGCGCTCCGTGTTGTTTTGTGAGTAAGGAGAGGCGGACTGGTGTATCACATCGGGTTTGGGAAGAAGTCGCTCGGGCAGAAGGACGTTGACGAGCTTGATGCGGCGTGGCGGCGGTGCGCGCGGCGGATCATTTTGTCGACGGCGCTGGCGGGCTCGGGGCATCCGGGGGGGTCGCTTTCGACGCTCCACATGCTGCTGACGGTGTATGCGACCGCGCGCACGAACCCGAAGGACCCGTGGGACGCCGACCGGGACCGGATTTTCATCAGCCACGGGCACACGTCGCCGGGGACGTACGCGGTGCTGTGCGAGGCGGGGTACTTTGGGGAGGAGGAGATGCTCCTGGGGTTCCGGCGCGCGGGCTCGGTCTATGCGGGGCACGTGGAGAACGTAGTGCCGGGCGTGGAATGGACGAGCGGCAACCTGGGCCAGGGGCTGTCGGCCGGGTGCGGCGCGGCGCTGGCGGCGAAGCTGCACGGTAAGGACTTTTCCGTCATTGTCGCCATGGGCGACGGCGAGCAGCAGAAAGGGCAGATCAGCGAGGCGCGGCGGTTCGCGATGAAGTACGGGCTCGGCAATCTGGTCGCGCTGGTGGATTACAACAAGCTGCAGATCGGGGGCGATACCTCGAAGATCATGCCGCAGAATCTGGTGGGGGAATGGCGGTCGAGCGGATGGAACGTGATCGAAGTCGCCGACGGGCACGATTGGCAGCAGCTCTACACAGCCCTGCGCGCCGCCTACACAGGCGAGGGGCTCGAACATCCGGACCGGCCGACGGGCATTCTGGCGCATACGGTGATGGGCAAGGGGGTCTCGTTCATGGAGGGGGACGCGGCCTATCACGGCAAGGCGCCGTCGCTCGAGCAGGCGCGGCAGGCGCTCGGGGAAATCGGTGCCCCTTTGGACGACCTCGACGCATTGGTGGAGAAGCGGAAGACGCTTGTGGACCCGCCGAAGATTCACCGCATTCCCGAGCAGCCGATCAGTATCGATACGGGGACACCAAGGACGTACGACCTGGAGACGAAGACGGACAACCGCTCGGGCTACGGGAATGCGTTGGAGGACCTCGGGAAGCTGAACAACTCTGGTGCGGGTCGGACGAAGGTCGTGGCGATGACGTGCGACCTCGAGGGCTCGGTCAAAATGGGCGGGTTCCACAAGGCGTGTCCGGCGTTGTTCTTCGAGGGGGGCATCCAGGAGCACAACACGGCGACGTTGGCGGGGCGGCTGTCGCTGGAGGGGTTTCAGGTGTTCTTCAGCACGTTCGGGGTGTTCGGCGTGGCGGAGACGTACAACCAGGAGCGGCTCAACGACATCAACCAGACGAACCTGAAGCTGGTGTGCACGCACGTGGGGCTGGACGTGGGCGAGGACGGGCCGACGCACCAGAACATTGACTACATTGGGCTCATGGCGAGCTGCTACAACTTCCGGGTCTTCGTGCCGGCCGACGCGAACCAGACGGACCGGGTGACGCGGTACGTGGCGTCGCGGTGGGGCAACTACTTCGTGGCGATGGGCCGGTCGAAGATGGCGATGGTGGCGAAGGCGGACGGCTCGGGTCCGCTGTTCGGCGAGGGGTACGAGTTCGTCGAGGGCAAGGCCGACGTGGTGCGCGAGGGCGACGACGCGGCGATCATCGCGATCGGCCCGATGCTGCACGAGGCGGTCAAGGCGCACGAGGTTTTGCGGGCGAAGGGTCTCGGCGTGCGGGTGGTCAACATGTGCTCGGTGGTGCCGATGGACCGCGCGGCGGTCGTGTCGGCGGCGAAGACGGGCGTGGTGGTGACGGCCGAGGACCACAACGTGAACACGGGGCTCGGGACGCTAGTGGCGAGCGTGCTGGCGGAGGAAGGGGCGCGGTGCGCGTTCCGCAAGTGCGGCGTGCGCTACTACGGCGCGAGCGGCGAGCCAGCGGCGCTGTTCGGGGCGTATGGTCTCGACGCGGCGGGGCTGGCGGCGGCAGTGATGGAACTCAAGGGGAAATAGACCACCGATTTGCACAGATCGGCGCAGGTTGTCGGGCTTCGGCGGCGAAGGGTTCCTAACCCGGATTTCTCAGGCCGGAGCGCGCCCCTGGCCATGGTATGAACCGGCCTGCGGTGACTGGAAGTAGCCACGGGCGCCAGGGCCTGTTGAAAAACTCCCTTTATGTAAGCCTTACAGGCTATGGTTTGGTTTGCTGCGGGCTCTGTACCCAGGGTGGCCCTTCGATGGATCTCAGGGCAGGCGCTTTGCCCCTCGACGAGCTCGGGGCAAAGCTGACCCTGGGCTATTCTATGGTGCTCCTTCGGGACAAAGCTGCGAAGAGCAAAGGCGGACTTTTTCAACAGGCCCGCCAGCCCGTGTGGGCGGTGCCCGACGAGCACGGAGCCCCGGTAGGGGCGATTGAGGCCTTGCCGAGCACGTTCAATCGCCCCTGCCGGGGCTCTGGTTGTTTCCGCCCAACGCCAACCACGGGCTGGCGGGCCTGTTGAAGAAACCGCGACCGGCACGTCGTCCAGGGTGTGCCGCACGTCGTGCCATGCCCCGAAGGGGCCGAACGTGAGTAGCCGTAGGCGTAAGCCTACGGGCAGGAGGCGACGGATGAAGGTTTTCTTTCTCGACGGGCGACCGGCCCGGACGG